>VFSW01005824.1_pt1 | contig 18185 bp, 17 predicted proteins | sample 5358111 | NCBI WGS metagenome assembly VFSW01 (sample SAMN11554181, study PRJNA540505) | mine drainage metagenome | isolation source: sediment from site ElyBrook_90M | place: USA: Ely Copper Mine, Vershire, VT | collected 2017
CATCATGCAGTTAAGTTTATAGATTTTTACGAAGTTAACAAATAGAATATCATGGCGCAGAGCAGCACGCAAAAGCCCACAGGCCACGGCAGGGAAACCGTACCCTCCCCGGAATCAAGAATTTACACTAGCACCAACGCAATAGTCGCAGATTTCATAATGCTGCTAATCATAGAAGTGGCAGGTTACTCGGCCGGCAGCCTTGGTGGCATGATGCTTGGCTTTATACTCTGGCTTCTTCTCTTATTTGCGCTCTCAGTAAGGATGCTCAGCGAGTGGGATAGGAAGGCTGTGCTCAGGCTTGGGAGATATCACGGGATAATAGGCCCGGGGCTCTTCCTCATAGTCCCGCTTGCCGACAGCACCACTGCGACTGTTGATACCAGGGTACTGAGCACCTCGTTCAAGGCGGAGAAGACGCTTACAAAGGACAATGTACCTGTCGACGTCGATGCGATACTCTTCTGGCAGGTTAAGAACGTCCAGAGCGCCATGCTCAACGTGCAGTCATATTACGACTCGGTTCTACTGGCGTCGCAAACAGCCATGCGCGACATAATAGGCAAGAGCGAGCTATCGGCAATGCTTGCGGGAAGGGACATAATAGGCAAGGATATACAGGAGCTTATAACCCAGAGGACCTCTGAATGGGGAATAGTTGCAATATCCGTTGAGATAAGGGACGTCACGATCCCACCTGAGCTTCAGAATGCGATGGCAAGGGTCGCAACCTCCGATAGGGAGAAGCAGGCGCGTGTCATACTCGCAGAGAGCGAGTCCCTGGCAGCCGACAAGATGATAGAGGCCTCAAAGAAGTACGAGCAGGACCCGTATGCGATGCAGCTGCGTGCCCTGAATATGATGTACGAGATAAGCATAAACGGGAAGAATGTGATGGTTTTCGTACCCACCGAGACCAGAGGATTTAGCATACCGATGCCATTTGGAATAGAGGGCATAACCGGCGCGATAAATAAGAACCCAAGAAAACAGAATCCGCAGGACGAGAAAAAATAAGAAAATGCCAACAGATGGCCGCAGAGCACAATTTCCATGTACTTAAACAGCAAGATAGCAATATACGTATCTGCAATATTGATAGTTGTAATATACGGTACTGCCGGAACGTATATCCTTGGGAAAAGCGGCAATTTCAACATAAAGATAACCTCGCTTGGCGAGGCATTCTATTTCACCATTGTGACCACCTCGACAGTCGGATACGGTGACATAGTTCCAACCACCAACCTAGGCAGGGCATTCGTGATAGTATTAATAATTGCAGGCTTAACAATATTCCTCAGTGCTGTTACCGTGTTGTCTAGTGATTTTCTGGGAGCAAGAATAGAGAAGATGTATGGAGGCATTTCGATAAGGGAGAGGAGGAAGCTGAAGAACCACATAGTTCTTGTAGGGTTCGACCTGACCAACGCACACATTGCCGAGAGGCTCAGGGAGGAGAAGAGAAATTTCATCATAATAACGGCAGATAAGACAGTCGCCGACGGGCTGAGGATAAAGGGATACAACGCCCACGTTGCAGACTACACCCTTAGGTCAGATATGGAGAAATTCGAGATAGGCAAGGCAAGCGACGTGATCGTAGACCTGAAGGACAACTCCAAGACGATCTACGTTGTCCTTGTAATAAGGAAACTTTCGAGCAGCGTAAGGCTTTCTGTAGTAGCGCAGGACCGCGAGACGGAGATTCACCTTGCAGACCTTCACATAGACAACATAATAAATCCGATTACCATTGCGGCGGACATGCTAACAGAAATAATAAAGAAGGGCGCCGCTGGCAAGAAAGAAGCTTGATGCAGCAAGATGGAACAGATAAGACCGGCCACTTTCTCGCACAATCAGAAGTGGCATGTCCTAAGACGCAGCCTAAGCGTGCTTGCTAGCCATGCGTTTGTGCAACATTGGCAAGATTTGCGCGTATCTATGTCCAGCTAGCTTCCCGCCGCAGGATCTTTCGGGGCCTTGTCGTCTGCACCTGCTTCGGCCTCGGGCTGCTCGCCGTGCCTCATCTCTTCGTCGGCTGTCTCGTCTTTTGCAGCATCGCGTATCCTCTTAACCTCAATGTGGCTCCTGTATCTGAGCACCGCGTAGATGGCAAGTATAATTATTGCAATAATGAGGATTATTTCTGGAAGATTCTTCCCATAAATATCATGAAAGAATGAGGCGGCTCCGCCGTTTTTCTCCGAAGATGAGCATCTTGTTACTGCGTCTGCATTGTATGTGGAGAGATTCTTGACCTCCTGAAGGTACCTGATGGAGCCGTTTAGCGTATTTTGCATCGGATATGCCTCCGTCGAATTAAGCTGCTCGCCTATGTTCTTTGAGTATGTCATGCCGCCTACCGTGCAGTTGCCTATTGCGATCTTATTTGCAGAGTAGGAATTGCTTACTGCGGCAAGCAGGTAGTTGGCTTTGATGACGTTATTAACTATTCTATTTGAGGTATTGACGAATGAGACGTAATCTGCAGTTCCGCCGGCGAGGCTCCTGTTTGCAACGCTTGCGTTGTCCATTGCCCCTGGGATCAGGCCGAGCTTGGCATCGTAGCCTGCAAGCGCGAGGTAAGATCCAGCGACATTTATCCCGTACGAAACTCCACTGTTGCATATGTTATACGAGTTGCAGAAATAAAGATATGTATCGTTTTCCAGCGCATACCTGGAAAAGGCCTGGAGATAGGTGCTTACAAAAAGGCTCTCGTTTTTGTCAAGGTAGTGGAATATGGTCACATTGACGCTTGAATTGAACTTAAGCTGCGGGTATGATATCGAATCGAGCCTAAGCAGTATCTCCTTTTTTACAGTGCCGTTAAGCGCAAAGACGGATGCCGGGCTGAGGATTACAGTACAGTAGGCCGCTTCGCCGCTCCCCACCTGACAGGCATTTCCGAAGCTGTCAAGCGGCTCCGAGACATTGGCATAGTCAAGAGGAGTTACTGAAAAGCTTCCGAATCCCGGAGCGTTAGGCCCTGTGATGGAAAAGCCGAATCTCACGGGAATACCGTCTGCACATGAGATGAAAGTTGCATTCGTCTGGATGCATGCTCCCTGTACGGCAGCAGGCAGCGCAGCTTGAACCGGTGGAAGGATAGTCAGAAAAAGCGAGGCAATCGCAGTTAGAAATATAAGACCGTACCGCATGCTTATCACAGCCTTATTGCATATGTATTCTTATAAACCTTCTTTCCGCTTTTGTTAACTCCGCTTAGCGTATACGAGGTCTTTGCCACAATCTCCCTCTCGGATATGAACGCTGCCGCCGCCGCCTTGTTGCTCACGAAGACGTCATATCCGTTGTCGACTTTCTCCACTTTTGCCACGAACGAATCCCTTTCCTCAAGGTACCTTGAGACTCTCTCGATAAACCTCGAGATCCGTTCAAGGTCGCCGCGCAGCTGAAGTGTAGCCTCGTAGTAGCCCCCTATCCTCTTATAGCAGGAATCGCACGTTATCTTCCGGTATTTCAGCTCGAATTCCTTCTCGGCAGATACTGTGTCGTGGGCCGTCTGAGCGACGACGTCGACGAGGGCCCGTCCGGGACCGTAGCCTATCACCTTGACCCTGAACTTGATGAGCCTTTGCTGTATTACTGAGCTGAGGCTCGTCTTGTCCTCACCGAACATGCCTTCCTTTGTCTTAATCCTGCCGCAGACCCTGCACTTATCGACCTCTAAGACTACCGGGAGCTTTCCGATGAGCTTCTCGGAGGCACACTTCTCGCAGAACTCCCCTACGAAACGTATCTCGTTATTCGTCCTGTTGCATGTAGGGCAGCGTTTTACCACGGAACTCAACTTTCCTTGAAGTGTTTGCTCACTATGGCAGCATACGCCGGTCTCGTTATGGCGGCGCCCAGGAGAGCTCCTATTATCGTCGCTCCGGCGAACCAGATCTCGGTGGTGAGCGCAGAGAAGAAAAGTGGAAGCATGGCAAGGGAGAGCAGTGCAGCATTCCTCATTATCAGGTAGAAAGCATGGCCTATTCTGGTCTTCATGGTGGTCTCCTTATGCCCTGCTATCACCTCGTCGGTTATTATGATCTGTGCGTCTACTCCTGTGCCTATCACTGCTATCATGCCTGCGACTGCGGAGAGGTCTATGGTCGCCGCAAGGCCCATTATGGACCCTATTATAAAGAGTTCGGCGAGCGTGGTTACCATTATCGGAGCTATCAGAAATAGCTTCTTGTACCTTACGACAATTGTGATTCCGACAGCAAGCACGGCTAGAAGAAGCGCAACTGCGCTTATCAGCTCGAAATGCTTCCCGAGCGTAGCCGGCGTGGTTATCGGCTGGCCCACTATGACCTGCACTGGAAGCGCGCCGCCGCTGAGTATGGTGACTATCTCCCTGGACCTGTTGAGCGCAACCTCCGTTCTCTGCTCTATAGTCCCGTTTGACGTCACGCTTCCGTCTATCACATAGCCAGTGTTTCCGCTGACAGTCCCTGTCGTGAGGCTCGGGCTAAGCACCGGCGCGGACAGAAGGCCTGCGGCGGGCCATGAATTTATGAGCAGAGGATTGGTGAGGTTGCCAGGGTAGAACTGTGGGGTCAGGTTCGCGGCAGTCTGAAACTGTATTGAGTAATTAAGCGAGATAAGGTTGCCTACAACGCTGGCAGGCGTCTGCCTTTCAAGTATGACAGTCCTGTACTTGCCCCTGCTTGCCTTGAAGAAGCCGTAAAGCGTGTTCCAGTTGCTCGCGTTGGAATTGATCAGCTCGAGCGGTATGGTCTGGTTCCCGAAGAGCAGCGCACTTTGCATCTCGGTTATCTGTTCCTTGCTGCTTCCCACCAGCGGGCTTAGAAGCGAGCTGTTGAGTAAGATCACCGAGGATTCGGGCCTGTCAAGGAACATGTAGATTGGATGGTTGGCCTGGCCGAATGCAGACTTGGCAAACTTTGCTTCAGCCTGAGGCGTGACGTAGAAATTCACCTGCCAGCTTACGTTATCTCCGGAGACTATCGGAGCGGGGTTGGTTATCCCTCCGGTGAGTATGCCTGTGCCGTTTAGTGCCTCCTTGCCTCCTACTATTCCCTGGAAGATTCCCTGCTGCTCGATTATGGATATGGTATTGTTTATTCCGCTTCCGGTTGTTGTAGGTATCTCAACATAGAGTCCGGTGTTTCCGACAGGCTCCACGGTAATCTCGCTCAGCCCGAATTTAGATATTCTCTGGTCGAGTATCTGCGTTATGTTGTTCATCTCGAGGGGATTGACCGGATGCGCAAGGGTTATGGGTATCTGCGTGCCCCCAACGAACTCAGTACCCAGGTTTATTCCGTGGACTACATCAAGGACTGCCAGTGCGACTATTGCAACTACGACTGCCAGTATTCTCCAGTCTTTCAGATAATCTAGCATTGTCATTATGATCTCTCTTTTCTCCTCTTGTAGAGAAGGATTAGCGGTGCGTTGCCCAGCCATGTGGTAAACAGGTCGCCGATGAGCCCGCACAGGGCGACTCCTGCAACTTCGTAGTATGTCGGCACATAAGTCAGCGTCGAGACTATGAAGAGCACCGCGAACGAGACAATGGCTGTCGCAGTCATGGTCATTCCGGTCTTCATTGCGGAGTGGGCGCGCTCTTCGGGGGTGTCTCCGTGCATCTTGAGTATCCTGAAAGCTACGAGCACGTCAGTATCTATCGAGTATCCTATTATCATCAAGAGTCCCCCTATGCTTGCGGTGCCCAGTGGTATGCCAAAAAGGCCCATCGCCCCCAGCGCTATTATCATGTCGTTCGCAGCGCCGAAGACAACCGAGAAAGCAGGCGCTATTGACCTAAATATGAAAAGCACCGCAATGGAGACTAATATAAACGCCACTGCTATTACCAGCTCAAGCTGGTTTAAGAAATACCTGCCCAAGGTGGGCCCGATGTCCTGGTATGAGTAGGTGGTGAATGGTATTATCGAGTGCAAGGTAGAGATGATTTTGCTAGTGTATAGGGTGCTTGCATTGGCGTATGCGCTCTGAGCAAGGGAGAGCATTGCACTTGGATTCTGTGGGACCTGCTGCGCGCCTATGAACGGAGCAAGGTATGAAAGTTCCTGGGCAAGTGAGATGCTCATCATCGCCAGCGACCTGTTTGTCTCCAGGTTTGCATTCTGAAGGCGTGATGCCAGGCTCGCATTAGTGCTGTCCTGCCTGTATGCCTGCTGCAGTGTTGTTGCGTTTACCAGGTCTGTAGTGTAATTCTGCTGCCAGGAGAAGAATTCTAGGTTTTTATCCTGCGCGTTGACAAGACTCTGGTTGCTTGCTATTGTTATCTGCAAGCCTCCCGGACTTTTCTGTATCGAAGGCTGCGGCGAATTGAGCCTGCTGGCCACCTCTGCTGCTATCTGCTGGCTCGGAAGAGTGGTATTGCTCTGGAGGATTACGCTTACTCCTCCGCTGAGCGAGGAATCCAGAACTATGTGGGTTGAGAAGTAGATGCCTGCAGCGAGAAGCAGCAGTGGCACTAGTATGTAGTATTTGAGATACTTGCTGCTGTAAATGTTTGGTATATCCATTGTCATACCTACTAAGCCCTGAAGGGAGAATTAGCATTCAGGCATACTTCTTCATCAACCTGTTGTGCAAAGCATTTACAAATCCGTAAAGGATGATCATCACGGAGAGCAGCACCATGGCCGTTCCGAACGTGAATGCCATCGGGTACTGTTCGATGCTCTGCACCATGAAGAGCATGCCCACCATAAACAGGTATATTGCAACGTAGATTGCCCTGAAGATGTACCAGGCTGCGTGCTTGTCCTTGAAACTGAGCATCCGTTTCATGTACAGGTCAGGATCTATAAGGACTGCCTCCTCCTTCTGTTTTGCCATATTATCCTATTTATATTATACCATAAGATTCTTAAAACATGCTTCGCCTGCTCTTTATTGCTCTTTATTGGACCTTTAGTAGGAAAGGAATTGTTGGAGCTTGCGGTTGGCATATTTTAGCGAATGCCATTTTGTAAGCCATGGACTTGCGGACATATCCAACCTCAAAAAGCCTATTTCTCCATCCTGCTGCCTATTATCCTTTCCAGCTTCTCCCCGAATCCCTCCCTGCGTCCCCGCAGCCTTATGATATTGAGCTCTTTGTCTGAGAGCCTGACCCTGAAGCTCTCCCCGGGCCGCAGTATCCCTATCTCCTTCCCGTCGTATCTTAATTTTCCCCTGTATTTTACTATCGCTATCTCTATCTGCTTCTCAGAGCCGATTACTATCGGATTTTTGTACGGCCCGTCTACGTTTATGAACGTTATGCAGAAGACGTCAGGGCTTAGTATGATAGGCCCTCCGGCAGACTTGTTGTATGCGGTAGAGCCCACCACGCTTGTCATAAGGACCCCGTCGCCGCTCATGACGTACGGGTATATCGGAGCCTTCCTGCCATCCTTGATCTCGTATACCCTGAAGCTTACCTCTTCGAGGAGGTTGTTTAGTACCGCCTCGTTTACTGCGTAATAAGTTCTTCCTTTGCACTCTACCATGAGCTTGTTTGCGAGTTTTTCTATGCTGTAATCTCCTTTCTTGAGATTTTTTATGACGTAGTCCATATCCTTGATGCCGATGTCTGCGTAATACCCTATACTTCCCGCCTCCTCGCTTCTTATCGGGAGGATAGGCCCGCTGAACTCGCCGGATGCCCGTATGAAGGTACCATCGCCTCCTATCGCTATGCAGATATCGCCGTCTGGACCAACATCAAATGCCTTCCTGAGCTTTCTAGTCTCCGGATACTCCTTTTTTGCTATGAGGGTTATCTTCATTTTTGCACCGCGTCTGGCTTCCCGTAAAAGAAGTGTATGGGTCTTCCCAGCGCTGCCTCTGCGGCTTCCTGGATTCCCTCGCTGTAGGTCGGATGCGGATGTATGGTGTCTGCCACGTCCTCAAGAGTCGCACCCATCTCGATTGCAAGCGCAGCCTCTGCGATCATCGCGTTTGCGTCCTTGGAGACTATCTCCATGCCGCGTATCCTCTTCTGCGAGTCATATGCGAGCTTGATGAATCCCTGCGTGCTGTTCAGCGCTATAGCCCTTCCCAGAGCAGAGAGGGGGAACTTTGTTGTCTCTATCCCCTCACCCGCCATGACTCCTGCTGTCGCTATCTCAGGGTCGGAGAAGATTACCGCAGGTATGACTTGGTTGTCGAATCCTGAATTCTTGCCTGCAGCCACCTCGCCTGCGACTATGCCTTGGCGTATGGCCTTATGCGCAAGCATCGGCTCGCCTATCACATCGCCTACTGCAAGTATGTTCCCATCCGCAGTCTGCATTGATCTGTCCACCTTCACAAATCCCTTGCCGTCAAGACTCACGCGGGTGTTTTCCAACCCTAGGCCTTTGGTATAAGGGGAGAGGCCGACTGCCACAACTATAACATCTGCTGTTACCGATTCCCCGTTGCCCATGGAAATGGTATTGCCGTTGTGTGAGATTGGGATTGCTCCGGTGTGGATAGAGACGTCAAGCTCCTCCATCCTCTTCTTGACGAGTGCCGTCGCATCGGGATCAAAGTGGGACAAGAGATCGGATCTTGCTATGACATGCATCTTGACGCCCAGTTTTGCGTAGAGCGTTGCCGTCTCTACTGCAACATACCCTGCACCTATGACTGCCATCGAGGAGGGCAGGTAATCGAGCGAGAGTGCCTTCTTGTAGTCGATTATCTTTTCATTGAATTCGAATCCGGGCAGCTCCGCCGGCGCGGACCCCGTTGCGATTATGGCCTTTTTGAACTCGAGGCTTGTGCCGTCGCTTATCTGGATCTCTTTCGAAGAAAGAAAGACAGCCTCGCCCTTGATCACCTCGATTCCGTAGGATTTGCAGAGGAAAGCTACGCCATCCTCGAGTTTCTTGGAGACACCCATCCTCCACTCGTGCATCTTCTTTGGGTCGATTGCGGGAACCGCGCTAATTCCAAACGCATCTGAATGTCCTGCATCATAGAATAGGTCTGCTATGTGTATCAGTGTCTTTGAAGGTATGCATGCGTAGTTGAGGCAGTGCCCGCCCAGCTTCTCCTTCTCGACGAGTGCAACGCTTAGGCCAAGCTGCGAAGCGCGGATGGCCGCAACGTATCCGCCGACGCCACCTCCGACCACCGCAAGGTCGATTTGCTCCGGAACAGAACCCATTACCATGAGATACACTGGGCACCCAAGCAATAAATAAATATGCCTGCGCCCCGCACCTTGCTTTGGCGGATAAGGGTATCGGATACGAAGGCAGGCGCCGCTCGCGCAGGTATGCGGATTGCGCTTTGAAGGGGCATGCGCAACAGCGAAACTCGCCGGAATTGCAGATAGCTTTTTATAAGTTAAGTACATATTTAGAATGGTTTAGATTTAGACTATCCGATGGTTTGCATGGAAAAGCCTTCAAGCGACACCGAAGAATATGACATAAAGGTGGACAAACTTACCAAGAAGTTTGAGGACCTTGTCGCAGTGGACGGGATATCCTTTAGCGTGAAAAACGGGGAGATATTCGGCCTACTTGGCCCTAACGGGGCTGGGAAGACCACCACGATGAAGATGCTTACCACTCTGCTTCCGCCAACCTCTGGAGACGCGAGCGTTGCAGGATACGACATGAGGAAGCAGCAGAACGAGCTCAGGAAGAGTATAGGGATAATATTTCAGGACCCGTCTCTTGACGACGAACTTACTGGAAGGGAGAATCTGGAGTTCCATGCTATACTCTACAAGATAGGCAAGGAGAAGAGGGATAGGAAGATAGCGGAGGTCCTCAGGCTTGTCGAGCTGGAGGATAAGGCAAACGTGCTTGTGAAGAATTATTCCGGTGGGATGAAAAGAAGGCTAGAGATAGGGAGAGGGCTCATAAACGAGCCGAAGGTACTCTTCCTTGATGAGCCCACAGTAGGCCTTGATCCGCAGACAAGACGGCATATCTGGGAATACATAAAAAAGCTCAGCCAGACAAATAAGACTACGCTCATACTGACTACGCATTATATCGAGGAGGCTGACTATCTCTGCGGCAGGGTGGCGTTTGTTGACGGAGGAAAAATAGTTGCGCTAGACACGCCGAAGGCGCTGAAAGATAAGCTCGGCGGCGATGTCATTTCCCTCCGGGTTGATGGGGATGGGTGCGAGAGGTTTGCCAGGATACTCAAGAATTTTGATGGAGTAAAGACACTCTCAGTGCATGATGACTTCGTGGATCTCACTGTGGAAGAGGGGGAGAAGAAGATTCCAGGCCTCGTAGTACTTGCGGAAAAGCACAAGGTAAGCATACTTTCCGTAAGCCTGCACAAGCCAAGCCTTGAGGACGTCTTCATACATTACACAGGAAAGAGGATACGGGAAGAGGCTGGGAGCGCGGTGGACAGCATGCGTGCCATGAGGAATAGGTGGACAAGGAGATAACATGGACACAAATGCGATTTATGTCCTGTGGCTTAGGGATACCAAAAGGTTCATCAGGGCCAGGTCAAGAATAGTGGGGATGCTTATGATGCCGATCTTCTTCCTCCTAGGGCTTGGGCTTGGGCTGGGAAGCCTGGTGCACCTGAGCACCGGTGGCAGCTATTTCGATTTCATAGTCCCAGGGATAATAGGAATGTCGTTACTTTTCACATCCATATTCACCGGGTCTGCAGTGCTGTGGGACAGGCAGTTTGGCTTTCTCAAGGAGATACTTGTGACCCCAAACTCCAGGACCTCGATAGTCATAGGCAGGATATTTGGCGGGGGAACAACGGCAATACTGCAGAGCATTCTCGTCGTAGCAATCGCGCTCCTGATAGGATTCCAGATACACCTGGCAGCTGCGAATATGCTTGCTCTGATATTCATGGCCTTGATAGCGGCTACTTTCATAAGCCTAGGGCTTGCACTCGGGTCCATAATAAACGACTTTCAGGGCTTTCAGCTGGTCACAAGCTTTTTCACAATGCCGCTTTTCTTTCTCTCTGACAGCATCTTCCCAGCATCAGCCCTGCCCAGATATGTTCAGTATATAATATACATCAACCCGCTGACATACGGTGTGGACGGACTGAGGAACGCACTCATCGGAACTGGGACCTTCTCGATATGGATAGACCTGCTTGCTATGGTCATTTCCACAGCAATAATGATGACAATAGCCATCTATGCATTCAGCAGGACGGATGTGGGATGAGTGAGGGTGTTTTGGGTGTCTGTTTATTATGCCAACATATGAACCAGGTGTCTGCAATATAGGGAGAGACGAGACAAGGAAGAGGTACGCGCTTGCTGCTTTTGGGTTTGTGGCCGCGGCGCTGTTCTGCCTTGCCCTCTTCGCTTTCGAGCTGCCCCGCACAGCATTGCTTGTCTCTTTTGCATTCCTACTTCTCGGCTTTGAAGGGCTTTATCAGGGTTTGTTTGGATTCTGCGCGGGATTTGCGGCAAGAGGCATCTACGATTTCACAGGCTCGGGAGGCGGAAGGGGCAGAATAACAAAGGAGGAATTTCATAGAATGGACCTCCATAAAGCGATGCGAATTCACATGTATTCCATAGTTTCTGGCATTGCGGTGTCAGTAGTCATTTATGTCATAGCAAAATAGCAGATATGGGGAATGACGATCTATTATAAAGATAAAGGTGGGATGTTAAGTCATGGCGAATCAGGGCGCGGGAGCTGGGTGTGAGTGCGGTGGGGCGTGCAGGTGCGGCTGCTTCAAGGGCTGCGTGTGCAGGAAGGGATGCGAGTGCGGATGCACCTGCGCAGAGCGCAGGGACGATGCGGATAACGAGGTAAGCTAATAGACCGTTCACGTCTTGATGAGTGAGAGTATGTTCCTGCCCAGTATCAACTCTTTCTCCTTCCTCCCTATGTCCGCTTTCTTTATCTTTAGGACCTCTATTTCCTGGTCAGAGTAAGGCGAGTCTGATCCGTATATTATCTTCTCAGCGCCTATTTTCTCACAGAATATCTTAACTGTGAAGACTGTCCCGAATATTGAGGTTTCGATGAATAAGTTCTCATGCTTTCCGACTGCACTGAGGGCCTTCTTAGACATGTTTGCAAAGTGTGCGAGAATTATGTTAAGGTTCGGGAACTCTCTTGCCAGCCTTACCATCCTATCGGGATCCGAGAAGGCAGGATTAGTCCTGCCAGGCCTGTTCATGAACGGGAGCATTTTCCTTGAATGCAGTAGAAGGGGCTTTCCAGAATCTTCTATCTTCTTGTATATCGGGTAGTAACGCCTGTCCACGGGATCGAAGTTCTGTGCCCTGGGATGTAGTTTCACTCCGGCGAAATCTTGACCGGATAGCAGTTCTTCGACGCTTTCAGGGTTGACTCTTTTCGGGTCAAAGCGCAGGAATGGGATAATCGAGCTGCTTTTGTACTTTAGAAGTGCAATGCTTGCCTCTACAAGGTCTACGTTTTCATTGAATGGAAAAACCACCGACTTGTCGATGCCGCATTCTCTCATGGCCTTAATCTGCCTGTCCATAGTCTGAGATGCTCCATCCTTATCTGTGCCTATATGCACGTGTGCGTCTACTATCATGGAATCGTACCTTAGGGTTCGGTATTATAAGTGTCATCTTGCCTTACTGGAGCCTCTTTTGCACTCCTTTGGACTTAAGCTCCCTGAGTGCGTCAGATGCTATCCATCTGGAGGAGGCATTTCCGTTTTTTCCTATCGTCCTTGCAATGGATATAGCAATTCCATTAAGCCTTTTATTCCTTTTGCCTATCTGTCTTATGGTCCAGTTCACAGCCTTGGTGACAAAACGCCTTCCGTCCCTCGACTCGCGAGCTGCCCTATCTAGAAATCTCACAAACTTTCCATCATCGGCATACTTGTCGTGGATTGCAAGACAGGCCATCAGGACAAAGCCGGCACGCTTGACGAACTCTTCTTTCCTCGCACTCCATTCCAGCGCCTTGCCGTATGCAAACGGCGTCTTGCAGAAGAGATTGTTGCAGCATGCGTCGCAGATGTCCCAGGAATCGAGATCCGCAACCCATAGCTCCATCTGCCGCTTCCCGACAATTGAGGGATCTTCTATTAGACTTGCAAGTATCCTGGCCTCGTGGATCCCTGAGTTCCAGAGGCGCAGTGCCAGGGAATGGTCGGTGCCAAGCTCCCTTGAGATTCGCCTCAGTTCAGGTATGCGCACCCCCAGGCTGCCGTCTTGGCTAATGCCGAACCTTTTCTGGCTCTTACGCACCTTTCTATCTGAAAGCTTCCTGAGCTTTGAGATAGTCTCGCCGTACCTGTCCAGAAGATTGCCGCTTGCATCTATCTCCCCAAGTATTATCCTTGATGTCGAGATGGGTATCCGGTCCTTGGCGAGCACGTATTTCACCTTTTTGATGGCCAGCGGCTTTAGGTTGTTCATGGCCCTTATGGCATTTATCTCGACGGCTGTCTTAAAGGTGCCTTCGCTTACCACTATGAGATCGAACTCGCCACTTGTAGCCGGTCCGAACCTGTCGCGCAGAGGCCTTATCTCGAATTTCTTCCCGTACTTCTTCGCAATGCGGTAGAGATTTCTTCTGCGAGCTGCATACCGTGGGGTCCGCGGGCTTTTTCCGTGTGCCCTGACGTATGCGTCTGTAGTAAGCCCTATGTATACGTAATCGGCGATTTCGAATGCTTTTGAGATCAGTGCAATGTGGCCCTTGTGTATGCTGCCGAACGTGCCTCCGAGTATTGCCCTCATTTGGATGCCTCAGGTGAAAAAGCTCCGAAGCGCATTGAAGTCCCTTGTGTTTATTATGTCCTCCTTCTTGAGCCAGCCCCGCTTTGCGGTTCCTACGCCATAACGCATTAACTGCATGTGACCGGTAGCGTGCGAGTCCGTGTCTACGGCAAACTTCAGGCCGTACTCACGTGCCCTGAGTATACTCTCATCGTTTAGATCCAGGCGCTCAGGGAACGAGTCTATCTCCATTGCTACGCCGTGATCCTTGGCCGCCTCAAATATCCTGTCCCAGTCTGCGTCTATCGGAGGCCTGCGGTTTATGATCCTCCCGGTTGGATGCGCGAGTATGTCGATCTTGTTGCTCTCTATGCACCTCACTATCCTCATGGTCATCTCCTCTTTTTTCATGTTGGTATTGGTGTGCACCGCTGCCAGGACATAGTCCATGCCATCTAGGGCCTTCCTTCCGAAGTCGAGGCTGCCGTCTTTGAGTATGTCCGTCTCAGCGCTCTTGAGTATTTCTATGGTGCCATCATATTTTCTGCGCGCGGATTCTATATCCTTTAAGTATGCCTCGAACCTCTTCTCGTCCATCCCGTTGGCAACGCGTTCTGCCTTGGAGTGATCGGTGAAGCCGATGTACTTCCTGCCTATCCGGACGGCGTGCTCGGTCATCTCGCTTACGCCGCTAAGCCCGTCGCTGTGTTTCGTGTGAAGGTGAAGGTCTCCTTTTATGTCTCCGTCCTGCACAAGCCTGAATGTTCCGTGGCTGCTTGCCAGCTCAACCTCGCCCCTGTCCTCTCGCATTTCAGGCTCGACATAATCTAGGCCTAACCTCGCATATATCTCGCGCTCGTTCTCTCCTGCTATCTTACCTCCAGTCTTCTTGAAAAGGCCGTATTCGTTAAGTTTGTAACCCTTCTTTGCTGCTATTAGCCGCGTCTTGACATTGTGGGCCTTGCTTCCTATGAAGTACTGTATCGCGGCGCCGAAGCACTCCTCCCCTACTATTCGGATATCGCAATTGAGCCCCACTGCAAGCCTTACGGTGCTCTTTGTAGGGCCCCTGAGCAATACGCGCTCAACCCCGCCCATGGTTCCGATAAAGTCCATGACCTGTGCGGGCTTCTTTGAGGCAACCAGTATATCGAGGTCTCCTACTGTCTCCCGCATTCTTCTTGTCGAGCCCGCTATCTCCACCCGCTGAGCAAGCCCGGAGCGTGTGATCATCAGTGCTATCCGCTCGGCTTCTGGGAGGGCGCTGCCAAGAAGCATCCTTCCCTTACCTGATTCCAGCATCGAGAGGCTTTTTGAGATCTCCGCCTCGCTTTTGCCGCCAAAGCCATTCAGTTCTCTTACCCGGTGCTCTGCTATTGCCTGGCGCAGGTCGGCTGTTCCGACTATCCCAAGTTCCTTGTGAAGCCTCAGTGCCCGCTTAGGCCCAAGGCCTTGCACGCGGGTGAGGCCTGCTATATCGAAAGGGTACTTTTTCTTGAGCTCTGCATATTTCTTTACTTTCCCTGTCTTAAGATATTCCTTGATCTTGCCGGCCAGGCCCTTTCCTATGCCGGGTATTTCCATGAGGCCCTCCTCGCCCCTCTTCTGGAATATCTCAGCCACGCTCTCCTGCATCATCCCTACTGCCTGGGCGGCCTTGCGATACGCTTTGAGCTCGAATGGATTCGCATCGCCCTCAAGCTCCAGCATATCGGCTATGCCATCGAAGATCTCGGCTATCTCACCGTTTCCCAAGATAGCGCCTCAGATGCCAAGAGCCCTGACCAGCTCGCTGTAGATCTGCTCGGAATGCCTTTTTGGCATCTTGTCCGAAAAGAGCCTGGATCTCTTAAAGCTGATGTCCTTGCGGCCCTTGATAAGCCTTCCCTTCACTACATCCTCAAGAATCTCATGCGCATAGGAGTACCTGCCAGCCTCCAAAGCATGTACTGTGCTTTTGCGTATTATGAATCCTATGGCATTTTTGTGCTTAGACATAAAGGATGAGGTCTCGGCGGTCTTGAAGACATCTGGCCCTTTCGCAAGCCTTGCGGCTACTTTTAGCTCCGGAGTTGCCATAAGCATGAAGCCCTCAAGCCCGGATATCCACTGCAGGCTTATGTACGTCTCGAATCCGTGCCTGCGCAGTTCGTCCTCAATGAGAAGCGAGACCTTCCTGAGCTGAGGCCATATTATGTCCTGGCTCTTGTCAGGCACGCTTGTGATTATCAGGAAGAACTTGAGCCCCGATGCGCGTATCAGGTTTTCCAGAAGCAATGGTGCCTTGCCTGATGGAAAGCCCTTGCCGTAGAATGCGTCAAGGCTAGGCCTTGCGATGAACTCCCTTGCTATAAGGACGAACCTGGCAAGCGATTCCTCGGTTAGCGCCGCAGCGACATTCCGCTTAGAGTCCACAGGATCTATTACCACCAGCCCCTTCCCGAACCTCTTAGCTGCTGCCTCGTCGCTTGCCTCGGTTTTATTCAGCGGGTAGATGACCATGGGCAACTTAAGCCTTGAGATTCCCTCAAGCAAATTGAAGAGGGAGCCGTACTGGTGTATGAGCAGCTCGCATAGATATCCGGAAAAGCCCCCTGTCTTTATCTCGGCGCCGTATATCGAGTGGCTCTTTAGCAGGTACTTTAGCAGCCTGACCTCGTCGCGCTGCTTATCCGAGAGGTTGGCGTTTATGAATTCCGCATGCAGGGGTGTCCTGTCAACTGCAGTCGCAAGCGACTCTGAGTCGTCAACCTTGCTTGCGGGAACTATATCGGCCTTCACGCCATCCTCAAGGTAGACACGTACATACGGGTGTTCTGCGTACTTTACCTCGTATCTTTCGCCCTTCTTTTTTTCAACTAGCCTTTTCGCGTACCCAAGACCCAGCGCAGAGAGGCTTTCCTTGTCGTGTTCCCTGCCGAAAAGCATGAAAAGGTCTATGTCAGCATCACCCTTGAGGTTTGTGCTCTTGGCTATCGAGCCTACTACCCGTATCTCAACGTCCCTTGGAACTATACGCCTAAGTCTTGCCGTGAGCGTGTTGACTCTTGCCACAATTTCCCTGATCTCGTCATCCGACGGTTTTATGCTGGGCAGTACCCTCTTGAATATCCTAGCCGCCTCATCCTCGTTCCTTGCCATGCTAACAAGGTATATATGAAAGGAAACAGATAAAAACCCAGATAAAGGTCAAGGCGCCAGGCGACGGAGCCTTTCTCGCAAACTCAGTAGTGCCTGGTATTCTGCCTCCTCGGGCCCCTCCTAAAGCCTCCCCTGTGCTGGAATCCCGAGCCTCCCTGCCCCGAGCCCGATTCCCCATGCCCGGAGTCACGGCTCCCGTATCCGGAACTCTCGCGGTGCCCGTATCCAGAGTCCCTTGAGTGGCCATATCCCCCGCCTCCTCCGCGGTTTCCTCCGTATCCTCCGCCGTGATGGCCGCCAAAGCGCGATCCTGCACGGCCTGCGCCGCCAAATCTATCATCTCTCCTAAAGCCTCCCTGCCTATCGCTCTTGTTGAATATTATTATGTCACGGGAAGGATTTCCGTCAGGAGATATCCTCTCGAACTTTATGTTGACTGTGTCCTCTATGTCTGAGATTATGTTTCTCTGCATGTTATTCACGATTGAGAAGGCCCTTCCGTTGGCATCCATCCTCGCAGATCTTCCCACCCTGTGCACATAGGTGTGTGGGTCCTCGGGAACGTCGAAGTTTATCACGTCGGATACGTCCTTGATGTCTATGCCCCTGGCCGCAACATTTGTCGCGATTAGGAACTGCCCTCCGCCTTTAAACTCCCTAAGGGAGTGCTCTCTCTTAGCCTGCGTCAGCCCCCCGTGCATCAGTATCACGTCAAGGCCCTGGCCCTTCATGCCGTTGTATATCGCGTTGGCTGCATACTTGGTCTGCGCGAATATTATCGCCTTTTTCGGGTTGTATTCTTTTATGTAGGCAATCATGGTGGCAAACTTCATCCTGTTGTCAACCGAGGCATAGTAGTGTTTTATCTTAGTCACTACAAGCTGGTCATCCTCGCCGACCTTCAGGAATACCGGCTCTGTCATGTGTTTGTGAGCTATCCTGGTTACCTTCTCAGGCATGGTTGCGGAGAAGATCATCGTCTGCTTCTCCTTCGGAGTCCTTGAAAGTATGAATTCCACATCGGCAATGAAGCCCATGTCGAGCATAGTGTCGGCTTCGTCTAGGACAAGAAATCGTATCCTGTCTATGTTCAACGCCCCTCTTTCCATGAGGTCGATTATCCTTCCCGGAGTGCCTACGACAATGTCCGGATTCCTCCTAAGATCCTGAACCTGTACATTTATCGATGCGCCCCCGTAGACTATGGCAACGCCCCTGCGCGAATCGACTGTGACCTTCTTTGCAACGTCGGCTATCTGTAATGCCAACTCCCTTGTGGGTGCCAGTATCAACGGCTCCGTGTACTGGCCAAGCTTGCTCCTTTGCCTTATTGGCACAAGGAAGGCGAGCGTCTTTCCGGTACCTGTCTTGGCCC
>VFSW01005825.1_pt1 | contig 18183 bp, 15 predicted proteins | sample 5358111 | NCBI WGS metagenome assembly VFSW01 (sample SAMN11554181, study PRJNA540505) | mine drainage metagenome | isolation source: sediment from site ElyBrook_90M | place: USA: Ely Copper Mine, Vershire, VT | collected 2017
GTGCCTGTATCGACGACGGTGCCTGTGTCCATTCTTGCATCCAATGGCACGTCCATCCGCGCGGGAACGTCGACGGTGATCGGGACATCGACGGTGGCGTCGAGGACGGTGCCCGAGTCCATACCAACGTCGGTCCGGGCGTCGAGGCTTGTGGACCCGTCACGCTGGACCAAGACGTCCGTGAGTACGGTCGCGTCGGCGATGACAGAGTCCGTCAAGGCCGCGTCGGTGGCAACGTCACGGGATGTGACTACGTCTGTGGTTACGATCGCAGAAGCATCTGGCCCCAGGTCGAAGATCCATCCGTCGGGAGGCGGGGCGGCGTCGATGGGGGTGATGCCAGACGTTGCGACGGATCCGCAGCCTGCTGCACACGTACCGACAGCAAAGAAAAGATGGAGAAGAGCGAGGTGAGAGGCAGACCTTCGTAGCTCCATGGGTCCCTTGAACATGACACATCCACGTGTGTTAGTCCGAGCGTAAAGGGAGGTAATTGCAGCGGGAATCGGCTCCGCACCCGCGGTGTGAAAGCCACGGCGACGACAGAGGGTGAGGACGCACATTGGCTTGAGGGCGTGTGTGACGGTGCACACTGCGCAGGTCTGCGCACACGGAGAAAGGACCGTCGCGAGGGTGTTCTAAGGCGGTGGCGGCGTGCGCACGGTCAAGGTGGGGACGGGGATCGGGAGTTTGGGTGGCACGCCGACGGGAAGAGGGCCGCCGGTGCCCGCCGTGGGATATCCCTGGGTGGTCCAGTAGTGGATTCCCTCGTCGAGAACGGCGGTGTGGTCAAAACCACGACGGCGGAGCTCGTCGACGACGTGACCCGACGCTGCGTGCGGGCAGGCGCAGTACGCCACGATCCAGGTGCCATCCCTCGGCAACCCGCTGGCCATCGCCTCGATGTCGTAAAACGGAAAGGGAAGCGCGCCAGGAATGTGCTCTCGCGACCAGTCGGAGGTTGCGCGGGCGTCGAGGATCACCATGCGTCGGTGGGTGGCAAGTGCGGCCGCGACGGCCGAGGCGGGTACGTACCGCTCGTCGGTGAGCGTAAACCTCGGCGGCTGTCCACCCGGGTTAACGATCATGCGATCGAGTCCCGGAGGCGCCTCGCCAACCCAGTTGGGCGGTAGATCGGGCGCGCGGTTGAAGGTTCGTACGAGGGCGACAAGGTCGTTGACCGTGGCGGGGCCCAGGACCGCAAACGCCGCCATCGGCGTCCCGCGACGACCGTGTTCGATGGTGTACCGGATCATGGCGTCGCTGGCTGTGCGCTGAAAGTTTGGGTGCGAGAGGCTCGTGGCCGTCGTGGTTCCCTCGCCATGATCGCCGTGACAGGATTTGCAGCGGGCAACCCAGACAGGACGTGCGCGTGCAGCATCGCCTGGAATGACTTCGATCCCAAGGTGCACCACGGGCATCCGGGCGAGTCCCCGGAGGTACACCACGATGTCATCGACGACGGCGGGCGTGAGCGGACCGTTGTGCACAACCCCCCAGGCGGACATCGGCGTGCCAGGACGGCCATCGGTGATCGCCGCGCGGATAAAATCATCCGTCGCGACCGAGAGAAAGTCAGCGTTGCCGATGGCATTGGCGTGGTCGGCGGCGTAGCCCTGGGCGTCGACCCGGTGACACAATGCGCAGTACCGCAGATACGCTACGCGCCCACGCATCGCTGCGCGCGTGCGTGCGACTTCGGCTGGGGACGCATGACGCCGATGCCACAACCGATGCCCACGTCGGCACGATGTGACACCGAAGGCGAGGAGGATCGAGGCAACGAACAAGACCAGGACTGAGAGCGGTCGTGAGACGGGCTGCACGTCGAGGATCCTACCCATCGTGGACACCCAGCGGGAGGAATCCTGAAGGGAGATAGAGGAGAGGACTACGGCTGGGCGAGATCGCCAACGGGGGGCGGAAGATCGCCCGCGGGCGGAGCGACTTCGTTGACCCGGTGTTGGAGATACCGGTCGATGGTGTCAACAGCTTCGTTGAGTTCATACGCGGCACCGGCTTCTCCCACAGAATCTGTGAGCGCTGCACGAAGTCTAAGTGCGGCAGAGTACGCAGGGTCGGTCCCGACCATGGTGGTCCACGCGAGCGCGATGGCCTGCACCCGTCGCCCGCGGTCCAACGCACGCATGGCGGGATCGAAGCGAATGGGTTCTTGCGAGGCTGCCCGTGCCCGAAGGGAGGGCATCCGCGCAGGTGGGGCCATCGCCCGAATCAGATGCTCGATGGCCGAAGCCAGCTTGTCGTCCGCGACGGTCTGTATCGCCGAACGCGAGAGTTCAACGGCCATGGCGGCGGTGTCTCCGATGCGGGCGATGTGAGCTTCAACCTCTGCGCGCAAGGGCGCGCACTGATCGGCCAATTCGAGCTTCGTGGCAATCGTTCGTACTGTCTCCTCGTCGGTCGCGCTCGGCGTGCCGCGGAGGCAAATCTGCCACGCACCGCGGAGGAGCTCTCGACGAATACGGGCGTCGAGCTCGCCGTAGATCTCCAACGGCGCTGCGGCCGCCGATTCGGGCGCACGGACGCGCGCGAGTTCGTCCGCGCCAAGTCCAAAAGACGCCTGGGTCATCGCGATCCCGCGACGGATGTCGTCCGTGAGCGCGTTTTCAGGGCCTGCGACCAGGGACATCACGCGTCCAGCGAGTGCGGCGACGCGAGACACCCGCTTGCGGTCCCGCTCGCTCGGGGCACTCGTGAACCAACCGCGGACGCCTCGGGCACCACCTTCTAGGGTCACACCCGCGGCGATGAGTCCGGACATGGGCATGGCTTCGGGTGCAGCGATGGGTGCGAGTGCCGTTGCCAGAGCGGGCCAGTAGGTCTCGTCGGTGGGCACGGTGTCGTCAGGGGCGTAGCTTGCAGCGCGGCGCTTGGCGAAGGCATCGAGGTAGGTGGAAAAAGTCTCGCTTGCGGCGACGGCGACGGCGAGGTCGCGTGCGGCCAATGCGAACACCCGGGCGGTTGGCGGCATGGTCATGCCCCAGGGTACACGCGGGTTGCCTGGAACAGAATGTCCGTTGCGTTGGGTGCGAACCGCGATTACCCGATGATCATGGTCTCACGCACGAGCCGCCCGGTGCGAAAGCGGTCGAAGGACCACTGCGTGAAGAGCTCAGAGGTAACCCCCGTGGCGACGTGATCGGCCACGTGTCTACCCATGACGGGTGCCATCATGAAGCCGTGGCCCATGAATCCGCAGGCGAGTGTAAGGTTGTCGGGGCTGCCTACCCGACCCACGATCGGGGAACCGTCGGGCGTAAGGTCGTAGCAACCCGCCCACTGGCGAAGAACCTTGACCGAGGCCATCCGGGGGACGGTTCGCACAACGGCGGCGGAATACCTGGCGAGAAAAGTTTGTGAGCTTCGCTGGTCGATGCCTTCGGGGACGGGATCCACGGAGATTCCGCCGACGATCTCGCCGCGGGCCGACTGGGAGAAATACAGTCCGTCGGTGAGGTCTGCGACAAGCGGTCCGAGCCAAGGCTTGAGCGCCTCGGTCGAACAGATCTCGTGGCGGTGCGGCTTGTTGGGGAGAAAGACACCGACCATGCGGCCGATCTCGGGGCTCCAGGCGCCGGCGCAGCATACAACCTCGTCGCAGGGGACGGTTACCTCGTCGCCGGCAAACACCCCCGCGGTGCCGTATCGGTCGTCACCCTGGCGCACCGGGCGGATGCGCACGCCTGTGATCTTGTCGCCCCGGAGATTAAGTCCCACGACGTCGGTGAAGGTCGCGATGGTGACCCCGAGATTCTCGGCGGCGCGGGCGTAACCCCACACAAACGGCCACGGAAACAACACGCCATCCCGCGGGTTGAAGCTCGCCCGCACGATTCCGTCGGTCGCAAGCTCGGGCACGATGGCCTGGGCTTCAACGGCGGTGAGCACACGGGTGGGTAGACCGCAGCGGTTCTGGATCTCGACCGAGGCCTCAAGCGCAGCGGCCTTTTCAGCGGAACGGGTGACGAAGAGGTAGCCCCCTTGGCGAAACCACACGTTGATCCGCATCCGTGCGGCGAAGTCCCGGCAGATGGCAATGCTCTCTTGCATCAAGCGGATGTTGGTTTCGGTCGCAAACTGTGCGCGGACGCCCCCACCGTTGCGCCCGCTGGCGCCGCCACAGAGGTAATTCCTGTCCACCACCAGGACGTCGGTGATCCCTCGCTGCGCGAGGTGAAACGCCGTCGACAATCCCATGATTCCGGCCCCGATGACCACCACCCGGGCGCGGCTCGGAAGCGTCATCGGTCGTCTCCTGGCGTGGCGATTCCCGCGAGCGCGCCCATCGGAATCGGGTGCAACGGGGGTCTCGGCGTGATGGGCAGGGGCGGCGGCTCGCCGGTGCGCGCCGTGATGAACCTCGCGCAGAGCGTCACGCATTGCTTGCCTTGGCACCACCCGGTTCCCAATCCCGTATACCGCTTGAGGGATTCGATGTCCTTGTGGCCTGCTGCAAAGGCCGCCTCGATCTCCCCGCGGGTAACATCCTCGCATCGGCAGAACAATTCCTTGTTCATTGTTCGCCCTTTGTCCGTCCGAGGTCGCGCGCGATGCGTGTCGCGACCCGGCGACCGTCTTCTGCTCGCGCCGCGGGATCCGTCATCGTGGCCCGAAGCTTTCCCGTGACATACACACCTTGCGTACCCGTCGTGCCGTCGGCGTTGACCACGGGGGCAAAGGTGTCTCGGGTGGCATCCCAGTGCAGCGCAGCGCCCGCCTGCCCGACGAGTTCGTACGCAGCGACTTCGCCAGTTACCACCAAGGCGTCACACCCGTGGGTCACCGAATCTCCCCCGGGGGACTCAACGATCACGCCCTTGACGCTTCGGCTTCCACGAGCCTCGCGCACCCTCGCCCCCCGGGTGTGAACGACCGTGGCACCCGCGGCACGCGCCGCATCGCAGATCGATCCAGCGATCGGGTCGTCGCCGACGAGCACCACGCGTTGGCCGAGGAGTACCCCCGCGCAGAGCGCACGCCCAAAAGCTCGCACGGTGTAAATCCCAGGGAGGTCGTTTTGGACAAAGGCTCCGATGAGGTCACGACAGCCCGTGGCAAAGAGCCGCGCGCGGGTCGTCACCACGGTGACTCCGTTCGCCGTCTGGACGATGGTTCCGTCGTCGTAGGTGGCGACGACCGAGGCCGAGGGCCTGTGCCGCACGCGGGCGTCCAGGGACTCCATGGACACTGCACCGGGATCGTCCAAGGTCGATCCGCCGACGCGGGATTCTTCGTCCACGCAGAGCACATCGAAACCGGCTGACACCAAGGCGTTGCTCGCGGCAACCCCGGACGGACCCGCACCGACCACCAGCACGTCAACCGTTTCACGCTGGGCAGGGAGCACGGGAGATGCTTCGTCGGGGAGTGTCCCAAGGCCGGACATCCTCCTGGCAAACGACTGCATCGTGCGGTTGAACGCCGGGCCAAGGCTCACCATCCAATGGTGGTGGTCCATGTACCTCGGAAAAAACCAGTCGCTCGCCGCCCCGAGGTCCATGGACACCGACGGAAAGGCATTCTGCGAGACCACCGTGAGCCCTTGTCGCGTGCTCGTGCGGCAGGCCATCACGTCAGGGACGCCGTTGACCCGCACGAGACATCCATCGCAGCCACCCTGGAGGCACGCGGCGCTGCGCGGACGGTGGTACTTCGAGCTACGCGCAAGCGTCGTTCGGCCGGCGGCCAGGAGTGTCAGGGCCAGCGGTTCGCCATCGACTCCCTCCATCGTCTCGCCGTCATGCGAGATCGTGACGCGTGCGGTTGGCTCACCGCGCGCCAGGAGCCTTTGCGCGAGCGCGGACTCCTTCGGAAGTGTACTCGGATCGATACGCCGTGGGGCCATGTTCAAGGGGCCTTCACAACCTCCAAAGACCTCGCGCGGTCAACCGTTGACCCCGCCAGGTCTCTCGGAGCATGGGTTACCTCTGGAGGGAGGTGGACGTTACCAGCCCCACGGGGTCATCCGGGAGGGGAATCACCGCAAAGCGACGGGCGTATGCGCATCGCGATGAGTCCACGACGGCGTGGACACGCTCGGGAAGCCAGCCCCCGCGGCCGAGGGCCGACCAGGCGCCGCGCGAAGAGACAAAGAGGTCGATGTGATGACCACGGATGGCCCCGCCACCGTCGACCGCGACAAAGCACCCGTCGTGCGTGCCCCCGGCGGGGAGCGGGAGGCCGATGAGCTCTGGAATCTCGACGGTGTGTCCGACGCGGATGTAGCGTGTGTCGACGGCGAGGGAGCGAAAGGGCACGAGGGCGTAGCCACGAACGCCGATGCCATAGGGGTACAAACCGGTGTCTACCTCGGTGAAGCACGCGCGACGTCCTTGGCGGGTCTCCCAGTTGAGGATCCGCCCATCCCAGGTGCGCCCGGTGCCTTCCATCGCGAGGTTGGATGCAAAGCGCCCACAGGCCCATGCCAGGGTGGATCCCTGTCGGTCGGTCAGTCGCACGGCGTGCCGTTCATTGGCGCCGGGAGCCTCCGAGGCGACCCAGTACTGCGTGAGTTGAAAGGTCCCTGGGAGAAACTCCTGTGCATGCGCGGTGCGGGCATCAAAGCCCGTGACCACCATCGCGAGGATGCCGACCAGGGCGTTGCGAACTCGAGCCATGATGCACGCGAGGGTCCACCCTCGCCAGGGGGTACGCCCTGGGGCCGTCCCTTACTCCGCGTCGCCGATGGCGGCTTGCACCTCGGGCTTTGCCTGCGCGGGAACCGTGGCGGATACGGCTGCCCTGAGTTTGGCGAGGAGGGCGGGATTGCCGGTGAGGGATTCTCTCGCGCGCTCTTTGCCGTTACCAAGATGCGTGCCTGCAAAGGCCAGATGGGAACCCGTGCGCTCGACGATCCCACGGTCGACCGCGAGGTCGATGGCCTCGGCGACGGCGTCGATGCCCACGCCGTAACGCACGTCGAACTCCGCCTCGCGAAAGGGCGGGGCGAGCTTGTTCTTCACCACTTTGACCCGCGTGCGGTTACCCTGAACCTCGTCTCCGGATTTTACCGCCCCGATGCGCCGCACATCCAGACGCACCGAGGCATAGAATTTCAGTGCGTTGCCTCCCGTCGTCGTTTCAGGGCTGCCAAACATCACCCCGATCTTCATCCGAATCTGGTTGATGAAGTAAACGCAGGCGTTGTTCTTGTGCGCCACCGCGGCAAGCTTTCGGAGCGCCTGGGACATCAGTCTTGCCTGGAGTCCCATGTGCTGGTCGCCCATGTCTCCTTCGAGTTCGGCCTTGGGTACCAGCGCCGCCACCGAGTCCACCACCACGATGTCCACCGCGCCCGAGCGTACCAGCGCATCTGTTACCTCCAGCGCCTGTTCTCCATGGTCCGGCTGTGAGATCAACACCTGCGTGAGGTCTACCCCCAGGGCCCGGGCGTAGGCCACATCCAGCGCGTGCTCGGCGTCCACAAATGCCGCCACGCCCCCCGCTTTTTGCACCTCTGCGATCGCGTGCAACGCCAGCGTCGTCTTGCCCGAACTCTCCGGCCCAAAGACTTCAATGATCCTCCCACGGGGATAACCACCGATGCCGAGCGCGAGGTCGAGCCCCAGCGATCCCGTTGAAATCACGGGCGGGTGTTCTCTCGCTTCGTCGTCTCCCAACGTCATGATGGTGCCCTTGCCAAACTGCTTCTCGAGCATCCCGATCGCTGCGCGCACCGCGCGGAGCTTGTCTGTCATCGCCATGGTCTCTCCCTTGTGTGCGCCCTTCGCATCGACGCCCGACCACCCGTTGCCACCGCCGTGCCATTCATTATCCACAGGAATTTCGCCGAATGATCATGGTCTTGGAGGGTGGCGGCTGGCGGCGACCGGCGGCGGCTGGCACTCTGTGGGTGTCCATGCCCGGTCTCACCGTCCATGCAATCACCCGCGGCCTCCAAGACACGTGTCCCGATGTCATCCCCGACACCCGTGTACGGTGGCGCGCCGCGGTCGCCGTGGTGCTTCGCGACCTAGGCCACGGACCCGAGGTCCTTGTGATCCGCCGGGCCGTCCGCGAAGGCGACCGTTGGTCGGGCGACGCCGCCCTCCCCGGCGGAAAATCCGACCCGCAAGACGCTTCTCTTGTCGACACCGCCGCACGCGAAGCACTTGAAGAAGTCGGTCTCGATCTCTCCTCTGCCAAGGTCCTCGGGCGGCTGTCAGACCACCCGCGAGGGAGCTTCCGCCGCTGGACCCGTTGGTCGGTGACCCCTGTGTTGTTTGAAATCCACAGCGACCCTGCCCTGGTGCTGGACACCCGTGAGGTCGCCGAGGCGCTATGGGTTCCGCTCGCGGCGCTGACCGATGGCCAGCACGAGGGTCGCCGTTTTCACTACTGGCGACCCGTCTGGAAGTTCCCCCTGGGCGTTCCCATGGTCGTCCCGCGTTGGATCTACGACGGACTTAGCATCTGGGGCCTCACCCGCGCCATTCTCGAAGAACTACTGCGGGTCGCAGGGACCTAGGCCTTCTGCCACCTTTCCACAGGTTCCACACCGATGGTTCGCCCCAACGATGCCCGTGCACAGTCCATCGTGACACGGCACCCTGTCCTCCATTGAACCGACGTCTTCTTCGACGGTTCCTGCCACCGGGACGGTCCATCCATCCCTCGGTTGAATCATCCCGACAGAGGTCCCTGTCTCAGCGTCTTCTCTTGGGATTCCAGCGTACGCGCCACAGGTGCCGCAGCGGTTGTCAGCGCCGAGGATCCCTGTACACCGGTCGTCCACGCACACCACCCGACTGATTTCGGCTTCCAAGTCCATTCAATCGTCCGCGATCCGTATTGTCCGCTTCGCGCGGCGGGCCTCTGGGAGCAAAAAGTTGCCAGTGTCTGTCATTACGCCGAGGGCACCGCCCGCCGCGAGGTCGGAGAGTACCTCGCCGAAGCGATCGTGCACGGCGGCTTCGATCGCGTCGGCGGAGTCCATGGACATCGCATCGCGGGCGAGATCCCGCGCCCTCGCGATGTCCACCCGCCCGATGGCTTCTTTGATCTCGGGAACCGCCGTGGGTTCGACGGACAACTCCATCACGCCGAGTCCCAACAGCACGGGGAGTGCATAGATCTCACTTGCCATCGCGCCGCACATCGCACACGGAATGCCCGCCTCGCGGGAGGCTGAGAGCACCATGGCGATGGAGCGCACGATGGCCGGGTCGAGCGAGCGCGCCAGGTGGGCAACGTTTTCGTTTCCGCGGTCAACCGCGAGGGAGTACTGAATGAGATCGTTGGTGCCGATGGAAAAGAAAGCAGCGCGCGTGGCAAGAAGATCCGCCATGATCACCGCGCTCGGGGTCTCGACCATGATCCCCACAGGCACCTCTCCAAAGGCTTGACCCCTCGCGCGAAGCTCATCCCGCGCAAGTTCGACTTCGGCCAGTGATTCGTTGAGCTCCATCATCGACGACACCATCGGGATCATCACCCGCACGTTGCCAAACGCCGACGCTCGGAGCATGGCGCGTAACTGTGCGCGAAAAAACACCCGCTCACGCAGCGCGAGGCGCACGGCGCGTAGCCCGAGGGCCGGATTGAGCTCTTTTGGCACGCGAAAAGCCGTCGAAAACTTGTCGCCGCCAAGGTCAAACGTCCGCAGCGTGACCATCCGCGGCGCAATGGTCTCGACGATGCGCTTAAAAACCTCAAACTGTTCTTGCTCTCCCGGCGGTTCCTTCCGGTCGACGTACATAAACTCCGTGCGGTAAAGCCCGATGCCGTCGGCCCCATGGTCGATCGCCACCGCGGCCTCCGCGGGCAGCTCGATGTTGGCCCGGAGCGTCACCCGCACCCGGTCCAAAGTCATCGCGTCCCGTCCGCGATTGACCTTGAGACTCCGCGCAAACGCCGCATAGCGCGCGCCGCGCTCCGTCGCCACGCGGCAGCTCTCGTCGTCGGGCTGTATCCACACGGTCCCCGTGAGTCCATCCACGATCAAGAGGTCGCCCGGCGCGATCATCCGTGTGGCTTCCTGTGCGCCGACGACCGCAGGCAGAGACAACGCCCTCGCCATGATCGCCGTGTGCGACGTGGCCGACCCCACGTCCGTCACAAAAGCTCGCACGTCCGAGCGTCCGAGCGCGGCCGTGTCCGCAGGCGACAGATCATGCGCCACCAGCACCAAGGGGCCAGGCATGTCCTCCATGTGGCCGATGTCCGCGGGAGCTTCCATCAGCTGCCGCAATACCCGCTCGCCCACAAAGTCCACGTCGGACCTTCGCTCCCGAAAGTACTCGTCGTCGGCCTGGTCAAAAAGCTCTTTGATGTGCTCTACCGTGCGGTGGAGCGCCCACTCGGCGTTGACGCATTCCTCACGGATCGCGCGCTCGGTCTGCTCGGTCAAAATGGCGTCGTCGAGCATCAAGAGATGCGCGTCAAGGATCACCGCGTGCTCGTTGGCTTCGGGCACGAGCTTTTCGCGGATCGACTGCAACTGTTGGCGCGCGGTGAGCATCGCACGACGCAACCGTCCGACCTCGTTTTCGACCTCCGTCGGCCGGATGTGCCGCCGCGAGACCGTCATCTGCCTTCTGTCCACCACGTACGCCCGGCCCACGGTGATGCCAGGGGACGCGGCGATGCCGTGAATCTGTTGGAGCGGGTTGGCTTCGGTCATGGCCCGCCGCCAAAGCGTCCGCGGATCAACTCGCCGATGGCTGCGACGACGGCGTCGGCGTCGTCGCCCTGCGCTCGCACTGTGACCCTGGTGCCCTTGTGGCAACAGAGCAGCAGGACGCCCATGACGCTCTTGGCGTTGGCGGTGTTTCCGTCGTGTTCGATTTGCACTTCGGCGTTGTACCGACTTGCGGTTTGGACGAGGCGTGTCGCCGGGCGGGCGTGCAGTCCCCCTTCGTTGAGAATCTCGAACGTGCCCTCGGCCATGCCCACGGTCTAGCCTCCTCGCTCGATGTCACGGTGGCTCACGGAGACATCACACGGAACCTCCCCCGCGGGGACCATCCCCGTGAGGCGGCCTGCGAGGGCCTCGGCCAGTGCGACAGAACGGTGTCTGCCCCCCGTACATCCAATGGCGACCGTAAAAATCACTTTGCCTTCACGGGCGTACGACGGGAGCAAGGGGACGAGAAAAGTTGCCATCGCCGCGAGAAAAGTCGCGCCCTCGGGGCTGCCTAAAACAAACGCTGCGATCTCGGGGTCTCTCCCAGAGCGGGGCCGCAGGGCAGGGACAAAGTGTGGGTTGGGCAGAAACCTTGCATCGAAGACCGTGTCGGCGTCGACGGGCACGCCGTACTTGAATCCGAAAGAAACCACCCGGACGACCAGGTGAAGGGAAGTTCCGATGGCGGCGGCGAAGTGGTCGATGAGAAGCCGGCGGAGATCGTGGACGGTAAGACGTGTGGTGTCGATCACCCGGTCGGCGACGTCACGGAGATCCGAGAGTCTCTCCCGCTCGCGGGCAATGAATTTCGGCAGTCCGTCCTGAGGGTGCTGCGAAGCCAACGGATGCGGCCGTCGCGCCTCGGAAAACCGTCGCACCAGGGCATCGTCCGCCGCGTCCAGAAACAACACGATCACCTGGTCGCCGCCCTCCCGAAGCCTTCGGACGGCACCACGGGCACCTTCGAGAAACTCTCGCACCCGCACGTCGATTCCAAGCGCCACCCGGAGCCGGGTGTCTTCTTCGCGGATGATCGCCACGGCCTGGTCCATCAACGGGACGGGTAGATTGTCGATGCAGTAGAACGCCAGGTCTTCAAGCACCCGAAGGGCGGTCGAACGCCCAGCGCCGGACATTCCCGTCACGACCACAATCACCCTTGCGGTGGTCATTGCGCGCCTCCGGCTTCCGTCGAAGGGTCGGGGACACCGAGGGCCGCGGCAAGCTGTGCGTGAAACGACCGCGCGGAGTGATGCCCCGCCTGCCGTAAAAGCTCATTGCGTGCGCCGACTTCGACCGTACTCGCGGTGTTTTTCCCCGAACGCACGGGCACGCGGCGCAGCGGGCACTGAACGCCCAGGATCTCGAACCACTCGTCGTCAATGCCAAGTCGATCCAAGGGGTCTTCGTGGTCGTCTTCGCGCCCAAGGAGTTGTACGACGAGGTCTACCTTTTTCACGTCGCATACCGCCGCGACGCCAAAGAGGTCTTTGATGTTCAGCACGCCGAGGCCACGGACCTCGAGATGGTTTTTCAACAACGGGTTGGACGTGCCGTAGATCGCCGTGGGCGAGCGGAGCGAACACTCCACAACATCGTCGGCCACCAACCTATGCCCGCGCTGGACAAGCTCCAACGCGCACTCGCTCTTGCCGATGCCACTCCGACCCAGCAGCAAGATTCCCACGCCGTACACGTCGACAAACACACCGTGTACCCGCGTCCTCGGCGCGAGCTGCTCGTCGAGAAACCCATGGATCGCATTGATCGTCGCCGAGCTCCGTGCCTCCGTACGCAGCACCGGGCATCCGTGTGCATCCGCCGCGGCAAGCATCATTTCGCCGACGGTACCTCCCGCGGTGACCACCACGCAGCACAGTCCCTGCGCAAAGAATCCCTGCACGGCCGCGTCGTGCTTTGCAGGTTCCATTCCTCCGAGAAATGTCATCTCGGTATGTCCCAGGACCTGCGCCCGGTCGGGCGACAAGCCTTCATAGTGTCCCACGAGGGCCAGACCCGACTTTTGTATCCTTGGGTGAGCAATCGTTCGGTCGAGACCTTCGAAACCTGCGACGACTTCGAGGGCTACCGGCAGCGCCCCGAGGTTGGCCATCGCGCGTACAGCCACGACGCGCGGCGATGGTAGGGACGAGTGGACGTCATTGGCCATCCGTGGCGTCCAGGGTAACACAGCCACGGGTTGCCGGTCTCACAGCCCCGTAGAAATGCTCTCTGCGGCCATTGCGTGGTCGGGCACGAGGGGTGATACCGTCCCGGGTTGGAGGTCTGCGATGTCGTCGTCTGCCCGACGCGCCGTGCTGTCCCTCGGGGGCGTGGTCTTTGGTTGCGTCGCTTCGTGTTCGCCGGATTTCAGCACGCAGCGCGTTGCCATCCCCGAAGGAACTCTCGGCGCCGAGGTGTTTCGCATCGTCTGCGAGCGGGTGGACGTCGGTGAAAACCCCACGGATCTCACTTTTGCCCTCGCCCGCCATGCGTGCACCGTGGGAATCCCGCAGGGCGCGCCCGACGACACGGGCGTCGGACCCAAGGTCAACGCCCTCGGTCACCTCCGCCCGCGGATTGTCACCGCGCTGGACACTGCGATGCCGTTGTCCACACACGTCCCCCTCGATCACCTTCTCGTCAATCTCCTGCCGTTGTACGGCCCCGACGGCTCTGGCCACACCACCGCCTCGGGCACCCCTGTCATCACCCTCCCCGACGGTGGAACCACCCCCGCCGAGGACCTTCTTCCCCAGGCCACCCGCGGACTCACGTCACTCTTGAACGCCTGGTCCACCAACGCCGACCTCTTGCGCGCATTCAGCCGTCAATCCAACCACCTGGGCTTTCGCCCCGAGCCCGTGGCCATGGGACTCCTCCGACCGATCTTTACGTACGGCCCGATTGACACCGTGCTCGACAACACCTTCAGGCTGTTTCGCGACGGGGACACTGGCATTCCCGCGGGTGTCGCCAACGGGCACTTCAACACCCTCCTTGCGACCCTCCAAGGCGAGTTTGCAGCTTCGTCTCCCGCCCCTGACGCCCACGCCGGGACCGTCCTCGACGCCGCCGCCGACCTTTTCTTTCGCACCGACCCCGTCCTCGCGACGGGCACCTCCATCGACCTCGTGCGCCGGGACTTTCGCGGGATGCCCTGGGTCACCCAGGGCCCGGGCGGGGCTTTTCAAGCACCCTTCATCGACGCCAACCACGACGGTCTCGCGGACTCCGCGGGCGGAGTCTTTGTCAACGGCTCCATGGTCCTTGCAACCCCCACGCCCTTTGCCACCACGTACGGTCCGTCGGTTCCCCGCGATGCGGACGGTAGGGCACTCACCGTTGCAGGCGACGCCGGCGGGTCTGCGACCGTTTACCAATACGTCAACCTCGATGGCTCGGTCCTCGCGGGCGTCTCCCGCCAGCTCTCCCCCCTCCTCGGCGGCCCGGGGTACACCACCGTCCCCGCGATGCAGCTTCTCCACGGCGCTTCCGTGCTCTTTGGAACACGCCGCCCCGCCACCCGAAACTACGGTACGGGCGGGACGGTGACGTACAGCCAGTACAGCGCCGACACCGCCCCGGTGGTCGACCTCGTACACGCCACGGGACAACTGTTGTCGTACCGTGACATCGACCCGGTGCTCGCCACCACGCGCGCCCTCGTCGCGTCGGATCGTGAGGCCCTCACGGCGAGGCTCGTCGGGGCGATGCTTGGCATCAACGACCTGTCCAAGATGCACCCCGAAGCCACGATAGCCGCCACGTCGGACATCTGGGACGACGTGATGGCCGTCGTGCGTGACATCGCACAAGAACCTGGCCTGCTCGAAGACATCCTCGACCAGTGGAGCCAGAACGGCACGCAAGTGAACGCTCTGGGACCGGCGTTTTCGGCCTATGCGCAGTTTCGTGACCTCGTGCAACCCGACTGGTCCACCGCGGGCTATCCCCTCACGGTCACGTCGATGTCTCAACCCGTCGATCGGACGATGCCCGACGTGATCGCCAACCGCAGTGCCCTCGGGCGACTGCTCTGGTTGGTCGATGACTTGAGCGGCGCGCAGCTTTGCTCGCGGCCCGGCGCACAAGTGAGGGTAACGGGGATTCCGCTGGTGGGCGGGGTCACCCTCGCGACGGCGTCCAGCGCGTGCGACATCTTCGAGGTCGATGATGCCGCGGCGTTCTATGTTCGGTCCATGGACGGTCGGTCCAAGATTGACATGCACATCCCAGGGCTTTCGGGATTGTTGCTGACGGGCGTGCAACAGTTGTTTCCAGGGCTTGGTGTCAGCCAGCTCATGGACTCGCTCATCCAGAGTCAGTCCGGGATCCAAGGGTTTACATCCCTCCCGACGCCGCAAGCCATCAACCGCATGGTGTTTCGCCCGCCACCCGACAACTGCACCCCGGGCTCCGATGATTTTCTATGCAACCTTGTCGGTCCCGCGCAAAACCGCTACGGCCAACCCACCGTTGCCACCGACCATCCCGGCACCATCTTCGTGTGGGAACTCTACGGCTTCTACAACGCCATCCGTCCCTTGGCCCATGCCTTTGTCCTTCACGACGTCGAGACCTGCAAGTCCACGGACACCGCCCCACCCGGGTCCAATCTCTGCGCCGATCCCAACAACATCACCGGCTTTGACCCGAGTCACGGCACGCATCTCTTTGTGCAGCTCTTGTCTGCGCTGCATCGGCACTGGGCGACGGCCGCCGCGACCGACTACCAGCACACCGACCCGCACATGCCGCGGTACACCACGGGCGATGGCGCGTCCGTGTACGAACCCGTCATCGCGCCGGCCCTCGCCGGAGACATCGTCCCCGCGCTGTCGGCACTGACAGCCTCGCTCCGCACCGTGGACGCCGGCAACGACGCCGCGGGAAACGACCTTCGGGGCGATCAAGCCATCGCGCACCTCGCCCGGGCCCTCGTCGACCCCACGACCCTCCCGGTCACGTACCGCTCGGGGGCGACCTCCACGGTGCAATGTGACGGAACCACCCCCATCCCGCAGGCGTCCCTGTACAACCTCTTCGCCGACGCCTTCAACCAGATGGACAGCCTTTTTGCCGCCGACACCACGCACGCACACGACGACTGGGCGGCCGGGCGGTCGGCCACCGTCGATCAATTCATCTCGGTCGACGGCACCGGGCCCGCGGCCACATGGCACAACCCCACCCTCGCGCCTGTCACCCGCTTGCTGATCGAGTGGCTCCAGATGCGTGTCAGTGCGCATCACGTCGCGGGGGATTACATCCCCTGGACGGCCAACCTTGGACACCGACTCGAAGGCTCGGTGCAGGGGCCCGTCTTTGCGAGTGCTTTGGACATGGCCATGGACGTGTACAACGACGCCGTGATGCGCGGGGTCACCGCAGGGCTGCTCGACCATCTGCTCGATCCCGCCCCGTCCCAGCCCGGCACGGGCTCACCCTTTGCGACCACGGTGACGTCTGTAGGCGATCTGGTGCAGGTCTTGCGGGATGACACCGACGTCGATCCCGTTCTCCACGGACTCTCGTCTGCGATGGCGCCGCGCACGGGTGCGGGGGCCCGAGGGATCCACTTTTTTGACCGCGCGCGAAGCCTCGACGCAGACCATGTGCTCACGCGGGTGCTGGCCGCCATGGTGCAGCGACCTGCCACCGGGGACGAGCCCATGACAGCGCTCGCGGATGCCATCGCGGACACGCACCGGGCGCAACCAGGGCTTGATACCCCGTTGTCTCCCACGGACTTTCACGACGTGTTCGCCAACGTCCGAGACTTTTTTGGGGACACCACCCGTGGGATGGAACAATTTTATTACATCGTGCAGCACCGGAGGCTCCCGTAGATGGCTCGCTGCACCGCTGGGGTCTCCACCGCCGCCGTGGTTTTCTTTACCGTAAACGCTTCGGCGGGGGGCTTTTACCTGACGGACCGTGGCGTCCGTGCGTTGGGCCGTGGCGGGGCTTTTGTCGCCGGCGCCGACGACCAGGGTGCTGTCTGGTACAACCCCGCGGGGCTCACCGCCGCGGGCAACGGGATTCTCTTCGACGCCTCCGTCGTACTCTTTGGCAATCGGTACACCCGCACCGCGCAACCCGCCGGCGGGATGGAGACCACGTTTCCCACGGTCAACGGCTCCGCCCCGCCGTTGCCTTTGCCCACCATTGTCGTCTCGCACAACTTTGGTTTACGCAACTGGATGTTTGCCGCGGGGATTCTCGCGCCGTACGCCGCCATTGCGTCGTACTCCAACGCCGCGGATGCCCCGCAGCGGTACTCTCTTATCTCCCTCGACGGCTCCCTCTTGACCGAAGTGGGCCTCTGGGCGGCGTGGCGGCCCATCCCCACGTTGTCCATTGGTCTCGGTGTGCAAGCCCTGGTCGGATCGTTTGCATCCCAACTCGCGTTTTCGGGGTGTCCCGCGACGGTGACCTGCGCGGCCGAAGATCCCAACTGGGACGCGGTCGCACAGCTCAAGGTCGGTCCGATCTTTGCCCCGACGGGAAACGTCGGTGTGCGCTGGGTGCCCCACCCGATGATTGCCTTTGGCGCGTCGTTTCAGGCCCCCGTGGTGGTGAGCGCCCCGGCGACCCTGGCGGTGCGTCTGCCCAGTGAGGCCTACTACGACGGCGCGCAGGTGCAGGGTCAAAACGCCAATGTAGGCTTCAGTCTCGCGCCCATTGCCCGGGTGGGGGTCGAAGTACGGCCCATCCCGAGCACCCGCATCGAACTCGCCGGCGTCTGGGAGGGCTGGCACGTCCACGACCAGATCTCCCTTACCCCCGAGAACATCTCGCTTGCCAACGTCCGCGGTGTGGGCACCTACCAGGTGGGTCCCGTGGCCATCGCGAGAAACTTTCAAGACGTGTGGTCCATTCGACTCGGGACCGAGTACGAAACCCCCATCGGTCGTGGGTGGTCGCTCGCGGCACGGGCGGGGATGCAGTACGAGACCTCGGCCACGACGCCTGCGTACACTTCGGTGATGACCATGGACGCGGAAAAATTCGTGGGATCGCTCGGGGCGAGCGTGCGGTACGGCCCCATGCGGGTTGACATGGTGTACGCGCACATGTTCGCAAGCTCGGTGGTGGTCGATCCGCGGGACGCGGCGCTCTACCAAACGGCGCCGTTTCGCGCGAACAACCCTCCCATGGTCGCCATCAACGGCGGAACCTACGACCTCTCGGTGGACGTGTTCGGACTCGGGATGCAGTACACCTTTTGAGGGATGCGCACGGCGATGCTCCCGGACCTGCCGGGCCGGAGCGAGGTTCTGACGATCTCGTGCGAGCTCCGAGCCTGGATTGCGAAGGCGCTACGGGCCACGGCGTCACGCGCGTCCAGGCCCGCAAAGACATTGAAAGCAAAGCCCACGTATAGCCGCAATGGGACTTCCACGGTGGCAGGCAAGGGGAGGGCTCGGGGGTAGAACGGCTTCGCCTTTTGGGCGAAGGGCTTCGCCTTTCGGGTGAAGGGCTTCGCCTTTCGGGTGAAGGGCTTCGCCTTTTGGGTGAAGGGCTTCGCCTTT
>VFSW01005826.1_pt1 | contig 18183 bp, 15 predicted proteins | sample 5358111 | NCBI WGS metagenome assembly VFSW01 (sample SAMN11554181, study PRJNA540505) | mine drainage metagenome | isolation source: sediment from site ElyBrook_90M | place: USA: Ely Copper Mine, Vershire, VT | collected 2017
CCCCCGAGCCAAGGCAAAGGGAGCCACACCGGTAGCACCGTACTGAAGTAGAAGGCAGGTCAGAAGATCCCACGGTCCGACGTGGGATCTTCTGCGTTTGATGGCTCCGCCTGCCTAAGCCCGGCGATCTCAATTTCAATCCCGCCATACTGCGGATGTTCGTTCTCGCGAATACGGTATGCGACGTCGACCAGGCTACCCTGCGTGAGCTCGAGCGCTGCCGTGCGCCATGCCCAGTCCCAGCCCACGGCCCGCATCAAGCCGGCGCTGCTGGACGGCTCCTGGACCAGTTCCAGCCGGATGTGGCGGTCCTTCATGACGCGTGGCGTGGAAGCCAACCGCACCCCGTGCGCCACGAAGATCGGCTCCGGGTTTCCGTGGCCGAGCGGCTCCAGCTTGCGTAGCCAGCCCACAAGCACAGGCGTAATGCGGTCGAGCGGCAATTCGGCATGGATGCGTAGCAGGTGCTCCGGTTCGCTTGCGCCGAGCCGTTCCTCGGCGTGCAGGCATAGGCGTCGCTTGAGCTCCGGCACTCCCGCGGCAGGCATCGCGAATCCCACCGCGAAGGCGTGCCCACCGAAGCGCGTAAACAGATCACCGCAGGTTTCGATCGCCTCCAGCAGTTGAAATCCATCCACGGAACGGCCAGAGCCATGCGCAACACCGTCTTCCATACTCACCACGATGGCCGGCTTCGCCGTTCGCTCCACCACGCGCGATGCCAGGATGCCGATCACTCCACGATGCCAGCCGTCGCCATCCACCACCAGCATCCGACTTGCGGCCAGTTCCTGGTCATCCAATAAGCGCGCCTCGATCACGGTGAGTGCGGCGGCCTCCGCATCGCGGCGCTGGCGATTCAGAAGTTCGAGCTTCGTGGCCAGCTCCTGGGCGCGTCCCGCGTCGCGTGTGCAGAACAGTTCGATCACCTGCGATGCCACGTCCATGCGCCCCGCTGCATTGATGCGCGGAGCAATGCGAAACGCAACATCGAAGCCCGTAATCTGCTTCGCTGCAGGGTCCAGCGCCGAAGCAGCGAATAACGCCCGCAATCCCGCGCCTACGGGCCGTCGCAATTCGCGCAACCCAAGCGCGGCAATGGTGCGATTTTCACCGCGCAACGGCACCGCGTCGGCAATCGTCGCTATCGCTGCCATCTTCAGAAAGCTCGGCAGCGTCTTTTCCCGCGTGCGTATCGGATCGCGGCGCTCCAGCACCGCCTGCGCCAGTTTGAGCGCAATGGCAGCGCCGCACAACGACTTCTCAGGATAGGTGCAGCCGGGCTGATTCGGGTTGAGAATGGACAGCGCCGCGGGCAGGGAATCGTCCGCCTTCGGCAGGTGGTGATCCGTCACGATCAGGTCCAGGCCCAACCGTCGCGCTGTCTCCGCTTCTGCAAAGGCCCGCATGCCCGTATCGACCGTGATCACCAGCCGCACGCCATCGGCATAGGCCTGTTCCAGCACGCTCGATTGCAATCCGTACCCTTCCAGCAATCGATGCGGCACGTGGAAGCGAACCGTGCCGCCGAGCATCTCGATAGCGGTCTTCAGCAGGACAACAGCGGTGGTTCCGTCCACGTCATAATCGCCGTAGAGCAGAACCGGCTCGCGGGCAGCGATGGCGCGCTCCAACCGCTCCACCGCCGCGGCCATTCCCATCATCAGCAGAGGATCGTGCAGATGCGCCACGTCAGGATGCAGAAACTTATGCGCCTCGTCGGCGTTGGTCACGCCGCGCGCCACCAGCAGTTCAGCCAGCACAACCGGCAGTCGAGCGGCCTGGGCCAGCGCCGCGGCTCGGTCAGGAGATGAAGGGGACAAAACCCAACGCTGGCGCGGGTAAGTGCGGGAAGGAGCGGAACCGCTGCGCGTCGTGCCCACGGTGCTCACAGCGGCTATTCGTCCTCGTCGTCGCCGGTCTCGTGGGCGTCGTCGATCACAATGTCCTGGAAGCTCTCGATGTCTTCAAGTAGCGCCTGGTAGCGCTCGTACCATTCGGTCGTGGTCTCATGCAGAAACACCAGGCCCTGGTATACAAAGCCCAACTGGATGTACCCGAGCATACCGGCATACTTGCGCAGCCACTGCGCCTCTACCAGTTCGCTGGCCTCTTCGTCAGGGAAGTTCATCTCCCCGGCTTCTTCAATCAGCGCTTCAAGCTCTTCACGTTCCAGAGTCATCTCGCTGAAGGTCACGAACGGCGCGCCGACGTGCTTAGCCATCTCAACAAAATCTTTCCATGCGTCGGGATTGTCGTCGCCCTCCCACAAGATCGAGGGGATGTCTTCCGTCACATATCCAGGGAGGCGGCGCATGCCGTGACCTTCAACAAAGGCCACCATGTCGTCTTTCAGCGATAGCAGATTATCTTTGCTCATAGTCGAATCACCATTTTCGCAGATGCGGGCGGGTCGGGCGGCGAAGATTGTGGAAACTTCTTTATATAAGGTCATTGCAATTAGTCTGGGAGAAGGAGGATCACCTGTTTGCCCGCATTTGAATATCATGTCTTTGTCTGTCATAACGTCCGTCCCGAAGGCGCCCCGCGCCCCTCGTGCACAACCGATGGAAAAAGCGAGCTTGCTACCCAGTTGCAACAGTTGACCAAGGCCGCGGGGTTGAGCTCCAGGGTGCGCATCAACAAGTCCGGCTGCCTCGACCAATGCGAGCACGGTCCCACCGTCGTCGTCTATCCCCAAGGTGTCTGGTACGGCGGTGTGCGACCTGAAGATGCGGCCGAGATTGTAGAGGAGCACCTGGTCAATGGCAGGCCCGTAGAGAGACTGCGACTGGCCGACGAGTGCATCAACACCAAAAACTGCCCGCACCGGGGCTGATTGCTGAAGCGTTCTCTATCGAACCCGGGCAGCGCCGTGCCATGAACAGCCGGGCGATTCGAACCAAATTGGATGAGCGCATGTTTCACTCCGCGGCCGCCGGCTTTCGGCGGCCGGGCTCATCACTAAAGTACCTGTTCGTCGCGCGTCCGCTGCATCATTCTCCTCATGCATCTTTCCTCCGGGTCCGATAAAGAAATACGGAGGACTTCCATGGATCGCCAGCGGATTCGTTCGTTCCTCGGCCTTTTGCTTCTCACCGTGCCAGCGTTGGCCGCGCTGCCCGCGGATGGCCGCTCTTCTTCCTCTCCCGCACCGGTCGCAGCCGTCTATTCCATCACCTTCCGCGGCACTCAGGCCGCTCCGGTACCCGCCGGGGTGACCCTGACCTGCAAGGCCAGGATCGTTCCCAGCCTTCCCCTCGGTGCCGGCATCAACGCACTTCCAGCCGCTGCAGGCGAAGTAGGCCGCCCATCGGGCTCCGGATCGACAGCCGCGTGTTCGCTGGAAATTCCATTCTCGTGGTATGCCGAACCCGCGCAAAGCAGCCCAACGCTCAGTTATGAAGTCGACGCAGTCTCCGCGTCGGGTGCAACTGTTCAGGTCCTCCGGGGAGAGGGGATCGTAATTCCCTACTCGGAGCAGGGAACCCTCGCGCACGTCAGCGTCACCATCGGCTTTTAACCTTCGCGCAGGTCTCGCCGTTGCCTGCCCAAAGCACTCGCGTGCGAATCCTCGCTGCTCCTGGTGTACATCTGCCGGCCCCATGCGTTATCCTGACGGTTAGTCCATGATTTTCTCCCGCGAATACATTGGTTATCTGGGTCGTCGTACGGTCAAGCACCTCATCGACGCCAAATTGATCACCACCAGCGACTTGAAGGCTACCGAGGCCCGTGTGACCGAGGGCCTCATCGAGGAGTTGTCTCTTGAAGATCGCATCAACGAAGAGGTACGCGTGATTCTCGACGCCTACTCCGAGGAGATGCGCAAATCCGGCGCGCAGTACGCCGAGATGTTCAAGAAGGTGAAAGGCGAATTGGCGCGTAAATACAAGGCGGTGCTATGAGGATCAGCCGCGACAAGCTCAATAAGCTGGCGCACACCGTGGCCGACACCTTGGCTGACATTGACCAGGTCGGATTCATGGAAGACCGCAACACCATCCGCCAGGAAGCCCGCAAGGCCCTCGAAGCGCTGCTGACACAGGAAGCCGGCATCGACACCGCGGCGCGGCTCAAAATTGCCAGCCAGCGCAAGATCATTCTCGAAGGCTCCCAGGAGTGGGAGATCCTCTACCGCAAGTACTACAACGAAGAAGTGCGGAAGCTCGGAATCTGACGCGGAGATTCACCTGCTTTATCTTTTGGCGCATCCGCAATCCTTTGTTAAAGTAAACAAGTGGCCGGCGACGGCCGTCCCCCGCAAGTGTGGCGCTATCGTCTAGGGGTTAGGACGTGAGATTCTCAATCTTAAAACACGGGTTCGATTCCCGTTAGCGCTACCAAACCTTTGATTGGAACAGTTTCATCCGCTAACATGCTGAAAAATAAATAAATTAAAGGTGTTCCAAACCAATCTCTTGAACACCTGATAGCAGATCGGAAAACCTGACAAGCGATGCGTGCCTTTTCTCGTGCGTCTGGCTGTATCCAGACAAGGTGCTGATTATAGAGAAGGTTTTCCAAATATCCCCAGCCGGTATCAACATCTAGCCCGAATTTCTCACGTGAGAGATGCATCTTGGACTTGAGAAATTCGGGCTGAGCTATCGTTCAGATGATCTTCGTCTTCTAACGCTTCTCGTTTTCGGCACTCAGCAAGTTAGCCAGGATCCTGTAAGAGCCCGGTACTAACTCGGGTAACTGGCGATAGAGGGCATAGGCTACGTAGATGTAAGTGCCCTTGCCTGGATGCGCCACGAGCAGTCCGCCCCGCTGCGGATCCTGCCCTGCATCGGCCGTCTCGGTGAGCGGGGTGTAACCCGGATCCCACGTGTCAAGGAAGGAGTGGCCGCGCTCTTCCACCCAACCATTGAAATCCGCTGAAGTGATGACATTAGGTGTCGTCAGCAGTGGGTTCGACGCGTCGAGTAGCTTAACCGGCGCCTGCTCATCCACAACTCGCTCCGCCATGCGGCCCATCGACAGGGGCAGCGGGGCAGGGAAGTTGTTGCTCTGATACTGCACGATCAGAGTGCCCCCGTCTCTCACAAACTCATCCAGCCGCGGTTGTGCTGCCGTCAACTCAGGCCGCGTGGAGTAGGCGCGGATCCCGATCACAATCACATTGAATGCGGTCAGATCCCCTGACGCCAGTTCCCCCGAAGGGAGCATGTGCGGCACCACGCCAAGTTCCTCGATGGCTTGCGGCACAAGGTCGCCTGGGCCCATGACGTAGCCAACGCGCAGTCCCGGTGCGAGCTTCACATCCACTTTGCGGGTCTTCAGTTTAGCCGTCTTGTAGATGTTGTAGGGCAGCAAACCCGGGTAGCCTACGCTTCGCCATCCCATCACGTACGCATGATCACCAGAGTGCGCAGCCGCCTCCAGCGTGTAAGCACCGTCTTCGACCGCTGCCGGAGTCACAGAGAACAGGATCGGCTCCGTATCCCCTGCTCCCTTCTGGCTGAAATGCGCCTGCGCAGGCTCGGATCGCCAGCCTTTTGGCAGCTTCAACTCGACGGTGCCTTCGGCCGCGGCCTGCGTATGTACGGTCACGTGCACCGGCAGTGCGCTGCCGTCGAGGGGCAGAATGCGGGCCTCTGGTTCAACGCTCACGCCAATCGCCGGAGTCACCACCAGCGGCTCGTAGATGCCCCCAGGACCCGTTACACGCCCAAGGGTCTGCACCACCTCTCCCATCCTGATCGGCAGCCCGTCAAACGTAAACTCCGCCCACGCCGACAGCGGATAAGGACCGAACGAGCGTTCGCGCCACTCGGGCCGAGCGATGTCGTAGTACGGCTGTTCGATGGTCGGCCTCGTGAAGAAAGGCGCAGTCGGCTCCGCATTGGCCGCAGCCCGTACCTTGAAGATCGGATCGTCGGTTGGTGCCGCGGGATCAACCGCTCCATTCACGATCTCGTTCGCCCACGGATCGCCGCTGTCGCTTGCGAGCCACACCTTCGTCAGGCGTGATTCCGTCGTGGCCTGCGCGATATGTGCGCGTACCCTGAACTCCTCCCCGGGCGAAATGCTGCGCGGTGTTTCGTCGGCCGAACTGCCGCGCGGCCCGCCGCCCTCTGCGCTGTTCGCGTTGGTTCTGAACGCCGTCATGTCCAGCCCCAGCAGGTCGCTCAATGTCGATTGAAACTGTTCCAGCTTTTTGCCCAGCTCGAACTCCAAATTCCCCTTCGCGTCCGCGTTGAGTTTGCTTGCTTTCACCTTTGCATATAGGTCAATGGTCTCGCGATAGATCGGCGCCAGCTTGTGCGCGTTCTCCACCTGCCTGCGATCCGTGCAGTCGGCCTCAAACTGCATAAGGTCCGCTTCCAACCTCCGCAAGCTGCCGGAAAGCCACTCCGGAGCATGTTCGCCACCAAGGCGTGCGAGTCCGGCGATGCTGGTATCGATGTCTACCCTGCTGTTGTGGAACAGGTCGTCGCCGCTTTTCGTCCCTGTGGAGGACCCTGCCGTCGGCGCCACAGCCCACAAGTGATACCGCGACGTCGCCGGTCCGCTCAGCGTAGGATTTGCTCCGCCGTTCTGTGACTTTTGCTGACCCCACCCCTCGCGAGCAATCTGCACGTAGCTGCGGCCCAGCACCGGGTCCCGCTTGCCTACCGGAAGAGTGACGTCTGCCGAGGGCACGCCGGTCGTCCACTCCCCTGTCGAATAGTTGTGAAACTTTGCCGGCGTCCACTTGCCCGTCGCATAGTCAAACATCCCCTTTTCGGTAACCGGCGCAAAAGGAACCATGCTGTAAACCGCCAACGGCTGCCAGGGCTCCAATCCGTCCTTCAACTGCTCGGGAAACACCTTGGGATCGCCTGCCGCCTTGAACACCTCCTGCGCAATCTCACCTGACACCTGGTGCTGCCCATGGCCGTCCGTCACACCGCCCACAAAGGTCGCCACAATCACCTGTGGTCTTTCGCGCCTCACCGCCAGCACGGCGTCATAAAGCACGCGCTCGTGTCCCCAGCGCGCAAAGGCTTCCTGCTGCGTCTTTGAGAAACCAAAGTCCGCTTCCGTACCCCACAACTGCTTTGCACCGTAATACTCACCGGCTTTCAGAAGTTCGTTGGTACGCATCACCCCCAGCGCGTCGTAAGTGTCCGCGGACATCGCGTTTTGTCCGCCTTCGCCTCGCGTGAGCGTCAGAAGAGCGGCGCGCACCCCCATCCCACGGCTCAAATATGTGAGCAGCGGACCGTCTTCGTCGTCCGGATGCGCCACGATCATCATCAGGCTGGCGGTCGTATTCAGCCGCCGCAGATCCTGCGCCAGCGCAGCCTCGCCGCGATCTTCCGCCAGCGGAACAGCGACGGAGCTTGCTTCGCCCGCCGGAACCTGCATCCCCTCCGGACCCTGCGCGGCTTGTTGAGCATTCAAGGCAAGGGGGCTTGCGCCCGCAAAAACCAAACCCGCAAAAAGCAGACCCGTTGAGGCCGCCGACACTACTGCGCGATGAACTCTCTCGGCAATGAACATACTTCCCGTCAGTGTACAATCCGGTGAGCGCCATCGCTTAATGTCTCTGCCCTCATCCATTTCCGCCACCACTGCCAACCCCGGCTCTGCCGGCGCGGGCACTTCAAATCTCGAACGCCGCATTGGCCTTCGCGCCGCCGTCCTCTTCAATATGCTGGAGATGATCGGCGTCGGCCCCTTTATTACGCTCCCGCTTGTCATTGCCGCCGCGGGGTTTCGACTCTCAGTGTGGGCCTGGATCCTAGGCGCCGCCATCGCGGTGGCCGACGGCCTTGTTTGGGCCGAGTTGGGCGCCGCATTTCCCCGTGCCGGCGGTTCGTATGCGTTTCTGCGCGAAATCTACGGACCCAATCGCGCCGGCAACTGGCTCAGCTTCCTCTACGTGTGGCAACTCAGCTTCTCCGCGCCCCTCTCCATCGCCTCGGGCTGCATCGGGCTCTCCAGCTTCCTGGCCTGGTTCTGGCCGGGGTTGGAGCACGCGCCGCTCGCCGCGCTTCCGTCTCTCCATTACGCCAACTTCGCCGCCGCGGGCACCTGCCTCCTCGTTACGGCGCTCCTCTATCGCAACCTCAGCTCCGTCACGCGGCTGGCGTGGGTGCTCTTTGCCGGTGTGCTCACGGCCATCGCGGGCGTCATTGTCTCCGGATTTGCCGGCGCGGCGGCCAGCGGAGGCTGGCACATGCCCCCCTCCCCCTCGCAATCCATCGCCGTTGCCCTGGGAGGACTGGCACAGGCCACCCTCATCACCACCTACGATTATTGGGGCTACTACAACATCTGCTTTCTTGGCAGCGAGGTGCGCCAGCCTGAAAAGACCATTCCCCGCTCCATTCTTTTGTCGGTGCTCTTTGTCTCCGCGTTTTATGTAGCCATGAACTTTGCCGCGCTCCCCGCCGTGCGCCAAGCCGCAGCGCACGCTACGCAAACCGCCGCCGGCGCTGCGCCTCATCTGCAACTGGTGGCTGAAATCGCGCGATCGGCTTTCGGTAGCACGGCCGGCCACTTGATGGCTGCCCTCGTCGTGTGGACCGCTTTTGCCTCCGTCTTCTCCCTGCTGCTCGGCTACTCGCGTGTACCCTACGCTGCGGCTCGCGACGGCAATTATTTCCGTGTGCTGGCGGCCGTACATCCGCGCCATAGCATTCCGCACCGCTCGCTGGTCGCCCTGGGACTGGTCGCCTCGGCGTTCTGCTTTTTCTCTTTGGCGCAGGTCATCACCATGCTGGTCATTACGCGCATCCTGCTCCAGTTCTTTCTCCAGCAAATCGGCGTCATGCTGCTCCGCTTCCAGAGGCCGGAGCTGAAGCGGCCCTTCCGCATCCCCCTCTACCCGCTTCCCCCGCTGGCGGCCATGGCCGGCTTTGTCTTCATTCTCGTTAACCGCAGCCACGCAATGGCCGGGCTCGCCGTCGCGGCCGCCATTGCCCTCTCCGGCACCATCATTTACGTCATTCGCGCACGGCGGCTGGCCCAGTGGCCTTTTGCACAGGACCAATAATCCGGTGCGCCCCTGTGCGTACCACAAATCGTCCGCAATCCAGATGTGCCGCCCAAACGTTCCTTGTAACGTGGGAGCACTTGTTCGTGTCTAATAAATGCGACTGAAGTTTCCCCAACGCGAGGTCAAATCATGCTCATCCGCAAACCGTCCGACATTCCTTCCTCGTCCATCACGCCCAAAGACCAGTACATGAACCGCCGCCGCTTCCTGCGGGGAGCCGTCTCCGGCGCCGCCGCCCTTGGCGCGGCCGCAGTGGGCGCGGACCGTCTGGCGGAGTTGATTTCCCCTCGCGTCGGCGTCTCTGCCGCCACCAAGCTAGACACGGTAAAGAGCCCGCTCACCACCACCGGCGAAGAGTTGACCAGCTACAAGGACGTCACCACCTACAACAACTATTACGAGTTCGGCGTGCAGAAGAGCGATCCGGCTGAAAACGCGGGGGTCCTGCGTACCCGCCCATGGACAGTGCGCGTGGAAGGCGAAGTAAACAAGCCCAAGACCTTTGACATCGATGCGCTGCTCAAGCTCCGCCCGCTGGAAGACCGCGTCTATCGCCACCGTTGCGTCGAGGCATGGAGTATGGTCATTCCCTGGGTTGGCTACTCTCTTTCGGAGTTCATCAATCTGTGCGAACCGCGCTCCAACGCCAAATTTGTTCAGTTCCTTTCCTATTACGACCGCAATGTCGAAAAGTGGACCTCCGAGTCCACCATCGACTGGCCTTACTCCGAGGGATTGCGCATGGACGAGGCAATGAACCCCCTGGCTCTGCTTACCTTCGGCCTTTACGGCGAGGTGCTGCCCAACCAGAACGGGGCTCCCATCCGCATCGTGGTGCCGTGGAAGTACGGCTTCAAGTCCGCCAAATCGATCGTCGCAGTGCGTTTTCTCGACCGGATGCCTTCCACCACATGGAACGAGCAGAACTCCAGAGAGTATGGTTTCTACTCCAATGTCAATCCCAACGTCGACCATCCCCGCTGGAGCCAGAAAGTCGAGCGCCGCATCGGCCAGCCCTTCTACGCTCAGCGCCGCGCCACGTTAATGTTCAACGGCTACGGCGAGCAGGTGGCCTCGCTCTACAACGGGATGGACCTGAAGAAGAATTTCTAATGCGGAGAGGGCGCGGTTAGCGCTACTTGCGGCGTCAACCGAACCAGGAACCGGAGAGCCCCGCGAAGCCCGCCAACAGGCGCAAAGCGCCGCTCCTATCGCACTAACGAAAAACTATGAAACGATCGATCCTGCTCCTGCTCAAGACGCTCGCCTGGGTTGCTTGCCTGTTTCCGCTGTCCCGGCTGGTTTGGGGCGCCGTCACTAACAACCTGGGCGCGGACCCCACCGCAACCATCACGTTTTCCACCGGTCTTGCCACGCTCCGGTTGCTCACCATCTCGTTGGCCATCACGCCGGTGCGGAGACTGTCTCCCCGGCTCAGCTGGCTGGTGAAATTCCGGCGGCTCCTCGGGTTGTTCGCGTTCTTCTATGCCACCCTGCACCTGTTCACGTACATCGCCCTTTACGCCGGTTTTGACGTGAATGCGATGATCGCTGACGTCATCAAGCGCCGCTTCATCACCATGGGCGTGGCGGCATGGCTGTTGCTCCTCCCGCTGGCCGCCACCTCCACCAATTGGGCCATTCGCAAGCTCGGCGGCAAGCGCTGGAACCAGTTGCACAAGCTCGTGTACGTCGCCGCGGTCTGCGGAGTGATTCACTACTGGTGGCAGGTAAAGACCGGCGTGCTCACGCCGCTTGGAATTACAATCATCCTGGCGATTCTGCTGCTGGCGCGCCCTCTGCAGACCTGGATGAAGCGGCGCAAGTTGCGCCCGGTTGCCGCGTAGGCTGGCTACGTGTGCTTCAGATTCCGCTGCTAAGTCTTTAGCAATGAGGGTCTTAATCGAACGGTAGAAGCGACTGCGCGACCGGGCTGTAGCTTCTGCGGTGCAGCGGCGTCGGCCCCAGGCGTGCCAGGGCTGCCTTGTGCTCCGCCGAGCAGTAGCCCTTGTGGCTGGCCAGACCGTAGCCCGGAAACTGGCTGTCCAGTTCCACCAGAAGGCGATCCCGATGAACCTTAGCCAGTACGCTCGCGGCCGCAATCGAAAAGCTCGTGCCGTCGCCCTGGATCACCGACTGCTGCGGGCCTGGCCAGTCGATTGTGTCGATCCCGTCGATCAGCAGGTAGTCGGGGCTCAGCGCAAGCTGCTGCACCGCCATCCGCATGGCCAGCAGAGAAGCCTGCCGGATGTTGATGCGGTCGATGGTCTCCGCGTCGACGGCGGCAACCGCCCAGGCGATCGCGTTGGCCCGAATCTCGATTTCGAGTTCGTTACGCTTCCTTTCCGATAGCTTTTTGGAGTCGTTCAGGCCCGGCAGGCGGCAGCCAGGAGCCAGAATGACAGCTCCGGCGACCACCGGCCCGAACATCGGTCCGCGGCCCACCTCGTCTACCCCTGCAATGCGGAGCGCGCCGAGCTTGCGCGCAGCTTTTTCCAGCTTCCATCCGCAGACCGGGGGCTTTGCCATGCGTTCAGTATATGCACGCGAAACGTGCGCGGCAGCGTGGTCCAGGTGTCAATCTGGGTGCCTGTATCCCTCGACCACCCCAAGCTTCGTTCTACTCCGCCTTCTACTTCCCGTCCAGAAATCCCCTAACTGCCGGATCCAACTTCCCCGCTTCGCATCCTGGCGACAGATGCCCGCAGTCCGACTCCAGCACCAGCGCCTTTGCTCCCAGCAACGCCGCAAAATCCAGCGCGGGCCTGGGATTCACCATGTGATCCTGCGCCGCCGCCACCACCAGTACCTTGGCCTTCACGCGTTTGGCTGCATCGTCCAGCGAGCCTCCGTGCGCCACATCGTGGTGGATCATCGCCTCCAGTTGCGCGAGCCAGTCGTTGGCATCAAACGGCAAAATGCCCTTCGAAAAATACCCCGCATACTCCACGCCAAACTTCTCAGGCGGATGCGTGCGCGCGTAGTTCGTCGGCGTCGACAGATTCATCGCGTGGATCGTCTCCACCAAACCCATCGGCGGGGCCGCGCTGTAGTGTCCCGCACGCCACGCCGAATCCTCCTTCAGCGCATCCTCCTCCGCATGCCAGAGCAGCAGGTCATACCCCGTAAGCCGCGTCGACCCCACAATGGGAATCGCCACGTCCATAAAGTCCGGATAGTTCACCATCCATTCGAATGTCTGCATGCCGCCCATCGACACACCCATCACGGCGTGCAGATGTGTGAGTTTCAATGTCTCCGTCGCCAGCCGGTACTCCGCGTTCACCATGTCGCGGGTGGTGAAGGCAGGGAAGTCGGGCCCGTGTTGCGCGGTCGAGTTCGAAGGAGAGGAGGAAACCCCGTCGCCCAGCGCGTCCACCGCGATTACAAAATACTTCGCCGGATCCAGCATGTTCTCCGCGCCCATCAGACCCTGTATAACGCTACTCGTGCCTGAAAACCAGGTGGGAAATAGCACCGCGTTGGACCGCTGCGTATTCAAGGTGCCCCAGGTGCGATAGCCCAGCCGGCAGCCGGAAATCTCGTGACCGCCGGTCAACTTGCAGACGCCCAGGTCGGCGTACTGCTGCTTACCGTCGTTGGCCGAAGTCTGTCCATGGCTGGCGGCGGCCCCAAGAACGGCGGCAAAGATCAGCAGGGCGGGAGCGAAGGGAAAGGCGAGTTTTGGCATGGCAGAAAGTCTACATCCCCACCCGCTCCGCCAGCCTCGACAGGTCTTGCCTCGCGCAGAACGCGAGATGGCGAGCGAAAACCTCAGTCCGAAGATTCCGCCTTGTTTTCCCTCCCGAGCCGCCAATCGTGTGCAGGTTGTCACGCTCCTGCATTCTGCCTCGCGTTCTTCTACAATCGATACAGATGTCTGACGCACTTTACCTGAGCCTGTGGTACCCGAATCTCCGCCTTGCCTCGCTTCCTGACAAACTGGCGGCCGTCCTGGGCGAGTTTGCCGCACACGGCGGCGAGGCCGGCGTTTATTCCGTAACCGTCTGGCCCGTCAACTGGAGCGAATCCCCAGTTTTTCAGCAGGTTTATGGGCGCAGGGGCGACCTTGCGAAGCGAGGCGCGGAGCCTCGAGCGGCTGTCGATGAGGCGCTGGAACTGCTTCACGATGACTACGCATACGAGTTCCAGATTGGGTGGAACCTCTGGGAGCTGGAAATGTCCTCAGGGCTCGAACCCCGCTGGGTGCGTGCGCCACGCCTGATCCGGGTCACCGGCTTCGGGCCGCTCTTCGACGAAGGCGCTTATGAGCAGGACGGCCACATTCGCCTCGACTTTGGCAACGACACCCCATTCCTCGAAGAAGAGACGGACCTGGACTCCATCGCCGCCGGCCACATCGCGGAAAACATCCGCCAGCTCGTGGATCTTACCAACGCGGTCGAGAAAGGCTCCGGCGCCACGGCGCGACTCTTGTGGAGCGAACTGGGCGAAAGCCTCGCCCAGCGGCTGGCGGCGCGTCTCGGCCAGGGGAACTAGTCGGTGCGGCTCACGATCGAACGGATGCGGACGCTGGTGCTGGCCGCAGGCGTTCTGTTGGTCGTGGCGCTGGTTGCGTTTCTGGTCGCCGGCCGCTGGAAGCACCGTTTCAACTTCAAAGAGATCCCCAAGCGCCTCGGCGTCGATATCCAGCAGGAAGCCAATGGCGTCACCTACACCCAGACAAATGGCGGCCACACGCTGTTCAAAATCCATGCCTCCAAGGTTGTGCAACTAAAGCAGGACGGCCGGGCGCTTCTCCACGACGTGCAGATCGAGTTGTATGGCGAAGACGGCAGCCGCGTCGATCGCATCGTAGGCAACGAGTTCGAGTACAACCAGAAAAGCGGAATCGCCACCGCCGCAGGCCCTGTTGAGATCACGCTTATGCGCCCCAACGTGGCTCCGGCTGTTGCCCCGAAGGCCGTGCCGGGGCGCGCCATGGACGAGAAGGCACGGGGCACCGCATTGGCCAACGCGGCCCAAACGGCTTCGGCGACCGAAATACATGTAAAAACCAGCGAACTGACCTTCGTTCAGGCAACCGGCAGAGCGACTACACCGGCGCGCGTCGAGTTTTCCATCGCGCAGGGCAACGGCAGTTCCATGGGCGCAACCTTCGATTCCCAGGCCGGCCACCTGGTGCTGGATCATGCCGTGGAACTCAATGTGCGCCGCGGAAACGAAAACGTCCTCGTCAAGGCGCAACATGCGGAGTTCGAACGCGGCGATCTGCTGTGCAATCTCACCGCGGCAACGGCCAGCTATCAAGCCGGCGAAGCCTCCGCCGGTGAAGCGCAGATTCTTTTCCGCCCCGACGGCTCGGCTGTGCGGCTCGATGCCACAAAAGGGCTCTCTCTCACCACTGCGACCGGCGGTCGCGGGTTTGCACCCACCGGATTGCTCGAATTCGACGAGCACAATCGGCCCCGGCACGCCCATCTGGAGGGCGGCGTCACCTTGGATTCGGAGAGCGACGGACGGCAAGTGCACGGCGCCGCTCCCACGGCAGAACTGGAATTCACCGCGAAAGGTGAGTTGCGCCGCGCCCACATGGAACGCGGCGTGACGATGCACAGTGAGGAAACGACACCCGCGCGAGACACTCCGGGAGCTGAACCCATGCGCGTGAGCCGCAACTGGCGCTCGCCGGTGGCCGATGTTGTGTTCCGCAATAGCGGCAAGGGCCAGGTGGAGTTGGCAAGTCTGCAAGGCTCCGGCGGAGTGGTGATCACGGGCGAAACCCAGCGCGGCAACGGGCCGGTGTCGCCCTCGCGCATGACGGCGGATGTTGTCTCCGGCCAGTTCGGCGCGCACCAGCAGTTGTCAGTCATCATCGGGGTGGGCCACGCCCGCATGGAACAAACCACGGCGGCCGGCGCCAGCCAATCGATGAGCGGCGATCGCCTCGAAGCGCATTTCGCGTCCGGCTCCGCAGAAGGCCCCAATACCCGTCTCAAAAATGGAGCGGAAGTTGGCGGCGGCAATATTTCGAGCAATGCAGCGCAAATCCAGTCGCTGACGCTGGATGGAAATGTGGTGCTGGTGCAGGATCCGGCACCCAAACCCGGCGCGCCAACCAGGGCACAGTTGCGCGCCACCTCTGGTCGGGCCGTTTACGACGGCGCGGACGAGTGGCTGTATCTCACCGTGAATCCGCGGGTGAAAAGCGACGGGCTGCAACTTGAAGCGGACAAAGTGGATGTTTCGCAGGCCTCGGGCGATGCGTTCGCGCACGGCAACGTAAAGGCCACGTGGCTTGAAGTCCGTCCGGCGATGGCCGGTCGGCAGGCCACCACTCCCGGAACTGCGGCAAATCCGGGCGGCATAGCCCTTGGCGGACATGGGCCTGCGCATGTCATCGCGGACGATGCACAGCTCCATGAAGCGACCGGGCAAGCCACATTCCGCGGGCACGCCAGGTTATGGCAGCAGGCGGATTCCATCTCGGCCCCGACGATCGTGCTGGATCGAACCAGACAAACCCTGGTCGCGCAGAGTACAAATGGGTCAGACCCGGTTCGAGTGGTGCTTTTGAACGCCGCGAACTCCTCGCTGGTTCTAGGAGGCGTCCGCGACACCTCGACGAAGGAGAAGGGCGGCGCATCTTCTCTTCCATCCGTGATCCGTGTGCGCGGAGCGGACTTGAAGTACTCCGAGGCCGAGCGCAGAGTCGTGATGCACGGAGGGACGACGGGGAGCGTTGTGGCGGAAACGGGAATGGAAACGTCGTTTTCAAACGAAGTTGAACTTGTGCTGCTCCAGCCCGGCAATCACGCCGGCAAAGACGGCGCTTCAGCCCAGGTGGACAGCATGACGGCGAGCGGTCACGTCGTGGTCAGTTCTCAAGGCCGGCGCGGTATCGGAGAGAAGCTGGTGTACTCCAGCCAAACCGGAGACTTCGTCCTGACGGGTACGGCGGCCGCTCCGCCCAGAATGACCGACCCGGTCCGGGGATCGGTGACCGGAGAAGCTTTGATATTCAATAGCCGCGATGATAGCGTCAATGTTGAAGGACAAAGAACAACCACAGATACCACGGCGCCCAAACAGCGCCAGAAGTGAGTGCGCGCATGCGCACAGCGAAGGCAAGATGGAAACCCTGTCAGCCAACTCCCTCGGCAAATCGTACAAAGGACGACAGGTCGTCCGCGGAGTTGACCTGAAGATCTCTCGCGGCGAAGTGGTGGGATTGCTGGGGCCGAATGGAGCCGGCAAAACCACCAGCTTCTACATGATCGTCGGGCTGGTCGTGCCGGAGTCGGGCACCGTGATGGTTGACGATACCGACATCACCCGCCTGCCCATGTATCTGCGCGCGCGCAACTTCGGCATCAGCTATCTGCCCCAGGAACCCTCGGTCTTTCGCAAACTCACCGTGGAAGAGAATATTCTTGCTGTCCTGGAGGCGCAGCCGCTGGGTAACCGGGAGCGCCGCACCCGCTCCGAGCGCCTGATTCATCAGTTGAACCTGGGGCACATCCGCACCACCCGCGGTTACGCGCTCTCGGGCGGCGAACGACGGCGGGTAGAGATTGCGCGATCGTTGTGCATTCAGCCCAACTTCATCCTCCTCGACGAGCCTTTCAGCGGCATCGATCCAATCGCAGTGCTGGAATTGCAAAAGATCATCTTTGACCTGAAGGCCAGCGGAATAGGAATCCTGATCACCGATCACAACGTGCGCGAGACGCTCAGCGTGACCGACCGCGCTTACATCATCGCGGAGGGGCGCATCTTTCGCGCCGGAACCCCCCACGAGCTGGGAAACGACGTAGAGGTGCGGCGAGTCTATCTGGGGGAGGGCTTCTCCCTGAGTTGATGCGGATCCCGGGAATAACAGTGAGTTCCCGGCAAATCCAGAACTTTAATCTGTTCACGGTCCACCAATTGGGAAGCGTTCTGCATCCTAAGCCACAAGGAGCGTTCCGGATCAAGATGGTCCATTCCGGGACTTCGGGGTTAGCAGAGGGCGTTTTCCGCAATCGCGTTTTTCTCAAACGGTTAAACTGGCTTTAGTCCCAGCGGGAATCGAGTTCCTCTTATGGCGTTGTTGCAGCCCAAATTGAATCTGAAAGTGGCACAACGCCAGGTCCTCACTCCGGGCCTGTTGCAGATGGTGAGCGTGCTTGCGCTCAACAAGCTGGAACTGAAGGAGATGATCGATGCCGAGATGGTGGAGAACCCCGTCCTGGAAGAGATCGATGAGTCCGTTCCAATGCTCGACGACGTGGCCGGCAGGGAGGAAAAGCTGGAGCGCGGGATTGAGGTGGAAGCGCCCCCGCCCAAGGATTCGTTTAACGAAATCGATTTCGGATCGTACTTTCAGGACTATCTTGATCCGGGTTACCGCACCCAGCCGGAGTACGAAGATAGCGAAAAGCCTTCGTTTGAACACTTTCTCTCCCAGCCGACGACTTTGTCCGATCACCTGGCGTGGCAGTTGGGAGCACTGACGCTGGAGCCCGACCTGTCCGATGCCGCGGAATTTATCGTGGGCAATCTCGATGAGGATGGATACCTTCCCGCCGGCGAAGACGAACTGGCCCAGGCCTTCCGGCAGTTTTCCGGCGACCCCACGCTTGCGGGGCCAGCCAATGAGAGCACAATCGCCGACGTTAGCCGCGAACTGGAACTGGTGCGGCGCGGAATCGATCTGGTGCAGCATCTGGACCCGGCCGGCGTGGGCGCGCGCGATCTGCGCGAATGCCTGATGATCCAGATCACCGCTCAGCAGCACGAGTTTGCGCAAATCTACACCCGGCAGCACCACGTCGAAACAGACGAAGATCCCCACGGCAGCTTCCGCGAACAGGCTGAGGCCCGACTTGACGAGCGGCGCCGCGCCATCGAAGTTGCCTCCCTCATCGTCGATCGGCACTTGCATCTGCTGCAAAAACGCGATGTCAAAGACCTGGCAAGAGCCGCCCTCGTGACGGTGGAAGAGGCGCACGCCGGGGTCGAGTTCATTCGCACCCTCGATCCTCGTCCCGGCAGGCTCTACAATCGCGAGCAGACGCGCCTCATCGAGCCTGACGTCGTGTTCGTCAAGAACGGCGACGAGTGGATCGTTTCCATGAACGAAGAAGACCTGCCCAGCCTTCGTCTCAGCCGCCGTTATCGCCAGATGCTGGTCGGGGCCCCCAAAGAAAACCCCCCGGGGACGCAGAAAATTAAAAATAGGAACG
>VFSW01005827.1_pt1 | contig 18178 bp, 14 predicted proteins | sample 5358111 | NCBI WGS metagenome assembly VFSW01 (sample SAMN11554181, study PRJNA540505) | mine drainage metagenome | isolation source: sediment from site ElyBrook_90M | place: USA: Ely Copper Mine, Vershire, VT | collected 2017
CTCATGGTGCGTTTTCCCGCACCGCCATGCCGTCCTTGAGCTCGTAGTTTCCAAGCACTACCACCGGCAAGGACGTATCAACAGGGCCTGTAACTTCGACCATGGCGTCGTCTTCAAACCCGGTATTGACGTCAATGCGCCGCGCCTTGCCGTTATCGACCTGGTAAAGGTATGCGCCTTTGTCATCCCGCAGCACAGCCGAGCGTGGAACTGCCCAGCCGGATTTGCTGGCAGTTGTGATAATGCCGCTCACCTGCATGCCGGGAAGCAGGATGCCGGTTCCGGATGATGCAATTCGCACGACGACATCAACCAGCCGGGTTTGCGGATTGACCGTACCGTGAACTTCCGCGACCTTCGCCTGCGCTGCTGCCTGCGGGTCAAACACCGGCTTGATCGAAACCGGCATCCCGACCGTAACGCGGCTGATATCCTCCGGCTCTATGCCGAGATGGACTCGCAACCTGCCGGCGCGCGCCAGAGTAAGCACCGGCACATCCGCTCCGATGCGATCACCCTGGGCAACCGCCACCTTCATCACGACACCGGCGAAAGGCGCGGTCACACGCGCAAGACGCAGTCCATTACCAATCCGTTGCTGCGCCTGCAGACTGGCTTCGGCATCGGAGAGCGCCTGGCGCGCGCTGTCGAGCTGCGAAACAGTGGCGAGCTTTTCTGCAAGCAGGGTCGTCGTGCGCGCGACTTCCGCGCGCGCGAATTTCACGCCGGCCTGTGCCTGCGCGTAACTCTGGCCGCCACTTGCGCCGGTGCTGAAACTGAACAGGGTCTGGCCGCGCCTGACAATCTCGCCGGCAGTCAACCCCAGACTCGTCACCTGACCGGCGCGCGGCAGGCTGATATTCACCTCGCCGCCGGTATCGGCTGTCACAACGCCATAACCCGTCAGCGTTTCAGCAAGCGTGTGTCTGGCAAGAGGCTCAACCCGCACCAGCGCGCTAACCTGTTCGGCCGCGGCACAGTCCCGCGGCGCGATCCAGATGATGCCAATTGCCAGTAAACACAACGCAGGCTGCCATTTTTTCATTGCTTCACCCCGGCGGACGGCTTTTCGATTGGTAGTTCTCCCCCGATCAGCGTCTGCAGGGCAATGCGCTGCTCGAGAAGACTCTGTTCCAGCTTCACGGATTCGATGCGACTGGCGAGAAGACTCCCAGCAAGCCGGATATAGGCGCCCTCATCCAGATCGCCGGCCTGGTACGCGGCACGCGCGTTAGCGAGCAAACCGGATGCCTCGTCAACTGCCTGTGTCACCGCGTCAAGCTGTTGCTGCTGAAGGTGCTGATCATCAAGAATGCGGTAAATATCGCCATATGCGGTATTGAGCCGGAGATGAAATTCATCATACAGGCGCTGACGTGTCGCCCTGGCAACCGCGACGCCGCCGCGGTTGCGGTTGAAAATCGGCAGGCTGATGGTGACGCCGAAACCCGAGGTATAAATATCACTCGTATCGCGTGCACGCGTGATTCCGATAGTGATTGCCGGAAACTGCGCCAGCACTGCCTGGCGAAAGCTTTCTTCCCCGGCGTCGTAGCCTGCCCGGAGCGCAAGCAGATCCGGTCGGCGACGCGCGAGATCGGGAAGTGCCGCCGCCACTTTTTTGGCATCAAGCGGCAGCAGTGCCGGACTTCCCTTGAGATCTAGTCTGACTTCCGGAGCAAGCCCGAGCAGCGCGTTCAGATCGTGGCGGCTGCGATTGATCTGTCGAGCCGTATCATTCACCTGACTGTCGACCTGCTGGAATGCGACGAGGTCAGCGCTTTCGGCGTCAAGCGTGACATTACCTTCGCCCAGCGCCCGACGAACGTGCTGCAGGCGTTTCGCGAGCAGTGCCTGCACCTGCCTGAGCAGGCCGATCTCCTTCTCCTGTTCGACCACCTGCACAAAAAGCATTCGCGCCTGACTGACCACCTGCCATTCCTGCCATAACAGGCCGAGGTCAAGCTTGCGCGCCGTGGCCGTTGCCGCTCGCTTCGCGGCCGAGTGAACAAGCAGGGCACCAACGTCGTAACTCAGTCCGATGCCAAAGGCATCCGTATTGCCTGGCCCGCCATTGGTCGGGAAATCCCGCGTCAGACTGAGATCCGGATCCGGCAAAAGGCCGGCGGCAAACGCCTGGGCACGCGCAACACCCGCATCATCGCGCGCGACCCGCAGCTGCGGATTATTCGCCACTGCCAGCATCGCGACTTCCGTCATATCCAGGCCATCACTCGGATCAAACACATGCGCGCGCAATTCCGGCAGCGGCAAGCTGCGCGCATCGACAGTCAGACGGCGCAGCGAATGCGGCAGATCCGGTTCAAGCGGAAGCGGCTTGGGCCGATAGATGGCGCAACCGGCCATACCCGCGAAAACAAGACAGGCCAGAAATATTTTTGCTCTCATGAATTGCGTCGACACTGCCAGAACCTGTTTGCGCGAAACGCTACCTGAGCGAAGCCTGGATGCATCACGACACGACCGCAACGCTCATGAATGCGACTGGTAAATCGCATTTCTGGCAAAACCCGACCACTTGGCATGCGCCGCCTGAAGTGATCATGCCGGACACAAATCCTGCACTTTTTCGGCGATCCGCCGGGCGCATCCCGCCAGGGGACCAAACTGCAATGGATCCGGATTGTTCATTTCCACCATCTTGACCGTGATTTTCGTTTGTCGCTGCATCATTTTCCGCGCAGTTGTGTGCGCGGCCGGCCAACAGCATTCATCCGGCCCCCGAACCCGATCTGGCCGGTCACGAGCACGGCCCTGGCAGCATCTCGGGGGAAAAGGCAGTTTCGCCAAAACCCAATTTGATCGGCCGAGGAGCCCTGTCCCGGGCTGCCGCGCCTGCTTTTGTCCCACGGCCGCGACGCTTCGTCACTCGAAATGGATCTCCTTTTTCCGGATTCGTTCACCCGCAGCATATCTCGATCATGGCCGCTTTCGGCCGCATGCCCCGTCCTGGCGTACTCTATACCCTAGCCCGGAAATCTTAAGGCTTCCTGAAACCCGCCCATGGGATCAGCAAGGCAGGAGCCGGGATGACCCGGTTGCGAACAGGTTTTGGCATCCACAGCGTTGTGAAGCACTGTTGGGTTTTTCCGGCATCAGCGTCAGCGCTGCCGCGGCCGACTGCGGCCACCCTCAAGCATCGGTAGTACGAGGTAACCGGCGGTCGGCTCGGGTTTCGGATGGAATCGTTCTCACCTTTGCGCAATCAGGTTCACGACTAACCGCGCTCGCGCGTACCGTCCATCGGCCGACACGGACGCTTGGCTAAGCGACGGCTGATATCCTATCATGTGCACATGTTGCCGAGAGCATGGTTCCTGCTTGTGTTCGTTCTGCTCGTCGGAACGCAGTCCGCGCTCGCCCGGGAACCCGGAACCGTTTTCCTGCAGGAGCTCACCTGGACCGAATTGCGCGGCCTTATCCGGTCCGGGAAAACAACCATTATCATTCCCATAGGCGGAACCGAGCAGAGCGGGCCCTATATTGCCCTTGGCAAGCACAATGTGCGCGTGACGAGACTGTCCGAAAAAATCGCGCAAACGCTGGGCAACGCACTGGTTGCGCCGGTGGTGGCCTACGTTCCGGAGGGCAACATCGAGCCGCCAACCGGACATATGGGATTTCCGGGAACGATCACCATCCCGGTCAAGACTTTCGAGGACGTGCTTGAGTACGCGGCGCGCAGCTTCAAGCATGCCGGATTCCGCGACATTGTTTTTCTGGGAGACCACGGCGGCTATCAGAAAGCCGTGCGGGTAGTGGCGGAGCGGCTGAATCGGGAGTGGGCCGGAACTCCTGTGCGCGCGCATGACGTGGCGGAGTACTACCTTGTCACCCAGACTGAATACGAGCATGCGCTCAGGCAGCGAGGGTACAGCTCCGCGGAGATCGGGACACATGCGGGACTCGCCGACACCTCGCTCATGCTCGCGGTGGACCCAAGTCTGGTTCGTCTCCATCAGCTGCAATCAGGGCCGAACCCAGGTCACGCGCAAGGTGTCTATGGGGATCCACGCCGCGCCAGCGCCGATCTCGGACAGCTGGGTGTTGACGCCATCGTGGCGCGAACAGTCGATGCAATCAGGAAGGATGTGGCGCGCCGCTAGCAGCGTGCCGGCCGTACCGGTTGCCAATTATTCTGAAGACAGAGGTGGATATGGAAGCAATGGTTCGTAGTCGCAGTATCCGCAAAACCCTGCGCGCAGGACTCATCCTTGGCCTGTGCGGTGCCGCGGCCAGCGCGGCCGCGGCGAGCATGGTGCAGACCGTGCCGGGGATGCCGCCGGTAACAGACCCGAACAATCTCTACAGCGAAACAGGCGCAGGGCAACTCAGCCCGGCGGTCGCCGGAGCACTTGCGCGCATATATGTGCCGGATGTATCGTCAAACGACGTCTACGTGATCGATCCGGCAACGCTGAAGGTGGTGGATCACTTCAAGGTCGGCTTCAATCCGCAGCACATCGTCCCGTCATGGGACCTCAAGACACTGTGGGTTACCAACAACGCGGAACACCGCACCGACGGCAGCCTCACACCGATCGATCCGAAGACCGCCAGGCCAGGACGCGCAATCCCGGTGGACGATCCCTATAATATGTACTTCACGCCTGACGGCAAGTCGGCGATCGTCGTGGCCGAAGCCTACGAACGTCTCGATTTCCGGGACCCGCACACGATGGCATTGCAGTACTCCATACCAACCCCGCACTGCGACGGTATCGACCACGGTGAGTTTTCAATTGATGGCCGCTATGCCATCTTCACTTGCGAGTTTGAGGCCAGTCTTGCGAAGATCGACCTCGTCCACCGCAAGGTCGCCGGCTATCTCAGCCTTCCGAAACCCAGCAGACCCCAGGACATCCGTGTTTCACCGGACGGAAAACTCTTCTACGTCGCAGACCTGCGAGCCAATGGCGTGTTTCTCGTAGATGGCGATACCTTCAGGAAGGTTGGCTTCATCCCGACCGGCATCGGCGCGCACGGTCTCTATCCAAGCCGTGACGGTAAGAAGCTTTACGTCGCCAATCGCGGGTCGACCGGGATCCCCGCGCCGCCGCGCGGCAAGGGCAGCGTATCGGTCATCAACTTTGCTACACGCAAGGTAGAAACCACCTGGCCGATTCCGGGCGGCGGCAGTCCGGATATGGGCAACGTCAGCGCGGACGGAAAATATCTCTGGCTGTCGGGTCGGTTCGATAATGTGGTCTACCGCTTTGACACCACAACCGGCGACGTCCGGAGCATCGCTGTCGGCAGGGAGCCGCATGGCCTCACTGTCTGGCCCCAGCCAGGTCGTTACTCGCTCGGACATACGGGGAATATGCGCTAGCCGCGCCGTTGCCGGGAATCCTGGCGGATGCAGCCGGCCCCAGCGAACCTGGGGTTGCGGCATGACAGGAAAGCTGGCGCATATCCGGCGATCAGATATGCTGAAGCCGGATAGCCCGCCACAGCGACCCTCACAGGGTCCGGCGGCGGAACTAAATGCCGGGGTTTCGGAACCTGCTGCATCCGGACCCGTCCGCATGCAACATCAGGCGCGCGCGGCCGAACGGCCCTCGACCAGCATCGGCATGATCACAAGCGGCACGCCACGCAGGTGCAGCTGGCGCTGAATCGAAAACGCCGTGTGGTTGTGCAGCAGGCGCGTCAGCCAGTTCTCCCTTCGGAAAATCAGGCTGCCGGCGAAGAACACGCTCCCCGGGAAGCGTTCCAGCATCTTGTCCGCAAGGCGTATCCCGACTTCCACCGGATCTGTACCGTAATCGATGTAACCGACGGCCGCCATGCCGTGATCATGGCAGAAGTTGACGTAGCTCGCGATCTGGTCGGCGCAGTTGCGCTGCAGGTTGTCGATGGCCTCGTTCTCCTTGAATCCTGCCGTATCGACTTCCCCCACGATCAGAAATACGAAGTTCTTGAAGCGTCCCGGAAACAGGCGCTGGGCGTTGAGCAGAGTATGGATACCAATGCCACGGTAGGCGGAAACGAAGAACACTGCGGCAGGTTCACCATCCGTAATCTCGGGCGCCTGCACCGGCGTCGGCGACGCGGGAATTTCGGTAAGCACCTTGTCGAGTTCGAGCAGGTGCACCCGTACCTTGTCATAGTGGCGGCTCACCAGCATGCAGCCGCCAATCAATGCGCCGGTCACAAGTGTCGTGATCCAGCCACCCTCGTCGAATTTCTCCATGAGAGTGACGACGAGGATGCCGCTTGTAACCACAAGACCCCAGACAGACAGCGGTAGCCGCCAGCGCCAGCGCCGATCCTGCTCGCGATGTTTCCACCAGTAGACACACAGCCCGAGCAGGGTCAGGGAAAAGGTCAGAAACACATTGATGCTGTAGAGCACCACCAGGACATCGACACGGCCGTCGGTCCAGAGAAGAACTGCAAGCGCGGCTATTCCCATGAGCAGGATGCCGTTCTTGGTAACGAGCCGGTCGGAGAGCTGGGCAAAGCGATGCGGCAACCAGTGGTCAACCGCCATGTTTGCAAGCACTGCGGGGCCGCCCAGGTAACCGGTATTCGCGGCCACGAACAACAGCGCAGCTTCCAGCATCAGCGTCAGCACGAGCGCCCCGTGCCCGAAATTAATGCCGCCCAGCTGCCAGTTTGAAAGGATCGAGGAAAACACGACCGCATTGAGCGTCTGCCCGTCGACCGGACGCGCACCCCACAGGAGATATAACAGTATGATTCCACCGGCGGTGAACGCCAGCGATGCCGCCATGTAAAACATGGTCCATTTGCCGGTGCTTACGCGCGGCTCTTTGAGCAGATTGACGCTGTTCGACACAGCCTCAATGCCGGTGTAGGTACCACCGCCCAGCGCGTAGGCGCGCAGGAAAACCGCAATGACTGCGATCCAGCCCATCTGGTGCGACATTGCCTGAAGATCCGAGACTCCGTTAGGCAGTACGCCACCCAGATGCCGCGCATGCAGTCCGATGCCGTAGAGAATCAGGAACGCATGGGTAAAAACGAAGCCGAGGAAAAGCGGCAGAAGAAGCTCGATTGATTCCTTTACCCCGCGCAGGTTGAGTATCAGCAGTACGACCAGCAGGAACACCTTGATCTCGAGGCCAAGACCGCCCCAGTTGGCAGGCAGAAGGCTGAGCAGCGCGTCGACGGCGGCGGCAATCGAGATCGCAATCGTGAGCACATAGTCGACAACGAGCGCACTGCCCGAAACCAGGCCGAGACGTCTGCCGAGCAGGCGTGTCGCTACCTTGTAGCCGCCACCACCGTTCGGAAATAGCTCGATGACCTGGTTATAGGCAATGGAGATTACGAAAACCGTAAGAGCCGTGGCAATTGCCAGGAACACTGACGGACCCGTGTGCGGCAACAGCGCGCGGAACGCCTCTTCCGGTCCGTAACATGACGAGGACAGGCCATCGGCACCCAGACCGACCCACGCCAGGAAGGCGATCAAGGTAATGTGCTGCCGGGTTTCCGGCGCCAGCGGGTCGCGCGGACTACCCAGAATGAGGGTGCGCACATAATGCTGGGCCCGCTGCCCCGGCGTTGGTGCGGGAGCACCCCCGCTTCCCGGTGGCCGGACAGAGGTTAAATCCCTCGGCATGTTGTTATCGGGCATCGCCTGATTGCAATACTGCACCCATTGGGAGGTGGCGCATTATGCATAAAACCGGGCAAAAATGGGATAGCGGGCACGATATGTGCGGTTTCGCCAGGCATTGGGTGGCTGCGCCCGGCGCCGCAATTTCCATTAGCGTTGAAATATCAACAAATTGACGCTACCCGGTGCCGGTGACGTTGCGCGGGATCCCTGCCTGGGCCGCCGGCATCAGGCGATCTCATCTGCCCGGCGTGGGTCCGCAAACCCCTGGAATGGGCATTGCCGATTGTCTCCGGCACAGCGCCGGTCTTACGCCTGCGCCTGTCCGCCCCTTCGCATCTTGCAAGGTCCGGCGCTTTTATCCATGATGGGTTGCGCCTTGCGAACCCGGCACCTGCAGCACTCCAGGAACACCGCATGCACAGCGAACCGATTCTGTTCACAATGTTCCTGATCTTCACCGGTGCAGCCGCTCTCGCCACACTCGCGCTCTACGCGCGCCAGGCGCTGATCGTGGTCTATATCGCACTCGGTATTCTATTCGGCCCTTCTGCACTCGGGCTTGTTGCGGACCCCGCCGTCATCAAGCAGGTTTCACATATCGGCATCATGTTCCTTCTCTTTCTTCTCGGCATCAACCTGCCGCCGCAGAAACTGGTCCGGCTCGTGCGTGAAACCACATTCGTGACCGGCGCAAGCTCCGTCGTCTTTGCGCTACTTGGCGCCGCGACGGGCTGGGTACTCGGATTCACTCCGGTCGAGTGCGCGGTTACCGGTGCAGCGCTCATGTTCTCGAGCACTATCATCGGTCTTAAGCTTCTCCCAACCACCGTGCTCCACCATCAACGCACGGGCGAACTGATCGTAAGCGTGTTGCTCCTGCAGGACCTGGCTGCCATCGTGGTTCTGCTTGTGCTGCAGACGCAAAGGCCCAATGGAGTGACTGCCGGCAAAATGGGCTTCATCGCCCTTTCTTTGCCCATGCTTGTCCTGTTTGCCTACCTGTTTGAGCGTTTTGTGCTGGTCAAACTCATTGGCCGCTTCGATCGAATACGCGAATACATATTCCTGATGGCCATTGGCTGGTGTCTTGGCGTGGCGCAGCTCGCAAGCTCGCTTGGACTGTCCTACGAAATCGGCGCCTTCATCGCGGGCGTGGCGCTCGCCACAAGCCCGATATCGCTGGTCATCGCCGAGAGCCTGAAACCGCTGCGCGATTTCTTTCTGATTCTCTTTTTCTTTTCGCTTGGCGCGAGTTTCAACCTTGATACCCTGGTGCGGGTACTTCCGTCGGCATCGGTGCTGGCAGCAATGGTGCTGGCAATCAAACCCTGGGTATTCAGGCGGCTTCTGCAGCGCGCCGGGGAAAACGCGCAGCGCGCCGGGGAAATCGGCCTGCGGCTCGGCCAGATCAGCGAGTTTTCACTTCTCATCGCCACTTTGGCCCTGGACCTCGGGATCATCCGGTCGCACGCCGCCTACCTGATCGAGTTGAGCACCCTGCTGACCTTTGTCGTATCCGCCTATCTCGTCGTACTTCGTTACCCGACCCCGATCGCCCTTTCAGACAGCTTGCGACGCGATTGACGCCGGGCATCAGTTTCCGCCCTGTTCCGGTGCACAACTCCCGCAAGAATCCGGCGATTCCTTGCACAGGCAATCGAAAGCGTAATGCCTGCGGGCGGGATCCTCATCGGCAAAAAAAAGCCCCGCAGTTGCGGGGCTTTTGTATTACTGAATGGCAACTTCGAGCTGCCATGGTCCGGACAAGGTCCGGTTCCCGGACTCAGCGCGGCAGCACCTTGGTGGCCTGCATGCCCTTGGGACCCTTGGTAGCTTCGAACTCTACCTGTTGACCTTCCGCCAGACTCTTGAATCCGTCTCCCTGAACCACGGAAAAATGCACGAAAACATCAGCGCTTCCGTCTTTCGGGGTGATGAAGCCGAAACCCTTGGCATCGTTAAACCACTTTACTGTACCACTTTGCATAGTGACCTCTTGCTCCTCGGAGCATAAACGGGGAAACCCCGGATGGATGCGGCTGAAGAAGAGACCAAGAGAGGTGGTACAACCAGCCAACTGCAAAGCATGGAACGACGACCGGTCTTAAGTACAATTACTTCGCCCGTCCCGCCGACTATCGGACAGGACGGCGGCCATACTACGTAAACCCCGGAACGGATGCAAGCAGAGCCAGAAATGGGTGGTGTCAGTTCGCCCCAAAGGGGCTATGGCCTGGAAACGGCTTTGAGGAACGGATCAGACTAAGGCGCTGCCATGAAATAACGTCACGGAAGTTCACAGTCAAGCGGCGCGGTGTCGTCACTTTCCACCGGTGCAGCCTGATATCCCACTACACTCAAAACTCCCGGCATCTGAGGAGAATTGCAATCTGCGTCGGCAAGGATGGCGAGGCAGCGACACTGTTGCCGGCCAATCCGCTGTCCATGCGAACTCCGCCTACCGGACGATATTCGGATAAAGCCACGCGCTTAAGATTACAAGGCCCGTCAACACCCCTGCCAGTACAACGAAATCAAGTCCCAGTCCCACGCTGCCTGATCCTCCGTGCGCGAGCATCAGGGCGCGCAATCCATCGACCTGGTAGGTGAGAGGATTAAATTCTGAAATGCGCTGCAGCCACGCAGGCATCATCGTCGTCGGATATATGGCATTACTCGCGAAAAACAGCGGCATGGTAAGTACCTGCCCCACTCCCATGAAACGCTCGCGGGTCTTCACCAGACAGGCGATGATCAGCGAGAAGGTCGAAAACAGCCCCGCGCCCAGCAGCACAAGGGCGAGCACCCCGAGAAGTGCCGGCACATGGATGTTCACGGACACACCCAGCATAAATGCCAGCAGGTAGACAATCACCGTCTGCGACAGTCCACGCACACCGGCCGACAGCGCCTTGCCAAGCACCAGCGCAGACCGCGGCGTCGGGCTCGCCAGGAATTTGTGGACGATCCCCTGGTCGCGTTCCCAGATGATGGAAATGCCGTTGAAAATGGCGATAAAGAGCACACTTTGCGCCAGTATGCCCGGCGCCAGAAAGTCCATGTAAGCGACATTGCCGGTAGGTATGGTGTGCGCATGGCTGAATACCTGTCCGAACAACAGCAGCCACAATGCCGGCTGAATCGCGCGCGTAAACAGTTCAGTCGGGTCGTGACGCAATTTGCGCAATTCCATCGACGCTATGGCGAGCGACTTCTTGATGAACCCGAGGACGCTCGCGGGTACATGCGCCGGCGGCATCGGAAGCCGCCTAGCTGAGTCGTTGTGTAGTGCGTCTGGTGGTTGCAGTGTCATCGTAGCGTCCTTCAGATTCCGGGGTACTGCCGGTAAAGTGGATAAATACTTCATCAAGCGAAGTCGTGCTGTTTCCGCCGATTGCCGCCTTGAGCTCGAGCGGCGTGCCGATGGCGATGATCTTGCCACGATGCATGATTCCCACCCGATGGCAGAGGCGGTCAGCCTCCTCCATGTAGTGCGTGGTAAGCAGGATCGCACTGCGTTCTTCGCCTGACAGTCTTTCGATCTGCCGCCAGACTTCCTCGCGCGCAACCGGGTCAAGCCCCACGGTCGGCTCGTCCATGAACAGCACCTGCGGCTTGTGCATCGTGGATTGGGCGATTTCGAGCCGCCGGATCATGCCGCCCGAATAGGAGTGCACAAGCCTGTCTGCAGCATCCGTCAAACCAATCGCGGCGAGGGACTCGCGTACGCGCGCCTTGCGCTGCGCGCGCGGAATGTCGAACAGCTGGGCGAATACAAGCAGATTTTCGTAACCGGTCAAATCACCGTCGGCGGACAGGGCCTGCGGCACATACCCGATCTCGCGCCGCACCTCGCGGGCCTGATGCAAAACATCGAAGCCCGCCACCGTTGCACTGCCCGAGGTGGGAGGCAGCAGCGTGGTGAGCATCTTGATCACCGTGGTCTTCCCGGCGCCATTGCGACCGAGCAGACCGAACACCTCCCCGGCGGCCACCGAAATTGTGAGATCGCCGACTGCGGTCAACGCACCAAAGCGTCGCGTCAGGTTCTGCGTAACTACGCTCACTGTCATGTTCCCGTATCCCCGGATGATCCGCCGTAGCGGGTGCCGCCCCCGGCCAATGCCGGACCTTTGTCGCACCAAAGCTGCAGTCAGTTGTAAGCTGATCAATCAGTCTAGCATCGCTTCGGCTCGCGTGGCAGCCTGCCTGTGCTCCGCCCGATAATGCCAATGCCCATGCCGGCAACGCCAAGGCAGGCATTTCTTCTCCCGCAATGACATGCAGCGTTCACACCTGGTCTGATTGCGAGAATTGTCGAGGCAACATTCCCGAATACACAAAATTGGGCTGCCATTCGCGGCAGCGCGCAAGACGTTCCACCTCTGGAATTGACCGGGAATCTGGCAGACAATAGCCGTATGTGCAGCCACGACCATGAGCGCGCGCAGATCCGGGAAGGCGCGTAACCAATGCGATCTCCCTATTCGCTGCCCCAGCTCGTGTTTTTCGTATCCGCTGTGGTGCTGGTCGCAGCCCTGATCCAGATAGGCGTACTTTCGATCGCCTTTGACAAGCTCGGACTGTCCGGCGACGCGGCAATCCTGCTCCTGCTTGCTTCCCTGTTCGGCAGCGCCCTCAACCTGCCGTTATTCCCAATAAAGGCCGAGGCACCAGCGCAAGACAGCCCCCTGCCGCCGCCCTTGCGCGGACTGCTGCATCAGACGCGCCGCGAATTTCACGGCAGCACGCTTATCGCCGTGAATGTTGGCGGCGGTCTGGTGCCAGTGTGGTTTTCGCTTTACCTGCTGGCCCATCATCCGCTGGCACCGTGGCAGGTACTCATTTCAATCACAGCGGTTGCCGCAGTGAGTCATATGATGAGTCGCCCGATGCGCGGCGTCGGCATTGGCATGCCGGTCTTCGTCGCACCTGCGTGCGCGGCGCTCGTGGCCATTGTCGTTAATCCCGCCGCGGCGGCACCGCTCGCCTATATCAGCGGGACTCTCGGGGTATTGATCGGGGCCGATCTGCTGCGCCTGAATGACATACGCACGATGGGGGCGCCGATCGCTTCAATCGGTGGCGCCGGAACCTTCGACGGAATTTTTATAACCGGAATTGTCGCCGTGCTACTTGCCTGAGCGCGGCAGCGGCATTACAGGCGGTTGGGCGCGGCGACTGATGATGACAGGCGTGTATCCGCAACCGGTACGTCAACAACTGCCACCGCACCAGCCGGCTGCGCGCGCCGCGCGATCATGCCGCGGCGCACCAGGTGCCGCGTTGGGTGATGCTCGCGCCTGGCATACTCGCTGTTATAGCGCATGACCCGGCGCACATAGGTCTGCGTTTCGTCATAGGGTGGAACGCCGTTGTAGCGCATGACTACGTTCACACCGGCATTGTAGGCAGCGAGTGCAAGCCTGTGGTTGTATTTGAACTTGACCAGAAGGTCCTTGAGATAATGCACGCCGGCACTGACGTTCTGTGCCGGGTCGAACACATCGCGTACCCCGTACTTTTGCGCGATATCGGGCATGAGCTGCATCAAGCCGAGGGCGCCTTTGGGTGACACTGCGTGCGGATCGAAATCCGACTCCACGTGCATGACGGCCTTCACCAGGGCGCCATCTACATGTTCGCGCGCGGCCGCGCGGCGTATCAAGCCGTCGTACGCGGTCGGATCGGTCACGACCGACTGGATATTGCGCTGCGATACCAGGGCGCCCATGCCGCGGACTTTCGCACTCGCACGGATCAGGCGGTACTCCGGATTACCCAGGGCATGGTCGGTGATGATGCGCGAGCCGTCAGGCATCTGGTAGACAAACAGGGTTGCATGCGCGGCGCCACACAGGCCGAGCCAGATCGCGGCGCCGGCCGCAATCTGCCACTTTTTAGCGCATGCGGGCCAAAATCCCATAATGCGACCTCCCGTGCCGCGAAATCCGGTGGATTGCCACCCCTTGCGGCTGCATTTCCTGTGCCAGCGGGCGAAAAACCTGCCAAAAAGCCGCATGAATATATCCTAAGCGCCTGAGTCAGCGCGGAATTTCGCGGCATTGAACATCGACCCCCGGGCGTCACTCTTCGGGCCGGCAACTGCCATGGTCCGGCAGCCGGGCGACGCTGCGCGACCAATGCGCAGCCATCATACCCTGCCAGGCGCCCTGCATCGGCGCGGCGAATCGCGATACAATAGGCGCTTGTCCGGGCGGCGCTGGATCGCTTCGCGAAACAAGCCGTCTTATTCATATCTTTCATATCTGCGCTTCGAGCGCGCAAAACGCGGAGTCAATCCTGTGAGCACGGTTACAATCACTAAAGAGAATTTCGACGAAACCATCAGCAACAACGGCATGGTCATTCTGGACTTCTGGGCATCCTGGTGCGGCCCCTGCAAGTCCTTCGCGCCGGTATTCGAAGCGACATCCGAGAAGCATCCGGATGTGGTTTTTGCCAAAATCAATACCGAGGAACAACAGGAACTGGCAGCCTCGTTCCAGATTCGCTCGATCCCGACCCTGATGATATTCCGCGACAAGATTATCATCTTTTCCCAGCCTGGCGCACTTCCGGGAGCGGCCTTTGAGGATCTGGTCGCCAAGGCCAAGGCGCTCGACATGGACATGGTGCGACGCGACATCGCCGCAAAGAAGACCGGGACTGATCAGGCAAACTAGCGGACTACCACCCGCCGGGGGGCTCACACGCGACCGGGTGACGCCTTCAGGCGCAGGCCGGGAGGTAAGGGCCGGCTGCGTCTTCGATCTTGAGGAATCCGGTGATGCCGCTGAAATCGTGGAAATCGAGCAGCGCATGCACCGGTATCTCGAAAGCCATCGAGATCTTTTCGAGGTTGAGCAATCCGGCGTTGATCTCCGCACGCTCGATATGTCCGATATAGTTGCGGTGCACGCCACTCAGTTCCGCCAATACCTCCTGCGACCAGCCGCGCGCCACCCGCAACAATCGAACACGTCGCGCCAGCATTGCTCGGGACGTCTGGGATTGCAAATCGGTCATGAGAAGCTCCTTTGCTCAGATCCACAAGGATGCAGACAGTTTGCACCAGATCCTGTGCAAAGCAACGACGTCACGCCACAAACCCGATTGAGTCTGGGCACAGTGATTACAGTAATTGAATTTTGCGTCGCGTCCATGTCCGCTTACAGAAGAGTTCCGACCGAATAATACGCGCAGCGTCACGACGAAACAACACGCGTGCGCCTTAAGTCATCCAGCAACGGCGATCGCCCGGATCCTAGCCTACCCACGCACGTGCATTGAGAAACATACGCAACCAGGGACTGTCTGCATCCCAGCTGTCCGGGTGCCATGAATTGGCCACGGTACGCACCACCCTTTCCGGGTGCGGCATGAGCACGGTGAAACGGCCATCGCCGGTGGTAAGCCCGGTGATGCCGTGGGGTGATCCGTTCGGATTGCCTGGATAGGACTCAGTCAGACTTCCGCGATTGTCCATGAAACACATGGCAACCTCGCGTTCGAGAATCGCACTCTCCAGATCGGCCGGGTTGCGAAACTCGGCGCGCCCCTCGCCATGGGCTACGACAATGGGCAGGAAGGATCCGCTCATGCCGCGAAAGAAGATCGAGTGATTCTGCGGAATCTGCACCATGCACACGCGCGATTCGAACTGCTCGGAGGCATTGCGCACAAAATGCGGCCAGCGTTGCGCGCCCGGAATCAGGGCGCGCAGATTTGACATCATCTGGCAGCCATTGCATACGCCGAGCGCGAAGGTATCGCGGCGCGCGAAGAAAGCGCTGAACTGGTCGCGTACGCGCGGGTTGAAAAGGATCGACTTGGCCCAGCCCTCGCCTGCCCCCAGCACGTCTCCGAAGGAAAATCCTCCACAGGCTGCGAATCCCTTGAAATCCTGAAGCGCCGCCCGGCCATCGAGAATGTCGCTCATGGTCACGTCCACGCTCTCGAATCCAGCGCGATCAAAGGCTGCTGCCATCTCGACCTGGCCGTTCACACCCTGCTCGCGCAAAATCGCGATGCGCGGGCGCACGCCGCTCGCGATATACGGAGCGGCGATATTCTCGGCCGGATCGAAACTCGGGTGCGCGCTCAGACCGGGATCGATGTCGTCCAGGATGCGGTCGTATTCCTCCTGCGCGCAGCGCGGATTGTCGCGCAATCGCTGAATGTGGTAGCTCGTCTCGGACCAGGCGCGCTGCAGGTTGACGCGGCTGTCGCCGAATACAAGTGCGCCGTTGCGAACAAAACTGATTCGGTCGTCATCGGTGATGGATCCAATGTGGTGCGTGTAACGCAGAAGACCGGCCTTCTTGAGTGCGCCGAAGATTCCGCCACGCCGCGCGCTCGGAATCTGCAGCACAGCACCGAGTTCCTCGCTGAACAGCGTCGCGACCGGATCACGCCCGAGATCACTCAGATCGACAGAGACGCCGGTGCGGCCGGCAAAGGCCATCTCGCAGACCGTGGCAAACAGGCCGCCATCGGAACGGTCATGGTAGGCCAACACGAATCCGAGTTCGTTAAGCGCCTGGATGACCGCAAAAAAGAGTTTCAGTACGCGCGGGTCATCGACATCCGGCGCTTCATCGCCGGTCTGCTTGTACACCTGGGCGAGCGCCGAGCCGCCGAGCCGGTTGCGGCCCTTGCCAAGATCGATGAGGATGAGGTCGGTTTCCGCGCGATCGGTACGCAGCTGCGGGGTAAGCGTCTTGCGAACATCCATCACCGGCGCAAAAGCCGAGATTACGAGAGAAAGCGGTGCGGTCACTGCGTGCTCGGCGCCGTCGGCATCGCGCCAGACCGTCTTCATGGACATCGAGTCCTTGCCGACCGGAATGCTGATTCCGAGTGCCGGACACAGCTCCAGCGCCACGGCACGCACGGTATCGTAAAGCGCGGCATCTTCGCCCGGATGGCCGGCGGGCGCCATCCAGTTGGCCGACAATTTGACGTCCGGAAGTTTTTCAATACGCGTTGCGGCAATGTTGGTCAGGGCTTCGCCGATCGCCATGCGCCCGCTGGCCGCCGGGTTGATGAGCGCAATGGGTGCGCGCTCGCCGAGCGCCATGGCTTCGCCGCTGAATTCGCGGTAACCCGTGGCGGTCACCGCAACGTCGGCGACCGGCACCTGCCACGGACCGACCATCTGATCGCGGCATACCAGACCGCCGACGCTGCGATCGCCGATAGTGATGAGGAAGCCCTTGTTTGCAACCGCAGGCAGGCGCAGAACGCGTTGCGCTGCCTCGGCGATATCGATATGCCTGGTCGCGAATGCCCGGGATTTGCGTTTGAGGCGGCGCACTTCACGCACCATCCGGGGCGGCTTGCCCAGAAGCAAACCGAGTTCCATGTCAATCGGGCACGCCTCGCGGCCGTCCGGCACGCTGCCGGATGCGGCAGCAGTGAAGTGGCTGTCCGCAAGTACCAGTCGCGGCTCCGGCGTCGCATGGCCAATCACGGCATACGGGCAGCGCTCGCGCTTGCACAATTCGCCGAATTCCGCTATCCGGCCGGCATCCACGGCCAGGACATAGCGCTCCTGTGCCTCGTTGCACCAGATCTGCATCGGCGACATGCCGGATTGATCATTCGGAACCCTGCGCAGTTCAAAACAACCGCCGAGTCCGGCGTCATTGATGAGTTCCGGCACGGCGTTCGAAAGGCCACCTGCACCTACATCGTGAATCGACAGGATCGGATTATCCGGACCCATGGCCCAGCATCGATCGATCACCTCCTGGCAGCGCCGCTGCATTTCCGGATTGCCGCGCTGCACCGACCCGAAATCGAGCTCTTCGCTGCTCTGGCCGGTGGCAACGCTCGATGCCGCGCCTCCGCCGAGGCCGATGAGCATGGCCGGTCCGCCCAGCACCACAATGCTCGCGCCGGCCGCAAACCCGGTCTTGCGCACATGCTGCGCGCTGATATTACCGAGACCGCCGGCAAGCATGATCGGTTTGTGATAGCCGCGCACTTCGCCGCCCACGATCTCCTCGTAGGTACGGAAGTAGCCGCCAATGTTGGGGCGCCCGAATTCGTTATTGAATGATGCGCCGCCGAGCGGGCCGTCAATCATGATTTCGAGCGCGCTTGCGATGCGCCCGGGCCTGCCATGGTCTGTCTCCCAGGGCTGTCCCGCCCCGGGGATACGCAGGTTCGACACAGAGAAACCGGTGATTCCCGCCTTGGGTTTTGCGCCACGGCCGGTTGCGCCCTCGTCACGGATTTCCCCGCCGCTGCCGGTCGCAGCTCCGGGGAAGGGAGATATGGCGGTGGGATGGTTGTGCGTCTCCACCTTCATCAGGATATGCGTCTCGTCATCATGATAGGCATAGGCGCCGGTCGCCGGATCCGGAAAGAATCGCCCGGCGCGAAAACCTTCGATCACCGAGGCATTGTCGCGATATGCGACCAGCGTGCCACGCGGATTGACCTCGTGGGTCTTGCGGATCATGGCAAACAGGGAATGGGACTGGCGCTTTCCGTCGATCACCCAGTCGGCATTGAAGATCTTGTGCCGGCAATGCTCGGAGTTCGCCTGCGCGA
>VFSW01005828.1_pt1 | contig 18177 bp, 15 predicted proteins | sample 5358111 | NCBI WGS metagenome assembly VFSW01 (sample SAMN11554181, study PRJNA540505) | mine drainage metagenome | isolation source: sediment from site ElyBrook_90M | place: USA: Ely Copper Mine, Vershire, VT | collected 2017
GCGCCGGCGCCGGAAAAGCGCGCGCCGGGAAGCGTGGGGGGCAGCCCCCGCACCATGAATCCCTTTGGGGGCCGACAACTTTTCAAAGGCCTGCTCGGGGGGCTTTGGCGGCGACCGGGTTATGGGGCCTTCGGACCCCTCACCACGCGCGAATCATTCGCGAACGCCCCGCGGTGGGATGGCTCGAGGTGCACAGCGAAAATTACTTCGCCGACGGTGGCGCGCACATCGAGCAGCTGCTGAAGACCAGGGAATCCTACCCGCTCAGTCTGCATGGCGTCGGCCTATCACTGGGTTCGACGGACCCGCTCGATGGGCGGCATTTGAGGCTGCTCAAGCGGCTGGTGGAACGCTGCGAGCCTTGCCTGGTCTCCGAGCATTTGTCCTGGGGTTCCGTGCAGGGCACCCACCTCAACGACCTGCTGCCCCTGCCGCTGACGCCGGAGGCGCTCGCGCACGTGATCAGCCGCGTCAATCAGGTGCAGGATTATCTCGGCCGCCAGATTCTGATCGAAAATCCGTCGAGCTATCTGAGTTTCGCCGGTGAGCAGATGTACGAATGGGACTTCCTGGCCGCGCTCGCCCGCCAGGCTCATTGTGGAATTCTGCTCGACATCAACAATGTCTACGTCAGCGCTGTCAACCATCGATTCGACGCCCGCCGCTATCTGTCGGCCCTGCCGCCCGGTCTTGTGCGCGAGATGCATCTGGCCGGTCACACCCGCAGACAAGTCGGGGATCGGCAGATTCTCATCGATACCCATTCGGCCGTCGTAGACGATGCGGTCTGGGATCTCTATGAATTCGCGCTGGAGCGCTTCGGGCCCGTGCCCACCCTGATTGAGTGGGACGTCGACATGCCGCCGCTCGAGGTGTTGTTGGACGAGGCGCAGAAGGCCACTTATCGCCTGGAGCGCATGCATGCCCTCGCTACGTGAGGTGCAAGTCGCCCTGTCGGCCGCGATTCGCTCGGCGGATCATGAAGGTTTGCGGGATCTGGTGCGCGACGACGGCATTCCCCCTGAACGGCGTGTGCAAATCTATCGGAACAACTTTCGACTCAATGCCCTGGCGGCGATGCGCGCCACCTATCCCGTGATCGAGCGACTGGCGGGCGCGGACTGGTTTGCCCAAAGCGTGGGTAAGTTTCAGGAAACCTATCCATCGCAATCCGGCGATCTGCAGAATCTCGGCGCCGCATACCCGCAATTCCTCCACCGCGAACTCGCCGACACCGAGTACCGGTACTTCGCCGACGTCGCCGAACTGGAGTGGTGCTACCAACTCGTATTGACGGCCGGGGAGCGCGGTCCGGTTGACATCGACAAGCTCCGCTCGACCCCGGAGCGGGACTACGAGAAATTGCGCTTTGTGCCGCGTCCGGCCCTGGCCTTGGTGGAATCCGTTTTTCCCATCCTTGGCATCTGGCGGGCCAACCAGCCGTCGTCGCCGAGCGCGGCGCCCATGCACCTGGATTCAGGCGCCAGCCGGGTACTGCTGATTCGTCGCGAAACCCACGTGGAACTGCGGGAACTCGCCATCGGTGCCTACGAACTGCTGCGTCAATTCCGGCTTGGGATGCCCCTGGGGATGGCCGTGGCCGCCGCCGAGGTCCGTGCTCCGCAGTTCGACTTGAGCACCACGTTGCATGAACTGCTTTCCATTGGGACGATCGCCGACATCACCTCCTGCCAACCGCGGGATCACTTCGGCACTGATTCATACCGGGAGTTTTCCTGATGACGGATTATGGTTACATGACACGCATGCTTCCGCCCCTGGCGCGCGCGGCAGACTCGCTGCGGCCGGTTTTCCTGCTGGGCACGCGCTGGTATGTCTCGTGGCAGTTCCTCAAGTCCGGTTGGATCAAGGTCACCAACTGGCAGAGCACTCTTGACCTCTTCCATGATGAATATCATGTGCCGCTGCTGCCCCCGGATGTCGCAGCGGTCACCGGCGCCTTTGGGGAGCTCTTCTTCCCCACACTGCTGGTCCTGGGCATCGGCGGGCGCATCGCGCCCCTGGGTTTGTTCGCCGTCAATGCGATGGCCGTCATTTCCTACCGGCAAGTCCTGCTGACCGACGGCTTCGAGGCCGCCTTGGGGCAGCATGTGCTCTGGGGCTTCATGCTGTCGGTACTCGCCGTATTCGGCAGCGGTGGACTCTCGCTCGATCGCCTGATTGCGGCAAGAGTCAAACACGCCGGCTCCTGGTAACGCCAAGGGTCACCACGCAAAGGCGTCCAGGGCGTTGCGAACTCGCCCGCAACGGCACGATATTGCCAGACGAAATCGGCGAGGCTCCGGCGGACTGGCAGGTCGAGTGACTGCCGGGATTCGGGCCGCAGCATCCATGGCGGTAAATTTCGCGCGGACTGAGTTCTACCGGCCGTGGGACTTTCCACCTCCCCCGGCGCGCAACCCGGCGGGCGGGAATTCCGACGATCTCGACTCCATCCAGCCTGAGCACATCCTGAATCTGCTGCGCGGCGGTCACTGGGTCATCGGGGGCCGCCGCCAGCGGTGGCGGTCCACGATATATGGCGGCGGTTCCTCGCGAGCCGATGACAGGTCGGACGATAACGCGACATTCGAGCGCGCCAATGGGCGTTCTGTCCGTGTGCTCAACGTTGGCCCGATACTTGCTCTGTATGGGTTGATCGGATCACCGCAAGGATGAACGACAGAGCGAGCACCGGCGTGCGGGACCCGGCAATGCGATGAAACATCGATGGCGAGCGCCGGAGGGGAGTGAATGAAGATGACAGTGGAAAATACCGGACAGGACGTTGATGCCCCGCAGGGCGAGGCGCTGACGGAGGAGCAACGATTCAATCGTGTCGCGGAGGCCGCATATCTGCGCGCGGCGGCGCGAGGCTTCGCCGGCGGGGATCCGATGCAGGACTGGCTGGAAGCGGAGGCCGAGCTCATCCGTTCCGTCAATGCCGAAGCGACGGCCTCAAAAATCGTTTCACAGGTGGATGGGGTTCCGCCTGATACAACCGAGAAGGAGTGAGCAAAATGACGAATTCGAAGGTCTTGTTGCGGGCGGCGGTTACTACCGTGTTGGCCATGGGTATCGGATCCATGGCATCGGCCGCCCATGCCGCCGACGATCATAGCGGCGATGAGCAGTGCGCGGGGGTCATCAAGGCCGGCAAGAACGACTGCTCCACCAGCATGAATGACTGCCACGGACATGTGGAAAGCGATGCGAATGCGATGGCGTGGATTTACGTGCCGAAAGGCACCTGCGACAAGATCCTTGGCGCGCATCTGGTCAAGGTGACGGAACCGGCGCCAAAGGCACGCTAGGCGACGCCCCACGGCGGGAGAGCATTCATGAATGACGGCAAATTATGGTCCATCGTTCTCGCCGCCGGTGATGGGACGCGGCTTAGCAGCTTGACGACGACGCCGTCGGGATTGCGCGTACCGAAGCAGTTCTGTTCCCTGCGTGGCGGTGCCTCGCTGTTGGAGGAGTCCGTTGTTCGGGCGGAAACGGTGGTCCCGCGGCGGCGGATACTGACGGTGGTTGCGCAGAGCCACCGGCGCTGGTGGGAGGGCGCCTTGTTGTCCCTGCCGGCGCGGAACCTGATCGTGCAGCCGCAAAACAAAGGCACCGCCGCGGGCCTGCTGTTGCCGCTACTGCATATCGTCCTGCGGGACCCGCGCGCCACCGTGCTGATTCTGCCGGCCGATCACTTCGTGCAAGACGAGGCACGGCTGGGGCGTTCTTTGCAGCGGGCCACGCGGTATGCCGCGGAGGACCGACGGCACGCCTACCTGCTGGGGTTGGCGGCACACCGACCGGATCCGGAACTCGGCTATATCGTGCCCGGGCTGCGCAAGGCGGGCGAGGTGGCGCAGGTGAAACGCTTCGTCGAGAAGCCCGCGGCCGAGGAGGCGCAATCGCTGCTGGGGATGGGCGCTCTGCTCAACATGTTCATTATTGCCGCATCGGCGCGGGCCTTGCTGCGCCTGTACGCGACCCGCCATCCGCGGCTGGTGGCCGACCTGGCGGCGGCGGTGGAGCGTGACAGGGAGGGCCCCCAGGATGGCGCGGCCGCCGAGCTGCTGTACCCGGCGCTTCCGTGTCTGGATTTCTCCCGCCACCTGCTGGAAGGACAGGAGCCGTGGTTGCGCGTGCTGTCGGTTCCAGATTGTGGCTGGAGTGATCTGGGAACGCCCCGTCGAGTGGCCGAGGCGCTTGCCAGGGTGGGTTCCGGCGCTGCCAGCGATGAACCGGGAAACGCCTATTTGAACCTCGCCGAGCAGCAGGCGCGTCATCCACCCACCCTTTTGCACCGCGGACAGGCCTAGGAGTCATCCAACATGAGACTGATACCGTCCACCATCGCCTTGCTGCTGCTCGGCTTGACGCACACCGCGTCCCGTGCGGCGGACATCGTCAGCAGACCCTCTCTCACCGTCGACGGCGCAAAGGCCGTGGCGGCCGCCGCCATCCGCTACGCCCATGAGCATTCGGCGCCGGGCGCTGCAATTGCCGTGGTCGATTCCGGCGGCGTTCTGCTATACGCCGAGCGAATCGATGGCACCTTCCAGAACGCGCCGACCATCTCGATCGGCAAGGCCCGCACGGCCGTGCTGTTCGGCAAGCCGACGCGCGTCTTCGAGGACATCGTCAACAAGGGCCGATATGCCATGCTCGCCGTGCCGGAGATCGCCTCCTTCACCCCGTTGATGGGAGGAGTGCCGATCGAGATCGACGGGCAGGTGGCGGGGGCGGTCGGCGTGAGCGGCGCATCGAACGCCGCGCAGGATGATGAAATCGCCAGTGCCGCGGCGCAGGAATTCATGCGCCAGCATGCCGATCCGCTGGGTAGCACGCTGGTGGTGCCGCGGGCGACCGTGGAGGCCGGATATGCTCACGATGCGCGCCTGGCGAGCGGTGACGGATTCAATGTCGAGGCCAGCCATCGATCGGGACCGGGGGAGGCGGAGGTGCACCTGCGCGACACCGACATCTTCTACGTGCAGAAGGGCAGTGCCGATATCGTCGTGGGCGGGACGGTCAGCGGCGCGCATACCCTGTCGGACGGTGAATTGAGGGGAGGAGAGATCGCCGGAGGGGAGACCCGTCATGTGGCGGCGGGCGATGTGGTGGTGATACCCCGCGGGGTGCCGCATTGGTTCAAGAAGGTCTCGGCTCCCTTCACCTACTACGTCGTCAAGTCCTCCTCGCCGTGATGCGGAGCGCGCAACCATGATCGCGCGGTTCCACCGCCGCCTGCTGACCTTGGGTCTGTCGCTCGCCATGTCGGTGGCCTGCGCCGAGCCGCCGGCGAGCATCGATCTGATGAGCGCCGATGGGGTGGCGCTGGTACAGGGAAAGTGGCGTTACAAGGACGTGGATATCGTCAAGATCCCGTTTCGCGGCCCGGGAGCCGATGGTCAACCGACGGGGGAGGTCGGCTCCACCTGGGACATCTCGCCGCATGCGGGGGTGAGGGAATTTGACGATCATGACTGGCCGGTGATCGAGCCCTCCTCGCTCACCCAGCACCGCGGATCCGGTCGGCTCTCGTTTGCCTGGTACCGGATACAGATCACCGTACCGCCACGCATCGGCGCATTCGACACTCACGGCGCCGACGTCGAGTTCGAGACTTCCATCGACGATTATGCGGAAATTTGGGTTGACGGGGAGTTGCCGCGTGCGTTCGCGCAAAGCGGGGGTTCCGTGATCAAGGGATGGAACGCGGTCAATCGACTCGTGGTCGCCCACGACGTCCATCCGGGTCAGAAGATTCAGCTCGCGGTGTTCGGCGGCAACGGCCCGTTGTCGGATCCGCCGACGAACTACATCTGGATGCGGCTCGCCCGGCTGTCCTTCATCCGCGCGGATGGGACGACGGTCCGGCCGATGGCTGTCGAGCCTCAGGAGGTCAACATTCGCGTCGAGCGGCTGGATTCGTCGATCGATCGCATCGTGCCGCCGAACGCCAAGCTCTACAAACTTGCGCAGGGCTTCCAGTTCACCGAAGGGCCGGTGTGGATCCGCAGCCGGGGGGTTCTGCTGTTCAGCGATCCGAATGCCAACCGGATCTATTCCTACGACCCGCGCCGGGCGGCGTTGTCCGTCTATCGGGAACACAGTGGTTATGAAGGCCGGGACATTGCCCAATACGGGCAACCGGGATCAAACGGCTTGACCGTGGATGCACAGGGACGGCTCACCATCAATCAGCACGGTAACCGCCGTGTGGTGCTGCTGGAGCCCGATGGCAGTCTGCGCGTGCTGGCGGAAAAATACCGTGGCAAGCGTCTGAACAGCCCCAACGATCTGGTGTACCGGTCGGATGGAAGCCTGTACTTCACCGATCCACCCTTTGGACTGCCGAAATTCTTCGCCGATCCCCACAAGGAACTGCCCTTCAGCGGAGTCTTCCGGGTCAAGGACGGTCGGCTGCGCCTGGTGACCGATGAGTTGGACGGACCCAACGGCCTCGCTTTCTCGCCTGACGAGAAATACCTCTACGTCGACAATTGGTCGGCAAAGCGCAAGGTGATTCTGCGCTTTCCCGTGCATCCCGACGGCTCCGTGGGCAGGAGCGAGGTGTTCGTCGACATGAGCGCGGAACTGCCCGGCGATGACGCCCTCGACGGCATGAAGATCGATGAGCAGGGCGACCTCTACGTCACCGCCCCGGACGGCGTGCGCATCTACTCGCCGCTCGGCAGGCATTTGGGGACCATCGTCGTGCCGCGGGTGGTTCACAACCTGGCGTGGGGGGGCACGGATGGCCACACGCTCTATCTGTGCGCGAGCGATCGGCTCTATCGCCTGGACGTGCTTGTGCCGGGGAGGCTGCCATGAACCGAGAGGCACCGGATGGCCGTGAGGAGTGGGCCGCGCCGCTCAGTGACATCGAATTGGCGCGCGACGCACTGGGAGGCTTCGATGCCACCCGGCAACGCGAATGGTTGGTAACGAACGGGATTGGCGGCTTTGCCGCCGGCACCCTCAGTCTGGTCAACACCCGTCGCTACCACGGCCTGCTGTTCGCGGCTCTCCGCCCGCCGGTCGACCGGGTGGCGTTGGTTGCGAAACTGGAGGTCGCCGTCGAGTACGGGGGCCTGTGCTGGAAGCTGGCCACCAACGAATACGCCGACGGCACCATTGAGCCGCAAGGGTTTTGCCATCTCGAGTCCTTCCGCATGCAGGGTCTGGTGCCGGTTTGGACCTGGCTCATCGGCGATGCCCGTCTGCAGCAGCGGCTGTGGATGCGCCACGGGGAGAACACCACCTACGTGCAATTCACCCGCATCGGCGGCTTGAAGGCGATGCGCCTGACGGTCGAACCGCTGTGCACCTATCGGGATTACCACTGGCAGACCCGCGGCGAGCGCCGCTTCGGCATGGATCTCGTCACGGACGGGGTCACCATCCACGCCCACGAGGGCGCACAGCCCTATCGGGTGCTCTGCGCCGGCGCCCAGGTGCAGATAAACCCCGTCACCTACTGGAATTTCTTGCATCGCGAGGAGGGCGCCCGCGGACTGGACTGCGTGGAGGATCTGCTGCGCCCCGCCTGCTTCACGGCCGACCTGTCGGCCGGCGACAGCCGTTCCTGGGTGCTGAGCACGGCGGACCATGAGCCCATGCCGGCGGCGGCGGCGCTGCAGGCCGAGATGCTGCGTCATGAGGAACTGATTCGGCCTCTCGAATTCGGCCACGGTGGCGGAACGCAGCGCTTGCGTCCGTGCATTGATCGGTTGGCGCTGGCGGCCGATCAATTCGTGGTGGATCGGCGGGACGCTTCGGGTGTGACCTTGGGCAAGACCCTCATCGCCGGCTATCCCTGGTTCAGCGATTGGGGCAGGGACACCATGATTGCGCTGCCGGGTATCACGCTGGCCACGGGTCGGCCGGAAATCGCGGTGAGCGTCCTGCGCACCTTTGCGCGCTTTGTCAGCCAAGGCATGCTGCCGAACCGCTTCCCCGATGGGGGCGAAGCGCCCGAATACAACACGGTGGATGCCAGTCTCTGGTTTTTCGTGGCAGTGCATGAATATCTGCGCGTCCGCAACGATCGGGAATTCGCCGCGGAGATTTATCCCACTCTGAAGGACATGCTGCTCTGGCATGTCCGTGGCACGCGCTTCGGTATCGGCATGGATCCCACGGACTCCCTGCTGCGCGCCGGGGAGGCGGGAGTGCAACTGACCTGGATGGACGCCAAGGTGGGCGATTGGGTGGTCACTCCGCGCATTGGCAAGCCGGTGGAAATCAACGCCCTGTGGTACAACGCCGTGTCCATCCTGAGGGACATGGCGGGCGCTCTGCAGCACAGCGCCGATCAGGTGGAATTCTCCCTGCTCGCGACTCGCATCCAGTCCGCCTTCGCGGAGGCTTTTTGGTGCCCCGTGGCAGGTCACCTGTACGATGTCATCGACGGACCGGACGGGGAGATGGACCCGGGTGGGCGGCGGCGGGATGCGAGCCTTCGCCCGAATCAGATTTTTGCGCTGTCTCTGCCCCATGTCCTGCTGACCGGGGAGAAGGCGCGGCAGGTGCTCGATGTCTGCCTGGCGCAGCTGTGGACCCCCGTGGGTCTGCGCTCGCTCGCTCCGCGCGAAGGCGGCTACGTCGGCCGCTACACCGGCGGTCCGGTGGAGCGCGATGCCGCCTACCATCAGGGCACCGTTTGGTCCTGGCTGCTTGGCCCGTTCGCCATCGCCCATTTGCGGATTCACCGGGATCCGGCCGCGGCTCTCGCGTTGCTGCTGGGGATTCCCGCCCATCTGCGCGAGGCCTGCGTGGGCCAGATCAGCGAAATCATGGACGCCGATCCCCCCTTCACCCCACGCGGCTGCTTCGCGCAAGCCTGGGGAGTCGCCGAGGTTCTGCGGGCTTTCCGGGAGATCCTCCCGGTGCATCAGTAGAGGATGAAACAATGAACACGGAAAATCAGCGTCTCGCGCAATGCACGGCGAGCGCACCGGCCTGGAAGAAATGGGGGCCGTATTTGAGCGAACGCCAATGGGGCACGGTGCGCGAGGATTACAGTCCGCATGGAAACGCCTGGGATTATTTTCCCCATGATCACGCCCGCAGCCGGGCCTATCGCTGGGGCGAGGATGGCATCGCCGGATTCTCCGACGACCGGCAAACCCTCTGTCTGTCGCTGGCGCTGTGGAACGAGCGCGACCCGATTCTCAAGGAGCGCCTCTTCGGCTTGACCAATGGCGAGGGCAATCACGGCGAGGACGTCAAGGAACTCTACTATTATCTCGACGCCACGCCGACCCATTCCTATTTGCGGATGTTGTACAAATACCCGCAGGCGGCATTCCCTTACGCCGATTTGGTCGCCGAGAACCGCCACCGCGGCAGCGGGCAACCGGAATACGAATTGCTCGACACTGGCGTCTTCGATGACGACCGCTATTTCGACGTGGTGATCGAGTACGCCCAGGCGCAGGTGGACGATGTCCTCATGCGCATCACGGCCCACAACCGGGGGGCGGCGGACGCGCCGCTCCATATCCTGCCGCAGCTGCTCTTTCGCAACACCTGGAGCTGGAAGTCGGGAAGGCGCAAGCCCAGCCTGCGGGCGCAGGACGGGGCTTTGCTGATCGCCCACCACCGCCTGGGTGACTATCACTGTCACGCCGGCAGCGGCGGGGCCGAGGCCGCCACCTGGCTGCTCACGGAGAATGAGACCAACGTGCGCAGGCTCTATGACACCGAGGCGCCGGGACCCTTCAAGGACGCATTCCACGACTACCTGATCGGCGGCCGCGCCGATGCCGTGGCCGCCAATGCCCTGGGCACCAAGGCCGCGGCCCATTTCCGCTTCGCAGTCCCGGCGCGGGGTACGGTCAGCGTGCAGCTGCGGCTGATGCGCTCCGCGCGGGCGGCGCCGCTCGAGGATTTCGACCGGATCATGAAGCAGCGATCCGCCGAGGCGGATGAATTCTACGCCGGGCTGCAGCGGGATCTCGGCGACGCGGACTCGCGTCTGGTTCAACGTCAGGCGCTGGCCGGCATGATTTGGAGCAAGCAGTATTTCTACTTCGACATTCCCCAGTGGATCAAGGGTGATTCCAACCAGGTCCCGCCGCCGGCCGAGCGCCGTAACGGTCGCAACCGGGAATGGATGCACCTGAACAACGCCGACATCATCTCCATGCCGGACAAGTGGGAGTATCCCTGGTATGCCGCGTGGGACCTGGCCTTTCACACCCTGTCCCTCGCGCTGGTCGACGCGGAATTCGCCAAGGAGCAGCTCCTGCTCCTGACCCGCGAATGGTACATGCACCCGAACGGCCAGATGCCCGCCTACGAGTGGGCCTTCGGCGACGTCAATCCCCCGGTGCATGCCTGGGCCACCTGGCGCGTCTATCAGATGGACCGCAACCAACGCGGCGGCCGGGGGGACCTCGCCTTCCTCGAGCGGGTGTTTCACAAGCTGATGTTGAACTTCACCTGGTGGGTCAACCGCAAGGATGCCGAGGGCCGAAACGTATTCCAAGGGGGTTTTCTCGGCTTGGACAACATCGGTGTATTCGACCGAAGCGCGAGATTGCCCACGGGTGGCCACATCGACCAGGCCGATGGGACGAGTTGGATGGCCATGTACTCGCTGAACCTGATGCGCATCAGCCTCGAGCTCGCGCAGCACAACCCGGTTTACGAGGACGTGGCGACGAAATTCTTCGAGCATTTCTTGCATATCGCCGAGGCGATGAGCAATGTCGGCGACGCGGGTATCGGGCTCTGGGATGACGGGGACAAATTCTTCTACGATGTTCTGCACCTGCCGGACGGCGCCATGGTCCCCTTGAAGGTGCGCTCGATGGTCGGATTGATCCCCCTGTTCGCGGTCGAGACGCTGGAGCCGGAACTGCTCGAGAAGGTGCCCCAGTTCAAGCGGCGCCTGGAGTGGTTTCTACGCTATCGACCCGATCTCGCCGCCCTGGTGTCTCATTGGAATGAAGAGGGTCGTGGTCACCGTCGCCTTCTGTCGCTGCTGCGGGGACATCGGATGAAGCGGATCCTGGCGCGCATGCTGGATGAGACGGAATTTCTCTCCGATTACGGCATCCGCGCGATTTCCAAGCATCATGAACAACACCCGTACGTGTTCAATGTCGATGGGATGGACTTGAGCGTCAAGTACCTGCCAGGGGAATCCAATTCAGGCCTTTTCGGAGGCAACTCGAACTGGCGGGGACCCATCTGGTTTCCGGTCAATTATCTGCTCATCGAGTCGCTGCAGAAATTCCATCACTACTACGGCGATGACTTCAAGATCGAGTGTCCGACCGGATCTGGAAACTTCGTTTCCATCGACGAGGCGGCGCGCGAAATCGCCAGGCGGTTGACCCGGATATTCCTCAAGGACGCGCAGGGGAGGCGGCCGGTGTTTTCGCAATATCCGCGGCAGCAAGATGACGAGCACTTCCGCGACCACATACTGTTCTATGAATACTTCCATGGCGACAGCGGCCGTGGCGTGGGTGCATCCCATCAGACGGGGTGGACGGGGTTGGTGGCCAAATTGCTGCAACCGCGGCAGCCCACCAGGAAGTCCGACAAGAATTGAGGCGCAGAATTCAGGAGACATCCGCATGCAGACACCGACTCATCCCGCCCATCTTCCCCGGCCGGTCATGCCCCAGTGTCCGCCCCAACACATGCTGCGGGGTCAAAAGGCCCTGGTCACGGGCGCCGGGTCGGGTATCGGACGGGCCATCGCCATGGCCCTCGGACAGGCCGGGGCCGACGTGATCGTCAATTTCGTCTCCGGTCAGGAAACCGCGGATCAGGTCGCCGCGGAGATCCGGACGTTTGGTGTGCGGGCGCTCGCCCTGCGCGCGGACGTGTCGGATGAGGGGCAGGTGCGGGAGATGTTCCGGCAGGCGATCGAAGCCTTTGGCACCATCGACGTGCTGGTAAACAACGCCGGCCTGCAGCAGGACGCGGCCTTCGAGAACCTGACCCTCGCCCAATGGAACAAGGTGATCGGCGTCAATCTGACCGGGCAGTTCCTCTGCGCCCGCGAGGCGGTGCGCGAGTTCAAGCGACGCGGGGTGGTTCCCGGGATATCCTGCGCGGCCGGCAAGATACTCTGCATCAGTTCAGTGCACGAGGTGATTCCCTGGGCGGGACACGTGAACTATGCCGCATCCAAAGGCGGCGTCATGTTGATGATGAAGAGCCTCGCGCAGGAGGTGGCCCCTTATCGCATTCGCGTCAACAGCATTTGTCCGGGGGCCATCCGCACCCCCATCAACATGGAGGCCTGGGGAACGGCGGCGGCATATCACGAGCTGCTGAGGCTGATTCCCTACAAGCGCATCGGGGAGGCCGAAGAAATCGGCCGCGCGGCGGTGTGGCTTGCCTCCGACTACGCCGACTACGTGCATGGCATCAGCCTGTTCGTCGACGGCGGCATGACGCTGTACCCGGGCTTCGAGACCGGCGGATGACGCCCTCAGGGGAAGGGAGCCTGGGGCCGTGGACGGCGTTGCGACGACACTGGCCCGAGTACCTCATCGAAGGATGGGCGTTGGGAACTTTCATGATCTGCGCCGGCGCCTCCGCCACCCTGATGAGCGCTGCCACCTCGCCGCTCAGCAAGCTGATCGTCAGCTCCGATCTGCAACGGGCGCTGGTGGGAATCTCCATGGGGGCGACGGCGGTGGCGCTGATTTACTCGCCGTGGGGCAAGCGTTCTGGCGCGCACATGAATCCGGCTGTGACCCTCACCTTTCTGCGCCTCGGAAAGGTCGCGCCGTGGGATGCGGCATTCTACATTCTGGCGCAGTTCGCCGGCGCCGCCGCCGGGGTGGCGATTGTGGGGGCGCTGATCGGGGACGCCTTCATCGCGCCGCCCGTGCACTACGTGGCCACCGCTCCCGGGGTGTTTGGCGTGCCGGGGGCGTTTCTCGCCGAGCTCTTCATCTCGGCGCTGCTGATGACGGTGATTCTCCGCGTCTCCAACAGCTCGCGGTACTCGAAGTTCACCGGCCTGTGCGCCGGCGCATTGGTCGCTACCTACATTACCCTGGAGGCGCCGGTTTCCGGGATGAGCATGAATCCCGCGCGCTCCTTCGCCTCGGCGGTGCCTGCGCGACTGTGGAGCGACCTGTGGATCTACTTCCTCGCCCCGGTGATGGGGATGCAGGCGGCGGCTGCCTGGTACACGCGACGGCGCGGCCGGTTGGCGGTGTCCTGTGCCAAGCTACAACACCCCGCCGATCAACGCTGCATTCACTGCGGCTATACACCTGCGGAGGAACGACCATGAACATGCACGCGGATTATGACGCGGTGATCGTCGGTTCGGGGGCCTGCGGCTCGGCCGCCGCCTATCAACTAGTCAAGGCCGGATTGCGCGTCGCGCTCGTCGAAAAGGGCACGCTCCTTCCCCGGGATGGCAGCACGCTCGACTTCAACCGGGTGGTGCATCGGGGCGAGTTCAAGAGCCACGAGCCCTGGGTGGACAACGCCGGGCGGCGCTTCATACCGGAGGAATATTTCAACCTGGGCGGAAAAACCAAGTGGTACGGTGCCGCACTGCTGCGCTACGGAGTGCACGAGTTTGCCGCGGAAGCGGAGTACTCCTGCCTGGAGTGGCCCTTCGGCTACGGGGAAATGCTGCCTTACTACATGGAGGCGGAGCGATTGCTGGGGGTGCGCACCATCGACGGGGAAGCGGACCTGTGCCGCATCGCCAACCGGCTCGTGGCGCGCAGTCCGGCTTGGAGTTATCAGCCCATGCCGATGGGCTTGTCGACGGACATCACACGGTATCCCGCGGAGGCCCGGCACTTCGATGGCTTTGCCTCGGTGAAGGATCTGAAGTCCGACGCCGAAACCTCGTTTCTTCGTCTCGTGCGCGGCATGCCCAATCTCAGCCTGCACACCGGATCGCCGGTGGAGCAGCTCGTGGGCGATCCGCGGGCTGCGAGGAATATCATCGGTGTCCGTCTGGCGAATGGCGGGGAATTGCGCGGCCGCACGGTGATCCTCGCCGCCGGAGCCCTGCACTCGCCGCGCCTGTTGCAGCGCTATGTCGATGCCCGGGGGATAGGCGCCCAATTGCCATGCGCCGCGAATATTGGACGCCATCTCAAATACCACCTGCTGACGGCCATGATTGGCGTCTCCACCGCTCGCATGACCGACCTGATTCGTAAAACCATGATCTTCCTCAACTCCGAGCTGCCCCACAGCAGTGTGCAGCCCCTGGGGTTCGACGCGGAGCTCATCAGCACCCTCATTCCGCGCCTCGTTCCTCGCCTGGCCGCGCGTTTGATCGGCGAGCATTCATACGGCTTCTTTCTGCAAACCGAGGATGGCGCCCATCGCGACAACCGGGTCGTGGACGGTGACCCGGCAGGTGGTCTGCCGTGCATCGATTACGATGCCCGACGCACCCCGGCGGCCGCCGAGGAACACCGGCGGCTGGTGCGCAGCTTTCGCACGGCACTGGCGCGCGCCGGCCTGTTGGCGTTTTCGCAACGCATCGGTCTCGCCGGCACCGCTCATGTGAGCGGCACCTTGCCCACCGGCACGGATGCAAACAGTTCCGTGGTGGATTCCGATGGGCGCGTCCACGGGATCAATGCCCTCTATGTGGTTGATGGCAGCATCCTGCCGCGCTCGAGCCGGGTGAACCCTTCGCTGACCATTTATGCCTGGGCGCTGCGCACGGCCGGGCGGCTGGCTCAGCGACTCCTGGCGCCTGCCGCAGTGTGAAGGGGGAGAGGTGAAGATGCAGTTCTTGGTGGGAAGGCGCCTTTCGGCCATGGCCGGGCGTGGCGGTCTGTGGGGTTTGCAGTTGCTCCTGCTGCTGGCGGCGGTCGCGCCGCGGGAGGTGGGCGCCGCGCCGCTCGCGGTGCCGGTGCAAGCCGTGTCCTCGGTGTCGATGACGGTGGGCGACATGGATCGCAGCGTGGCGTTCTACCGGAACGTTTTGAATTTCACTCAAGTGTCCGACACGGAGGTCGACGGTGGCGACTACGAACATCTGTACGGGGTGTTCGGCGCGCGGATTCGCATCGTCACGCTGAAATTGGGCGCCGAGCATTTGCAGTTGGAGGAGTTTCTCGCGCCGCGCGGACGCCCGATTCCCGTCGATTCCCGCAGCAACGATGCCTGGTTCCAGCATGTGGCCATCATCGTCCGGGACATGGACCAGGCCTTCCGCTGGTTGCGAGATCGGCATGTGAGGTTCGCCTCCACGGGGCCTCAGCTCCTGCCCGAGTGGAATCCCAACGCAGGCGGCATCGCGGCCTTCTACTTCCGCGACCCCGACGGGCATAGTCTCGAGGTGCTGCATTTTCCGCCTGGGAAAGGTGATCCGAAGTGGCAGGCGGCGGGCGATGGGCTGTTCCTGGGCATCGATCATTCGGCCATCGTCGTCGCCGACACGGACCGGAGTCTGCGCTATTACCACGATCTGCTGGGACTGAGAATTGTCGGCGCCAGCGAAAATTACGGACCGGAGCAGGAACGGCTGAACAATGTGTTCGGCGCGCGGCTGCGCATCACGGCCTTGCGGGCAGAGCGGGGGCCCGGGGTGGAATTGCTCGAGTATCTGGCGCCCCGCACCGGCCGTCCGATGCCCGTGGACACCCTGTGCAACGACCTGTGGAATTGGCACATCAACCTGCGGGCCGATGTGACCGCGGTGGATGCCGGAGTGCGTCGTCAGCACTACGCGTATGTGTCGCCTGGACCGGTTTCCCTGCCTGGAGACGCCGGGCAAGCGGCGCGCTTCTCCCTCATGCTGCGCGACCCCGACGGGCACGCCACTTTGTTGGAATCCAGGTAAGGCGCGCCGCGGCCGGGCCCGCCGTGCTAGGGGCGATCGGCGCGCGATTCGGCACCCGTAATGAGACGGATTCCGCCGCGAAACGTCAGATAGGCCCAGAACCAATTGATCATGGTGGTTATCCGGTTTCGCAGGCCGACCAGAAAGCCCACGTGAATCAGTCCCCACAGCCACCAGGCCGGTGCTCCCCACATTTTGATGAATCCGAAATCGGCCACGGCGGCCTTGCGACCGATGGTTGCCAAACTACCGAGATGCCGGTAGCGGAAGGGTGCAGGCAGCGGGCGGCCCAGCAGCCGGGCCTTGATGACCTTTGCCACGTAGTCACCGGCCTGCTTTGCGGCCGGTGCGAGTCCCGGCACCGGCTGGCCGTCCCAGCCGTTGCTGAGGGCGGTATCGCCGATGGCGTACACGTTGGACAGGCCGGGCACGCGCAGATCGGCCCCCACCTTCACCCGACCCGCGCTGTCGGCCTCGGCCGCAAGCCATTTCGCCGCCGGCGAGGCGGCAACGCCGGCCGCCCAAAGAACCGTCCTCGCGGCGATGCGACTCCCGCTGACCGCCACCCCGTCGGCGTCAATCGCCTCGACGCGGCTGCCCAACAGGACCTCGACACCCAGCGCCTCGAGCGAGCGCTGGGCGATGGCGGAGAGCGATTCGGGAAAGGTCGGCAGCAGGCGCGGCGCGGATTGGACCAACACCACCCGCGCCTCGGCGGGGTCGAATTGTCGGAACTCCTTGTCCATCCCGAAGCGGGACAACTCGGCGATGGACCCGGCCAATTCAACGCCCGTGGGGCCGCCGCCAACGATCAAAAAGGTGAGCAGCGCGCCGCGCTCCGCGCTGCTCTCCGCCGCCTCGGCGAGTTCGAAGGCGGTGAGAATCTTGCGCCGGATCTCCAGTGCATCCTCGATGCGCTTCAACCCCGGGGCATGCGGTGCCCAGGCCTCCTTGCCGAAATAGCTGTGGCTGGCGCCGGTCGCGAGCACCAGGTGGTCATAGGGCAGATCGCCCGCCGCGGTCTGCACGCATTGCGCCTGCGCATCGACACCCGTGACCGTGCCCAGCAACACGCGCACGTTGTAGGCGCCGCGGAACAACTGCCGCACCGGCGCCGCGATGTCCCCCGGGGACAGGGCGGCCGTGGCCACTTGATACAACAGCGGTTGGAACAGATGAAAGTTGGCGCGGTCGATCAGGGTCACAGTCGCGGGCGCGTTGCGCAGCGATTCGGCGCAACGAATGCCGGCAAAGCCGGCGCCGACGATCACCACCCGTGGCAAGCCGGCCAGAGAGGCGGGGTCGCGCGGATTCGGTTGCGGGATGGCTTTGCCGATCACAGCCGCGATCATGCGGTCGACTGACCAGGCGCCGCCGCCAAAAACGACCAGCAGGGAGAAGCTGATCAACAGATACCACGCATCGGTGGCGGCGGGATTCATCATCGCAGCGGCGCCCATGCCCAGGAGGGAAAGCGCGCTCACGTAACGGGTGCCGAGACCGAACAAGAGCAACAGGCCGCCGATGAGGCCAACGCCCGTGGGCACCGCCGCGGCGATATGCAGGGGCAGGCAGTCGGCCAGCGCCAGGATGGCCCCTTTGGGCGCCGAATGCCCCATCAGCGCCGCAACCAGCAAGGCGGCGGCCAACCAGATTCTCAGCACGGAGACATACAAAGGCCCGGCTACGGCGCGCACCCATGACGAGAGGCGCAATACCCGCGGCATCAGCGGCAATGCACTGTCCGCGAGCCCTCGGCGCAGCAGGTTATCGACGGATAGCGGGCCCGCGCCCACCACGACATACCAGCCAAACAGGGCGGCCCAAAATAGTTGGCTGTCGAAGGGCTTGTAGGCGAATTGGATCACCAAGGAGAGAATCAGCAGGGGCACGGCGGCGTAACGGGTCATGAAGCCGAACGCCAGCAATACCGCCCCGCCCACTTCGATCGAGACACCGACCACGGCGGCCGTGGCCGGCGACATGAAGCTCACCGGGTATTCATTGGCGGCCAGGTCGAGGGCGGTGTTCCAATTGAACAGCTTGATGACCCCCGACGAGAAAAATGACTCGGCCAGCGTCAACCGTATCAACAGATCGATCTTCGGCCACAGCAGACCGTTCAACGCCCGCACGGTGATGTCCGCCACGGTTCTGCCACGTTGAATCAGCTTGCTCAGCGGCATCGGAGGCTTCCTCGAGGTCATGGGTGGGCAGACCATGCAAAATCCGCACCACGTCTCGCGAACCCGCGGGTGGGCCGATTGCTTCGCTCAGGCCCGGGCCGCGGCCGGGGGGGGGGGGGGGGGGGGGGGGCCGCCCCCGGCGGCGCGGGGCGGGGGGCGGGCGGGGGGAGGGGCGGG
>VFSW01005829.1_pt1 | contig 18175 bp, 16 predicted proteins | sample 5358111 | NCBI WGS metagenome assembly VFSW01 (sample SAMN11554181, study PRJNA540505) | mine drainage metagenome | isolation source: sediment from site ElyBrook_90M | place: USA: Ely Copper Mine, Vershire, VT | collected 2017
CCCCGCGGCGGCGGGGGCCGGCCCAAAGGCCGCGAGGGATGCGACAACGAAGGCTGCAAAGACTGAGTACGCCGGCAGCCGGCGGTGTTGATCGAAGCTGCGCATATTCCCTCCTATCGAAGGAATCGGGGCGACAATCTTCTCATCGTACGCTGGCATTAGAGCACCATTGAAGGACGACTCGCAACGGGTAGCGGCATATTTCTTTAGGGTGTCTGGCCATCGGTCAATCGCCAGCCGGCGGCCTGCTTGGGTACACTCATCCCCATGGCAGGACGATCCACGATGAGCGCAACCACGTTATCCAATCCTCAGTTGGCGGTGGCCAGCCGGTTTCGGGCCACGCGCCAGCGCACGCTGGCTTTGTGCGAGCCTCTCACGCCCGAGGACATGATGGTGCAGTCGTCCCCTGAAGCCTCGCCGGCCAAGTGGCATCTTGCACATACCGCGTGGTTCTTTGAGTCGTTCATTCTGCGCGAGTTCCTGCCCGGCTACCGGCTCTTTAACGCGGATTTTTCCTGGCTCTTCAACAGTTATTACCGCAGCTTTGCCGCCTTTCCTGAGAAGCGGCTGCGCTCCTCGTTCTCCCGGCCTGCCCTGGAGGAGATACTGCGCTACCGGCAGCATGTGGACGAGGCGATCGGACGTTTGCTGGAGGGCAGCCCCGAGCCGGAAGTGCTTCGGCTCATCGAGCTGGGCGCGAATCACGAGGAACAGCACCAGGAACTGCTGCTGACAGACATATTGAACGCCTTCTTCACCAATCCGCTGAGGCCGGCTTACGCGGCCGGACAACCGGAGACGAAGGCGGGTGGTTCATCCAGAATCGCGAAGGCCGCGCATCCGAGTTTCGTAGGATTTCCTGGCGGCTTGATCGAGGCGGGCCACAGCGGCGAAGGCTTCTGCTTTGACAACGAACTGCCCCGCCATCGTGTGTGGCTGGATCCGTATGCGCTGTCCGCGCGGCTGGTCACCAACGGCGAATTTGCTGAATTCATTGCCGACGGCGGCTACCGTCAGCCCGAGCTTTGGCTCTCTGCCGGGTGGGACGCCGTGCAGCAACACGGCTGGCGCGCGCCGCTCTACTGGACAAGCGAGAGCGGCGACTGGAGCTTGTTTACTCTGCGTGGCGAGCAGTCATTGGCCAGGCTAGAGGCCGCGCCTGTGAGCCATGTGAGCTACTTTGAGGCCGATGCCTACGCCCGTTGGGCGGGCCGTCGGCTGCCCACGGAGTTTGAGTGGGAGGCTGCGGCGGGAAGGCCGGCGATCTCCGGCAATCTTCTGGATTCGATGAGGCTGCTGCCCAGCCAGGCCGCAGAGCCGGTCCCGGACGAGAGCCCTGCGCAGCAGTTCTTCGGCGATTGCTGGGAGTGGACGTCGAGCGCCTATCTTGGCTATCCGGGCTTTCGGCCGCTGGCCGGGTCGCTGGGCGAGTACAACGGCAAGTTCATGAGCGGGCAAATGGTGCTGCGAGGCGGCTCCTGCGTAACGCCCGCCGCTCACATCCGCGCCAGCTATCGGAATTTCTTCGCGCCGGAGACGCGCTGGCAGTTTTCCGGAATTCGGTTGGCGGAATTGTAGCCGGCGCCACTGCTCGCGCATCCAAAGGGTCGCATGACAACTTCACTTTCGCCTGTCACCGATGAGCGCATTTCGGAGCGGGTCGCCTCGGCGGTTCGCTGGGGACTCACGTCGTGCCCCAAGCGGCTGCCGCCATGGCTTTTCTATGACGAGGCCGGGTCGCAGCTCTTCGAGCAAATTACCGAACTGCCTGAGTACTACCTGACGCGCACGGAGCGAAGCATCCTTGCCGCCAACGCCCTAGAGATCATTGCCCAGGCAGCGGACGGAAAGCGGCTGCGCATCACCGAGCTGGGTGCGGGCTCCGCTGACAAGACCCGGCTGCTTCTGGCTGCTGCGGTCGGCCTGCAAGGGGATCTGGTCTACGAGCCGGTCGACGTTTCATTGAGCGCATTAGAAGTGGCGCGAGAGCGCATCGAGCGCGAGATTCCCGGCGTGACGGTGGCGCCGCAAGTGATCGACTACACCCATGGACTTGAGCTGGAGCCAACGGAATCAGACGAGCGCCGGCTGGTTCTCTATATCGGATCGAGCCTTGGCAACTTTGACCCCGACGAGGCGGCGCTGCTGCTCCGCCGGGTTCGCGCAGGCCTCCAGCCGGGCGATGGCCTGCTGCTGGGCGTGGACCTGGTGAAGGATGAGGCCATCCTTCTTGCGGCCTATGATGATGCGGCTGGCGTAACTGCCGCCTTCAATCGCAACCTGCTGGTGCGGCTGAACCGGCAGCTAGGGGCGGAGTTCGTGCATGACAACTTCGCGCACCGCGCCGTCTGGAATAAGGCCGAATCTCGCATCGAGATGCACCTCGAGAGTCGTGCACAGCAGGCAGTCTGGTTGGCCGCGTTGGAGCGGCACATCGGTTTTGCCCTGGGCGAGACAATCCATACTGAGAACAGTTATAAATACCTGCCCGGCCAGGCAGAGGCAATGCTGGCCGCGGCCGGATTTGCTGCCGCCGCAAACTGGACCGATGAGCAGGGGTGGTTTGCGGTGTGTCTGGGGCGGGCGGAGTAAGGTCCGAGGTTCGCGCTTCTCCCCGTTCGCGACAGAAAAGCGCAGAAGAGAGCCGCAAGGAGACCTCATTTCAGCCACTTCACAATGAGCTACCCCCCCCAGTTTTATCCTGTGGGGATTTGTCTACTGCATGGGCAGGGGAAGAAAGACGGGAACCTTGAATTTTCTTCGCATTAGCATCGTTGCAGCTCTCGTGGGAACTGTTTTTGTCACATCACTCCAAGCCGCGGACACCACGCCGTCTGCGGATTTGGTGGTCTATGGCGGAACGGCATCCGGGGTCATGACCGCATACTCTGCCGCACAGGAGGGGCTGCGCGTTGTGCTTTTGGAGCCCGGGGCGCATCTGGGCGGCATGGTCACCGGCGGCCTTTCGGCTACGGATCTGGGTCACTACACCATCATCGGCGGGTATGCACGCGATTTCTACATGAAGGCAGCGGCTCATTATGGAGTGCAGAACCTGGATAGCCCGGAGAACTGGCTCTCTGAACCGCATGTGGGCGAGGCCATTTTTCGCGACATGCTGAAAACATCCGGCGTCACGGTGTATTTCCACGAGCGGCTGCGCGAGAGTTCCGGGGTAAATCTCAAGAACAAGCAGATCATCTCCATCACGACATCTGACGGCAAACAATGGCGGGCCAAGGTATTTGCCGACTGCACGTATGAAGGCGACCTGATGGCCCAGTCGGGAGTGAGTTACACCTGGGGCCGCGAAAGCTCAAAAGAATATGGCGAAGATCTGGCCGGAGTGCGCGAGAATACGCCGAAGCACCAGTTCGGCTGGCCCTTGTCAGCCTATGACAGCCACCATCGTTTGCTGCCGGAGATCGATGCCGGCCCGCTCGCGCCGCCGGGGTCCGGCGACAAGAAAGTGCAGTCGTATAACTTTCGTCTTATTCTTACCACCGATCCTGCGAACCGGCTGCCGTTCCCCCGGCCCAAGGACTACGACCGGTCGCGGTTCGCTCTGCTTGAGCGGTATCTGCATGAATTCCCGCAGCATACCGGTCGGGCGCCACATCTCCAGGATTTTTTCAATCCGGTGATGATTCCGAATCACAAGGCTGATTTCAATAACAACGGGCCCGTCTCGACGGATTACATCGGCCATAGCTGGAAGTATCCTGAGGCCTCCTATGCGGAGAAGGCCGCTATAGGGCAGGAGCATCTTCTTTACACGCAGTCCTTTGTTTATTTCCTTTCCCATGATGCGAGCGTACCGGCCAGTTTGCGGGCTGAGGTCAACGAGTGGGGATTGCCCAAAGATGAATTTGCCGATACGGATCACTGGCCGAACCAGCTTTATATCCGCGAAGGGCGGCGCATGATTGGGGCATACGTGATGCGCCAGTCGGACCTGCAAACGGAGAGAACCAAGGCCGACTCCATCGGAATGGGTTCCTACAACAGCGATTCACACAACATTCAGCGCGTTGCCATGCCGGATGGAACCGTGCAGAACGAGGGCGACGTCCAGGTTCCAGTGCAACCGTATGAGATTGCATACCGGAGCATCACGCCAAAGCAGGCGGAATCGCAAAACCTTCTGGTGCCGGTCTGCCTTTCGGCCACGCATGCCGCTTACTCGTCGGTTCGCATGGAGTCGCAGTACATGATCATCGGGCAAGCCGCCGGGGTGGCAGCGGCGCTCGCCGTTCGCAACCGCACTTCCATCCAGGGCATCTCCATCCCCGCCCTCCAGCAAAAACTGCTGGAGCACGGAGCGGTGCTGCACCTCAGCGAGGAGTTTCATCCAGGCTCGCAACCAGCCGGGCACCCATAGACGAAGGCCCCTGGCCTCAGGTTGGAACGGCCTCTCCGCCGAAACGCAACCAACATCGTCACGCCTCTGAACGCAACCTGCAAGGGCGGGCGCCCTCATCTCAGCCGCCTGGCGAAGGGGCGCCCGTCCGGGTGAAATGAGGTTCGCGGTTTCCCCGGGCCTCGGAGAGAGACCCAGGGGAACCTCAATTGCGTTCTTGTAAGCCTACTTCGGTGCGTCGATCCGAACCATCAGCACATCATGGCTGGCAATCTCCAGCGGCATGTTGTCAGTCAGTTCCATCTGTTTGCCGACCCACAGGTCCTTGGCTTTTTGCGGGCCGCTGAGCCCCAGCTTGCCCAGGTTCAGGTGGAAGGGATGCGTGGAGTAGCGGTCGCTGCCCGCGTTCAATACGGCTACGGCCATGGCGCCTCCGGTCAGGTGTCGCGCCCACACTTCCACTTCACCATCGCTATAGATACGCGCGCCCTGCTTGCCCATCGAGTCCTGGTCGATGGCGATCACGTCGCGATTGGTGAGGATGGCCTTGGTCTCTGGCTTCATGTTGGGCAGGTCGTTGCCGGCCAGCAGGGGCGCTGCCAGCATGGCCCACATGGAGAAGTGCGCACGGTTCTCGGCGGGCGTGAGTTTGCCGTTGCCCACCTCCAGCATGTCCGGGTCGTTCCAGTGGCCGGGTCCGGCGTAGCTCTCCAGGCCCGCCTGCTGGCTCAGGATGGCGTAGATGCGGTCCCACTTCGGCTCGATATCTCCCGTCGTGCGCCACAGGTTGCCGCCCAGCGCGGGTGCCCACTCCCACGGCGAGTCCCAGCCGTACTGGCAAAGCGAGAAGACGATGGGCCGCCCGGTGGCCTTCAGCGCCTTGTCCATCTTGTCGTAGGCGGCGTGCATCAGCCGCATCTGCGCCGCCTTGTCGTTGGGCGCCTGCTTCTCCATCACCGCGGGGATAAAGCTGCACAGGTCGTATTTCAGATAGTCAATGCCCCAGGAGGCGTAGAGTTGCGCGTCCTGCACCTCATGGCCCAGCGAGCCCTCATAGCCCCCGCAGGTCTTGGGCCCCGGCGAAGAATAGATGCCGATCTTCAGCCCCTTGGAGTGGACATAGTCGGCCAGCGCCTTCATGTCGGGGAACTTCGAGTTCGTATGCAGAACGCCGTTGGCGTCGCGCTGGCCCTCCCACGTGTCGTCTATGTTCACGTAGACGTAACCGGCGTCTTTCATGCCCGTTGCCACAAGTTGGTCAGCGGCGGCGCGCACACCCTTGTCGTCCACCTTGTCAAAGAAGTAGTTCCAACTGTTCCAGCCCATGGGGGGCGTCTGAGCCACCGCCTGGGCCTGTGCAGGTTGAGGCTGTGCGGCAGATACGAATGCGAGAGCGAGAACGGCGAGCGGCAACGAAGCAGACATGCGCATAGCGTGATACTCCTGAAAACGATTTCAGACAAATACTATGCCGTCGGCGCCCGTTTCGGCAATGCTGGAATCAGCAGGCCAGTGCCCACCCAATCCATGTCCGAAATGGCCCGGGCCCGCATTGGTAGACGGCGCGCGAGGCGAATCAACCGTTCAATCAGGCGTGGGCACGGCGGCATAGCGCGGAGTGGTCGCCATCAGGGATTCAATGGCTTCGACGGTCTGGATGCCGCCGCGAGCTCCAGCGGCTGTGCAGTTGAGCGCTGCTGCGGCGCAGGCAAAATCAAGTTGGCGCGCGAGCGGCCAGCCTTGCAGCAGTCCATAAATGAAGCCGGCGTGGAAGATGTCGCCTGCTCCGGTGGTGTCGGTCACCGGGACGCGGTAAGCGGGGCGCAGGTGGAACTGGCTGCCGTCCCAGGCCAGCACACCGTCCATGCCGAGGGTTGCGGCAGTGATGGCGCAGCCATAGCGGCGCTTGATGCGGCGCAGGGCCTGCTCCAGATTGCGCTGGCCGGTGAGCCGCGTGGGAAAATCGCGGCTGACAATAAGGTAATCGACGTTCTCGATCAGCTCCTCGACTCCGGGATAGAGTTCGTCCAGATCGGCGATGACGGGGATGCGGGCGGCGCGGGCCCAGCGCGCCGCCACGGTATCAGCGGCCGTTTCAAAGCCGTCCACGTGCAGCGCACGCGCGTTCACGATCCATGTGCGGTCCAGATCGGCGGGCTGCAGGAGCAGCCGATCGTCACGGTGGCACAGGACCGTGCGCTCGCCGCCGCTATCAACCAGAATGAGCGACTGGGGGCTGGAAGCGTTGCTCACTGTGATGAGTCTGGCGTCCACCCCCGTGCGGGCAAACTCGCGACGATGCAAACGGGCGGCATCGTCGTCGCCCAGCTTGCCCACATAGCGGGTGCTCAGTCCCCAGGTCTGGCAGGCGACTACGGTCGTGGCGGCTTGTCCGCCGGGCAGGATGGTGGTGTTGGTGTACTCGACCTTGGCTCCACGCTCGGGGTAGGTGGAGAGAGGGATCAGCGTGTCGATGGCGTTCAGCCCCACTCCGACGAGGTCAACCTTCGACAGCTTGCTCATAGCGCTTATTGTAACGGTGATGAAGAGGACTTCGTCGCTTTCCACAGTCCCCACACGCAGACGGCGGCAGTAACGACGAGCGCTGCCACCAGCACTCCGGCCCAGGCCAGATCCATCCCAAGCGGCGGCACGCGCGCGTCCATGCCCAGCCAGACGAAGACGCCCACGGCCCAGGCCAGAATGGCGTAGTCCCACCACGCGCGCCTGCCATTGGATTCGCCGATGGCCGTGCCGCTGTAGGCTTCCAGCACACGGCCGTAGTTCAGGCTATAGCGGTCGCACTCGCGCAGCAGGGCTTGGTTGGTTGAGGCGTGCTCGCGTTCGGTGGCAACGGCTGTGCTCACGGCCAGCGCGCCCAGAATCATGACCACCGACCCGAAGATCACCAGCAGCCGGTGGGCTGCGTCGGCGTGCGCCAGCTCTCCAAACACCAGCGCGCCCCAGGCCAGGCCCCATATCTGGTTGGTGTTCGAGAGCGGAATGCCGCGGCCGATGCCCAGATACTTGGTGGCGAACTGCTGAAACAGGTCGCCGACCACCCAGACAAAGCCGCCCAGAAAGAGCCAGAAAAGCATGTGCCAAATCTCGGGAGAATGGAAGACGGCTGCCTTGGTTCCTCCGTCTAAAGCCAGCACCAGCGCAAAGACGGTGCCCAGTTCGCCCACCGTGAAGACCGTCACGAACGAGAGCGGGCTCATGCCGCTGATGTAGGCCTTGCGGTAGGGGATGTACATGGTTCCCCACAGCAGGCTCGCGCCCGCCGCGGCCAGTACGCCTCCGATTGCGCGGCTGGCGTGCGGGCCTCCACTATGAATGGTGCTGAAGCCCAGCATGACAGCCGCGGCAACAATGGCCAGCGCGCCCAGCACCACCTTGGCGACGTTCTTTCCGCTCGCACCTTTCAGCTCGCCAAACAAAAGACGGCCCCACAGGATGCCGACCAGCGAATTCGTGTTCCACAGCGGAAAGGCAATGGCCAGGCCCACGTCGCGAATGGCAAAGACAGTGAGCGTGTTGGCCACGGCCCACAACATGCCGGCCAGAATCGCGATAGGGATGAGGTGTTTGTTCTCGGCCAGATCGGCGAAGACCTGGCGCGTGCCTTTCAGCAGCGTGGGGACAGTCCAGCGCGCCGTAAAAACGCCCGCGACCATGCACAGCGAGATGGCGTAGGGCGACAGGCCGGAGTTGACCAGCTTGGTCGGCGCTTCTGCCGCGCCCAGCCACACTCCAGCCCCGAGCCCGCACAGCACGCCCAGCCCGTGGACCGAGCCAAAGCGTGCGGCATTCGTCTTCGCTGGCTGGGTCATCTTGCTGCGGGTTGTCCTTTCACGGCTCCACTCACACCGGCGTGCCTGCGCGCGGCCAACCGGCGCGTGAAGCACCTCAATGCAGTGTGATGAGGAGGGCGAGCCCGATGCAGAAAACGATGAAGGGAATCAGGAAGTGGCTGTCGGTGAGGATGGCCCCGGTCTGGTCAAGAAATCTCATCTGTGTCCTGTCGATGTGCGCGGTGTCAATTGGCGCAAACATAAAGACGCGGCGGGCGTGCTGTCAAGGTTTGGGCCCATCGATATGCGGCTACCACCCTCGTCACAATCATACCGCGCCGAAGGTGGGGCACGCCTGGCAGCTGCTACTTCAGCGAGCTCATATCGATCACGAAGCGGTACTTCACATCCTGCCTCAACATGCGCTCGAAGGCTTCGTTGACCTGCTGGATGGGGATCACTTCGACATCGGCAGTGATGTTGTGCTCACCGCAGTAGTCGAGCATCTCTTGCGTTTCCGGCATGCCCCCGATCATGGAGCCTGCAAGGGAGGCGCGGCGGGTAATGAGATTGAACACGTTGAAAGCCGGGGGTTTTTCGGGCAGGCCCACCAGCGTCATGGTGGCGTCCTGTTTGAGCAGTGTGAGATAAGGATCGAGAGCGTGCGGGGCCGAGGCGGTGTCGAGGATGAAGTCGAGCGTGCCGGCGTGAGCCTTCATGGCGTTGGCATCCGTCGAGACAACCACTTCATCGGCGCCAAGTTTGAGCGCATCTTCTTTCTTCTTCAGCGACGTGGTGAGTTGGACAACATGGGCGCCGAACGAGTGCGCGAACTTGAGAGCCATGTGGCCCAGGCCGCCGAGGCCGACGATACCCACCTTCTTGCCGGGGCCCACATTCCAGTGGCGCAGCGGCGAGTACGTGGTGATGCCGGCGCAAAGCAGAGGGGCAACGGCGGCTAGGTTGAGGTTGGCGGGCACTGAATGAGCAAAGCGCTCGTCCACAACGTAATTTGAAGCATAGCCGCCCATGGTGATGGAGCCATCGACGCGATCGGTGGCGGCGTAGGTGAGCGTGGCGCCCTCGTGGCAAAAGTGTTCCTCTCCACGCTTGCAGGGGTCACATTGGCGGCAGGAGTCCACGATGACGCCTACGGCCGCGATGCCGCCCACTTTGAACTTGGTGACGGCATTGCCAGCAGCCGTGACGCGACCGACGATTTCGTGGCCGGGTACAAGGGGATAGATGGATTGGCCCCACTCGTTCCGGGCCATGTGCAAGTCAGAATGGCAGACGCCGCAGTAGAGAATTTCGACTGCGATTTCAGTTGCTCCGGGCTCGCGGCGGGCAAAGCTGAACGGAGCCAGCGGCGATTGTGCATTGAGTGCTGCGTAACCTTTGGATGCGGGCATGAATAGTGTCCTTTCGCAGAGAAGCATACAGGAAGGGATGGGGAAAAATACGGATTGGAGCGCGCTCGAATCCGCGTTTTTCTGTGAATTTTCGCAGGTTTTCGATAGTGCTTTATGTCCTCACGGCGCAGGCCACACGCGGGATGCCTTGCAGGTCAGCGACGAACTCGATCCGGTCGAATCCCGATTCCGCGAGCAGCGCGCGAACGGCCGCGGCCTGGCTGTAGCCGATCTCCAGCGCGACCGAGCCGCCGGAGACAAGCATGGCGTGTGCTGCGGGGATGAGACGGCAGTACACATGGAGCCCGTCGTTTCCCGCAAAAAGCGCCTGCATCGGTTCGTAATCGCGGACCTCAACGGACAGCGAGTTGCGGTCTGTATCTGCGACGTAAGGTGGATTCGATACCACAATATCGAATTGTTCTTGAGCGACCGGGGCGAACAAATCGCCATGCAGAAATCGAATGCGGTCCGCGACGCCGTTCAACTCGGCATTCTCGCGCGCAATGGCCAGCGCGGCGGCGGACAGATCAATGGCTGTAAGAAGCGCACCGGGCAGCTTGCGTGCGAGCGCGACGGCAATTGCCCCTGAGCCTGTGCCCACATCCACGATGCGCGGCTGGTTAAAGCGCGCAGCCAGTTCCAGCACCTTCTCCACCAGATGCTCCGTCTCGGGGCGCGGGATGAGCACGTCGCGCGTCACGCGAAAGGGCAGCCCATAGAACTCCGCCTGGCCAAAGATGTACTGGATAGGCTCGCCGGTCATGCGACGCTCAAGGAGCGTGACGTAGCGCGCAGCCGGCGCGGCATCGAGTTCCTCGTTCCCGTGCGCAAGCAGGCTGGCTCGGTTGCGCCGCACAATGTGGAGCAGCAGTGCCTCTGCGTCGCGCCGTGCGCGGTCAGGATGCGGCCCTGCGCTGAGTCGCGCCTCGCCTTCCTTGAGCCACTCCCCAAGCGTCATCAGGCCGCCTGGCTATCAGCCTTCAACTGCTCGGCCTGGTAGTGGGTGATGAGCGCATCGACGATAGGCTGCAGCCGTCCCTCCATCACCAGGTCAAGCTGGTGCAGGGTGAGGCCGATGCGATGGTCGGTGAGCCGGTTCTGCGGAAAGTTGTAAGTGCGGATCTTCTCGCTGCGGTCGCCGGTACCCACCTGTTGCTTGCGCTCCTTGGCCAACTCCGCATTCTGCCGGTCCATCTCCTGTTCGTAGAGCCGCGAACGCAAAACGCGCATGCCCTTTTCGCGGTTCTTGATCTGCGATTTCTCGTCCTGGCAACTCACCACCGTGTTGGTGGGCAGGTGCGTAATGCGCACTGCGGAGTACGTGGTGTTGACCGATTGCCCGCCCGGACCCGACGAGCAGAAAGTGTCAATGCGAATGTCCTTGGCCTCGATCTTCACGTCCACCTCTTCGGCCTCGGGCAGCACCGCAACGGTCACGGCCGACGTGTGCACGCGGCCCTGTGTCTCAGTGGCGGGAACGCGCTGAACGCGATGCACGCCGCTCTCCCACTTCAGCTGCGAGTAGACGCGCACGCCCTCGATAATGGCGATCACTTCCTTGTAGCCGCCCACTCCAGATTCGGACATGGACAGCACTTCAACCTTCCAGCGGTGCTGCTCGGCAAAGCGCGTGTACATGCGGAAGATTTCGGCGGCAAACAGCGAAGCCTCGTCGCCGCCCGTGCCGGCGCGGATTTCGAGAATCACGTTCTTCTCGTCGTTGGGGTCCTTGGGCAGCAGCAGCACCTTGATCTCTTCTTCCAGAACCGGCTCCCGGGGGGCGAGCGCGGCGATCTCTTCCTCGGCCATGGCGCGCAACTCAGGGTCGCTCTCTGACAACATGGCGCGCGCGTCGGCAAGCCCCTGGCGCACCTGCTTCAACTCGCGGTACTTCTCTACCGGCGCTTCAATCTCGCGCAGCGCCCTCCCGGCCTTCTGATATTTCTCGTGGTCGTTGATGATTTCAGGTAAAGAGAGCTGTGCGGACAGCTCTTCGTAGCGTTGCTCCATCTGTTCCAAACGATCGATCACTGCAAAACCTCACTCGCCCGTGTGGGCGTGTCTCTGCTTCATTTAGGCGGTATCTCAAAAAATGGCATGGAAAGAGTATCGGCGGCGGGCGCCGCTAGAGCAGGGCCGGGATGGGCTGATGGAGGGTCATGCTGCAACCTCTATTCTAGCGCGAAACGGGTGCGAACGTGAGATTCGTGCGTTCCTGGGCCTCAGAAGCGAGGCCTGGGGCGCCCGGCACCCTCTGCAAGATAGATTCAAAAGCACTCAATGTGGTCGCAGGCGTTCATCAGCGGCATCTGCAAATTGGAATCGTGGTCGGGGTCGGAGTAGATGGTGATAGTCGCCGGCTTGTAGTCTTCCGGCTTGGCGGTCATCATGTTGGGCACAAAGGTCTGCGGGTTGCGATCGTAGAGCGGGAACCATGCGCTCTGCACCTCAACGATGACGGTGTGGCCGGCCTTGAAAACGTGGTCCACGTCGTGCAGGCTGTAGCGGTATTCATGCACCGAGCCGGAGCGCAGCGGCGTGGGATTCTCGAAGCTGTTGAGGTAGCGCCCACGGAAGATTTCAGCGTTGGTCATCAGCTGGTAGCCGCGCATTTTGGGGTCGGCAGCGTCGTCCGGATACTGGTCGATGAGCTTCACCACCATGTCGTTGTCGCTGCCGGTGGTGGAGGCGAAAATGTCCGCCACCACCTCGCCGGTCACGATCAGGTCCTTCTTGAGCACGGGCAACTTCCACACGGCCACGTCTTTGCGATCGGTGACGAAGCGCTGATCCTCAGTGAGCCAGTTGTACCACTGCGAGCCCTCACCGTAGGTAGACTGGATCGGCCTGTGCCGGTAGGGAACGGGGTTGGCTGGATCGCTCACGTAGCTGGTTTTGGCCGGTGTGGTCGAATCATCCCAGCTCAGCTTGCCGTCGCCCTGGAGGTAGAGGCTCGTGGGTTCGGATTTGACGGGCGGGAACTGCGAGTAGTACTTCCAGCTGTTTGAACCGGTCTGAAAGCTGGCCGTGTTTTCGAGGTTGAAGCCGGACTCGTCCTTCAGGTAATGGGCAAAGAATCTGGCTTCGATCTGCGCGCGAAACTCCTTGCCGATGGGCGCAGTGTAGTCGAGATTTCCAAGATGACGGGAGGACGAAGCCCAGTATCCGTGGCGCCACGGGCCGAGGACCAGAAAGTTCTGGTGCTTGGCGTCGTTCGGTTCAAGTTTTGCGTACTCTTCCTGCGGGCCCCACATGTCTTCCTGGTCATAGTAGCCGCCCACAGTAAGCGTGGGCACGGCCACTGTGCTCAGATGACTCTCGACCGCGCGCGAACTCCACACGCTGTCATAACCGGGGTGTTCGAGGAACAGCTTCCAGGTGGGCAGGTTTTTGGCGCCGGACTTTTTCACGTCCTCGGCAAATGATCCGCGCTCCAGAAAGTAGTCAAAGCCGTCGCGGGGCTTGCCGTCCTTGTCCTTGCCATAACTGACCTCGGTGTTTTCCTTGCTGGATTCCATCATCAGCACGTAATCGTAGCCGTAGGTCTGGCGGAAGGCGCCATTGTGGAAGAAGTCGTCGCCCATCCACACGTCGATCATGGGCGCCTGCGGCGAGATGGCCTTGACGGCAGGGTGCGGATCGATGCCGGCCATCATGGCCAGAAAGCCTGGATAGCTGGTGCCCACAACACCCACGCGGCCGTTGTTGCCGGGCACGTTCTTCAGCAACCATGCCACCGTGTCGTAGGTGTCAGTGCTCTCGTCCATGGCCTTGGGGTCATGATGATCCACGAGCGGGCGCATCATCACGAACTCGCCCTCGCTCTTGTAGCGGCCGCGAATGTCTTCAGCCACGTAGAGATAACCGGCGCGGGCCAGCTCCGGCCGCTGGGCGCTGAACGAGGCGCGGGTCGTGCCGTCCACGCCGTAGGGCGTGCGCTGCAGGAGGAAGGGCAGCGGCGTGGTAATGTCGGCCGGCTTGAGGATGACGGCGTGCAGCTTGACGCCGTCGCGCATGGGAATCATCACTTCGGAGCGCTGGTAGTCGTGGAAGGTGTGATGCACCGGCTCGCCAGTGCGGCGATAGATGGATTCAGGTTCGACAGAGGCCGCCACGCTCGCCCCGCGGCCCGCGGCATCGAGCGTAAAGCGCAGCGTCACCTTGGCGTCCGGTACGCCGAACTCGGTTGCGGAGATGGGTTTCAGTTCGGTAGGAATGCGTCGTTCCGACTCGACGAAGAGCTTGCCGTCCTGCACATAAAAGCTGAGGGGCGTGTCAGGCTCAACAGGATCGGTGTACTCGCCCGAAAGGGCTCCGAGTTGCTCGGCGGCTGGGGAGCTGGCTGGCGCGGTGGCCTGGGCAGAATGCGGTGCGGGCCAGGCAAGAGGGTGAGCGGAGGAAAGCAGGGCAAGGCACAGGGCAGCGACGGCAACGCGGCAGCGAATCAAAGGGCTGAACCTCCTCAAAAAAGGGGTTAGTGCGTGTGGCCGTGGTGGCTATGCACGGCCCCGCTGGACATTTCTTCCATCGGCACCACGCAGCCTTCCAACTCCTCGCAGCCCACGTGTTCAAACTGGATGGTGGTGTGGCTGATGTGGAAGTGGTCGCGCAGCACATGGTTGAGCTTGACCAGGATGCAGGCGCTCTCTGACGGCGGAATATCGGCGATCGTTACGTGGCAGGCCAGCGCGCGGGACTGCGAGCCGAGGCTCCATACGTGCAGGTCGTGCACGTTGACGACGCCCTCGACGTCTTCCATGCCCAATCGGATGTCAGAAAGCGAAACGCCGCGCGGTGTGCCTTCAAGCAGAATATTCAGGGTTTCGCCAACGATGCCGAAGCTGGTCCACAGGATGAGCGCGGCGATCAGCAGCGACAGCACCGGGTCGATCCAGTACTGGCCGGTGAACAGGATGCCCGCGCCTCCGGCAATGACCGCGGCAGTTGAAAGCGTGTCGCCGGCCATGTGCAGAAAGGCGCTGCGCATGTTCACGTCGCGCGCCACGCCCCACAGCAGGGCGGCGATAACGCCGTTCATCAGCACGCCGGCAGCGGCCACGTACATCATGATCTTGGGGTGCACAGCCACCGGAACACTGAGCCGGTGGACAGCCTCAACGGCGATCCAGCCGGAGATCACGATAAGCGTAGCGGCGTTGATGAAGGCGGCCAGGACTCCCGCCCGCTGGTAGCCGAAGGTCTTCAAGTTGTCGGCGGGACGAGTTTGAAAATACACAGCCACAAAGCTGAGCAACAGCGCCAGGAAGTCAGAGACGTTGTGGCCGGCCTCTGACAAGAGTGCCAGCGAATGTGCGCGCAACCCCGCTACTAAGGTCACCACTACATAGGCGAGGGTGGCCACCAGTGAGAAGCGCAGTACGGATTGTGTTCTCTTCGCGCCGGGTCCGGTGGGCGCCGCATGCACATGCATAGGGGCAGTGTAACCGGGGGTGGGTACCCCGCGCCAACTGACAGCCTGCGGTGCTGCGGGTTGTCGGTTCAGCGCATTTTTTGCAGAGAGTGTAAGGCCATGGATGCCCCATCCATGGCAACCCCGTTGCTTTTGTGGCAAGGGTGGGATAGCACAATACAGTAACGGTGAAAATGCTCTCGTGTGGCGAGTCATTCATCACACTGCAAGCTGTCATCCTGAGCGAGCGCAGCGAGTGGAAGAACCTGTGTTTCAGTGACTTAAGCTGGGCGGTTGCCTTTCGGTACAGGCAGAGCTTCCAGCTCACCACACTAACGGCGGTTGGGACGCAGTTGCCTTACTTCAGGAGGCTCGGGATCTTCCAGGGTGTGGAGCACAGGCAGGCCAGTCCGTAGCCCCGACCACTCCTCGGCTACCACAATGCTGTTTTGTGGGCTGCCGGGCTGGTGGCGCACCGAGCAGGGAAAGCCGGCACGCACCTGGGCGGCGTCCACCACGTCGAGCATGGCGGTAATGTCCTGGGAACACTCGTAGTCCACACCGCCCATCCGGTAGCTGTAAATCAGCATTGTGTGCGTGCGCCCGTCCTTGCCTTCCATTTCGCATACGTCCAGCAGCATGCCGTCCACCAGTCGCCCGGACTGAGCCAGAAACCGGCGCCGTGCCCGCTCCAGCTCATCCTCCGTGGGACGTTTGCGCGCCAGCAGCCAGACCGCAGCCGCGCACAACAGAATCAGGCACACGGCTCCCGCCGTCATTTGCCAGTGAATTGTGTTCAGGAAGGTCATACGAGGCGGGACTCCACCCCCATGGATCCCCAGCTTAAGAATACCGCAGATGGAGAATGGGCAAAGCCTGCAGAATTGCCGGTAAACCTGCCCGCAGACGCGCTGCGATATACTCTTTACTGCGTCTTTGAATGATTTCCGGCCTGCCGGACGTCGCAATTCCGGAGGTTTTTCCCTTGGCTTCGAGCAAAGCTCCCACAGCGGCACAACATCCCCGAATTCGTTCCACTACCGTGATTTGCGTGCGTCGCAACGGCCATGTGGTGATGGCCGCCGATGGGCAGGTCACATTGGGCGATCACGTACTGAAACATTCGGCCAAGAAAATCCGCCGCCTCTATCAGGAAAAGATTCTGGCTGGATTCGCCGGTTCCACCGCAGACGCCTTCTCGCTGTTTGCGCGCTTTGAGACAAAACTGGAGCAGTATGCCGGCAACCTGAATCGCGCCGCTGTTGAGCTGGCCAAGGACTGGCGTACGGACAAGATGTTGCGCAACCTTGAGGCCCTCCTGGTAGTTGCCGATCAGGGGCAGACCTTCCTGATCTCAGGATCGGGTGACGTGATTGATCCGGACGAACCAATTGCCGCCATCGGTTCAGGAGGCCCCTATGCTACGGCCGCCGCGCGTGCACTGATGGAAAACACCGATCTCGGCGCCCGCGAGATTGCCGAAAAGGCGATGAAGATCGCCGGAGATATCTGCATCTACACCAACGACCGCGTCACGATTGAGGAGTTGAAGAGCTAGCGGAGTTTCCGCCGGCTCACTTTGTCCATGGCCATCTACCTGCCCGCATCCGCTGAAGAACAAGACCTCGCGCTCGACGAGTTGACTCCGCGCGAGATTGTTGCCGAACTCGACAAGCACGTAGTCGGCCAGAAGGCCGCCAAGCGTGCCGTGGCGATCGCGCTCAGGAACCGCCAGCGCCGCCAGAAACTTCCGCCCGATCTGGCCGAAGACATCATGCCCAAGAACATCATCATGATCGGGCCGACGGGCGTGGGCAAAACCGAGATCGCGCGCAGGCTGGCCAAGCTAACCAACTCGCCTTTCCTCAAGGTGGAGGCCTCGAAGTTCACTGAAGTGGGCTACGTGGGTCGCGACGTGGAGTCGATGATCCGCGACCTGATCGAAATCGCCATCGACATGGTGCGTGAGGAACGCCTTGAAGAGGTGGAAGACAAGGCCGAGATGAACGCCGAGGAGCGGCTGCTGGACGTGCTGCTGCCGCCCCCGCCCGCCACGCCGCCGGCCCAGGAAGGCCAGCTCACCCTGCCCGGCTCTGACAGCTACCAGCGCTCGCGCGAGAAGCTTCGCCAGCAGTTCCGCGAGGGCAAACTCGACGACCGCCAGGTGGAAATTGATGTTCGCGACCGCGGCACGCCGCAGTTCGGCATCATCAGTAACCAGAACCTTGAGGACATGGAGATGAACCTCAAGGACATGTTGCCCAACATCTTCGGCGCCGGCTCAAAGAAGCGCAAGATGAAGGTGACAGACGCCTTCGACTACCTGGTACAGGAGGAGGAGGGCCGGCTCATTGACATGGACCAGGTGACCCGCACGGCCACTGAGCGCGTCGAGTCCAATGGCATTATTTTTCTGGACGAGATCGACAAGATTGCAGGGCGCGAAGGCGGCCACGGACCGGATGTTTCCAGAGAGGGCGTGCAGCGTGACATCCTGCCTATTGTTGAAGGAACCACGGTGAACACGCGCTACGGCATGGTGCGCACTGACCATATTCTGTTCATTGCCGCCGGCGCTTTCCACGTCTCCAAGCCCAGCGATCTTATCCCAGAACTGCAAGGCCGCTTCCCCATTCGCGTCGAGCTCCAGTCGCTTACGGTCGAAGATTTTCTGCGCATTCTCAGCGAGCCCAAGGCCTCGCTCACCAAGCAATACACGGCTCTGCTTGAAACCGAGGGCGTGCGCCTGGAGTTTGCTCCCGAGGCGCTGCGTGAGATGGCTGAGTTTGCATTCAAGGTGAACGAAGCTACCGAAAACATTGGTGCACGCCGCCTCCACACCATCATGGAGCGCGTGCTTGAAGATGTCAGCTTCCTCGCTCCTGACGTGGCCCGCCGCGCTCCCGATGAAGAGGCTGCCACGGCTCTGTCGGAGGCAATCAAGAACGAAGCCTCAACACCCCTCCCTTACGAGGAGCGCATGACCGCCTCAGGCCCGGAGAAGGTGTTTACCATTACGCCGGAGTACGTCGGGCAAATGGTTGCGACCATCGTGAAGGATCAGGACCTCAGCCGCTACATCCTCTAGTGCCCTGAGTCTGAAGTTCGCATAAGAATAAAGCTGTCAGCCTGAGCGCCGTTTGGTGCGCATTTTGCGCCAAACGGAGTCGAAGGATCTGCGTTTCGGGACGTT
>VFSW01005830.1_pt1 | contig 18173 bp, 7 predicted proteins | sample 5358111 | NCBI WGS metagenome assembly VFSW01 (sample SAMN11554181, study PRJNA540505) | mine drainage metagenome | isolation source: sediment from site ElyBrook_90M | place: USA: Ely Copper Mine, Vershire, VT | collected 2017
ATAAATCGGGGGTTATGATGGGCGTGAAGCCGGCGAGCTCGGCGGTTGTGCGGGCACGCTGCAGCGGGCTGGCATAGACCTCCGAAAACTTCTGGCCTTGGAGTCTGTCTTTGAGATGCTTAGCTTGGGTGATGCCTGCAGGCGTTAGGGGAAGGTCGGTGATGCCCGTATGTTGGCCGGTTAGGGACCAGGTCGTCTGAGCATGACGGATGAGATAAATACTAAAGGATGTAGTGTTGGGCGGTTTTAACATAGACGGCAACTTGTTTTTTTTCCCAAGCGGGTGATTTTTTAAGCTCTTTGGCGAGGATGTGGGCGACTTCTGAAGCGACGTCGAGGCTGGCTTTAGCATCGAGAAGGAGGGAACGGGTGCGGCGGGAGAGGACATCTTCGACGGTGCGGGCCATTTCACTTTGCACGGCTCTTATGACATCGGCGACATGATAGGGAAGGCGCGGGTGGAGCTTTTTGGAGGGTTTTAGGGGAGGATCGCTATGGAGGCGGAGATTTTTGGTGATGCACGCACGCTGAGGAAGGGCTCCGACAGTGATCGCCTTATCGATCACATCTTGAGCCATTTGCCGGTAGGTGGTCCATTTGCCGCCAGTAATCGTGATGAGGTTGGACTTGGAAACGAGGATGGTGTGGTCGCGGGCAAGAGTGGCGGTCGATTTGGCATGCGCTTTGCGTACTAAAGGACGGATGCCGGTGAACATGCTGAGGACGTCGCTGGGTTTGGGATCTTTGGTGAGGTAGCGCGCGGCATGGCGGAGTAGAAAGTCGATTTCGGATTTGTGGGCATTGGGTTCCAATGAAAGGCGCTTGACGGGTGTATCGGTGGTTCCGACGAGGACGCGGTCATGCCACGGGACGAGAAAGATGACGCGGCCGTCTTCGGTGTGGGGGACTAAGATAGCTGTTTTACCGGGCATAAAGGAGCGGGGAAGGACTAGATGGATGCCCTGACTGCCGGCGATGATGGGTTTGGTTTTTTTATCATCGACTTGTCGTAAGTGGTCAGAGAAGATGCCGCAGGCGTTGATGACGACTTTGCCGTGGACGGTGAAGCTGTGTTTGTTTTCGACGTCGGTGACTTTAACGCCGGTGACCATGCCTCTTTTTTTCACGAGCGATGTCACCTTGGCGTAGTTGAGGAGGATGGCGCCGTGATCGGCAGCGGTGCGGGCGAGGGCGATTGCGAGCCTTGCATCATCGAATTGTCCATCGTAGTAAATCACTCCGCCGCGGAGGCCTTCGCGCTCTAAGGTGGGGATGGCGCGGATCGTCTGCTGGCGCGAGAGGTGTTTGGAGGGCTCGAGGCCTAATTTTCCGGCGAGGAGGTCGTAGAGTTTGAGGCCGATGCCATAGAATGGTCCTTCCCACCAGTGGTAATTAGGCACGAGGAAGGGGAGATGGGTTACGAGATGAGGGGCATTTTCACAAAGGAGGCCGCGTTCGCGCAGAGACTCGGCGACGAGACCGATGTTACCTTGCTGGAGGTAGCGGAGGCCGCCGTGGATGAGTTTGGTGCTGCGGCTCGATGTTCCCTTGGCAAAGTCGTGCTGTTCAAGAAGGAGTGTGCGGTAGCCCCTAGAGGCGCTGTCGACGGCCGCTCCGAGACCAGTGGCGCCGCCGCCGATGATGATGACATCCCACGGCTCATTTTCTTCATGGAGCTTTTTGAGCATGGTGTCGCGGTTCATGCGGATTCCCAGAGTTGGGCGCATTTGAGGGCTTGCTTCCATTTGCCGCGCTTGCGTTTGGCATTTTCGGGAAGCATCTGAGGGAGGAAACGCTCATCTTCTTTCCAATACTTGGAGATGTCATCCATCTCTTTCCAAAATCCCGTTGCTAGCCCCGCTAAAAAGCCGGCGCCGAGCGCGGTGAGCTCGGTAATTTGCGGACGGATCACGGGCACTTGGAGAAAATCGGCTTGGATCTGCATGAGGAGATTGTCGCGCACAGCACCGCCATCGACACGCATCTCCGCAGTAGGAACTCCGGCATCTTCTTCCATGCATTTGATGACATCGGCAACTTGGAAGGCGATGCCCTCTAAAGCGGCTCGAGCGATGTGGGCGGCAGTTGCTCCGCGGGTGAGGCCGAGGATGGCGCCGCGGGCATAGGGATCCCAGTGGGGAGCGCCGAGACCGGTGAAAGCAGGGACAAAATAGACGCCGCCATTGTCTTGGACAGAGCGGGCGAGTTTTTCGATATCGGAAGAGGCTTTGATGATGCCCAAACTATCGCGGAGCCACTGCACGAGCGCGCCAGCGATGAAGACACTTCCCTCGAGAGCATAATGGAGGGTGGGGCCAATTTGATAAGCGATGGTGGTGATGAGGTTGTTTTTGGACATCACGGGCTTATCGCCGGTGTTCATGAGGAGGAAGCATCCGGTGCCGTAGGTTGTCTTGACCATGCCGGGTTTGATGCATGCTTGGCCGAAAAGCGCAGCTTGCTGATCGCCGGCGATACCGCTGATGGGAATGTTACCGGGAAGAATCGAGGCGGTGCCGTAAATTTCACTTGAGCTTTTCACCTCAGGTAGAATAGCACGAGGAATGTCCAAAATTTTGAGAAGCTCGTCATCCCACTGCAGCGTATGGATGTTGAAGAGGAGGGTGCGCGAAGCGTTGGTGACGTCGGTGATGTGATGTTTTCCTTTCGTGAGGTTCCACACGAGCCAAGAGTCGACGGTGCCAAAGGCGAGTTCGCCTTTTTTAGCGCGCTCTAAAGCGCCCGGAATTTGGTGCAGAATCCAGTGGAGCTTCGTACCGGAAAAGTAGGGATCGAGAAGAAGTCCAGTTTTGGATTTGAAGAGCGGCTCGAAGTTTTTGAGTTCTTTGCAGAGATCGGTCGTGCGACGATCTTGCCAGACGATGGCGTTGCAAATGGGTTGTCCTGTTTTGCGGTCCCAGACAATCGTCGTCTCGCGCTGGTTGGTGATACCGATCGCGTGGACTTCTTTGATATTAAGTTCTTGGAGAGTGGCTAGTTGAGAGGACCAGATTTCATTGGCATCGTGCTCGACCCAGCCGGGCTGAGGAAAAATTTGCCGAAATTCCTTTTGTGCAGACTGGATAATTTGCCCTTCATGGGAAATAAGAACAGAGCGAGAACTCGTCGTTCCCTGATCGAGCGCGAGGATGTATTTCATTATTCCTTATCATCACACTTGTATTTTGCCTGTCAAGGATTTTATAGTGGTTGAAAAGAGAGGTCTTATGGCTATTTTTTGGGGAGAACTGATCGGGACGATGTTACTTATTTTGCTGGGCAATGGCTCCGTCGCGAACGTGCTGCTGCATAAATCCAAGGGGCACGGCGGTGGATGGATCGTCATCGCTACGGGATGGGGTTTTGCTGTTGCGATTGCGGTGTATGTCGTGGGATGGATAAGCGGCGGTCATCTTAACCCAGCGATTACGCTGGGATTTTGTCTCGCGAAAAAAACAGCCTGGGATCTGTTTTTTGTCTATATCTCAGGTCAGATGCTTGGCGCGATGTTAGGAGCGGCGCTGGTATGGCTCGCTTATTTTCCGCACTGGCAAAAGACACTGGATACGCATGTGAAACTATTATGCTTTTCGACGGCGCCGGCGATCAAACGACCTTTTTGGAATTTGACGTGCGAGGTGATTGGGACGGCGGTGCTTCTGCTCGGTGTTTTGGGGATTATCGATTCCCATAACAACATGACCGCGAGCATCAGTCCCTACATGATCGGTATTCTGATCTTCAGCATCGGGCTTTCTCTGGGTGGCCCAACTGGGTATGCTATTAACCCGGCGAGAGACCTCGGACCGCGCATCGCGTTTATGCTTCTGCCGGTGAAAGGGAAGGGATCGGCTCAGTGGGGTTACGCTTGGATCCCCGTTGTCGGACCGCTCCTCGGCGCGCTTCTGGGAACGGCGGTTTATCTCATCTATATTAAGCCTCTTGCCGTACTTTGAGGTGAAGTCGGGAAGGGCAGTGGTGAATCGCATCATTTTCCCTGAAGTGGGGTGGCGAAAGCCGAGGGTAAAGGCATGGAGGCAAAGGCGTCCTTTGACAAACCCTTCGCCATATTTTTTGTCGCCGATCAGCGGATGGCCGGCTTCTTTTGCATGGACGCGGATCTGGTTTTTGCGCCCTGTTTCTAGTTGAAATGACATGACAGACGTTGTGTCATCGCTGACAAGGGTTTCGTAGTGGGTGATGGCGGTTTTGCCACTTTCAGCGCTTTTAACATAGAGATGATCATCTTCGATGAGTTCGCTTTTCCACGTACCGCTTAAAGTGGCGAGAACTCCAGAGACGAGGCCGAGATAGAGGCGTTCAGTAGTGTGAGCGGCAAATTGCTCTTGCAAAACTTCCCGTGCTTTTTGGGTGTAGGCAAAGACGAGGAGTCCGGACGTGTCGCGGTCGAGGCGATGCACGGGATAGACCATGCCGCGTTTGCGGTTTTTGAGGATGGCATGGGCGCTAATTTTATCTCCTTCATCGAGGCCAACCGACAGGAGCTTGGCGGGCTTTTCAATGACGACAATGTCGCGGTCTTCATAGACGATTTTGAGTCCTTCATCCGCATAAATATTATTTTTGCCGACGGTAACTTCTTGTCCTTTTTGGAGGGTGACGTTGATGCGTTTGGCAAGGCGGCCATCGATGCTGACGCGGCCTTTTTCGACCCAGGAACGTAAGGTGTTTTTTGAACTGTCGGGGCTGAGGCGCTCGAGAACGGATAGGAGGGACTCTGCCTGTGTAATGAGTGTTTTCATAGTGAAGAAATATTAACACATCCTGGAGTTATTTTTGTGTGAATAAAATTCTTTAATTGCGAGCTTTAGGGATTTGGGTTATACAGGACTCTTTGGAGGAAACATGAAAAGCACTAAAGAAAAAGTTAGCTACTGCATCGGACGCGAAGCAGCCCTTAATTTGAAACGCCAATTCAGCGATATGGATTACGATTTGCTCAAAAAAGGATTTGATGAGGCGATCGACGACGCTCCTGCGAAGCTGAGCCAAGAAGAGGTTCAATCGATCATGCAAGCCCTACGTCAACAGGTGGAGCAGCAGCAACGGCAATTTTTCGCTAACCTCTCTGAGGGAAACCGTAAGAAGGGCGAAGAGTTTTTAAGCGAAAATAAAGTGAAAGAGGGCGTGAAGGTACTAAACAGCGGCCTGCAATATAAGGTGCTGAATGCCGGAACAGGCCCCAAGCCGACGGCTGTCGATGCGGTCACGGTGCACTACCGCGGATGTTTCATCGATGGAAGAATTTTCGACAGCTCTTACGAGCGGGGTAAACCTCACGAATTTCCAGTCAACCGTGTCATCCCCGGTTGGTCCGAGGCGCTTCAGTTGATGCACGTGGGCGATAAATGGCAAATCTTTGTTCCGCACTATTTAGCTTACGGCGAAGCAGGATTTGGTAACGAGATTGGTCCTTGCGAGACGCTCGTATTCGAGATGGAGCTTTTAGGAATCAATTGATTATTCGAGTTCCTCCCTCGAAATCTCACACATTGCGAGCGATTCTCTTCGGATCGCTCGCCTCTGGCACTAGTATTATCCGTGGTTATCTTCCATCGCCCGATACGGAGGCGATGATCCGTGCTTGCCGCCAGTTGGGAGCGCAAATTTCACAATTTCCCGACCATTTGGTGATCCAAAGCGAGGGGCTTCGCTCGGCTGTTGATGTGATCGATGCGGGCAACTCGGGGCAGGTTCTTCGCTTCGTGGGAGCGGTGGCGGGACTGTTGCCCACTTATACCGTGATCACGGGGGATGCGTCGATCCGGGAGCGCAGGCCGGTGAGGCCGCTTTTAGAGGGACTGTCTCAGTTGGGGGCGCTGGCGGTGTCGATGCGTGGCAATGATCACGCACCGATCATCGTGAAGGGGCCGATGATTGGGGGCACAGCGCTGATCGATGGAGAAGATTCGCAGCCGGTGTCGGGCCTCTTGATCGCTGCAGCATTTGCAACAGGGAAGACAGAACTATTTGTCACCAATCCGGGAGAAAAACCATGGGTGGGATTAACGCTCAGCTGGTTTGATCGGCTGGGTATTAAGTATGCTCAAGAGGATTTTGAGAAATATACGGTGGCCAGCGGATCGAAGATCGAGGGGTTTGATTATACGGTGCCGGGGGATTGGAGTTCGGCGGCTTATCCGATCGCAGCGGCGCTGGTGACAGATTCTGAAGTCACGGTGACGAATATCGATTTTACCGACGCCCAAGGAGATAAGCAGCTCATCTTTGAGCTCGAAAAGCGGGGAGCGAAGATGACACGGGGGGAGAGTGCGCTGACGCTCCATGCGGGGAGCCGGCTGAAAGGCGCGAAGATCGATGTGAACAATTTCATCGATGGGATCACGATTTTGGCGGTGCTGGGGTGTTTTGCGGAGGGAGTGACGGAGATCGTGGGCGGAAAAATTGCGCGCAAAAAAGAGAGCGACCGCATCTCTTCGATTGTGTCGGAGCTTCGCAATATGGGCGCCAAGATCGAGGAGCGGGAAGATGGGCTCATTGTTGAAGGCTCGAAGCTAAAAGGGGCGCAGGTGAGGAGTTTTGCCGATCATCGCATGGCGATGTCACTGGCCGTCGCTGCATTAAGAGCTGAAGGGGAGACGATCATTGAAGGCAGTGAATGCGTGCAGAAGAGTTATCCCGCATTCTTCGACGTAATAGACCGCTTGCGTAATTCCATCCGCCTGTAAAAGCCTATCTTTTTTCGTATTTTTAGACCCAGCTTCCTCGCCTACACACTTCGTGTATGTCTCGTCGGCCGGTTCCAAAGCTCCGAAAAAATCTTAGATTTTCCAAAGCAGAGCGAATTACGTAAGAGGTCTAATGAAAGCTTTTTCCCACCGCTCGGTATGCTGAGGAATATTCCAAATCGCATCGGTTTTTAAAACTTCAAAGAAACTTTCAGCTTTGGGATGTTCTAGGTTGATTTTTCCCAGATTAAAATGGGCTTGCTCATAGATGTATTTTTCGGATGTGATGAGCCGAGCGGATGGGTCGATCCACTCTTTTTTCTTGAGCTCTTCAAAATAGACGTCGGCTTTATTGGTGCTCATTTCATCGAATGTCTGTATCGCGACGAGTTGATGTCCTGTTCCTTGGAGAAAAGGGGAGAAGGGGGTCACGTTGATGATGCGGGACATGCCGGCGCAGATGCTGTTTTGATAGGTGAAGTGGGGTGGGGTCGGATCTTCGATGAGGAGATAGAGATGGTAATGTTTAGAGGTTGAATACCGCGAGAGATCAGGAAAATTTTCCACCTTAATAGAGCTGTGGGGAGTGATGACGATCTTCGTTGTCGTGAAGCGCATGTCTTTCGTTTTGACTTCAGCGATCTCACGATCAAAATCCAAATAGACACTCTCGACCTTTTGCGCCACGAGAAGAGTGACGGTGCTTTTTTGTATGAGCTGGTAGAGGGTGTTCATGAGTTCATGGCATCCTCCCGCAAAATAAAGCCCATTGTCTGCTGAGAGGAGAGGGGCTGTTTGAGGAGCGCTCATCGGAACGAGATGGCATCCGAGACGGTTTTCTAAAAAGTTCTTCAGTTTGGGATCTTGGCCAATTTGATGGCAGCCCATATCAACGGAGGGCACTCCGCAAATGTCGATCGCTTTCCAAGATCCACCGATCGTCGAATCGGCTTCGAGAACAAGGACACGCGAGCCTGTATACGAACGATAAAGGGCTTCGATCAGGGGAATCGGACTCGACCCCACAAAAATATAATCGAAGTCTACGGTCGCGGCCCATAGAGAAAACGGGAGGAAGATCCAAATAAATATTCGGTGCATAATTTTTTATTGTGACAAATCTTACAAAAAAATTCACCATTTGATAGTGTCTGAAAAATATGAAAATTACACCCGCTGCTTCTTTAGTCGCTTTTTTGCTCCCTGGAATGATCTTCGGCGCATCCAATCCCTCGCTTCCTCCTCCTTCTGGCTCAGCCGGAGTGGTGGAAAGGCAGATCCAGCAAGAGTATGAGACGACGGAGATTCCTGCTGAAAAAGAAATTCCTCTGATCGAAGTAGAAGAACCTAAAGAGCAGTTTGAACTTCCCGATGGGGCGAAGGTTCATATTGAGGATGTCGTATTCGAAGGGAATACGGTCTTTACATCCCAGCAGCTCCATGAAGTGATCCGCGACTCTGTTCCTGCCGATTGCTCGATGCAAGATATCCGGCAGATTTGCGCGAAGGTTCGCGCCAAATATGTAGCGGAAGGGTATTTCCTTACTCGCGTTTATCCTCCCCCCCAACAAATCCATGATGGAAAGCTCCACATCGCGATCATCGAGGGCAAGCTGGGCAAAGTGAGCGTCGTGGGCAATAAATATTATCAGACAGATTTTATCGAAGCTTATTTTTCCCCACTGATGCATCAGCCCATTAACTATAATCGGTTTATCCGGGCTCTCTTGCTTCTCAACGAAAATAGCGACATGCATGCCGGCGCTGTATTTAAAAAGGGCGAGGAGCAAGGCACGTGTGATATAATTGTACGCGTCAATGATGCACGGCCCGCGCACCTGTACCTTAATACGAACAATTACGGATCTCATACGAACTCGCGGCAACGGTCCGGGGGCAGGTTCGATTGGGGCAATCTCATGCTCGATGGCGACAAGCTCTCGGTAACAGGAGTGCTGGGAAGCCCGGTCAACCAACTCCGCTTTGCCGATGTGCACTACAATTTTCTCTTAAATAAACCCCACGGCGTCCGGTTGGATCTTTCTTATCTCTATTCTGACTTTAAAGATCCCCTGTTCCATTCTTTGCATCTCAAAGGACGGTCCGAGATCGAGTCAGTTCAACTGAGCGTTCCCCATATGAGAACGCGCCGGCTCAACACAGATTTTTACTTTGCCTTCGATGCCAAAACCATCCAAAACTTTGCAATGCACCGCGTCATAACCTCGGATAAATTACGGATTTTTAGAGTGGGGACCAACATCGACTATATCGATGGGAAGCAGGGAAGGAATATTTGGGATTTTTGGTATTATCAAGGGATTCCTCATTTTCTCGATGGTTCGGGTGTGGTCTCTAAAAAACCGAGTCGCGCTGGAGCTGGCGGACAATTTTCAATTGCGACACTGGCTTATAAGCGCCTGCAGCAGCTGCCAGCTAGCACAATGCTCTACGCCAACTTCTATGGTCAGTTTTCGGGGAATAAACTTCCTCAAGCACAGCAGATCTATATCGGCGGCGTCGATACCGTGCGCGGATATCCTGTGGCTGGGGGCCTCGGCGACTTTGGCTATTTTCTGAATTTAGAAGCTCGTCTTCCTCCCTATGGAATTTCCGATAAAAAAGTTCCTTGGATCAAAAAAACGTGGAAAGAGTTTTTCCAATTCATCGTCTTTTTAGATCATGGTCAAACGTTTCTACATGGAACATCCAAGAATGAGATCCATCATGTCCATATGACGAGTATGGGCGTTGCCGCAAGGCTCAATGGTCCGTATGGGTTTGACTTAAGCTTCGATGTGGGATTTCCTTTGAGCCATCAAACGCGCACATCGCATGCGATCACTTATTTCAAAGTGACCTGGAACCCGTTTTAAAAAATAACTTGAATTGAACGTACGCTAAGTGATAAGGGTAGCTTTAAGGTGACTATGTTAAAACGATCATTCCTGCCTATTTCTGTTGCGATGCTACTACCTGCCTGCGTTTTTGCTCTTCCGGAAATCCGTGAAGTAGCAGCTGGGCAAGCCGATGTTTCTCGGATGGATTCCTCCCTTGTGATCACGACGTCTGAGAAAGCGATCATCAATTATGAGAGTTTTAATATCGAGGGACGCGAGCGGGTGCAGTTTGTGCAGCCGAGCTCTTCGTCGACCGTACTCAATCGCGTGGTGGGCAAAGATGTCTCTTCTATCTTTGGATCGCTCTCTGCTAATGGCAAAGTTTTTTTGGTGAACCCCAATGGTGTTTTCTTTGGCCCTACAGCTTCTGTGAATGTCGGAGCACTAGTTGTTTCAACGCTCGATATTGCCGACAGCGACTTCTTAAGCGATAAATTCAAATTTGCTCTCCAAAAAGGGTCTGAGGCCGCATCGATCATCAACTACGGCCATTTATCAGTATCACCGGAAGGTTGCATATTGCTGATTGCTCCTCACATCAAGAATGAAGGAACACTAGCCGCCCGTGCCGGTAAGGTGGCTTATCTATCTGGTGAGAAGGTGACGGTCGACTTCGTCGGTGATGGACTCATGAGTTTTTCTGTCGAAGGAGAGCTAGAGAAAGCCCTCATCGAACATCTCGGCTCGATACAGGCGCCCGGCGGCGAAGTTCTCTTGAAGATGAAAACCGCCGATCGTGTGATTCAGGAAGTGTTGAATACCGATGGCGTGCTCGAGGGTGTCAAAATCGTTCAAGAAAATGGAATCATCCGCATTGCATCAGAAAGTGAAATCATCGCGAGCCGCATTGAAACAGATGCGCCCGGTGTTAAGGTTGAGGGACGTCTCGATGTCTCCGATCATTATTCTGGTGGCAAAGGTGGAACGATTCATTTGCTCGGCGACTCCGTCTCCTTATGGGGAGCCAATATCGATGCGTCGGGCGATCTCGGCGGTGGGACTGTTCTGGTCGGTGGCGATTATAAAGGCGAAGGTTCTGTTCGCAATAGCCTCCATGTCGGCATGGACGACAGATCGATCATCCGCGTAGATAGCCGCTTAAATGGCGATGGTGGAAAAATTATTCTTTGGGCTGATGAACTACAAGGTGTTACAGGAAAGCTATCAGCGACGGGTGGCATTTATGGCGGCGATGGCGGATTTATCGAAACCTCCTGCAAATTGGACATGCCTCGTATAGAGCCTCGTGTGAATACTTTTGCCCCTCGTGGAAAATATGGTAAATGGCTGATCGATCCTGTTTCTATTACGATAGTCGCGGGTGCATCAAGTACTCTTGCATTAGCGGCTACATGTGCAGGGGCTGGAATAAGTCTAGGTTTGACAACGATGCAGGCGGCGACATCGGACATTTTACTGTGCGCTACGGGTGGGGCGCCGAATACGATCACGCTGAGCGCTGGTGTCAATATTCTTGCTATGCCGGCTAACGTTGGCATTACTTTTCAAGCTACGGGCGGAACCACGCTGAATGCGAACGTAAGGACTCTAAATGGAGTCATCAATTTTATTGGCCCCGTCACATTGGCCACAACAGGTATCACCATCGATACAACAAACAATTTCGGTGTGGCTGGAACTGATATCAACTTCATGGGCGCCACAAGTACGATCAATGGAGCTCAAGCTCTGACTATAAATGCTGGAGCGGGATCGCTCAGTGTTGACGGAGTCATCGGCGGAACAACAGCGCTTAGTTCCCTTACCGTTACTGCTCAGGGTGGAGTAGCCTTTGCTGCCATAGGAGGAGGGTCACCAGGGGTAACCGGAGCAACCCAAGTGGGGGCAGCGCTCTCGTTGGCAGGTATTCGTTTGACTGGCGGAACATACAATCTCGGTTCACTAGAGTTGGATGGGCCAATTCTTATCGGAGCTAACACCGCCATTACTACATCAACTAATGCTGCTCTGACGTTGAATGGAAGTATCGACGGTGTAGTTAACAACTCCTACACTTTGACTTTAAATATAAACGGCAATTCAGCGGTTTCCCTTGGCGCTATAGGCACCGCAAGCTCTGTTCGTACTTTATCTGTAACGGGGGGGGCTGGACTTGCACAAATCGACTTCATTGGCGGCGTAGGATCAGCAAGTTTTGCTGGAGTAATAAATGGGTTGTCAGTCTCAAACGGCTTTCAAGCCGTTCGTGTATATGACACCGTTCATACCAATGGCGGAACTCAAGTATGGAATAGTCCTGTCATTTGCCCGTCTAGTGCTCTATTTAAAACAAGCTCATCAGGCCCGCTGACATTTGCTAGCACGTTAGACGCAGTGGGCGATGTCACTTTGAGTTGCGCGGGAGCTGCATTGACTTTTACGGGTGCAGTAGGAGTGGGAAACACTCCCGTAGCTGTAACAATCGACGCTGCCTCAAGCGTAACAGTTTCCTCCACATTTAAATGCGGATCCCTTGAGGAAACAACCTCAACAGGAGCTAATTCTTTTGCGAATACTCTGACAGCAACAGGCACAGGGGGGATCACATTAAACGGAACGAGCCATACCTTTAACAACAATGTTATAACAACGACCGGCGGACCTATCGGCATCACTGGCCCTATCAATGTGCAAGCCGCAGCGGTTAACTTTGATACAACTAACAGTGGATCATTTACGGCAGGTGCGCCGATCACATTGTCCAGCACCGTTAATGGAACAGTCGCAAATATGCAGACATTCAACCTGACAGCTGGCCAAGGAGCCATTGTTGTCGGGGGCATCATTGGGGGAACAACTCCCTTAAATGTTTTTAGCGTTGTAAAGGCTTCTAGTGCGACATTAAATGGGATATCAGGAGCTAACAGTGTATCCATTAATCCCCCTTCGGGTGGTGCGGTTAATGCCATACTATATGGTGGAACTTACACAGCAGGATCCTTCATAGTCTCTGGTCCTGTCACGTTAGGGGCTACAACGACCATCACAACATCCAATAGTCCATTAGAATTATTAGGGGCTGTCGATGGTGCTGCGGGAATGGGGGGAGCCTATAGTCTTACTCTGAGCTCGGGAGGTGGTCTCATGGAGCTAGGAGCGATAGGTACGCAAACACAGCTCAATGCCTTGAGCATCAATGCAGGCAGTGGTACGATTTATTTACTTGCTGGTATAGGAAGCAACCTTTTTCCTGGTTGTGTGGGGGGAGTTACTATAACTACTTCTGGCACTATCAATGCAGGGGGTTACTACACTTCTTCGGGAGGTAGCGGGCAATCTTGGAACGGTCCTGTTCTTTTAAATTCCGATATGATTTTGCAAACTACTGACGCGACAGCGATCACACTTGGTAGCACTCTTAATGGTGCATTTGATTTAAACGTTAGCTCGGGAGGGCTTCTTACTTTCACAGGGGCAGTCGGTGGCACCACGGCTCCTAGGGCAGTGACAATCGATACAGCTAATGGTCTGACGGTTTCCAATACCTTTAAGTGCGGATCCCTTGAGGAAGCAGCCTCTACAGGAGCTAATTCTTTTGCGAATACTCTGACAGCCACAGGAACAGGCGGCATCACACTCAATGGCACGAGCCATACCTTTAACAACAACGTAACGACAACGAACGGACCTATCAATATAACAGGTCCTGTCACATTGGCCACAACAGGCATCACTTTTGATACGACGAATGGTGGTGGTGTTGCAGGGACTAACATCAGCTTCAGCAGTACGATCAATGGAGCTCAAGTTTTGACTTTGAGAGCAGGAGCAGGGGCGATCAATGTTGGCGGAGTCATCGGTGGAACAACTCCCATAAGTTCATTAGGTATTGATTTAGCTGGTGGAGGCGTTACCCTCAGTGGAATTGGAACGGTCGGCACTGCTGGTTCAACAGGGACCGTGCAAGGGGGCGGAGCTGGCGTTCAACATTTTCGATTAAATGGCGGAACTTATAATGTCGGCGGCGCTTTCCAGTTGACAGGGCCCGTGATCCTGGGCACTAATACGATTATCACCACAGGTGGAAATAATATTCTTCAATTGAACGGAAGTGTGGATTGCATTTCTGGTAGCAACTTTAATCTTACATTGAATGCTGGAGGGGTTGGGAACACGCCTATTATTGTTTTGACGACTATAGGGGGGTTATACCCTGTAAATACGTTCACCCTGAATGCAAATAGTGGGCAAGTATTTTGGGTCGGTGGACTAGGGGGTTCTGGTAATGCTGGCGCTGTGGGAGGAATGACCGTTACTACTACGAACGCCATTAACATCGGTGGTGTATTTAACGTGTCGGGCGGAACGCAATCATGGGCTGGTCCTGTAAATCTATCAGCTAATGTGAGTATGCGAACTACGGATGCTAGCGCGATTACATTGGGCAGCACGGTCAATGGAGCTAAGGATTTAACTCTCAGTGCGGGAGGTTTAATTACGTTCACAGGGGCTGTTGGTGGCACCACGCCTCTCTCGGCCGTGACGATCGATACAGCCAGCGGCGTAACAGTTTCTTCGACTTTTAGTTCCGGATCTTTGGTTGAAGCAGCGTCTACAGGAGCTAATTCTTTTGCGAGTACTCTCACAGCCACAGGCCTAGCGGGTATCACACTCAATGGCACAAGCCATACCTTTAACAACAATGTGACGACAAGTAGCGGACCTATTAACATCACAGGTCCGGTCACGTTGGCAACCAACCCTATTACATTCGATACAAGCAGTGGCGGTGGTTCCGATATCAACTTTAGCAGTACGATTGGTAGCCCAGCTCCACATCAAAATTTGACTCTGAAAGCCGGAGTTGGGGCTATTGATGTTGGAGGAGTTATCGGCGGAACGGCTGCAACAGCGATAGGTTCACTATCGATTCCATCAGCTAATGGTGGCATTACTCTTAGCGGGATCGGAGGAGCGGCTGCCGGGACAACAGGGCTCGTGAATTTAAATAGCGCTGCGACGGGAGTGCGTTTGAATGGAGGAACGTATTTTTCAGGAGGCGGTTTCCAAGTACTTGGAAGTACTCTTTTAGGCGCTGATACGACTGTTACCGCAACCGGAAGTACCAACTTACAATTTAACGGGAGTATTGATAGTAGTTCGGGTGGTATTTTTAGCCTTACTCTGAATGGAGGGCTAGTAGCCGGAAGCGCCATTAATCTTACAGGGACCGTCGGAGGGTTTCGCCCTCTCTTCGCAGTCACCATCAATGGAAATGGTGGGATCGTAGCCTGGACTGGCGGACTCGGAGCGGGTAATTTTGCTGGCGCAGTTAATGGCGTGACGGTTAATAATTCGAACTTAATTCTAATCGACGGGTCATACACCAGTTCCGGTGGTGGAACATCACAAACTTGGAATGGACCAGTAATATTGGAAGGCGATACGACCGTGCAAACCACCGATGCAAGTGGAATCACATTTAGCAATACACTTAATGGTTCAGGTCTTTCAACTGCAGATTTAACTGTGGGCTCTGGAGGCCTTCTCACTTTCACAGGTGCGGTTGGTAGCACAACAGCCCTTGGAGCAGTGACGATCGATGCAGCAAATGGTGTGACGGTCTCCTCTACCTTTAAGTGCGGATCTTTTAGCGAAGCAGCCGCTACAGGAGCTAATACATTTTCTAACACCCTCACGACAACTGGTGCAGCTGGGGTCGTCTTGAAAGGTTCTACAATTAGCTTGCAAGCTGTCAATACACAAAATGTGGGAGCAGGCGGACCGCTGACGATTACGAATACGGGCGCTTTAACGATGGGCGTGGTTACGCTAGATAACGCCTTTACTCAAAGTGGAGGCGGTCCTGTCAGTTTAGGGAATAATATTACAACCACACAAGATGGAATTAGTTTTGCTAATGCCGTAACCATACTTGATGGGACAACGTCCCTCCTTACCACGGCCGGGGGAGGAATCGTTTTTAATAGCAATATCAATGGTCAAACCACGGGAACTGGAACATTAACGGCGAGTGCAGGTGCTGGATCCGTAGAATTTTTAGGAAATGTCGGTGCAACAACAATCATCCAGTCTCTGTCATCAACGGGACAAGGCATCACCTTAGGTGGAACGACTTATAGGACATCGCAAGCTCAAAGTTATACGGGTCCTGTTCAACTCGCAAATACCCCAACGCTAACCTTTGGAAGTGGTTTTAGTACTACTATCACGGGGACAGTCGATACGGATGGCATTGGAACGCGAAGTCTTACCATTACAAACGGGGGCGGTGCGGCGATGGGATCTATTTCGATCACCGGAGCTATAGGAACGGCCCATGCCCTAGGGTCGCTTACCCTGACGGCTGGCGCTGGAACGATCGGTATTAATAGTATAGGGGGAAGCGCAGCTGGTGCGTCGGGAATGACGTTAACATCGACCAACCCTAGTGGTATCACTCTGAACGGAGCTGTCTATAATACCAGTGGAATGGCTCCGCAAAATTATACGGGAAATACGATTCTCACGACAGCGACGAGCATGGTCAGCGGCAGCCAAGCCATTTCTTTTGGTGGCACGCTGACCGGTGCACAAGATTTAACTTTAAATTCTGGAGCTGCTGGAATCTCCTTCACGGGGGCGGTTGGAACAGTGGGGACACCTCTGGGTGACGTAACAATCACAGGTGCAAATGGAGTTTCGGTCGGAGGCAATTTTACAGCTTTATCCCTTAACGAAACAGCTTCAACCGGAGCCAACAGTTTTACAGGAACATTGACTACCAGTGAAGCGGCCGGGATTGTTCTTAACGGAACAAGTTTTAGCTTTAATACAGGAGCGACACCTATTACGACGACGGGTGGTGGTCCTTTATCGATCAATCATACCTTGGCATTTACTTTAGGAACCGCTCCTTCCACTATTAGCCTGACGGGGCCCTTCTCTGAAACAAGCGCGGGTATCGCAGTTGTGACACTGGGAGCTAGCATCACCACGAGCTTGGGAGATATCTCCTTTGTAAATCCCATTTCGATATCCGCAACAGCAACTCCTGTGCTCACGATCTCGTCGGGCAACGGCACCATTCGTTGCGCCAGCACGGTTGATAGCGCTCCACTGACATCTAGAAGCTTCACGGCTAATGCGGGCATCGGTTCTGTGCAGCTCTTAAATAGCTTGGGAGCGATCACTGCTTTAAACATTCTAAGTGTAACGGGTAATGCCATCACCTTGGGTCAATCTTCCGTTGCAACGATGGCTATCGATGCTGCTACGATTTCTTTAACGGGACCCGTTCAGATTGCATCTCCGACCGTCAACGTTGGAAATGCTGCCACAACGCAAGTGACTATTACGGGTTCTGTTGATAGCGATACGAATGTGAGTCACCGTAATCTGGCTGTGACAGCTGGCGCAGCTGGGGCTACAATCACAGGAGCCATCGGTTCTGTTAATTCTGTGGGAAGTTTAAGTGTTACTGCCACGAGCGGCGCCGTTAACATCGCGAGCGTCGGAGGGCAAAACCCCGGAGCGAATACCGGGATGACCTTGAATGGAACAGTGATCAATCTCAACGGATCTGTTTATAACACAACCGGCGGCGCTCAAGACTATAAAGCCGCTACAACTTTAGGGACCGATACGGCTCTCTTGAGCCATGGAAGTGCGATTTTGTTTGAAAGCTCTCTCATCGGCGCAACGCATAATCTGTCTATCACGGCAGGAGGCACGGGAGCGCTCACATTTACCGGAGCCGTCTCGGGAGTAGGTGATATTAATATCTACAGCGCCCTGAGCGTAACAGCCAGCAACACGGTTTCTGCGGCATCGTTCAATGAATTCACTGGAACCGGTGCAAATACTTTCAGTGGCGCACTGAGCACCAGTGGAGTTGCAGGTATTGCGATCAATGGTACGACAGTTAGTTTTGCTGCACCTATTTCGACGACGAATGGTGGGGCATGTACGATCGTCGATACGACGTCGCTTGCACTTCCAGCTGCTGCAACCGTCAATCTGACTGGACCCTTTGCGGAAAGTGGTGGCGGCGCTGTTTCTTTGGGAGCCAACATCACGACGACAGGCGGCAATATTAGTTTTGCCGATAACGTTGGCCTCACAGCGGCTCCAACATTAACTACAGGCGCTGGCATTGGCGATGTCGTATTTGGAGGAACTGTCGAAGGCGCTTTTGCTTTAAATGCTACTGCGGGCACAGGTGTTGTTCGATTCTCCAATACTGTCGGGAATGCGACGCCTCTAGCTTCTCTTACTGCCTCCGGTCTTGATGTTGTCCAATCCAGCTCTGTAAGAAGCGTCGGCAATGTCAGCTATACAGGTCAAGCTCAGATCGGCGGCAACATCACCCTAACCGGTGCGGGTAATACAATTGGAATCACGGGCCCCGTCACGCTGATGAATACGGCCCTTGCCACCCTGACAACCAATAATGGAGTTGTTACGATCTCGGGAACGATCGATGGAAATACAGCAAGCACACGCAGCTTAACCATCAACTCGGGAACTGCTTCGACCACCATTAGCGGTGTCATCGGCGGCGGTGTTCCTCTCAATAATCTTTCCATCACCTCCAACCTTATTTCTGTCGAAGGCATTGGCG
>VFSW01005831.1_pt1 | contig 18170 bp, 26 predicted proteins | sample 5358111 | NCBI WGS metagenome assembly VFSW01 (sample SAMN11554181, study PRJNA540505) | mine drainage metagenome | isolation source: sediment from site ElyBrook_90M | place: USA: Ely Copper Mine, Vershire, VT | collected 2017
ATCGACGGCCGCGCGGACGGCGGCAAGATGATGGACGTGAACGGGAACACTGTCGGAAAATGGGAGGTCAAATAGAATGAGCTGCTACATGGTCGACCGCGAACACGTCCGCTATTTGGTATCAGCCGCGCGGCGCTTCGCGCGCGGCGGTTGTTTTGGTTGGGTCAAGAACGGAAAATGGGAGAGTTTCGACGGGGCGAGTCAGGATAAAGCGTCGGACCTGGGGTCAATGCTTTGGCTTGAGAATATCGCGAGCGTTGAGGGGCGCTACCCGGACACAAAAGGAAAGCCGGAGCGCATGCCGGGCCTCATCGGCGAGACGTATATCTACTCGCATTCGAAGGACTGGCCATCGGACATGATCGACGCGGTGCAAATTCTTAAATCGGCGGCGTGTTATCGCTATCAAGCATGCGAGCATGCGGGATGGGAAGAGTCGGAATCGGCGTCTTTCATCCGGGCGCTTATTTCCAGCGCCATAGAATCGCTGCCGGGCTACGAAAAAGCGAAATGGGGAGCGCCGGAACTGCCGGCCCGACAACGTGCCGCCTAGGTCAGTCGGGGCCGCTGCGCGCGACGCGGCGGCCCTAGCGGACCCAGGAGGCCTATGGAAAATAAAACGGGCGCGCTATCGGCGCGCATGATCGACGCGGCGCTACCGCATGAGTGCCCCCGCGAACGCGGGAAGGCCTGTTATGCTTGCGTCCGTCGACGGGATGAGGAGCAGGCGCGCGAGACGCGCCGACGGTTCGACCTGGACGTCCTGGGCTACTTCGAACGGTAACGGCGAAAAATAGCGAATTGAAAACGGAGGAGATCCATGGAAACGGAGCTGCGCTGCGGCGCATGTATAGATAAAGTCGTCGCCGAGCCGAAACTTTTGAACGGTTCGAACGGCTGGGTCATCGGCGCGGACGGCGCGCGGCATTGGGTCCGCGACGGCGCCGCGGTGTGCGGCGAGGTCGTGCTCGACTGGAAGCGTTAAAAGGATAAAGGCGAAAAATCGCGATTCACATCTTGACAACATTTCTAACATCCTGCTACAATCAGCGCATCAAGGAGACTAACTTAAAATGAAAATCACGCTCGAATATCTCAAAGAGAAAAACGCCTGCCCCGGCGGCGTTGAGTGGTTCACGAAGCACTTTCCTGAGGGCGGCGACTATCAAAAAGTTTTGGACGCCCTCGCGGCCGACAGCCAGCCGGACTACGCGAATTGGCTGATGAACCACGCCGGAAGCCTTGATACCATTCTCGAAATCGAATCCTTCAAGGGTGAATGGTTGTTCTTTGCGGGCACCATCAAGGTCAAGGCCGGCATCGAAGCTAAGAAATCTATCAGAGCGGGCCGTGCGATCAGAGCGGGCCGTGCGATCAGCGCGGGCTGGGGGATCAGCGCGGGCGAGGCGATCAGCGCGGGCCGTGCGATCAGCGCGGGCTGGGGGATCAGCGCGGGCGAAGATTACGAAATTTTCGCCGGCATCCGCGTTCGCCTGTCGGATAAGAAGGCCTATGCGCTCATCGTCGCGAAAACGAAGCCTAAGAACATCGGCGCCGGCATCTATCACGAGGGCGACGTCGTCAAGCATAACACGAAGTAGATTTTTCTTGACAGCCATATGTACATCGTGTCATAATCGGCGCACACTAAAGATTTCAGGAGAACGGAAAATGAGTTCACCCCGCGTCGCCCCGAAGGTCAAAGGATTCAAGCCCGGCACGTCTCTCGAAGAGATGCTCCGCGTCAAGACGTTCGACGAGCTGCTCAAAGACGGCGACGTGTTCGACGTGCAGGGCGCCTCCGACCGCAGCGGCTACACGCCGCAGCACATCCGCCGGCTCTGCCGCGAGAACCGCATCGCCTACATCGAGCGCGGCCCGACGCCCGAGGAAGTCGTGTTCTTCTTCACGCTCGAGCAGTTGAACGGCCTCTTCCGCTACCGAAAAGCCAAAGCGATCTGAAGATGTCGACCGACAGCTCGACATCAGTCGCGCTCACGCGCGGCGCCGCCATTCGCGCGTACATCGAAGCAGGGTATACGCTTATTCCAGTGTGCTCGCCGACCACGGTCCACGAGCACAAGGGGAAGCCCTGCAAGACGCCGGGCAAGATCCCGGTGCGCGCCGATTGGCCCGAGACCAAGTACGGCGCGCACACCGCCGAGGAACTCGAGCGCGGCAACTACGGCGTAGCACTCCACGCCGGCGACCTCATCATCGACATCGACCCGCGCAACTTCGCGGCCGGCGACAATCCCGTGGCGCGGCTCGTCGCTCTCGTCGGGTCACTCGCCAACACTTTCGTCGTGAACACCGGAGGCGGGGGCAAGCACGTTTATTTCAGCAAGCCCGCCGACCTCGTCATTTCCCAGGGCCTACGTGACTTCCCGGGCATCGAATTCAAAACGGCCGGAAGACAAGTCGTGGGCCCTGGCTCTCTTCATTCTGGTTCAGGGAAATATTATGAAATCGCCAAAGGCTCGCCGCTCGAAGTCGCTCAAGCCCCTGCTGCGCTACTGGAACTCCTTAAGAGAACGGCTGTTCCATTCTCTGACGTCGGAGGAACTGGAAATTATAAAAACGATGCTGGCACACAAGGTCGCTTTGTCGCTTATCTCCAAGACGCCGCGGAAGTCTCGGTCGAAGGCAAGAGCGGCGACCTCAACGCTTTTCGTGTCGCATGCCACGGGCGCGATCTCGGCCTTCCCCCCGCGACCACATACGACCTCATGCTTTCGGATTGGAATGACCGGTGTCTGCCCCCATGGGATGCGGAGGAGCTGAAGGCGAAAGTTCTGAACGCATACAAGTTCGCCAAAGGCCCCGTCGGCTCGGCTCACGCTTCCGCGCACTTCGACGTCGTGGCCCCCGCGCCGATCAAACCCAAGGAAGAGGCGCTCGCGTGGGACCGCACGGACGCGGGGACGCTCAAGAAAACTTTTAACAACCTCATCAACTTCCTGAAGATCCCCGCCGGCGGCCTTCACAAGATTTTCGCGTTCAACGACTTGACCGGGCGCGTCGAATTCGTCTCGCCGGCGCCGTGGCACCGCGGCCGGATGCCCATCTACGCCGGCGTCATGGACAACGACCTGAAGCTGCTCAAGGGCTACCTCGCGGCAAAGAACGGCTGCGAGGCGACGGTGACGGACATCGAGGCGGCCGTGACCAACGTGGCCTATCACGAGCGGTTCCATCCGATTCGCGAGTACCTCGACGGGCTCAAGTGGGACGGCAAGCCTCGGATCAACACGTGGATGAAGGACTATCTCGGCGCCATCGACGGCGGCTACCCCGAATATTTGGCCGCGGTCTCGAGGAAGGTGCTCTGCGCCGCGGTCCTGCGCGCGCAGAAGCCGGGCATCGAGTACCATCACGTCGTCGTGCTCGAGGGCGAGCAGGATCTCGGCAAGTCCGCGAGCGTCGCCATCTTGGGCGGTGATTGGGCTTCCGACGCGCCCATCGACCCGCACGACCGCGACACCGTCGACAAAATGCAGGGGCGGTGGTTCATCGAGATGGCTGAGATGGAGACGGTGCGGAAGGCCGACGAGGACGCGCTCAAGGCCTTCATCACGCGCAAGACCGACCGCGTTCGCTTGGCTTACGGCCGCAGCACGGGCGAATATCCGCGTCAGTCGATCTTCATCGCCACGAAGAACCCCGGCCCCGACGGCACCTACCTCAAGGACCCGACGGGCAATCGGCGTTGGTGGCCCGTGCGCCTCGAGCCCAAGCCCGGCGTGAATGGCTTAGCGCAGATCGACTTCAAGGGCCTCGCCGCGGCCCGCAATCAGCTATTCGCCGAGGCGATGCACATCGTCAAGACCGCACCCGGAGAAAAACTTTCCATGGATACGCCTCTTCTCAAAGCCCAGGCCAAAGCCGTCGTCGACCAACGCCGCGCGGCGCACGAGTGGACTGAGCCCATCGCTCAGTGGATCGCGCATTGCGATGAGAAGCCCGAGACGCGCCGCGAATTTTTGACCGTGCGCGACGTCTACATCGAGGCGCTGAGCGGCTCGGATTCTCGCCTGGATCGCCGCGTGACTAACTCCATCGCGAACGTGTTGGCCGCGCAGGGTTGGAAGCAGGGCGCGAAAAGAATCGGCGCGCGCGTCGTGTGGGGCTGGCATCGCCCGTCGGCGGATGAACAGAAGCTCGACGAGCTTCTCGCTACCTTGTAAAAGAACTGTTGACAGTCTAACAGACCTCTGCTAGAATGTCGATGTTCGGAATGTAATAGATTGATGTTGAAAATGTGACCACGAGAAAACGCATGAAAACCGAGACCCCCCCGAGTCCGACTCGACCCGTTCTTCGCTGGCACGGCGGAAAGTGGCGTCTCGCTCCGTGGATCATCGCGCACTTTCCCGAGCACCGCATCTACACCGAAGTCTATGGCGGCGCAGCGAGCGTCCTCATGCGTAAGTCCCGGTGCTACGCGGAAGTTTATAACGACCTCGACGGCGAGATCGTCAACTTGTTCCGCGTTCTCCAAGACCGCGAAACTTCGGCCGAGCTGCGCCGGCTTCTTTCACTGACGCCTTTTGCGCGCGAGGAATTCAACCTTGCGTACACGTCGTCCGAAGAACCCGTCGAGCGAGCGCGCCGGCTTGTCATTCTCGGCTTTATGGGCTTCGGATCCAATGGGCACAACACCGCAGTTCGGACCGGCTTCCGCGCCACATCAAATCGCTCGGGGACCACGCCGGCGCACGATTGGGCGCATTGGCCGGAGAAGATGGGGGCGCTCGTCGAGCGTCTTCAGGGCGTCGTCATCGAGTCCAAGGACGCCTTCGCGGTGCTCGAGCAGCATGACGCGCCTGATTGCTTGCACTACGTCGACCCGCCCTACGTCCATTCAACTCGAGATCTCGGCGGCGATAACGGCGCGCATCAGCGCGACTATCGTCACGAGATGGATGACAATGAGCACCGGCGTCTCGCGCAGCTCCTTCATTCCTTGAAGGGCATGGTCGTCTTGAGTGGCTATCCGTGCGCGCTCTACGACGAAGAACTTTTTAAGGATTGGAACCGCGTCGAGAAGGCGGCGTTCGCCGACGGAGCGCGCAAGCGCATTGAAGTGTTGTGGATGAACGACGCCGCGGTGCTGGGGCATCTGTGAAAAAGACCCTCGAGCCATTTCAGCGCGTCGGTGCCTACGATCATCTTGCGCGCAATTATCACGCGCTCCTCGCGGACCAACCCGGCCTCGGCAAAACGCTCCAAGCCATCGCGGCGGTCGAGGCTCTCCATCTCAAGCTCGTGCTCGTCGTGTGCCCGGCCTCCGTGCGCTCCAACTGGCTCAAGGAGATCAACGAGTGCCTCGGCTCGTCCGCTGGCTGGCGCATCATCAGCTACAACGAGGCGCACAAGCTCTCGAAGCAGCTCGAGCCCGGCGGCCCGTTGTGGGACGCGATCATCTTGGACGAGGCGCATTTCCTCAAGACGCCCGAGTCGCAGCGGACGCAGGCGATCTTCGGCGTGAAAGGCTTGGCGCGCCGCGCCAACTACAAGTGGGCGCTGACCGGGACGCCGGTGCTCAACCGGCCGCGCGAGATGTATCCGCTCCTTAAGACGCTCTGCCCCGCGTTCGCCACGATGCCCTTCATGCGGTTTGCCGACATCTACTGCGCCGCCTATTTCGATGGGCACGGCATCAACACCAAGGGCGCTTCCAACTTGGACGATCTCGCGCGCAAGCTCCAAGGCTTCATGCTTCGGCGCACCAAGCTCGAGGTCTTCCCCAACCGCAAGGCGCCGCTCGTGCAGCGCGTCCCCATCGAGCTGTCGTCGAAGGATCTCCTCGAGGTCCGCGCGCAGGAGGACATCATCGGTGGGCGCGAGGCGCGGCTCTCGTCGGTCCATGAGGATTTCTCGCAGCTCGGCGACACGTCGACGCTCCTGCGCCTGCTTGGCGAGGCCAAGGTCGACCACGTCTTTAGGTTCGTCGACGATCTCCTCGAGACGGTCGACAAGGTCGTCGTGTTCGCCCATCACATCGACGTGATCGAACGGCTCAAGTTCAAATTTCAGGACCACAATTACAACCCCGTCGTGCTGCGCGGAGGAATGAGTGACTTGCAGAAAATGGAAGCAATCAAGACTTTCCAGTCTCCCAGCTCCCGCGTCTTCATCGGGGCGCGTACTGCGGCGGGGGTCGGAATTAATGGCCTCCAACAAGTATGTTCCACTGTCTGTATCGTTGAGCCGTCTTGGGTGCCGGGGGAAACGCAACAGATGATCGACCGGCTCGACCGCATGGGCCAAAACGCTGAGTTGGTAAACGCCTACATTCTCTATGCGAAGAGCACGTTGGACGAGGTCGTCGTTCAAGTCCACGACCGCAAAGAGCTAATTGTGGATCGTCTTACCGGCGACGCAATCTTGGAGCAGTTGTGACCGCAGCCGAACGTCACGCGAAGCACCGGAAGACCGAGAAGTTTAAGGCGAATCGTCGCCGCTACATCGCCGCCTACCGGAAAACTGCGCGCGGCCGAGAGGTCATCCGCCGAAGCTGGCTCAAGTACAATGCGGACCCAGCGAAGAACGCCGCTATAAAGGCGAAGCGAGATAAATACCGCGCCTCGGCCAAGTACCCAGTGTCGCGCCTTCGGCAATCTCTCGCGCGAAAATACGGCATGACCGTCGTGGAATATCAGATTCGCCTATCGGCGCAGATGAATGTTTGCGCCATTTGCGAGGGGATCAACCTCGGCGGCCGGCGCCTGTGCGTTGACCACGAGCACTCGACGGGCAAAGTTCGCGGGCTGCTTTGTAGTTCCTGCAATACGATGCTCGGCCGGGCTAAAGACAAGGCGGTGGTGTTGCGTCGTGCGGCCGAGTACGTCGAGAATTTCATATTGGCCCAACTCTGAAGTCAAAATAAAAGGAGAAAATGAAAATGGACGAATTGCTGAAGGCGTGGACGCGCGCCGGGAATGCCGTCGCCGCGTATTTCGAAAAAGCCGTGCAGCCGTCGTTGCCGGGTCTCGACTCGCCGCCAGCGGCCGAGCCGAAGCCCCGTAAGAAGCGGACCGCGGCCGACGGCCCCGAAGCCGGAGCTGCCGCCGCGGCCCCTGCCGCCATCCCGCCGACGCCTCCCGCTGCGCCGGCCGCCCAGCCTCCCGCCGGCGCCGCGGTCGTCGAGCAGAGCGAAGAGGAAAGCCTCAAGGAAGTCCGCGCGCTCGCCAAGACCTTCGTCCAGCGGTTCCAGAATCAGGTCGACGGCATCAAGGCGTTCCGCGAGCTGATCGCGGCGACGACCGGCGTGGCCCGCATCGACGACTTGGTTCACGCGCAGCGCCTCTCCGTCATCGCGAAGGCCAAGATGGAGATCGCGCAGAAGGACGCTCCGAAGGTCGCGGCGCCGCAGCACGAGACCGCGGGGACGGCGGTCTAACATGGGAATGCGCGAATTGGAAGCGGACATTCTGCGCGAGGCGCGGACCGTCACGAATAAGAAATCCCTCCGACAGAAGGACATCATGGAGTGGACGACCGGCAAGATCGAGAAGCGGGACGACGAGACCGTCTTCCACTTGCCGGATTTGAACGTCAACATCGCGGTCTTGAAGAGCGCGCTGTGAGCGGCCATTCCACGCTCGGGCCGTCTCAAGCGAAACGCTGGATCAACTGCACGGGAAGCGTCGCGCTGTGCGCGAAGGCCCCGCCGCAGGCGCCCAACTACAACGCGGCCGAAGGCACCGTCGCCCACGACATCGCCGAGAAATTCGTCACGGGGAAGATCGACAGCCTCGAGATGATGGCGTTGATCGGGACCAGTCGCAAGCAGGAAGGTTTCGACGTCGAGGTCATCGAGGAGATGTTCGATGGCGCGGTCGAGTACAAGGAGCTGATCGACGCGGACCGCGACATGCTGACGCGGCTTCCGGGCTCGATCAAGGTCGAAGGCCACGCCGAGGTCAAGGTCCACGCGACCTCCGTCGACGAGCGCGTGTGGGGCACGAGCGACTACGTGCTCCTCAAGCGCGGCAAGAAGCTGATCGTGTACGACTACAAGTTCGGCCAAGGGGTCATCGTCGACCCCGAGGAGAACGAGCAGGGCGCGCTCTACCTCATCGGCGCCATCGACAGTCTCGTCAAGACCGAAGCGTTCGACGAGCTTGAGATCGTGATCCATCAGCCCCGCGGCCGTCACGCGGAAGGTCCGGTGCGCCGCTGGGTCGCGTCGAAAGAATGGCTCGCCAAGTTCCGAGCCATCGCCAAAGCTGCGGCGGCTCAAACGCTTCAGCCCAACGCCCCGCTCAAGGCCGGGGATTGGTGCCGATGGTGCGCGGCCAAGCCGTTCTGCCCGGAGGTTCGCAAGGGCGCGCAGGAAGCGGCGATGACGACGTTCGACGTTCCCGCGCCGACGACGCCGCAGAAGGCCATGGACAAGATCGGCGAGGTCCGCTTGCTCCCCGTCGAGAAGCTCGTCGCAATGCTCAAGTGGGAGCCGGCGGTGAAGGCTCTCATGGAAGCGGCCAAGGACGTCATTCGGGAGCGCCTGACCAATGGCATTCCGGTCCCTGGCGTCAAGCTCGTCGACGGGCGCGAGGGCAATCGGGAATGGATCTCGGAAGACGAGGTCGTCGCCGAGTTCGCGCCCACGTTGGGCAAGGACGCGCTCTACGAGAAGAAGCTGCTGTCCCCGGCGAAGATCGAGAAAATCGTCGGCAAGAAGCACAAGCTCGACCATCTCGTGACGCGCAAGCCCGGCGAGAAGGCTATCGCGTGGGATAACGACCCGAGGCCCGCGGCGGCGACCGCGGCGCAGGATGCCTTCGGAGTCGTCGAGAAGCCGGGCGACGACCTGATGCGCGAGTTGAACGGCGCGCCGGGCGCCGGAGAGATGGAGGCGCCCATCGATATCGCTTGCGACGCCTGCGATCTTTTCGGAACGCCCTGCGACGATCACAAAGGACGACGGTTGTGGCCGTAGATCGAGACGAAGACGAGTGGGACTTTCGTGAGTACCCCGACCAACGGAACGCTTATCGGTTCGTCTGCGTGACGCCGGCGGTTAAACAGGAGAAAAAGAAGACCATGGCTAAAAAGGACAGGATGAAGTCGGAAGACGTGAAGATCCACACGCCCGAGTTCCGGGTGTCGTACCCCAACGTGTTCGAGGCCGTGAAGGTCAACCCGACGGACGCCAAGGCGAAGTTCGGCGTCGTCGCGATCTTCCAGATCGAGGACACCGAGAAGTCCAAGGCCGCGGGCACCAAGGCCCTCGGCGTGGCGGGGCTCGAGAAGCTGAAGCAGCTCTGCCGCGACGTCGCGACGGAGAAGTTCGGCGCCGACCGGACCAAGTGGCCGCCGCTCAAGTTCCCGTTCCGCGACGGCGGGACGGAGCCGAGCCATAAGGACAAGGACGGCTACGGGCCGGGCACGATCTTCGTGTCCCTTCAGTCCGTGCAGATGCCGGGCATCGTCGAGAGCTTCGCGGGACCGGACGGCCGGCCCGCGCCGCTGGCGGCGAAGACGGCCTTCTACGCGGGCTGCTACGCCCGCGCCGAGGTCAACGCCTACTACTGGAAGTTCATGGGCAAGGAAGGCGTGAGCCTCGGCCTTCAGAACCTTCAGAAGCTCCGCGACGGCGAGCGGTTCGGCGGTCGCGGCAACGCGGCTTCCTCGTTCGACGCCATCGAAGCGCCTCGCGGCGCGGCGGTCCCGGCCGGCGCCGGGGCGGCGGCTTCCAACGCGGCCGACCCGACGGGCGTCTAAAGACTCAAGGTCGTTTCCGGTACACAAGCCGGCGATGGGGTGCGAAGCCCCTCCAATTTCCCTTATGAAAATTATCCAAGCATCACGTTGGAGCGTTTACTTGCTTTTCAAAAATTCAGTTTGGCGCGTGGGTTGGTTTTGAGACTTCATCTCGATTTCGAGACGAAGAGCGAGGCCGACCTTGAAGTCGTCGGCGCCATCGCCTACGCCCAGCACCCGAGCACCGAGGTCATGTGCCTGGGCTACGCCGTCGACGACCTTCCGGTTCACGTTCTCTCGCGCGCCCAAGTGCTCGACCGCAAGTGGTTCGCCGCCGTCCCGGCCGACGCGGTCTTCGTCGCCTCGAACGCGCCATTCGAAGACGCGATTTGGGAATACGTGATGGTCAAGAAGTACGGCTACCCGCCGCATCGCGACCCGAAGCTGTGGGATTGCGTGATGGCTCGCGCGCTGATGGTCGGGCTCCCCGCTAAATTGGAGCACTACGCCAAGGTGCTCGGCCTCCCGCACCAAAAGGATCTCGAGGGCCGCGCCGCCATGCTCAAGCTGTCCAAGCCCAAGGGCTACGACGCGCTGGGCGACCCGATTTGGGAGAACGACCCCGAGCTGATTCGCAAGATGATGGCCTACTGCGGCATCGACGTCGAAGTCGAGCGCGGCGGCGACAAGATGCTCCCGATGATGGGCGCGCACGAGCGCGCGATTTGGGAGCACACGCTCGTCGTCAACCGCCGCGGTGTTCAGGTCGATCTCGAGTTGGCGCGCAAGGCCTCGGCCATCGCGGCGATTATCACGGAGGGCTTGAATAAGGAGCTGCGCCGGTTGACGGGCGGCTTCGTCGACAAGGCCACGCAGCTCGCGCGGCTCAAAGCGTGGCTCTTCGCGCAAGGTCTCTCCGAGTTCAAACCCGCGGACAAGACCGTCCCCGAGGACGAGCAGGAAGAGCAGGCCGGGCTCGACAAGGCCGCCATGCTGGCGCTCCTCGACCGCGCGGATCTCGCGCCGCTCGTGCGGAAGGTCATCACGATCCGGCAACAGGTCGGCAAGTCCTCGACGTCGAAGTACATCAAGACCATCGAGGCCGCTTGCCTCGACGGCCGCGTCCGAGGGGTCCTTCAGTATTTCGCCGCGCACACCGGGCGCGACGGCGGTCGGCTCATTCAGCCGCAGAACTACCCCAAGGGCTTCATGGACCCCATCGTCCAGGCCGCGGCCATCGCCTGCATCATGTCGGGCGACGCGGAACTCTTCTCGATCATGTACGGCGAGGAGGGCATGAACACGCTCTCGGACACGTTGCGCGGGACCATCATCGCGGCGCCCGGCAAGCAGCTCGTCAGCGCCGACTACAACTCCATTGAACTCTGCGTCGAGATGTGGTTGGCCGATGACCAAGCCACGCTCAACCTCCTGCGCGCCGGCGGTAAGCCCTACGTGGACATGGCGCGCGCGATTTACAACGACGAGAAGATCAAGAAGGACACGCACCCCAAGGAGTACGACCTCGGCAAACGCGCGGTGCTCGGCTGCGGCTACGGAATGGGCGCGCCCAAGTTCAAGACGACGTGCAAAATCCAAGCCAACCTCGACATCACCGACGAGCTGGCCGAGCGCGCGGTGAAGGTCTATCGGGCGAAGTACCCGCTCGTGCCGCAGATGTGGAAGGCGACGGAGGCCGCGGCGGTCATGGCCGTGAAGAACCCCGGACAGGCCTACGACTCCTGCTCGGGCAAGGTGCTGTGGGTGATGTCCAAGGACCGCCGCTTCCTCGTCGCGAAGCTCCCGTCGGGCCGCTTCCTTTGGTACTGGAAGCCCGTCATCCGAATGGAGTGGATGACGTTCTGCAAGGACGAAAATTGCCAGCACGTCAAGGCGCGCAACGCCGCGATGTGCCCAGGCCGCCAACAGCGCGAGCAGATGTTCTATTGGGGCAAGCACCCCGAGACGAAGCAATGGTGCCTCCTCAAGACCTACGGCGGCATGCTCGTCGAGAACGTGACGCAGGCGGTCGCGAGAGACCTGATGATGAATGGCGCGATCAACTGCGAGGCCGCCGGCTACGATCAAGTGCTTCGCGTCCACGACGAGCTTCTCGCGGAGATCGGGCACCTGACCGCGGGCGAGATCGCCGACCGTGCGGAGGGCAAGACCGGAGTGCGGGATCTCGCGCGCTTCATCGAGACGATGACGAAGACGCCGGCGTGGGCGGCCGGTTGCCCGGTCGCCGCGGAAGGTTGGATCGGACCACGTTACAGGAAATAAAATGAGCAGCCGAGCCAAGAAGCGCAAGATCGCGAAGCTCGCCGTCGAGGCGGGCATGCAGGACAGGAAGTATTGGGCCGTGCTCGAGGACGCCATCAGCGCATGCCCCAACAAGAAAACTCGCGCGCAGCTCCGCTCGCGCATCCTCCGGGGGAAATGACAATGGCAAGGAAGGAAGAGCCCGTCAAGATCAAGCTCAACGACAAGCCGGTCCAATGCCCGCTCTGCCGCGGTTGGTTCGAGAAGAAGTGGAACCCGGTTCGCAAGATGCTCTACCTCTTCTGCCATTTCGATGGCATCGCGATTGCCGCCCACGACCCGTTCGTCGGCCGCTGGGACGAGCTGTACGCGATCTCGGGCGAAGTGATGAAGTGCCTCGGCTGCGACCGCAAGATGCGCTTCTTCGCGACGTCGACGGGCTACGTGCAGTTCCGTTGCGCCTGGAAGGATTGCCGGGCCAAGATCGAGCGCACGTCGCCCGACCGGCCGACCGGGACCGTGCTCGTCAACGAGAAGGGCCAAGAGCTTGATATGACGGGCATCGACCGTCCCATGGCGACGCCCGACGCGCCGGGTGAGTTCCAATCCGCCGGCGCGGAAGCCCCGGACAAGATCGAGGACCCGACCTTCGTCCCGTTGCCTCCGCGCGAGGGCGCCGCTTGATCTCCTGCGCCGTCCTGGGCGTCGACCCAGGCGTCCGCGGGGGCATGGCCTTGGTTCGCGCCGACGGCTCCCTGGCGCAGATGTGGGGCTTCCAGCCGGGCGATGAGCGCGCGGAGCTTGTCGGGGCCGTTGCGAACGCCGTGGAGTGCCTGAAGGCCTACCGGAGCGTCGCCTGCTTCATGGAGCAAACGGGCTACATGCCCACGGACGGCGGCCAGGGGGCTTTCACCTTCGGGCGGGTCAACGGGCTCCTAGAGGGCGCCCTGCGCGCGCTGGGCGTGGCCCCCAGGTTCGTCGCCCCGATGGCGTGGCAGGCATCCATGGAGTGCCTGACGGGGGGCAACAAGAACATCTCCAAGGCTCGGGCCAAGGCCCTATTCCCGGCCGAGAAGATAACCCACGGCGTCGCCGACGCGCTCCTGATCGCCGAGTACGGCCGCCGGCGGTTGGCGCTATGAATCGGGCTTGGGCATGCTTCGGCGCGGCACTCGTCGCCTCTACGTTCTTTTCCTGGGACCTGGGCTACTCGCTCCTCGGCGTCGAGAACTCCCGCGGGCTGGGGCTCTTCGGGTGGATCGCCTGCTTCCTCATCTTCCTGTACGGATGCGAGCTGCCGCTCGAGGCCCTTGACCCGTTCGTGCTCTACGGAGGCGGCGCTGTAGCGGCCTTGGCCGTCGCGCAGGGGGTCGCTGGCGTCGCGCGGGACCGCATTGTCGGGGGAAGCCCGGTTCTTCTCAGTGAGGCGCTTGTAGTGGCCTTCCCGGTCGCTTGGCGCCTCAACCGTTGGCTCCCAGCTCTCTTCCTGGGGGCCGCCGTTGCCGCGCGGTGCCGCAGCGCGGTCTTGGCGATGGCGGCCATGGCCTTCTATCTATGGAGACGACGATGAACATGAGCGACGTGCAGCGCCTCGACGGCTGGGTCACGGCGGCGCGCGCCTTGCGCGCCCATCCTGGCCGCTGGGCCTTCGGGTGGGGCCCCGAGACCTTCAAGTCCGTCTACCGGCTTCACCGCACCCAGGCGGCGGCCGACCTAATCGGCTACGAGCGCGTCGCTGACCACGTTCACAATCTCCCGCTCGAACTCCTCGTCACGCTCGGGGCCGTCGGCACGGCCGCGTTCGTCTACCTTGGCTGGGACCTTTGGCGCGGAGCCGACATCGCGGCGCGCGCCGCCCTGCTGGGGCTCGGTGTCATGTCGATGGTTGAGCCGGTGTTCTTCCCGCCAGCGGCGGCGCTCTTCCTGCTCTTGGGGGTTCGCCGAAAGGCCCACGGTCGCGCGCCGCGCATCGTGGTGGTCCTCTTCTCCGTCGTGGCGGCCGGCGTGTGGATGCTCGACGTGACGACGCACCCGCTGTTCCTTCATCCTCGCGAGTCGGAAGCCAATCAGACCGCGCTCATGGGGGCGCTCAAACGAGGGCGCCCGGAGCTGGCGGTGATCTACGCGCAGCGAGCGGTCGCTTCCGACCCGCTGAACCGGGATCTTGTCAAGCAGGCCGAGCAGCTCGAGGCCGCCGTCGGCCGGCGTTAGAAGCGGATGCCCGCTTCGAGCGTGTAGAGGTTCGGCTGGGTTCGGAACGCCGCCCCAAGATCCAAACGATCATAGAGCGTGACCCCGCCGCGCAAACCAACCAACTTGGTTTGTGCGAGAGGGTCGACCACGGCGCCGGCGTAGCGCCAGGGCGCGGCGGGGAGGGGCGGGCAGGCCGGCTTTTCATCGCGCTTGACCTCCGTCTCCTTCTCGGTCGTCGTGGTGACGGGATCGCGCGTGATGATGCGGTCCACGTACTGCACGGTGTTCGTGCCGGGAACGAATACGGTCTTGGTCTCGTAGTGCACGGGACCGGCCACGCGCACGATTTGGGTCTTCTGCTCGGCCTCGGTGTGGATCGCCGGGCGCGCGGCCAAGGCCGCGTTCGCCGCGGCGAGCTGGCCCCGCAAGGAGAGGATGTAGATGATGAGGGCCACGAGGACGAGGATGACCCACGTCTGCCACTTCTTGAGCAGGGGCAGGAACGGCTCGAGGACCCACGCGAACGGCACTTACGCCCCCGCCGGCGCCGCGGGCCCGGCGTTCAGCTTAGCGCGCTCGAGATCCAACTTGGAGTCGGGCAGCGTCCCGCCGCCGATGAGCGCGCTCGAGAAGGCCACGCAGATAAGCCACGTGGAAGCGTCCAACTTGGGATCGCCGCTCGGCTTGTGCATGAAGAAGGTCGCGAGCGTGGAAACGATGAAGAGCGCCCAGCCGAAGCCGACCTTGCGGCTCGTCGGGTAGAAGATGTGCAGGAGGATCGGCGGGAACCACGCGGGCGCGTGGGAGACCTCGGCGGCGTCCTCGGCGTCGACGACGGGAGCGACAGGCGCGGCGGGGATCACGGGGTCCATTAGGCCTCCTTGGGGAAGTCCATCTTCTCGATCAAGGCGTAGTGTTGCTTGCCGTCTTCGCCGGCGACCATGTGCATGACCTGACCCACCTTGGCGGGGTCCAGGGTGCCCACTAGGGAGCAATGAACCCACGAGACGGCGCCGTAGGGCCGTGCCGCGCTCTCGAGGATGAGCTGCCCGAAGCGGAAGCGGCCGGCGCGAGCGGCCTCGTGGAGCAGGCGGAAGGTCTCGCCGAGATCCTGACCGGGCACGTCGAAGTCCACGGCCTCGCAACGCGGATGCTGGGAAGTGGAAGAGCTGCCGTGCGTGGCCCCGTTGAGCGCCTCGCTCCGGTAGCCGGAGTGGATCTTGACGGCGGCGCCGCAGATGTCGCGGATGACCTCGCAATGCCCCGCCAGGGCCAAGAGCTTCTGCACTTGCTCCGGCGTCAGCTCGCGATTCTTCGCCTGAAGCGCCTCGTTGGACGTGGCCGTCAGCTCGTAGAGCGAGAAGTGCGGCGTCAGCTTCATGTCGGGGGTCATGCGGTCCTCTGCTGACGTTCACCGCGGAGATCGCGCTCGATGCCGTCCAGGCGCGTCAAGATCGGCGCGATGAGCTTCTCGAGCTTGGCTTCTCCGACGTAGTGCTCGGCCACGTGGAGCTTGTAGTCCTGAAGGGCGTTGTGCTGCGCGTCGAGCTTGTCGAAGAGGATGCGCCGGGTCGAAGCGTCGACCTCGCGCGCGGCCTTGAGCGCCCCTTCCAACTCCGCGAGCTTCAGGTCTCGCTTCTCGAGCGCCACGTTGACGAGAGAGTGGATGATCTTGCCCGCCGTACCGGCGATGGCGAGAGCGGTGCTGACGGTGCCGAGGGTGATCTCGATGGTCATCGGGCGGCTCCTTTATTCCAGTTTCCGATAAGGACTACCCGCCGAGGCGGATAGGCCCTACTGAAGCTGGCTTACGGCGCGATCTCTTCCCAGGACATCGACGCGCTGACCACGTCGGACGTGCCGGTCGCCGTCGCGGTCAAGGCGATCTCGCACCCCGGAGGCACGACGATCTGCCCCTTGAGATCCTCGTAATGGCCGGCCTCGCCGCCGCTCGAGAGCGCGGTGTTGTCCGGGCCGCCGAAGGGTGCCAGCACGTTGAACGCGGTCGTGATGACGGAGTTCGACAGCGCGATCACGTTGTTCTGCGCGACCATGAACGAACCGTTGGGCGTCACGTTGGAGAGAAGGTCGTTGAAGATCGACCCGCCCGCCGCCGGCGTCCAGTTCTGCCCGCACAGGAAGTTCCACATGAGCGGACCGCCGGTCGTGCCGGAAGTGTGGAACGCCCGCGCGTTGATGAGCACCGCGTTGACGCCCGAACCCAGCGGGTTGTAGAAGCCCAGGATGGGCTTCAGCGTCCCGACCGCGCCGGCCGAGACGTGTGCCGCCGTGACGGTGAGAGCCGTCGAGGCCAGCGTGTACAGCTTGCCGCGGCGAGCCGACTCGGTGTACTCCGCGTGGCCGAGAGCGACTTTCGTGTTGCCCTCGCGGTCGCTGATCTGCGGACCGGAAGTTCCGTCGGGCTTGAGCTGCGGCGCGGCGGCGGGGGTGACGGTGGCGAACGCCGCGACGCCGGGGGTCGGGGACTGTTGGGCGAACGACGGCGTGACGATGTTTCCGAGCATCGCCGTGCAGAGCGCGATCACAAGTGCTTTGTTCATTTTAATCTCCGTGCGACGATTTTTGATTTTTACGAAAGAGCTTTAGCGGTTGACGGTCCCGCCGGTCTGATACCAAAAGGACCCGTTCGAGATGACGGTCAACGTGCTGGACGAGCCCAGCACGACGTCGGCGGCGTTCAGCGGGAAGAACTCGAGCGCCGCGGCCTTGATCGTGATGGACGACGCGCCCACGTTGACGACGCTCATGGCGCAGCCCGCGTTGGTCGTGGCCGGGAGTGGGAACGGGAACGTCGTGCTCGACGTGATGGCGCTCGCCGAGGCGATCTGCTTCACGCCGCCGCAAGCGTCGGCGTTGATGCCGTCGCCGGCCGCCATCGTCTGCACCGCGGGGATCGGCATGAGCGTGGACGAGCCGGAGCCGAACGTGACCTTCCCGGTGAAGTTCGCCGGGCCCTGCACGGTCAACGTCTGATTCGACTGAAGCAGGAGCGTCGCGAAGTTCCAAGCGTTCGTGGGGCGAGCCCACGCGAGCTGGGGAACGACGAACGTCGAAGCCATGGCCGCCACGAGGGCGAGGCCGGCGAGCTGTAGAGACTTTTTCATTTACGCCTCCGTGCGACTATTTTGCGTCTTTTTCGTGACGGTCCGGTATTCTACTACGAAAATCGCGTTTCCGCTAGGGGTACTACGGCGTGATGTAGCTGATGCTGAATTCAGGGAACCATGCCATCAAGTCCGACTTCGGCTTTCCATTCTCGTCGATCGCCACGGTCAAGTCGCCCTTGAGCCCGCAGTAGAACGAGAGGCGCTTGCCGAACCACATGCCGCGGTAGAGCGTGAAGCATGGCCGCCACGCACCATTGATGTACGCGGCCCAGGTGCTCCAGCCGGTCTCGCACTCATCGGTGAAGGCCCAGGGCCCGTCGGGCCGCAGCTCGAGCAGGACGCCGGGCGCCTGCGGGTAGGACGTATCCCATCGGCGCCAGGCCGGCGTATTGATACCCTTGACGAGCTTGAAGGGAAGCGGGATGCGGTAGGCGCAATCCATGCGCTTGATCTTCTGCCAGGGCTGGAGGAACATGAGGACCGGGTTAGTCGACATGATGCCCCAGTCGTTATGAAGCGGCCGGCCGCCGGGGATGTCCTGATAGGCGAGCGGCATCTGCGAGTCGCTCGTGACGGCGTAGGACTGGATCGCGTCAAAGAGCGCGGGGTTGAAGAGGCGCAGGATCATCTTCCAAGTCATTAGTAAATCTCGTCGACGATGATGACGCCAGAGCCGCCGTTGCCGCCCGCCGTCGTCCCGGTGCCGCCCGCGCCGCCCGCGCCGACGGTGTATGTGTAGGTCGCGGCGGGCGAGTTGATAATCAGCTCGACGTATTCGCCGCCTCCACCACCGCCTCCACATTCGTTAAACGTGGCATCGTTCACCGCGCCACCGCCGCCCCCGCCTGAGTTTGCTACGGCCGCTTCTCCTGCTAT
>VFSW01005832.1_pt1 | contig 18169 bp, 18 predicted proteins | sample 5358111 | NCBI WGS metagenome assembly VFSW01 (sample SAMN11554181, study PRJNA540505) | mine drainage metagenome | isolation source: sediment from site ElyBrook_90M | place: USA: Ely Copper Mine, Vershire, VT | collected 2017
CGCCTACGCTGGAGAAGTTCGGCTGCAGATGGCCATTGTCTCCCTTGCAGATGAACGGACTGGAGAGCGCGTGAACCAGGCGAGACCGCGTCGTACCCGTGCCCTGATAGAAGTAGCGCGGATCCTGATGCAGGAGCGAAGGCAGAACCGCGCCGCCGATCATCACATCCGCAAAGCCCGTGGCGTAGTTCGCTCCCAGGCGCTGGCCGAAGCCTTTGGCGCCCTGTTCGTAGTCGGGGGTGTCGCCTGCCTGGTCCATGCCAGAAACGAGTGCCGAGCCCAGAAACACCACCGGGTCCGTACTTGCCCGAAGCGCCAGCCGGTACTTGAGCTTGGTGGTGAGCGGCACGGGGTTCTGGTCATACACCACATAGAAGTTCGGCACGATGCCGAGCACGCGCTGCTTCTCTTCCACGCTGACCTGCTGAGCCGCAATCTGCTCCGGTGAGCCCAGTACGGTCACCGATGTGGCATTGCCTGCGAAATGCACCTTGACATCGGAGAGAAAGAGCAACTGACCGGGCGCGAGGGTCAGCGTGGGAGAGGTCCACGGAACCAGATCGTTTCCCTGAATCGTGACAAAGAACGGACCGCCAGGAGGCAAACCGGCAAAACTGAAGGCTCCGCTTTCATTCGCAACCGTCGTGCGGGGCAGGCCGGCGCCGGGGCCGTTGAGGGTGACGGTGACGCCGGGGATCACATCGAGGTCGGCGTCAGTTACCGTCCCGCTGATGCTCGCCGGCTGCGGCGCGGGCGCAGCAATCTCCTGCGCCCTGCCCGCCGCCAGTAGAACGAGAAATGCAAGCGGGAGAATGCGCAAAGGGCCTGCGCCGTTCCATGAGATGCTCCGTTTGCGTGCAATCGAATCCATCGCTCCGGCTCCCGGCATGCGTCGCGAGGCGCATGCTCATCTTGCTAAACGAGGGGAGCAATCACTTCGTTACAGAAAATCGACAGCGAATGATTGAGTCTCGCATCGTCTGCACGGCGCGTTAGGGCGCTGCAAGGGCGCGCACCTCTCGCCTGCGCCGAGCTTAGAATGATGGCATCGCTGTCGAAGCAGAGGATGGTCGCCGCGTGCGCTCGGAGCTGGAAAATGCAGTCGAGATCCTTGCCAAGGCTGAGGCAGGCAGCCTCGACGAGGCTCTGCTGCTGCTGCGCAGAACGGTCTTCTCGTTTGCGATGAAGATCTGCGGACAGCAGCAGGACGCAGAAGACACGGCGCAGGAGGTCCTCTTCAAGTCACTGCCTCACCTGGCCAAGCTGGAGGATGCGAGGGCTCTCTCGGCCTGGCTGTATCGTTCTGCCATGAACCGCTGTTGGCAAAATCGACGCAAAGTCTCCTATCGCAATCAACTTGCCCTCGATGACCTGGCGCCGAGCGAGGCGGAGCTGAGAGACCTGCTCGAAGATAAGGCAACCGCCGACCCGGAATCCCAGTCGCTGCAACGTGAAGGCCTGCAGATGCTGCATGCTGCCGTCTTGCACCTGCCCCCGCAATACAGAATAGTGCTGGTGCTGCATGACATGGAGGAACTCGACACCGAGCTGGTGGCGAAGATCCTTTCGCTCGCGCCAGGGACCGTGAGGGTCCGCCTGCATCGTGCCAGGTTGCTGGTGCGGAAGGAGATCAGCAAAGCCGGCAAAGACACGCGCCGCCGGCTACCGTCCACCAAACTCGCCAGGGCTCGCTCACTCGAATGCCAAAAGATCTTCGCAAATCTTTCAGAGTACCTGGATGACGAGTTGCCGGTAGAAAGCTGCGAGCAGATGCGCAGTCATATCGAGGCCTGCCCCACGTGCCTGGCCTTCATTGACGATCTCAAGCGCGCGATTGACCGCTGCCGGTCACTGAACTTCTGCCCTTCGACCGACGCTCCGCCGGCGCTGAAAAGGCTCTTGACCGAGGAGTACCGTCGCCTCATCCAGGGCGCGCCCGGAGACAAGAAGCGACGCTGAGCGGCCCTCTTCTCCTGCGGCAATCCCCTCGCGTCGCGCATGAAACCCGGCATAAGGGCTCGCTTTTTCAGCAGGTTGCATGTATACGCTCCAATTCACCCGAAGGGAACTCAGTAAACAGGCGTGTACACACTTGACTAGTGCCAAAAGGTATCCTGTTGAATTATCAAGGGCTTGACTTCCCTCTGTTTGGAGTGACAATTGCAATTGACTAAGTGCTGTGCCCAAAGTCACCCATTCGGAGGATAGCCGGTTGCATTGGATCGCCTGGTGGCCAACTGTGGTCGTCCTCTCTGTGGCAACGGTCACGGATCTTCGCAGCCGTCGGATTCCGAATTGGCTTGTTCTGCCGTTTTTGGCAGTCGGAGTTGCAGTTTCGACTTGGGTTCAGGGTTGGACCGGGCTCGAAAAGAGTCTGGAAGGGGTGGGCTTGGGTCTGCTGCTGTTCGGCATCCTGGCCTGGATGGGCGGTATGGGAATGGGGGACGTGAAGCTTTGTGCCGCGATTGGCGCCTGGCTTGGCCCTCATCAGCTGATTCTGGCGCTGGTGCTGACCGGAATCGTCGGCGGCTTCATGGCGCTGGGCTGGGCGGTAGTTGGCGGGTTTCTTGGGGAGCTTTTCACCGGGAGCAGTGACGTTTTGTTTGGTTGGGCCAAGCGGGGTATGCGGGGAAATCCGGAGTTGACTCTGAAAAACCCTCGAGCGCGTAAGATGCCTTACGCTCCGGCGATCGCAATCGGGACGCTGATGTCGTTCTTGGCTCAATAAGGCCGATGGGATTGAAATAGATGCCCTGCGTGCTCCATCGCTGACAGGGCCGGTTGGGTGAACGAATTTTTCCACCTCAGAATTGGGAGTCTCAGATCTGTTATGTCGACGAACCCGCAGGAGATTAGCACAGCCGGTCTCGGGTCGCTCACGGTCGGGCTGATTGGGCCGAGCGACCAGCGAAGAAGAGGTCTTGCGCACGCGCTGGCTGGCTGTGACGTGACAGCGATTCAGGAGTATGTCACCTATCCGGGGTCTCCAGCGGAAGTTGCGCGCATCCATGAAACGCATCCGGATGTGATCATTATTGAACTGGACAGCGACCGAGAAACAGCCCTGTCTCTGGTGGAGCAGTTGGCCGCAAACTCAGAGACGACAGTGATGGTCTGCTCATCGCAGTCCGATCCCGGTGTCCTGATGCACTGCATGCGCGCCGGAGCCCGTGAGTTCCTGCCCCAGCCGATCGCCATCGGCACCCTGGCGGAAGCCCTCGGACGGGCGGCGGCGAGAAAGCCTTCTCCGCGGAGCGGAAGCGACAACGCCGGAAGAGTCCTTGTCTTCTTGGGCGGCAAGGGCGGCTCGGGCGTGACCACTGTGGCCTGCAATTTCGCCGTATCCATCGTGCAGGACTGCAAGAAAACCGCCCTGCTGATCGATCTTGACCTGCCCCTGGGAGATGCGGCGCTCACGCTCGGCATCTCGCCCCAGTTCTCCGCGGTCGATGCCCTGCAGAACCACACAAGGCTGGACACAAACTTTCTCTCAAAGCTCCTGACCAATCACAGCTCGGGACTGGCGGTGCTCCCCGCCCCTGGAAAGTTCCCCAAGGTCGACATTGAAAGCGAGGCTCTGGAGAGACTCGTCGCAGTCGCCAGGGCGAGCTTTGACTTCGTGGTGATCGATGCTGGATCGCGCTTCGACCTCAGCGATAACACGCTCGTCGAGCACGCCGACATGGTCTACCTCGTGATGCAGGCGGGCATTCCAGAACTGCGAAACTCGCATCGGGTGATTTCGCAATACTTCAAGTCCGGAGGGTCAAACCTGGAGCTGGTTCTGAATCGCTTCATCCCGCGTGCGGGCGGGGTGGACGAAGAGCATATCGCGAAGGCTCTCAACCGTTCTGTGCAATGGAAAATCCCCAGCGACTATGTGGCTGTCAGGCGCATGCAGAATGAGGCCACACCTCTCGCGCTCGAGGACTCGATGATTGCGCGGGCGATCCGGGAGATGGCGCGGTCTGCTTGCGGCCTGGATGCTGAGCCGGCAAGAAAAAAGAAGCGGGCGTTTGGGCTGTTTGGCTGAGATGGGCTTCATCGACGATTGCAAACTGGAAGGGTGACGCGTGGAAAATCTGAACCTGGAGAACTTTAAATCGGAAGTACACCGGACTCTGATCTCGAAGCTAGATCTCGAGAAGCTCTCGCGTGTGAACTCGAACCAGGCGCGTCAGGCCGTGTCGAGCATCATCAGCGAAATCATCAGCGACCGGCGCGTTCCCCTGAGTTTCGATGAGCAGGAAAAAATTCAAACCGACCTGCTCGACGAAGTCTTTGGACTCGGACCCCTCGAGCCGCTGCTCAAAGACCAGAAGATCTCCGACATTCTCGTCAACGATAAAGACCACGTCTTCATCGAGCGCGGCGGCGTATTGACCAGGGCAAACGCTTCGTTTCGCGACGACCGCCATCTTCTCCAGATCATCGACCGCATCGTCTCCCGCGTGGGTCGAAGAGTAGACGAATCGTCGCCCATGGTGGACGCCCGTCTTCCCGACGGATCGCGCGTCAATGCCATCATCCCTCCTCTGGCTCTCGATGGGCCCTCTCTTTCCATCCGCCGTTTTGGCACTGGCCCTCTCGCGGCCAATCAGCTCGTGCAACTGAAGAGCATCTCCGCGGAGATGATGGAACTGCTCTCCGCCGCGGTTCGTGCTCGGCTCAGTGTTCTGATCTCGGGAGGCACCGGCGCAGGCAAAACGACGTTCCTGAACATTCTGTCGCAATACATTCCGCAGAATGAGCGCGTCATCACCATCGAAGACGCCGCCGAGTTGCAGCTTTCCCAGGAAAATATCGTGCGCCTTGAGACCCGGCCGCCCAACGTGGAAGGACAGGGCGCGATTCGGCAGCGCCAGCTCCTCATCAACTGCCTTCGTATGCGGCCCGATCGCATCATCATCGGCGAGTGCCGCGGAGAAGAAGCCTTCGACATGCTCCAGGCCATGAACACCGGGCATGAGGGATCAATGACAACCGTGCACGCCAATACCGCTCGCGATGCCCTCACCCGTCTGGAATCAATGGTGGCGATGAGCAATATCAGCCTCCCCGAAAAGACCGTTCGTCAGCAGATCGCGTCCGCAATCACAATCGTGATTCAGTGCACGCGCCTCAGCGACGGCACAAGAAAGTGCGTCAGTATCCACGAGATTACCGGCATGGAAGAGAACGTCATCAGCATGCAGGAGATCTTTACTTTTCAGAAGAAGGGTATCGGGCCAAACGGAAAGGTCCTCGGCGCCTTCCAGCCGAGCCGCATCCGCCCCAGATTCCTCGAACAACTGCGTACATCGGGCATCTTTCTTCCTCCCAGCCTGTTCGAACGCGCCTCAGAAGTGAACTGATTCCGGAAGGAGTGAACGGCGATGGTACTGATCATAATCTTGGTATTCCTCGGAGTCTTCGCAGTCGCGGCTCTGTTGATGTCCGCTTCCGGCGCGGGCGCTTCGCAGGAATCGAAACAGATGCTCGCACGCCTCGACTCCGTGCTCGCCACGAGCCAGACAAGATCCGACATGGACGATCTCCTTGTCGATGTTCGCAAAAACGAATTGACGAGCACCATCCCCTGGATGGATCGCGCCCTTCGCCAACTGGAGCTCACGCCGAGGCTGCGGCGCCTTCTCTACCAGGCCGGCCTGAAATGGACCGTCGGTGGTCTGGTGCTCATGTCGATCACAGCCTTTGCAATTCCAGGCTACCTGACCTATTCGCGCACCGGAGCAGCCCTCTTCGGACTGGCGGTGGGATTAGCCTTCGGCTTGATTCCCATTGGAATTGTCTTCCGCAAGCGCAGCGTTCGTCTCAGAAAGTTCGAAGAAGGACTTCCTGAAGCCCTTGAGCTGATCGTCAGCGCCCTGCGCGTGGGCCAGAGCTTGAATTCCTCGCTCGGTCTGGTCACCCGCGAGTGCCCCGATCCGGTGGGGGCCGAGTTCCGCGTCACCTTTGAAGAGCAGAATTACGGGCTTGAGTTAAAGACTGCCCTCGAAAACTTGATTCAGAGGGTACCTCTGCAGGATCTGCGTATCGTCGTCACCGCCATCCTCATTCAGAAGGAAAGTGGCGGCAATCTTGCCGAAGTTCTGGAAAAGGTCGTTGAAGTCATCCGGGAACGCTTCCGCCTCAAACGTCAGGTGATGACCCATACGGCGCAGGGCCGTTTAACCGGGCTTGTGCTCACAATGCTGCCTATTGTGCTCGGGTGCGCTCTGTACTTCGTCAATCCGGAAATGATGAGCATCCTCTGGACCAGGGCGATCGGGATCGAGTTGCTCTACATCGCAGGCGGAATGATCGTCGTCGGCGGACTGGTCATTCGCAAGATCGTCAACATGGATGTTTAGCGAGGGGTTATGTTATTCGCAATTCTGGCTTTTTGCGCCATCTTCATTCTGATCGTCAGCGGCGGCCTTCTCATCTTCTATCGAGAGACGGTCCAGCAGCGCATCTCGGACGCGATCAATCCCTCCGCTCGTCAGCGCACCATGAAGACGCGCATTGAAGATACTCGCGTCATGCTTGGCGGTGTCGTCGGACGGGTCGAAAAGTTTGTTCCTCGAAGCGAATCCGAGGTCTCGATTGTCCAGAAGAGGCTGATTATGGCCGGGTTCCGCGAAGAAGTCGCCGTAAAGTACTTCTACGCTTCCAAGGTCATCGGCCCGCTGAGTCTCTGCCTGATCGTTCTGCTCAGCGGCCTGGCTAAGGACAACCCCTTCTTCATCTACGTCGTGTGCCTCGGCGTCGGCTATCTGGTTCCCGATTTCTGGCTCGGAAGAATGATCAAGAAACGCCAGGCGCAGATTCGAAAGGGCCTCCCCGATGTACTCGACATGCTGATTATCTGCGTCGAGGCCGGCCTCAGCCTCGATCAGGCGACCGCAAGAACAGCGGAAGAATTGCGGCATGCGCAACCCGAGCTGAGCGACGAGTTGGGAATCGTTGCCCTTGAACAGCGCGCCGGCAGCGTGCGTGCAGACGCGTGGAAACACCTCTCAGAGAGAACTGGGGTCGATACCGTCAGAAATCTCGTTACAACCCTGATTCAGTCGGAACAGTTCGGAACAAGTATCGGCAAGACCCTCCGCGTGCATTCCGATACGCTGCGAACGAAGCGGGTCCAGGAGATCGAAGAGAAAGCGGCAAAGCTTCCGATCAAACTCATCTTCCCGCTCGTTTTCTTCATCTTTCCACCCCTGTTTTTGGTCACGTTGGGTCCCGCCGCGATCATCATGGCGGAGTCCTTCAAAACACTTTTCAACCATTGATTTTAAGAAGGGAGAAGCAGGATGGACTCGATCAATTTGATTCGCATCGTCAGTGGCGTTCTTTTTGTCATTGTGCTTGCGATCCTGATTCAGCGGCGCCGGACTCGCGCAAAGTAAAACCGCGCATGCTCGGCAAAAATTAAAACTCATCGAAAACTCACCTTCAATCAGAAAGAGAGAAGCGGAATGGACAATACAACAATTATTCGGGTTGTGGCTGGCGTACTGTTTGTCATCGTACTGGTGATCCTGATCCAGCGCCGTCGCACTAAGGTCAAGTAAGCTCGTACGGATGAGCAGATGGAGCCAGCATCCACTCGCTGGGTTTCCATCTAGCTCCTCCCGAATCGAATCTTCCAAAGCTCGTTGTCCGGTTCATCTGCCGATTCCCGGCCCGCATCAGCGCCGGGGACCAAATGATTCCGGCTGAACAATCATTTTTCCTCGTCCCGGCTTGAAAGGACGACACGTGGGGTGTTTGCCCGCGAACAGAGATTATTTCCTTATGGTTTTGCGCGGAGTGCGAGAAATTGCGGTCAACGCCCTACCCGCATTCGACCGTCAGAAGGAGCAGGATTGATGGAAAGCCCGAAGTATTGCGTATACAACCAAACGCGCGAGAGCTTCCTCAGCCTGGGAGTTACGGTAGCGGATATTACGGTCGAAAAGCTGAGGGCCATGATCGAGCGGCTCACCATCAAGTCCGACAGTGGGCTATGGATGCTGCCTTATCGCGGTATTCCATCCGCGAAAGGTCTGTCGCCAATCGACCTCCTCTATCTCGACAAGGACTATCGCGTGCTGCAGGAGGTCGAATCCTTTCCAACCTCCTCTGTGGAGCCGCTGCGCGATGAAGCAGCGAGCGCCTTGGTCTTGCCCGCGCACACAATCTATTCCTCCCAGACCCAGCCCGGCGATCAACTGGTCATCTGCATCGCCGACGAGATGGAGCGGCGTCTTGAGCGAATTGCCGAATCTTTCTCGACTTGCCAGCCTCCAGTGGAAATTCACAGCCAGCATGAAAAGCCATTGGAGGCGAAACAGGAGGAGCTTCTCCCCCTTGCAGGCAGCCGGGGCACGCTCCAGCTTGGGCTTTCGGAGCCGGATCGGGATTCCGCGCGCGGTGACAGGCCTGCTCGTGAGCGCGGAATCAAATCGTGGCTCCAGAGTCTGCTTTCTTCCGATCGAAGGCGTGCCCGGCGTCTGCCCTTGCCCGGCCTCGTCGTCTACTACTGGACGGGCAGCACTCCTCGCGCCTATCAGGTCGGCGATGTGAGCATGAACGGCCTCTACCTGCTCACAGAAGAGCGCTGGTATCCGGGAACGCTGGTGCTGATGACGCTGCAGAGAACCGATGCCGAAGGCCGCAATCTCGACGATGCAATCGCGGTACAGTCACGCGTGGTGCGTTGGGGTACGGATGGACTTGGCCTCTCGTTTATTCTCCCGAAGACCATGACTCCAGATGCCGATGGCGCATGGCCGGCGAACTGCGCCGACAAAAAGACTCTTGAACGATTCCTGCAGCGTCTGGAAGATGCCCAGCAACAATCCGAGCCCACATTCGAATAGCTCGCCCGGGACCTTTCGGCGCAACACCTCGCGCCTTCCGTCATACGGTTGAGCGCTGATTTTGCCGGAGCCTGTGCCCTCTCGGCAGCGCTCCCGGCCTTGCCCTCGCAATGCGCAGCATGCCGATCATGCACAGTTCGCAGCAGAATTGTGACGCGGATCAATTACCTGGATTGTGCGATCCTTGATGCAGGCTCCTTGCTCTCAACCTCGGCGATCATCTTCTCTACCTGATCTTTCGCTTCGTAGGTGGGATCGGTGGCCAGCAGCTTCCGCCAGTCCGCCAAAGCGCCCCGGCTGTCCTGCTTTCCCCGCCAGCGCACCAGCCCCCGATTGAACAAGGTATTGGGGTTATCTGGAGCAATCGACAGAGCCTTGTCAAACTCCTCCAGGGCGCGATCGGTGTTGCCCAGATACCACAATGCTGTTGCCATGTCCGTGCGCACCGCGGCATCCGATGGACGCAGCGCCAGCGCTTGGGCGTACTTGTCGATTGCCGCCTGATATTGCCGCCCATCGTAGTACAGGTTGCCAAGCCCAATCAGAGCCTCTACATCCTGCGGGTTCGATGCGAGCCGCTTCTGGAACGGCGCGGCTTGCGCGGCGGCTTCGCTTTGCAGCGTCTCCCCAGCCGATTGGGGCGCAGTCCCAGCCGACGCCGGTTGGGTGGGCGTCGGCCTGGGGTCCGGGCGATTGCCCATCCACCATCCGCCGGCCAACCCCGCCATCAGGCAAACAACGGCTGCAAGCGCGGTGCGTTCCCGTGTCCATATCCACCGGCTTGTTGAGACTGAGCCTCTCATTCTGTCGGCCCTCCCACCGGTCTGCCCGCGCGTTTCGGTGCAGAGGCTGCAGCCATCAGACTCTTCACCTGGTTCTTCTGCGCCGCTGTCAGACTGGGATTGGTTCTGAGAAGTTTGCTCCAGCACGCGAGCGCTCCCGGACTGTCGTGCCTTGCTTGCTGCCGTATCAGTCCAAGGTTAAAGAGCGCGTCGGGATTAGCAGGCTCCAGGGTCAGCGCCTGATCCAGCTGCGCCATCGCGCCGTCGGCGTCTCCGCTGCGATACAGGCTCGTCGCTAGATGAATTCGCATGGCGGCATTCTTCGGATCGCGTGCGACCGCCTTCCCGTACCACAAAGCCGCTTCGCTGAACTGGTGGCTTGCATGATAGATCGATCCTGCCTGCGCAAGCAGCGTCACGTTGCCCGGATCGCTCTTCAGCGTTTCAAGAATCGGCGCGGCTTGCTGATCGGCGATGCGCCTCATTTCGTCCAGTGTGGGCGGCTGCGCCAGTTGCGCGGCGCCAGCCGAACCCGGGCTTGATACCTGTCCTCCCACATGCTCCGGCTGCGGCGCCGAGCCTTGCGATCGCCGCAGCAGAAGGCCCGCAGCCAGACCCAGCAAAAGACAGATCACCGTGATCCACGCAACATGACTGGCGCGCACCGCCGGTTCGGGCGAAGGAATTGGAGTTGTTGAGCTCTGCATGTCTTGACGCTGTACGAAACCAATGTAGCGTGAGCTGTCCCCAAGCAATGGGCGCTTCGTCACTGAACCGCGTGATGCAGGTCACGAAACCCGCAGGAACAGGCCCAATTCGGTGCGAGGCGTGACGATTGTCACATCGAGACGCAGAAAGAAATGTTGACATGACAGCGTTGGTGTGGGCCAGTTCACCCAGCACGATTGCACCAGAAACTCCATCCCCCCGGTGGCGAATTCCGGCTTCGATCCTGTCGGGCATAATCGGCACACTTCGGAATGACTTGAGAAAAAAGTGATTCCTTAGAGCATCGAGAGTTGGGCCACATCAGCCCCAAAAACAAGTCGTTGGCCGGACGCGTTCTTTCTCTGATTCAGGAACGGACGCGACTGCGCTCACGATTCAACGAGTGAAACAGAAGAGTGCAAGAGGAGGCTTGACCGAATGAAGCAAAGATTCTTATTCGCCTTTTTCTTCCTGGCTACAGCCGGATTTGCGACTGCCCAGATCACCTCGCCATCGACTGACGTCCTTGGCGCTCACCTCAACTATGGCCGCGGTTGCGCGGCTTGTCATGCGCCGCACAGCGGCGTTTACGGAAACGGCAACGCCAAGACAGGTGACGCCTCCGCCGGCACGATGGCCCTATGGGGCGAAGACGTGGCCAGCCTGTATGGCAAAACCATCGTTACCGGCCAAACCGATCGGGGCACCGTTACCGAGGTGCTGCCAGGCAGCCTGACCGCGACCACGCCGGATGTCTCTGGGGTGCTTATGTGTCTCAGTTGTCATGACGGCAACTTCGCGCAGGGCGCCATGATGAAGAACAAAGTCTATGAGACCCTGCCCCCAACCTACGGTACGTACAACACGGTTCCCACGCTGCTGGGCAATGACTACACCGGTACGGGCAACTACCTGAACGATCACCCGGTAGGCCTGAACGCCACGATGGGTTGCGGCGGCCAGTACAACTGGGACTGCACCATCAGCGCCACCGGCCAGGTTCTCATGACCGGCGCAGCTTCCAGTAAGTTTGTCGTGAACTACGGCTACTTCGTCAACCCGGGCGTCTACAACAATCAGCCGGTGGTCATGTGCACCACCTGCCATAACCAGCACTCCATGAATGTTGTGAAGGTCACCAACGGCATCACACCGGGCAAGGTCTCTTCCGGCCTGCCCACGGGCACCTACGCAACGATGTTCTTCATTCGCGCGCCCTACAACCCTGCCAGCGCCACGGTAGGCAGCAACCAGACAGCGCAGTTCTGCCGGCAGTGTCATGGCGGCGAATCCAACGAAATGAACGGCAGCACCGCTGTCACAACCTTCTAGCTTTATGCATCCGGGGAGGGGAAGACTTGCCCCTCCCCGTCTTTTCATCGCGGGATGGCAACAATGAAGTGCAGATTTGCAGGTTACGGAATTGTCACGCTGGCGCTGGCCGCTGGGGCACAGGTGGCTTCGCATGCTCCCACAATCGCTCCGCCGGTCCCTGCCGCGGCAGCGAACGAAAAGCCGGTTGTGCAGGTGAACGGGACCGTGTTGACTGAGTCGGATCTGATGCGCGAAGAACTCACCATCTTCCCCTACGCCCGGCAGCATGGAGGAATCCCAAAGGACCTCGAGCCGCAGATCCGCCAGGGAGCCCTGAGGATGATCGTCTTTGAAGAGCTGGTCTATCAGCAGGCCGTGCGGGAACACTGGACCGTGCAGCCGCCGAAGCTGCGCGAGGCAGAGGCCGCGTTTCGCAAGCAGTTTGCTACGCCCGAGGAATTCCACGAGGTCCTGACGCAGCAGTTCAAAGGCTCCAGCGAGCTCCTGCAGCAGAAGATTCGGCGTTCGATTCTGATTGACGAGTTCCTTCAAAAGGAAGTGGAAGAGAAGAGTGCCGTAAGCCTTGCAGAAGCGCACGCCTACTACGTCCGGCATTCCGATGAGTTTCAGCATCCGGAGACGTTTACATTCCAGACCATCTCCATGCTGCCCCCTCAAAACGCCACGGCCGGCCAGCTCAAGGAAGAGCGCACGCGCGCCGAGCATGCGCTGGAACAGGCCAGAGCCACCAAGAGTGCGGAAGCGTTCGGCCTGCTGGCGGAAAAAATCTCCGAGGACGACTACCGCGTGATGATGGGCCAGCACAAGCCCATTCCCGTCGATCAGTTGGCCCCCCAGGTTGTGACCGCTCTGCGCGCCATGAAGCCGGGAGACGTGAGCGGCCTGATTCAGGTGGAACAGGTCTACACGATCCTGCGCCTTCAGGCGCATGCGCCGTCGGGCAAGGACAGCTTCATCGATGTGAAGCAGCAGTTGCAAAAGAAGCTTGAACAGAGCAAGCGGGAAACTCTGAGAACTCAACTCGATCGTACGCTGCATCAGAACGCGAAGATTCAGACGATGTGAGGACGTTAGCAATCAGTCAAGCTCAAACGGCACAAATGGCGGAGCAGCAATTGGGCGGTTGGAACAGGGTGCAGAAGATAGGAGGCACTGCGGGACGGACAGAGATCCTGAAGCAGCGCCTGCTGATGAAGGATGAAAGCAATTGAACGGATTTCCTCAAGCTGCGATCCTCTTGCCGGCATGGCTGCTGTGTACGGCGCTGCCCGTCAGCGCACAGCTTCACATCGGCGAGGTCACAGCCAAGGGCAACGGAACCGTCTCCAGCGGCTACAACGCCACCTATGGCAACCAGGCTGTCTCCACGCATAGCTGGGTGGCCGGCGGTGCGGCCACTGTCTCCGGCGCTTTTCACAACCCCAACTTTCTTTCCTACGACGCCTCCTTCTATCTGAACCAGTCCAGGGCAAACTCGAACTTTCAGTCCATCTCCAGCGCCAGCGGAGTCAATCTCTCCTCCAACATCTTCGCGGGAAGCCCGTTTCCCGGCGCGCTCAACTACTCCAAGGCATACAACAGTGAAGGGAACTACGCGATACCCGGCCTCGCCAATTATGTGACCCACGGGAACAGCGACACCTTCGGAATCAACTGGAATGAGAACCTTCCGGATAAGCCGACTCTCTCCGCAGGCTGGCAGGTCGGAAAGAGTCAATACACCGTCTATGGAACCAACGACGAAGGAAACAACTCATTTCACTCCATCAACCTGAACGCAGGCTACAAATTGGAAGGATTCACCACCGGCGCATTCTATACAGCCGGCGGCGCACAGTCGCGCATTCCTCAGATCATCGCTGGATTGCAGTCGACTCAGATTGATTCAACGAACAATGCCTGGGGTGTCAATGCCACCCATCTGCTTCCCTATCACGGATCATTTTCGAGCACCTTCAACCGCTCTTACTGGGATAGCAGCTACCTCGGAACCTCCACGAGCGGCACCATCGACATGGTCACCGCGCAGGCAGCCGTGCAACCAAGAAACAACCTCTCCTTCTCAGTCAGCACAGATTACTCCGACAATCTGAGCGGCCAATTGGTGCAGGCTGTGGTCACGGCCGGCGGCTTCGTGCCCGGTTACAACACCAATGCAAGCTCCAACTCACTCGACATCATGTCGATCGCAACTTATACACCCGCGCCAAACACGCAGACCTCCGCCTACTTTGAGCGCCGCACCCAATCCTTTCTCGGCAGCTCCTATGGCGTCGATTCCTACGGCGCCAGCGCAACTTACGCGCATGGACTCCTCGGCGGAACAATCAATGGAGCAGGCAGCGTCACCGCGAATCGTTCCGACACCATGGGCGGCGACTCGCTTAGCTTCTCGCTGACCGAGAATTATTCCACGTCTCTCCTCGGCTGGAACGTCACCGAATCCTTCGGATATGCGCAGAACGCAGAGACGCTGCTCATCACCTATATGAGCTCGTACTACAACTACTCGGCGAATGTGCGCCGCCGCTGGGGTCCTTTCAATGTAAGCGCGGGTGCGGGAGGAGCGCGCACCGCGTTGACGGATCAGCCCGGCACTACGAGCACCAGTGAAACGTATGAGGCTGCCGCGGGATACGGGCAGTGGATTACCGCCACAGGAAGCTACTCGAAGTCCAGCGGGCAGGCCATCGCCACCGGCGCCGGACTGGTGCCGGTGCCGGTTCCATCGCCCACGCTGCCCTCCAGCGTCATCAGCCTTTATGGGGGCCAGAGTTATTCCATTGGCGTATCCAGCACTCCGGTCAAAAAACTGATCATGGCGGTGACCTACGCCAAATCTACAAGCGACACCACACTGAACTCCATTGCATCGGCAAATCAGAACAACGAATTCAACACACTGATTCAGTATCAATACCGGAAGCTTGACTTCATGAGCGGATACGCTCGGCTTCAGCAGGGTTTCAGCAACTCCGGATTGCCGCCCGAAGTCATCGCTTCGTATTACGTAGGAGTTTCGCGTTGGTTCAACTTCTTCTAGCTCGGGCAGCCCAAGGTCGCTGGACGGCCGCTCTCACAGCAGCGGTGCTCTGCACGTTGCCCTGCGTGGCATGGACGTCGCCCCACCCAAAGCCGCATGAAGAAGCGAAAACCGCATGGGAGATGTCGCTCGCAGGCGGGCGCAGCCTTACCTGGGAGAGAAGCTTCCACACCGAGTCGGAGGTGAAGCCCAACCGCGGATTCTGGAACAAGGTCCTCGACTTCGTTGCCGGCTCTCCCGACTACCGCTTCCTCGTCCGGCCCTACAGCGTCGTGGTCGATTCGCACGGACGCGTCATCATCTCCGATCCCGGCGTGCAGGGCATTCACATCTTCGACTTTGCCGAGCGCAAATATAAGTTTCTCCAGCACGAGAGCCGGAAGACCGGATCGATGATTGCGCCGCAATGCATCGCCGTGGACGCGCAGGACAACATCTACGCCACGGACTCTGAAGCAGGTGAGATCTTTGTCTTCGCGCCGAACGGCAAGTTCCTGCGCACCATCGGAGCCTTGAAAGGTGGGGAAGGCTACTTCAAGCGTCCCACCGGCATCGCGGTGGACTCAGTTGCGCAGAAGATCTACGTTTCGGATACCTTGCGGAACGAAATCTTCGTCCTTGACCTCGCAGGCAACATCGTGCAGACCATCGGGAAGGAAGGCAGCGGCGAGGGCGAGTTTCAGTCGCCTACCGAACTCCGGCTTTCCGGGAAGAATCTTTTCGTTGTAGACGCATTGAACTTCAGGATTCAGGCCCTCGATTCATCCGGCCAATTTCAATACGCCATCGGCAAGATCGGCGATTCGGCGGGAGCAATGTTTCGTCCCAAGGCCGCGGCGGTCGATTCGGAAGGCGACATCTACGTCGTCGATGCGCTCTGGGGCCTGGTCCAGGTCTTCAATCGTCAAAGCCAGTTGCTCTACTACTTCGGGGCCAGAGGCACGCGGGCCGGCGAGTTCCAGTTGCCCTCCGGGCTCTTCATTGACCAGGCCGATCGCGTCTACGTCGTCGATTCATTCAATCGCAGAGTTCAGGTCTTTCACTACTCCGCTCTGCGAAGCGAAGCGCGGGAGGCCGGACAATGAGACTCTCCGTGCGCCTCATCGCCTGCATCCTCCTGCTTGCAGGAAACAGAATCTTCGCCCAGGTTCTGGGAGACGCGATGGGCATGCACAACCTCGGACCCGGCAGCAAATCGCCGGTCACAGGCGCGCGGCCGGACTCCTGCTCGTACTGCCACGCCCCGCACTCAGGGCTCAATATCGGACTCTGGAACCAGAAGCTCACGACGCAGGTCTATTCGCTCTACACCAGCACCACGGAGAAGAACACCTCAACGCAACCGGTCCTCGGATCGGCCAGCAACATGTGCCTGAGCTGCCACGACGGCACGGTGGCAGTTGGCGAGACGGCCACGTACGGCAAGGTCACGACGCAGGGGTCGATGTATCCCGCGGATGTCTTTGGCAGCAGCCTGAATTCTTCGCATCCCATCAGTCTCGCCCTGCCGCTTCAGGACGTCATTCATCTGGTTGCAACCCTTGCCGGGAGCGGGCAGACCGCAGACCCAACGCATGGGGTGAAGCTGATTCAGGGAAACGTGCAGTGCACCTCCTGTCACGATCCCCATGTGCAGGGAAAAGATCTCATATCCCTCAACTTCCTCGTCAAGGACAGTTCCAGCGGCCAACTCTGCCTCGCGTGTCATGACCCGGCTCGGCAGATCGGCGGAGCCGTCAACCCGCTCGCCGGTTGGGCTACCAGCGTTCACGCAACGTCCAGCAGTAAAATCGCGCCACAGGCTGCGCTGGGCAGCTATTCCACCGTCGGCACCGACGCCTGCATCTCCTGCCACACGCCGCACAATGCCAGCGGCCCTGCGCGCCAGTTGCGCGGCATGAACGAGCAGGACTGCATGACTTGTCACAATGGCGGAGCGAACATCTCCCAGGTCTCGCCCTACGCCAACGTCTTCGCGGAATACGCCACGCCCAAAATTGGCCATCCCTTTCCAACCTCCTCCAATCCGCACGATGAGGCTGAGGCTGCAATTCCCAACAACAATCGGCACGCCACCTGCGTGGACTGCCACAACCCGCACGGCTCCATGGCGGTGGGCGTCTTTCCCTCCCCGCCCTTGATCCGCATTTCGCAGCAGGGCGTCACCGGAATCAGCGCCACCGACGGCGTCACGGTTCTGAACCCCGCGGTCAATCAATATGAAAACTGCCTGCGCTGCCACGGAACGAGTGTTGGCAAGCAGATCCTGCCGGCCTTTGGCTATCTTCCTGTTCGCCTCGTCTCGGCGGGCGACCCGCTCAATCTGATTCCGCAGTTCGCGCTCACCTCCACGTCAAGCCATCCTGTGACCCACACACGCCGCAGCACGCTGCCGCAGCCAAGCCTGCGCACCTACATGCTCAACCTCGACGGAATCACGCAGGGACGACTGATGGGCGTGCAGATCTTCTGTACCGACTGCCATAACAGCGATGACAACAGAGAATTCGGCGGAGCCGGCCCCAACGGCCCGCACGGTTCCCGATGGACGCATATCCTCGAGCGCCGCTATGAAATGAGCCAGGCGCCGCTGCCCGGCCAGACGATCACAAATCTCTTTCCTACGCCCGACCTCACCGCCGTCGGCCCCTATGCACTCTGCGAAAAATGCCACGACCTGAGCAACCAGATTGTGCAGAACACAAGCTGGAATCATCACAGCGACCACATCAGCACCGGCTTCAGTTGTTCCGTCTGTCACACCGCTCATGGCATGGGCGCCACCAGCGGGACCGTCAGCGGAGAGCGGCTGGTCAACTTTGATGTCAACGTCGTCGCATCCAACGCGGGCCTGCCCATCTCCTACAATCGCGCCGCAAACACCTGCGTGCTGGTCTGTCATGCCACCGCGCACAACGCCGACGGAAGCATCAGCGCCCTGGCTGCGCGCCGCGCGCCCGCTGCACGGCGCTGAACGCAGTTGCGGTCTCTGCCTTCTCAGCACTGCTGAGCCGCCCCCGTGCGCGCGCATCAGAAGATGGTGCCCGCGGTGCTCCCGTTCATCTCGTTCGACTTGTCCGCATGGCATTGCCGGCAGAACTGTGCCGTCTGGTTCGATTGCTGGTTGGTGTCATTCGGATTGTACGGAGCGCGCAGAAAGAACATCGTGGCATAGGTCCCCGGAGGCAATCCTGAAACCGAATTGCTGTTGATCGTTACGACATTCATCGAATGAGGATCGTGACAGGTCGTACAGACCACGACCGCCGTGTTGTTGTAGGCGCCTGGCTTGACGAAAAATCCGTAGTTGTTCACAAAGCGGCTGGCGCGCGCCCCGGTCATGCGGACCGCGCCATTGATAATCGCGCAGTCCCAGTTCGTCGCGCCTCCGCAGCCGATCGCTGCGCTCAGGCCCATCGGATGCTCGTTCAGATAATTGCCCATGCCCGCGCCAT
>VFSW01005833.1_pt1 | contig 18163 bp, 14 predicted proteins | sample 5358111 | NCBI WGS metagenome assembly VFSW01 (sample SAMN11554181, study PRJNA540505) | mine drainage metagenome | isolation source: sediment from site ElyBrook_90M | place: USA: Ely Copper Mine, Vershire, VT | collected 2017
GATTTCCTTGTACCCAGCGCTTCACCGCGCCGTCGTCCAGTCTAGAATGACCTTCCCGGTCTGCCCGGATGTCATGGCTTCGAAGCCCTTTTCAAACTCGGTGTGGTCGAAGCGATGGGTAATGATGGGAGAAATATCCACACCCGATTCAAGCATGACCGACATCTTGTACCAGGTTTCGTACATCTCGCGGCCATAGATGCCCTTGATGGTGATCATGTTGAAGATCACCTGGCGCCAATCCATCTGCGATTCTTTGGCCGGAATGCCGAGGAGGGCGATCTTCCCGCCGTGGCTCATATTGGCGATCATGTCGCGGAGCGCAATGGGGTTGCCGGACATTTCGAGCCCGACATCGAAGCCTTCGGCCATGTGCAACTGCTTCTGCACCTCGGCAAGCGGGGTCTCATTGGGATTGACCGCAAGCGTAGCGCCCATACGTCGCGCCAAATCGAGGCGGTAAGGGTTCATGTCGGTGATGACGACGTGCCGCGCGCCGGCGTGCTTCACCACGGGAATTGCCATAATGCCGATAGGCCCGGCGCCGGTGATCAATACATCTTCGCCTGTGACCGGAAACGAAAGCGCCGTATGCACGGCATTTCCGAATGGATCAAAGATGGCAGCGACTTCCTTGTTGATCCCGGGGTCATGTCGCCAGATGTTCGACATGGGGAGCGAGATGTACTCGGCGAACGCACCGGGCCTGTTTACACCCACGCCATGCGTTTGGGCGCAGAGATGACGACGGCCGGCCAGGCAATTACGGCAGCGCCCGCAGGTGACGTGGCCCTCGCCACTCACAATGTCTCCCGGATGGAAGTCGTTGACGTTCGAACCTACTTCAACGATCTCACCAACGAATTCATGTCCGATGGCCATGGGAACCGGAATGGTCTTTTGCGCCCACTCGTCCCACTGATATATGTGCACGTCGGTCCCGCAGATTCCGGTATATTGCACCCGGATCAGCACATCGTTGATCCCAAATCGCGGTTTCGGGATTTCCTCAAGCCACAGGCCGCGTTCGCTCCGGCTCTTTACTAATGCCTTCATTCAGTCCCCTCCCTCAAATACATGCGGCCGGGACACTCTTGCGCAGCTCGCACTGAAAGATACATCTTCGCTCCGGCAATCATTCTCCAGCACACCGCATAACTGCAAGCGGCTATCCTGCGAAGTGGAACAAAGAATGCTGGTTGCGGGGGCTCAGTAGCGCTTCATCATCGCAGCCGGGCCAGGTCCCACGCGGCCTCTCAATAGCCAGTCCACGGCGCCCCGCACGTCGTCTTCTCTGGCTTCGCCCATGATGCGGGCGACAACCTCTCCCTGCGCGTCGAGGATCGCCGTGCCGGGAACAATATCGCCGAGGCCGAAGCGGTCCATAGTATCCGTATCGGCGTCGTCCCAACTCTCCAGGCTGACGTGAAGGCGGTCGAGTACCGCTGGAATCTTCGCGCGGTTTTTCGGTTCATCGATGGAGACGAGGACGAAACGCACCGGCTTTCCAGCATAGGCTGCGGCAAGTTGCGACAGGCGGGGCAGCTCTTCCTGGCAGGGACCGCACCACGTGGCCCAGAAATTCACGACGACGATTTGTCCGCGCAAGGAAGATATCTTGCGGGAATGTCCGTCGAGCGACTTGAACGCGGGGTCGGGAGCGCGCTTTGCGGGCAGCATCGTTGGCGCAAAACAAACGACGAGAAGCAGCGGACCCAGGGAGCAGAGAATTCTGCGAGAAAGCATAGCTCCTGACTATATTCCCGTCGGCATTAAAGGTCTCTCCATCGAAAGGTCGAAAGCAGGCTCCATCGCACGGGTCACGACTCGGGAGGAATGGGGTAGTAACTTCGGTTGCATTGCATTCGTGATTTGCTATCTTCTCCGCGAAGCGCGCCGAATGCGCGAGGCCAACTGAACTTCCCCAACGCAGGAGTTAAAACATGAAAACCTTCCTCATGCCGGGGGCGGCTGCGGCTGCCTCTGTCTTTACGGTACTAGCCTGCCTGCATCCCGCTTCTGCGAACGCGCAGGGGTGCGTCGCCGCGCACTCTCCGCAACCTGTTATCTCCGGGCTCGATCCCGGCTCCGAGGCCAATGTACGCCATACTGCGGGCACCAACATCTTCCACGGGCTCACCGTCACGACCGGGTTCCGCACCTATAGCTCCTTCCGGCATTACATCGGGACGGTCTACCAGGTGCAAAGACAGACGCAGCACAGCGCAGTCGTGAATCATGTTGACCTGTTCGAACTTGACCTGAACTACCAGCTGACTCCGCGCTTGAGCGCAATCGCCAGCGTTCCCGGGTTGGAGGCGACACGGCACGGCCAGAGCAGCCCCCTCAACATCTATCGCTCCGGCGGTATCGGCGACGTGACGGTCGGCGTGCAGTCGTGGGTGTGGCGGCCACCGACAGAAAGCCACGGAAATATCGCATTCTCCGGTCAACTCAAGTTACCCACCGGCATCAACGATGCCCAGGGAAACAAGACACTGGCGAACGGGAGCAAGCTGGAAGAACCATTTGATGAATCCATTCAGCCTGGCGATGGCACCTGGGGCTTCACCCTCGCCACTGAGGCCTACCGCGAACTGTATTGGAAGACGACGGGCTACTTTACCGGCTCGTGGCTCTTTAACCCACAGGATACGACGGGGGTGAAGACCTTCCGTTCGGCGCCGGGCGAAGACGTTGTGTCGGCTGCTGACCAGTACCTGTGGCGCGGAGGATTTTCGCGTCCCGTCACCGGGGTCCGTCCCTTGCGCGGGCTGGCCCTCAGCCTGGGCGGACGCATGGAGGGTGTACCGGTACGGGATGCGTTCGGCAAAAGTGATGGTTTCCGGCGCCCTGGCTATGTGATTTCAATTGAGCCCGGTCTGATGTACGCGCGCGGGCTGTACATGATCAACGTGAGCGGCCCATGGGCTATGGAACGCAACCGCAAGATCAGCGTAACGGATATCGCCAATCATGCGCACGGCGACGCGGCATTCGCCGATTACACGGTCATTGCTGGGATTTCGCGGACTTTTTGAAGGGGTGGACAGCCCATAGTGGGTTGCGTTTTACAACGGAAGCCACAAATCAGACCAGGGCCACGACTCGTTACCAATTCGGTAGCGGGTTGTGGCCCTGACCATTTGTTCCGAAAGTAGGAAAATCCGGTGCTTGCGCCTGGGCTGCTACTTTACGGTCAGAGCGAAAGTGGTGGAGTGCGTCGTGGCTGTAATGCCGTTGCTCGACTGCGCGGTTACCTGGAGGGTATAGGTGCCGGACGGCGTGGGCAGGTTATAGGGCGGCCCGTGGTTGTAGTAGTTATAGCGCGGGGCGCAGGCGGTGGCTCCCAGGATGGTCACGAATCCGATAAACGCCAGAAGCGAAAGGCGGCTGAGCCAGGGGTGGCGGCGCGCAGAGAAGGCCAGTCCGGCGAGTCCGATGCTGCCGGGAAGCAATAGGGCCCACGCCACAGGATTCGAGTTGCCGGGCGCGGGAGGGGTGACGCCTGCCAGGGATGTTGCCTGGGTGGTGATGGTTACCGAACTGGTGGTGGGGGCCACTGCGTTGGGTACGATCTGGACGTTCTCAGGCGTGAAGGTGCACGACGACTGGTCAGGGAATCCCGAGCACGACAGCGTGACGAACATAGGCGCCGTCAGGGCGCTGGCGTTGAGGGGCGTGATGGATACAGTTGCCAAACCGGATTGACCCGCCGCCAACGACAGCGAAGCGGGAGAAACCGAGACCTGGAAGTCAGGTGTGGGGCTGGCTGTCGCGGCACGCACCGCTGTCAGTGGCGAGACCGAGGACGTGTGCGCAGCATCGCCGGCATAGACGGCGTGCAGATTATGTTCACCGGCCGGGAGGGCGATTTCGACCCGCGCGCGGCCCTCAGAACTTAATGCGGCTCCAGCAAGCTGTTTACCATTTTCCTCGAGGACGACGGCGCCGGTAGCCGGCTGGCCGTCTTCGCCGGTAACCGCAACCGCGAAATCAGCGAGGGTGCGGCCATTGAGCGCGCGCGTCTGGGCCGACAGCGTGGTCTGCGTGGCTTGCTGACCCGAAACTGCCGTTGCCGGCACTACCAATGTGATGCCCAGTGCTGCAACCATCTCCAGCCGCAGACCGCGGCAGTTCAAAACTCTCACGTGCGCCTGCTCCCAAATCCCAAACAGAATCGTTCATCGCCAAAATAGGACAGCGTAAAACCATTGTATCCGGCGAGGCTCAAGGCCGCCCATGGCCAAAAAGGCTCGGCGGTATTCACACCTAAAACGCAGTTCCCCGCCGTACTTTGGACGTTTTGGAATCGAATTCGTCAGGCGCAGTATCAGTGGTCGAGCACCATGAAGCGCCTCAAAGTTTCTCCGGCTGCGTGGCGCGCTATCCTGTTTGTTTGAGGTGCCTTGCCATGACTTCCGCCGCAACCCGCCCCCAACTCGCTCACCTGACCGCCGCCATGGACGAACTGCGCGCTAAAGGAACCCACTTCAAACTGCGCATCCTGGATGATCAGCAGGCTCCAGTGTGCCACTACGACGGCAAGCAGGTAATCAACCTCGCCAGCAATAACTATCTCGGCCTCGCCAATCATCCCAGGTTGATCGAGGCGGCTCTGAAGGCCACCCGGGAGCTGGGCGTGGGCTCTGGCGCCGTACGGACGATTGCCGGCACCATGCGCATCCACATGGATCTCGAAGAAAAGATTGCGCGCTTCAAAAACGTTGAGGCATGCGTCGTTTTCCAGAGCGGTTTCACCGCCAACGCCGGAACCGTCAGCTCGATCCTTGGAAAAGAAGACTTCATCCTCTCAGACGAACTGAACCACGCCAGCATCATCGACGGCGCGCGATTGTCGCGTGCGAAGGTCAAGGTATTCCGGCACAAAGACGTCGACCACTGCGAAGAACTTCTGCACGAAGTGTCTACAGAACCCGGTCGCAAGCTTGTTATTACTGACGGTGTCTTTTCAATGGATGGCGATATCGGGCCAGTCGACAAGCTGTCGGCACTGGCCGAAAAGTACGGCGCCATCATGATGGTGGACGATGCGCATGCTTCAGGAGTGCTTGGCCGCAACGGCCGCGGGTCGGTCGATCACTTCGACATGCACGGGCGCGTAGACGTGCAGGTGGGCACGCTCTCCAAGGCGATAGGGGCGCTGGGCGGTTACGTTTGCGGATCGCGCGACCTGATCGATTATCTTTATCACCGCGCGCGGCCGTTCCTGTTCTCGACCTCGCATCCGCCATCGGTGGCGGCATCGTGCATCGCAGCTTTCGACATTCTGGAGCAGGAACCGGAGCGCATTGAACGGCTCTGGGCCAACACACGCTACTTTCAAAGTGAACTCAAGCTGACGGGATTCAACGTAGGCGGCGTCGGCACCCCGGCGACCGAGACACCGATTACCCCCATTATTGTCGGCGACGGCCGTGCCGCAATGGACTTTTCGCGAGCGCTCTTTGACCAGGGCGTGATGGGGACGGGAATTGCGTTTCCCACGGTGCCGGAAGGCAAGGCGCGTATCCGCCTGATTCTTACCAGCGAACACAGCCGCGAACAGCTTGACCGGGCCCTGGAAACGCTGGAACGCGTCGCCAAGCAGATGGGAATCCTATAATCGCTAGCAATGATCGCTCATCTGCGCGGCAAGCTGATTCACAAGGAACCCGGCCAGGCCATCATCGAGGCGGGGGGTGTGGGATACGACATCACCATCTCGATACCGACATTCACGGTTCTGCCGGTCGCCGGGGCTGAGGCGGCACTCCATATTCACACGCAAGTCAGCCAAGATCAGATCGCCCTGTTCGGCTTTCAGGAAAGGCAGGAGAAGCGCCTCTTCGAAAAGCTGATCACGGTCAGCGGTGTGGGCCCGCGGCTGGCCATCAAGATGCTCAGCGGACTGTCGCCGGAGCGCACGGTGCAGGCAATCCGTGGACAGGATCACGCCCAACTGGTGCGCATTCCCGGTGTGGGTAAGAAACTGGCTGAGCGTCTTGTGGTGGAACTTAAGGACAAGCTGGATGACTTCGCGGTAGCTCCCGTGCAGACGACGGTGCGTGGCGCTGCGGTGGATGACGTGCTCTCGGCGCTGGTGAACCTCGGCTACCAGCGGGTCGCCGCGGAAAAGGCGATCGAGAATGCGGTGGCCAAGGACAAGGCCCTGGCTGGGGATTTCGATGGGCTATTCCGGGGAGCGCTCAAGGTAATCCGATAAACTCGTTTGGTATGCCTCGAACTGCGAACCCGGTCCCTACAGAAGCTGTACCGTATTTCCGTCCTGAAGCGCTGAAGTTTCTGCGCAACCTTGCATTGCACAACGATCGCGAGTGGTTCACGCCGCGAAAAGCGACGTTTGAGGCGGAGTTGAAGGAGCCGATGTTAGCCGTCATCCGCAAGATCACCGATGCCATGACGGGCTTTGCCCCCAACCACGTGCGGCCGGCGGAGAAGTCGCTGTTCAGGATCTATCGCGATACGCGTTTCTCGAACGACAAGCGGCCTTACAAAACACACATCGCGGCATGGTGGTCGCACCAGGGCCTGGAGAAGACCTCGGGCGCGGGTTACTACTTTCACGTGAGCGCCAAGGAGGTCGTCATCGCGGCGGGCGCCTACATGCCCGAGAAGGATCAACTGGCCGCGATTCGCCACTGGCTGCTCGACAACCACTCAGACTTCAGGAAGCTGCTCCAACGGCCCGTCGTCCGCAGGACGTTTACCGAGTTTGAAGGTAACGCATTGCCGCGGCCACCGAAGGGGTTTCCCGCCGATCATCCCGCGCTTGATCTGATTCAGTGCCGACAGTGGGGACTCAGTGCGACCCTCGCCGCTGATGTCGCACTTAAGCCAGATCTGGCTTCGACGGTGATCCGTCATTTCAAATTGGCTGCCCCAGTCGTCGATGCTTTGAACACTCCCATTGCGGCTGCGTCTGCGCCTAAAAGAAAGGTGATTTTCGGCCTGCATTGATTGCCTCAAAGGAGGGATTGTGTCGCGCCTCGGACGTCGACACAGGGCGGAAAACCCCTGTAAATAGGGCAAAAATAGGCAAAATAGGCACAAATACCCATAAAGTCCGAAGAAAATTGTGGAAATCGGGCTTTTCCCATTGACTTTACCCCGTCTGAAGCCGCAAGGTTTACAACGACAGGGTTCTGAAAAACCCGCATGAATACAGGGGTTTCGTGCAAAGCGTTGCCTCCAGTCGCACTCCCTCATGCGGTAACCGTTTTTAGGGCATTTTCCAGGAGGAAGGTGCTCGGGGCGGCGGAAACCGAGGCAACACCCGGCCATCCTGAAAAAGGGTCGCCAAGAAGGAGAGATATACATGGCAACTGGGTTGACCAAGACCGCTTTGACGCGGCAACTGGCTGAGAAGCTCGAACTGACCAACAAGCAATCCGCGGCTTTTTTAGACCTGCTCGCGGAGACCGCAATTAAAGAGACCAAGAAGAACGGCGTCTTTGTCATTCCCGGCATCGGCCGCCTGGTGAAGGCGGAGCGCAAGGCTCGCATCGGCCGCAACCCGCAGACCGGCGCGGCTATCAAGATCAAGGCCAAGACCGTGGTGAAGTTCCGCGTGGCCAAGGCCGCCAAGGATGTCATCGCCCCCACCAAGAAGTAAGCACGCTTAGTCATTCCGGACTGCGAAAGGGGAGGAGCCTTGGCTTCTCCCCTTTCGGCTTTCTCGGAAGGGCCGGCGAATATTTCTGCACTCTGCGGCCGTTGCGTTCCATCCAACGCGTATGACGACCACATCCCCGGTTCAGCTCGTGTCTGCTGCGCAATCACCCCTTCCGGCTGCCGTTCTCTACATTCTCAGGATTGAAGGACTGGCTGTGGCGGTGATCACGGCGTTACTCTACGCCCGGACTGGCGCAAGCTGGTGGCTCTTTGCGGCCCTGTGGCTGGCTCCCGATTTGTCCATGCTGGGCTATCTGGGGAGGCCGTGCCGCGCGTCGCGCATCTACAACGCTGCCCACACCTACACGCTTCCGATTACGCTGGCGGCGTCGGGTCTGCTGTTACATGGGCAAGTTCTGCTCCCGTTTGCGCTGATCTGGGCAAATCACATCGGCGTCGATCGCATGCTGGCATACGGTTTGAAGTTCCAGGAAGGGTTTGGCTGGACGCACCTGAGCCGGCCGCGCAAAAACCGCGAGCGGGTCACGCAGCCGGCGTAGTCTGTCCGACTGGGTGCGGTATGAATGCCCGCACTACGAGTGAGATACCCAGGGTGATCAGGATCGCCTTGACCATGAGCCAGTGGTCGTATCTCCATGACAAAAATGCCAAAGTCACAAATACCCCAATGGGGTTGATCTCCGTGAGCACCGCGGAAATCCACCGCGGGTGGCTATGTGCGCGCGGGATGTTGGTGCGCAGCTGCGGAACAATGCGTGGGACAGCTTTGAGATAAGCCCGATAGGCCTCGCCGAGTTGTGCAGTGAGGAAGGCCTCTTCTCCGAGGATGAGGCGCAACATGAAGAACGCCAATAACACAAGCGAGAAAACGGCGCCCGTGGGCGGCATGATGAAGGCCATGGCCGTGAACATCAGTTCCGTTCCAAGATAAAGGGGATTGCGCACAAAGCGATAAGGGCCATCGGCCATGACCGTGCCACCCCGCATTCGCATGTCATTGACGGTGACAAAGCCGAGGTAGGCCGTACCCCATATGCGCAAAGCAGCTCCCCCCAGGGCGATCAACGATCCGATGACAATCACCACGGGGGTCGCAATGGTGAACGGCACGATGCCGAGGCGGCTCATTTCTAGGGCAAGCCACTCCAGCGTTGTCATCCGCGATCCAATGTGCAGACCCTCGATCCACGGCGCCCAGAATCCCAGGGCAATCACCACGATCATAATGACCATGCGCAGGCGAAACTCCAGTGCACTTGCACGCATTCACTGCTCTCCACCGGGCGGAGCTTTCAGCATTCGCCCTTAAACAGCGTACCCTGTCACAGGCAAGAGGTGTCGAAAGCGAACCTGTGCGGCGCGCCGCATCCACGACGGATAATGCAGCTGATTTATGGTAGGCTGGCCGAAGTTGAAGCCCTTCTATTCATAAGGAGTGACCGTGCCAGTATTGTTGCGGATGTGCATCTTTGCCGGTGGCCTGTTGGCGATTATTCCTTTAGCGGCCCAGAACTCTGCTGGACTCGGAGCCTCGGCGGCAGCGCAGTTGCCTGCCCTTACGGAGACATACAAGCAATTCCACCGCAATCCGGAGCTCTCGCACCACGAAGAGAAAACCTCGGCTTACCTTGCCGGAGAGTTACGCAAAACCGGCTTCACAGTGACTGAGCATGTCGGCAAATATCAAGACGGCACGCAGGCTTGGGGCATCGTGGCTGTCATGGAGAATGGGAAGGGACCTCGCCTGCTGATCCGCACCGACATGGACGCGCTTCCTGTCGAAGAGAAGACCGGGCTCGACTATGCCTCCACAGTGCACGCGACCAATTCGCAGGGACAGGAAGTAGGCGTGATGCACGCATGTGGTCATGACATCCACATGACGGTGCTGCTCGGGACGGCACGGGAAATGGCAGCCAGGAAATCGCAATGGCATGGCACTCTGATGCTTGTCGGGCAGCCTTCTGAAGAAACGATTGACGGAGCGCGCGCCATGCTGGCCGATGGGCTCTATGAAAAGTTCGGGCGGCCCGACCTGGTGCTCTCGGAACATGATGACTCTGCTCATGCCGCGGGCTCAATCGCGATCAAGGGCGGAGCGCTCATGGCGAGTTCCACCAGTATTGATGTGGTGATGCGCGGAGTTGGTGCGCACGGCTCGGCTCCGCAAAATGGAAAAGATCCCATTCTCATGGCGGCTGAGTTTATCGTACTGGCGCAGACCATAGTGAGCCGGCAGGTAGACCCGCAGCAGCCCGCCGTGCTGACGGTCGGCACCATCCACGGCGGAGCGAAACGCAACATTATTCCTGAAGACGTGACGATGGGACTGCCGCTACGCACCTACTCCGATCAGGTTCGCGATCAGATTATAGCTGCCGTCCGGCGCACGGCCGATGGCGTCGCGACCGGCTATGGCGTGCCCGCGGACCGCATGCCCGTCGTGACGGTGAGCCAATCGGAGATTGCGCCTGCTACCTACAACGATCCAGCGCTGGCGGAACGCCTTCGCTCAGTAGCCGTGGCAGCGCTCGGCGCGAATCACGTCGATACGGCCGAATCGATCATGGGCTCGGAGGACGTAGGCCTCTTCTCGCTCGATGGCAAGATTCCCGCAGTGATGTTCCGGCTGGGCGCGGCCGATCCGGTGAAACTGGCGCATGCGCGCGACACGGGAGTACCCCTGCCGGGACCTCATTCGCCGCTTTTCGCGCCTGTCTTTGGGCCAACGATCACAACGGGCATTACCGCAATGACCGCGATGGCCCTGGACCTTCTCAAGTAGCTACCAGCTACTTTGATGGATCAACAAGGGCCTGGTATACAAGCGACCGGCTGAGATATTGAACGTTGGGATTGCCGCCGCGCATCCGTTGAATCATTCCAATGAAGACGATGTCGTTGGTAGGGTCAACCCAGAACCACGTGCCGGCTGCGCCATCCCACAGGAACGTACCTTTGCCATCAGGCAGGTTAGCTTCCTGCGGGTCGAACTCGACAGCGCAGTTGAACCCGTAGCCAAACCCCGGCCGCATCTGTTGAAGGCCGATGCCATATTCGCCGGTTAGCAGCGCCGCCGGTACATGGTTCGTCGTCATCAGCTTTACCGTTGCTGGAGCGAGGATGCGCTTGCCATTCAGTTCTCCGCCGTAGCCGAGCATCTGCGCGAAGTGGTAGTAGTCTTCCGCCGTAGAGACCATGCCGCCGCCACCCGAGGGCATGGTGGGTTGCGCCGCATAACCGGTGGCGCTCGACGGATCGAGGTCGAGTCCATCCTGCGCGTTGGCATCATACAGAGTCGCAAATCTGCTGCGATGTTCAGCGGGGACGAAGAAGCCGGCATCCTTCATGCCCAATGGTTGGAAGATTTGCTCCTTATAGAAATCAGGAAGTGATTTTCCCGAGAGCTTTTCGACGATGTACCCCTCAATGTCCATCGAAACGCTGTAGGTCCAACCTTTGCCCGGCTGGTAAGCGAGAGGGAGCTTCGCCAGCTTGTCGATCATCTCCTGAAGATCCTTCGACTGGAGTACCTTGGCATCCCGGTAAGCAACGTCCACCGGAGAATTACCAAAGAAGCCATAAGTGAATCCTGCGGTGTGTGACATTAACTCGCGCATTGTCGGGGCGTGGTCCGGATCAACGAGCTTCATTTTGCCGTCACTGTCGACTCCGTTGAAAACCTTGAGATGCGCAAACTCGGGAATGTATTTGGAGATGGGATCGGAAGGCAGCCATTTCCCTTGTTCATAAAGGATCATCATGGCAACCCCGGTAACCGGCTTGGTCATGGAGTAGTCGCGGAAGATCGTGTCCTTCGTCATGGGCGCGCCACTCGCCATGTCACGCTGTCCATAAGTGCGATAGTCAACGACCCTGCCGTGGCGCGCCAGCAGGGTCACCATGCCGGCGATTTGCTTCTTGTCGACGGTCTGCTGCATCACGGCATGCAACCGTTCCAGGCGCTCCGATGAAAATCCGACTGTTTCCGGCTTGACCAGCGTCATGTCAAGCGTTTGCCCTGTCACCGCGTTTCGATGCTGCTGCGCGGTGCTCGGCATTGCGAAAAGGGACAGGGCCGCGAGGGCCGGGGATATATAAGCCCAAAAAGCGTTGCGCACTTGCATCATGAAATTCTCCTGCGATCAACGAGACATCGTGCGCAAGTTTGCTCGTGGAAGAGTTCAGCGCACGCGACTGGCGATCGGCGTTCGGTAACCTTTATAACAAACTTCCGCGGAGTCGCGGGCTACAGATGTTTGTCGCGCGATCAGTAGATGACCTTTAGCGAAAACTGAATTTGCCGAGAGTTGCCGGCGGTTTTGCTGATCTCGCCAAAGCCGGAACCGTTGAGGATGTTGGCGGGCAGACCCATCGTTACGATGTTGAAGAGGTTGAAGAACTCCGAGCGAAACTGAAGGTCCATGCGCTCGGCTCCGCTCTTGCGTCGGCCAAAGGGCGTGTCCTTGATGAGTGCGAAGTCGAAGTTGTAAAAGGCTGGTCCGCGGAAGGTGTTCCGTCCCAGCGTGCCAAATCGTCCCTGGTTCGGGCCCGTGCCACCTGCTACGTGAATCGGAATGGAAAAGAAGGAGGGATTATTCGCTCCCGCACCAAAATAGTCCTCCCTCACCTTGCGGGCCGTCGAAAGATTCGGCTTCGCAATCTGGTCGGGACGATCGACTCCGCCCGCGCCATAGCCAGTCTGCTGGATCCCGGAGTACACGGTAAAAGGTGACCCGGAATTGATGCTTGAAATGCTGAGCAGTTCCCATCCGTCAGTGACTTTTTTGGTAACCGGATGCAGGAAATCAATGCTCTGCAGGTGCAGGTCCTGCGCCAGACTCAGGCCGAAACCATGGGTAACGTCGAAGTTCGATGGACCTTTCTCTGGATGGTTGTCGTAGGGATCCTGCGATGTCCCCCCCGCAACTGCGCCCGTAGAGCCAGTCCCCGGAAGCACGAGGCTCGTATCATCGATCGACTTACTCCATGTATAACTCGCCTGCACACCCGGTCCGCCGTGACCTACAGTGCCGGAAAGCGATGTTTGCAGTGCATGATAGGTGGAATGGGAATTGTTGATAATCACATTCTCCACGCCAAAGCCGCCCGTAACATTCCCGGCAGCGTCAAACTGTGTATGTGGCGCGAATCCCGGTGAAGCACCCGGGAACGCGTTGGGAAAACTATAGCGCGGCAACTTTTCACTGGCAGTGCCTACGTAAGCCGCATCTGCGGTAAGATTGCCGATCTTGCGTTCAAGGCCGGCGGTCCACGTATACATGGTGGCGTTATCGAAGTTGCGATCGATGCCGCTTAGGTTGAGTGCGCTGACCACATGGCTTGGCGTAAGTGCGGCGACGTCCTTTTCATAGCGATCTACGTCGAGTACAGTATTTGGCGCCACCGACGTGGTCTTTCCCGAGGCGAAGATATCGGTTCCGGAGGGTGTATACGCACGCGGCAGCTGCGAGGGCGTGATTTGAAAGCCGTATTTGATGGGAGCGCCAGATGTCGCAACCAGGCGGGGATAGACCGCGAAGGGAGTTGAGCCAGTGAGAAAGTTATCCTGCCAGATGTTGGGCGGGATCACCATGAGACCACCGCCAACATGCGCCTGCAGGCTCTTTGTCACCTGCCAGGATGCCTGCACACGCGGTTCGAAAGCATGGTAGTTGGTTTGGTACCCCGGCTGCGGGTTGATGACGAACTCCTGCGTGCCATTGACATCCAGAAAGCTTGACGTGCGATGCGCGCGCTCGGTGATCGGCGTGTACAGATCCCAGCGAAGGCCGTAATCGAGTGTGAAGCTGGGAGTAACTTTCCAGGTGTCCTGTACGTAGGCGCTGACATTGTTGCGACTAATCGCCGCCGGACCAATGTGTTCTCCATTGGAAAAGTAGGGTGGGGCAATCGCGACGGTGTAGACAAATGGACTGCCGGAGAGCAAACCGGAAAGGGTATCGGGCAATGGATCGCCGACATGAATATTGTGCTGTCCGCTCAACGACGGGATCGCTTCGGTAGCGTAGCCGGTGCCACCTCCGAAGTCGTATTCACCGTTAGGGCTTATACCGAAGTAGGTCGTGTCGCGGTTGACTCGCACTTCGGCACCGGCCTTGAGGGCGTGTCTGCCGGCGATAAATGCGACATTTTGCCGACCCTGGAAGAGATTGCCATAGGCCTGCATGACCGATCCGGCTGCGGAATTGAACGACTCGAATAGCCCGTCGTTGAATTTGACGCCAGGGTCAGTGTAGTCGTAAGTCGGAAATCCCGGCGTGGACCGGGTAATACCGATCGATGACTCCAGCGTCAGCCGAGGAGATACCGTGCGCGTGTACGTGCCCACTACGTTGCGCTGCCGATCGATATATTGAATGCCGAACGCGGGGTCAATCGCTGTCTGGTCGGGATTAGTCGTGGGCCCCGTCAGATTGTCCAGATTGAATCTTGCGAAGAATTGATCCTTGTCTGAGAATTTGTGATCGATCCGGATGGAGAATTGATTTGCATTTGTCACTACCTTAGACGCAGTTGCATAGGTGCGATCGCCATAGGCGCCTCCAGAATAGTTCGGCATGGGATAACGTGCGAGGATTGCCGCAATGGCTGGATCGACGGGCACCGTCAGAGTGTCGGTCGTGCCATCAGGGTATGTGACCGTATCGATTCCGGCACGTTCAGTTGCGGTCGGAACAGGCATCACCTGCGTAGTTCCAAGCACTTGGCGGAACCCCTGGTATTGTGTGAAGTAGAAAGTGCGCTTGCGGCCGTCGTAAAAATGAGGAATGAATACGGGACCGCCATTGGTAAAGCCAAACTCATTGCGACGGAACGGAGGAATGCGTCCCGGATATGCCGGTGTCGGATGGTCGAAATAGTTGCGCGCATCAAAAGCCGAATTACGTACAAACTCGAACAGGGAGCCGTGAAAGCCGCTGGCTCCTGACCGAGTGAGAATGTTGGTGAAGCCTGCAGCGCCTCTGCCAATTTCAGCGGGCAACCATCCGGAGGTCGATTGAATTCCCTCAACAGCATCAACGTTGAAATTGGAAAAAGTCGATCCTCCCATTTCAGGATCGCTAATGTCTGCGCCGTCCATCGCGAACGTTGCTTCGACTCCGCGTTGCCCGTTGATCGCGAACTGTGCGGTAAAGTTTGTCGCGCCATTGGAGTCAGTCATGGTTCCGGCGGCCAATAACAGAAGCTGGCTGAAATCCCGCTTGTTCAATGGCAGTTCACTGACAGCCTGGCTGGCGAGAGCCTCCCCGCCGCTTGTCTCGGACTGCACCTGCGCGGCGACGGTGATCTCCCCGCGGCTGGAGATGGCGACGGCAGCTGCCGGCGAACCCAATTCGAGGTTGATCGACTGGGCATATTCGATTGTCTTTCCGTCGGCTATGACGGTGAGCCGGTACTGACCGGCAGGAAGTGGCTGGAGGTGGAAATGCCCGTCAGCCCCGGTCGTACTCTGGGCGCTTCCGCCGGCACCTTTAAGGTGCACCTTCGCGCCCGCAAGCGGAGCTCCGGCCGAGTTGCGCAGAGTGCCTTGCCATTCAGGCCAAGCTGCCGGTTGCTGCGCACTCAAAAACATACTGTGATAAAAGAGCATGGCGAATAGGCAGAACCAGAAACTTTTTGCTTTCCGCTGTCTAGAAGAAGAGGATACGCACTGGCCGTTTCCGAAATTATCGATCACGTGATAAAACCTTTTATTCTTGGGCTTTGCGACGTTCGCAGGGTCCTTCAGCACTAAATTATCTGCGTTGTCGCTACGCACGCATTATATCTATTTATGCTCTACTAAAAGGTTTATGTGACCGGCAGGGGTACCGTAAACCGTCCCGAAAGCCTCTCCCTCTACACTATTGAAGTCAATGGAAGCGAGCCCTTCAGCAATGGACACGATTGTCGCGATCTCGACACCGGCCGGCCGGGGCGGCATTGGGATCGTGCGCCTGAGTGGCCCTGATGCCACTTCAATCGCGGCGCAACTGGTTCGTCTTCGACAGCCCCTCGAACATGCGCGAGCGCGTCTGGCCGACGTGCTTGATTCCTCCGCGCCTGAGTTGGAATCAGCGCGTATCGACGAGGCGATTGTGACATTCTTCGCGGCGCCTAACTCCTACACCACGCAAGACGTCGTCGAAGTTGCGGCGCATGGTTCTCCCGTCGTGTTGAACTTACTGCTTCGGAGCGCACTGGAACTTGGGGCACGACTTGCCGAGCCCGGGGAGTTCACGCAGCGCGCGTTTCTGGCTGGGCGCCTCGATCTCACCGAGGCCGAGGCAGTTCGCGACCTTATCGAGGCACAGACGCTTATCCAGGCGCGACAGGCAGCCAGCCAGATGGGTGGCGCACTCAGCCGCCGAGCCTCTCCCGTCAAGCAGGCATTGGTCGAGCTCATTGCGCTTCTTGAGGCGGGGATCGACTTCGCCGAGGACGACATCGACGTGACGTCGGGCGCCGAGATCGCCCGGCGCATCGACGAACTGATGCTTCCCCTTGCAGCGCTCGAAGCGACATTCCGGCGCGGTCGACTCGTGCACGATGGGCTCACTCTGGCAATTGTGGGCCGTCCTAACGTCGGCAAAAGCTCTCTGTTCAACAGGCTTGTGGAGCGCGATCGGGCCATCGTCACGGCAACTCCGGGAACCACGCGTGATCTGGTAACGGAGCGGATTTCACTCGCAGGCATCCCCCTGGAACTGGTGGATACCGCTGGGTTGCGCGAGACTGTGGAAGAGGTCGAGCGGCTGGGAATGGCCCGCAGCCGCGAAGCCCTGGCTGATGCGCAACTGGTGCTAATCGTCCTTGACGCAACTCAAGGCATTAACGAAGAAGAAAGACGACTTCTTGCCGCCGTTGAAGGGCGCCCCGCACTGATTGTCGTTAACAAGAGTGACCTAATTACCGCAACAGCACACGAGATAAGTGCTGTCTTGTCCACTTATGCCGGCCGTGCCGCTCTACAAACATCGGCACTTACTGGCGACGGCATTGCTGTCTTGCGAGAACAGATTGTAATCCTGGCGACAGGGGGTGCATCCGCTGAGACGGGCATGCTGACAAGCCTGCGCCATCATCAGTCGATCTCCACCGCTCTCGCGGCATTAGCGGATTCTGCTGGAGCGAATACGCATGGCCTTCCCCATGAAATGATCGTCATCGACCTCTACCGGGCTCTCTGGGCATTGGATTCCTTAACCGTCCAAACAACCAGCGATGACATTCTCAACCGTATCTTCTCCACTTTCTGCATCGGGAAGTAGATATAAGCAATTTATTATCAATATTTTGCATGATAGTTATCGAATCAAAAGGACCCTGGGCCGTCTATTGATACTGAAATGCTGGATCGGCGTTGAAGCCAACGCTGCGCCTTGGATCGCAGCTGGCCTCTGGCCCCATTTTTCTCGCTGTTTATAGAACCGGTCAGAATTCGAGCTTGAGAGCCAATTGGATTGAACGCGGGCCGCCGATCTGATAAAGCGGATTGAGGCCGCCGTTAGCTCCGCCGGAGCCAAGGCTGCTGGCCAGAGTCCCTGTCGAGTAACCGAAGAGAGCGTCGGTGATGTTGCTGTCGGGAGGGCCAAAGTTCGGGTGGTTGAAGAGATTGAAGAACTCGCCGCGAAAGCGGAGCCCTACCTTCTCGCTGAATTGAAATTGACGCTGAAAGGCGACATCGGCCTGCGCAACTCCGAAACCTCGGAGTACGTTGCGCCCAAAATCGCCCTGCTGGCCTTTGGGCGGCGCAGTAAAGGCAGCGGCATTCAAAATCTTGCCGCCTGGATATTGCGATCCATAGAGCACCTTCGGAATCGCCGACACGACGTTCGGACGAAAAAAGAGCGTGGCTGCTGAAAAGGGCAAAATCGCACCAACGAGATCAATCGGTGAAGCCGATCGGGCCAGCAGAAAACAGTCCGCCGACCATCCGCCGAATGCAGCGCGCACGAAATCCACCGAACTGGGAACGGCCGGTGCATAGCTAAAACCCGCAGTAAAGGCATGCCGGTCATCAAAGTTCGAATTACCTCGATCCACGTTTGGGTTTCTAGGTGGACCGGGAGTGTTGACATCAAGGTCCGACACATCCGTCGAGGCATTATCGATCGAGTGGGAGTATGTGTATGAAGCCAAAGTCTGCAACCCGCGCGAGACGCGTCGTTCAAACTTCATTTGTAGAGCCTGGTAATTTGATGCTCCCGTATTGCCGCTCAAAGCGATGAGTCCAAAATTGGGATTGACGTCAAGTAAGCCCGTTGCCCGAAGCATGTCGCGCCCATCTGCCCCAATGTATGTCCACGACATGCTCTGGTTGTCGCCGAGAGCCTGCTCGACTCCGACATACCACTGATACGTCCGGGGCAGCTTCAAATGAGGATCAGCCACAATAATGGTTGGTACCGGTGGATTGACCGTGAAGGTTGGAGGGGCAGCATCCTGTGGAGTCAAAGGAAACTCTGAAGGCGCAAAGACCCTAACGCGGGCACCGAGGTGG
>VFSW01005834.1_pt1 | contig 18161 bp, 18 predicted proteins | sample 5358111 | NCBI WGS metagenome assembly VFSW01 (sample SAMN11554181, study PRJNA540505) | mine drainage metagenome | isolation source: sediment from site ElyBrook_90M | place: USA: Ely Copper Mine, Vershire, VT | collected 2017
CATCTTCGGTTCGATATTGCCGCCCGAGATCATCGCGACGTTCATTTTCGTCCGTGGCAGCTCGGCGCGGTGGAAAAGAAATCCCGCGACGGCGACCGCGCCGCTGGGTTCAGGCACGGTTTCGGGACTCGCGGCGAGTAACTTCATGGCCTGGCGAATTTCGCCTTCCGTTACGGTGATGATGTCGTCGACAAAGCGGCGGATGTGCTCGAAGTTGATCGCGCCTACGCTCTGGGTGCGCAGTCCGTCGGCAAGGGTGCGCGAAACCTGCTCGGTGGGGAACTGAACAATTTTCCCCGCGCGCAGGCTGGCTTGCGCGTCGGCGGCCAGTTCGGGTTCGACGCCGATCACTTTCACCGCAGGCTTGGTCAGCTTGATAGCGGCTGCCACTCCGCTGATGAGCCCTCCGCCGCCGACCGGCGAGAAGACGGCTGCGACATCCGGCATTTCTTCCAGAATCTCCAGTCCAATAGTGCCCTGGCCGGCGATGATCTGTTCGTCGTTGTAGGGAGGCACGATGAGGTAACCGTGAACCGCCGCCAGCGCTTCCGCTCTGGTTTTGCGTTCGTCGCTGCCCGGGCCTACTAACACGATGTCCGCGCCCAGGGCTGCCGTTGCCAGGCGCTTGATGGCGGGAGCGTTGTTGGGCATAACGATGACGGCCTTTACCCCCAGAGCCCGTGCCGCGTAGGCCACGCCCTGCGCGTGATTGCCGCTGGAATAAGAGATCACGCCGCGCTTGCGGTCGTCTTCCGACAGGGACGCGATTTTGTTATAGGCGCCGCGAAGCTTGAAGGCTCCGATGGGCTGTTGATTTTCGGGCTTGAGGCAGAGCCGGCGCGAGCCCGACTCGGAGAGCTTGAATTCGATCAGCCGCGTTTGGACGGCAACGCCGCTGAGGCGGGCCTGAGCTTGGTGGATCTGTGCCAGCGTGATCATGGGCCCTCGGGTACAAGTGTACCGATTGTAAATATGAACGCGATCCGCAAGAGTCGGCTGCGCCCCGGTCGGACAGGATACGCCGTGCAGCGAGGTGATCCTGGAGGTGATTCCATGACTTAGAACTCGCCGGGCTTCGCCTTGGCCGGACAGCCGAGGCGGCTGTCCCCACATGGGCGACTAAATTTCCAAAATCACGGGCATGATCAGCGGCCGTCTCTGCGTTTGCTTCGAGATGTAGCGCTTCAGGTCGGTGCGGATTTTCTCTTTGATCACGCCGTAATCCGCCTTCTCTTCTTGGCTCGACTGATCGAGCGTATCCATCACGATCTGGCGAGCGCCTTTGAGCAGGCCGTCTTCACCGGGATTAAAGCCGCGGGTCACGATTTCCAGGGACGGTTCGACCTCTCCGGTGTGCTTGTTGATGGCGATGATGGGCAGCACGATACCATCTTCGCTGAGGTGGCGGCGGTCCTTGATGATCAAGTCCTCGACTACGTCGGTGCGGTTGCCGGAATCGATGCAGACGCGGCCCACGTTGACGCGCCCGGCCTTGCGAGCGCCGAGTTCGTCGAACTCGAGGACGTCGCCGCTCTCGATCAGCATGACCTTGCCGACGGAGCCGTGCATGCCTCCCGCCATTTCCGCGTGCAGCTTAAGTTGGCGATATTCGCCGTGAATCGGAATGAAATAGCGCGGCTTGACCAGGTTGATGATCAGCTTCAACTCGTCCTGGCTGGCGTGTCCGCTGACGTGCACGGGCGGGTAGGTGCCGTCGTCATAAACGACATAGGCCTCGCGGCGAAAGAGGTGATCGATCATGCGGTAAATCGTCTTCTCGTTGCCCGGGATGATGCGCGAGGAGAGGACGACCGTGTCGCCCTTTTCGATTTTGGCGTGCTTGTGATTGTCGACCGCGGCTCGCGACAGCGCGGACATGGGCTCGCCCTGGGTTCCGCTGATCAACACGCAAACCTTTTCCGGGGGGAAATTCTTCATCTCACCGGGATTGATGACCAGTCCTTCGGGAACCTCGATGTAGCCGAGGTCTTCGGCAATCTCGGAAGAGTTGTTCATGGAGCGGCCGATGAAAGCGATTTTGCGTCCGTGGGCATGAGCCAGTTCAACCGCCAGCTTGATGCGGTGAATGGACGAGGAGAAGCAGGAGATAAACAGCCGCCGTTGCGTGTGGGCGAAGATCTCGTCAAACTTGCGGCGTACTGCCCGCTCGCTGGGGGTGTAGCCCTTGCGCTCGACGTTGGTGGAATCCTGAAACAGTGCCAGCACGCCATTCTTGCCGTATTCGGCAAAGGAGTGCAGATCGAAAAGTTTGTTGTCAGTGGGCGTGGGATCGACTTTGAAATCGCCGGTGTGGATGATGACGCCCAGGGGCGTATGAATCGCCAGGGCCACGCAATCCACCAGGCTGTGCGTCACGTGAATGGGATGGATGGTAAACGCGCCCGCCTTGAAGCGCTCGTTGGGACGAATCTCGCGCAGGTCGGCGTCGTCGAGCAGGCCGTGTTCGTCGAGTTTGTCTTCAACGTAGGCCAGCGTGAACTCCGTGCCCCACACCGGAACTTTCAGCTCAGAAAGAATCCAGGGCAACGCGCCGATGTGATCCTCATGGCCGTGAGTAAGGACGATCCCCCGCACTTTCTGGCGGTTCTCGACGAGATAAGAAATGTCGGGGACGACAATGTCGACGCCGAGCAGTTCGACCTCCGGGAACATGAGTCCCGCGTCGATCACAATGATGTCGTCGCCCCAGCGGACGGCCATGCAATTCATGCCGAACTCGCCCAGTCCACCGAGGGGGATAATTTGCAGTTTTCCAGTTGGCATTGAGTAGAGATGATGCTAGCACAGGCGTGCGAGTACAGAGTGGCGAGTTGCGAGCGATCGAAATCGCGTGCGGCGGTCCAGATTTGGAATCGAACTTCAGAGGTCAGAAGTCAGAAGTCGGAAGTCAGAAGCTGGAAGCAGCTAGAAGCTGAGATCTTCCTTAATGGCTTTCTAGCCCTCCGTGCGGTAAGGTTGAAGCAATGGCTGACGAGCGCAAATCCTGGCTGCGCCGACGTGTTGAGGACGGTCTGGTCAAGGGACTTACGCGCGCCTATTCAACAGTGCAGGTGAATCCCGACAAGTTCTTGCTGCAGCTGCGCACCGCTTATCGGCTGCCCATCAGCGGGTACCACGGCGTGTTTTCGCTGGATGTTGGCGAACTCGACGCAGTCGCCAACGAGATCATCCACAGCGGGATGAAAGTAGCCGCGGTCGAAGGAGCGGGATTCGGGCTGGGCGGGCTGATCACCATCGTGCCCGATCTCGGAATACTTTCGGCCATCACCATGCGCACCATTCAGAAATTGAGTCTGGTGTACGGATTTCAATTCAACACCGACGCGGAAATCGCCGAGCTGTGGATCGCGGCGGCCAGCGCCGCCGGAGTCGACGTGGGCAGGGAACTGCTCGAAAAGGAAGTCGTCAACAAATTCGTACCCAAAGTGATTCAACGCATCGCGGCCAGCGCCAGCGGAGAAATCGTGGAGAAGTGGGCCGGGCGGGTGATTCCGCTGCTCAGTTCGGCGATCGGCGCAGCTTTGAACTACTGGTTCGTGCGCGCATGGGGCGTGCGCGCCAAGGCCCACTTCCGCCAGCGGTATCTGCTGGTACGGCAGAAAGCAGAGCAGGCCATGTTGATGCCGCAGGGTCAGCCGCGCCTCCCCACAAGCACGAGTTAGCCGCACGCCATGTGGGGACGGGCACCCTTGCCCGTCCGCCGAGCGAAGTTCGGCAGCCTTCCCGTGCGGTGAGGCAAATGTGCCCGTGATTCCAGAAATTAAGCCCAGCCAGTTTTGGTGACAGGAGCAGATGCCCCGGCACAACGCCGCTAAACCTGCCTGAACGAGTCTCTACGACAAACCGTGTGATAAAAAAGAGCAGGATGCCACTTTTCCACTGCTCGGCAATTCTCTTCGATCTGGACGGAGTTCTGGTCGATTCCACGCGCTCAGTCGAACGCCACTGGCGCGCCTGGGCGCAACAGAAAGGCTTGGACCCGGAAGAAATAATGGCAATCGCGCATGGGGTCCGTGCGATCGAAGTGATCCAGCGCGTAGCCCCGCACTTGGATGCGGCGGCGGAGGTGCGTGAGATCGAAGCCCGCGAAGTCATCGATCGGGACGGCGTGGTTGTCATGCCGGGCGCGGCTGCGCTCGTAGCCTCGATTCCTGACGGACAGTGGGGCGTGGTGACGTCCGGGACCAGGCTCTTGGCCAGCGGACGCCTGCGCCTGATGGGCCTGCCCGCTCCGAAGGTTTTGGTCACCGCCGATGACGTTGCCAACGGAAAACCGCATCCCGAGCCGTATTTGAAGGGGGCGGGTTTGCTGGGTGTGAGACCTGCGGATTGCCTAGTGATTGAAGACGCCCCGGCAGGAATTCAGTCAGCGCGCGCCGGAGGGATGAAGGTCGTGGGGATTACGAGCACCTATCCCGCGGAAGCTCTCGCACAGGCCGATGCAGTGATCGAGAAACTTGGGGCGATTCACGTCGCCGTGAATGGGGCGGGGAAGCTAGCGGTCAGTGTTTGGTAGCGGATCGCTGCACTTAGTAGTGCAATTGGTTCTCAACAGTTACCCGCTGCGAGCCCGCAGGCGTGACGTCGCCGGGCCGTTGCGTATGCTTGCGGTGCATGATGGCGCGACAAACAAAGCTGCTTATTGATATGTTCCCCGAATTCTCAGCGGAACTGCGGCAACTGCTTTCCGAGCAGGGCGAATCCGAGCTAGCTGCTCAAGTACCGGGATTAACTTTGATCGAACGATGTCGCTGCGGCGATGATTTCTGCGGAATGTTTTACGTGTTGCCTAAACCCCACCGAGCATATGGCCCAGGCCACCGGAACGTAGCTCTCACGCCGAGAGAAGGCATGTTGATACTTGACGTCGTCGGCAAGAAAATTGTGGCGGTTGAAGTTCTTTACCGGGAGGAGATTCGACATAAGCTCCTTGTCGAATTTCCTTGAAACCGCAGACTAATGCTTATCCCTGAGATGAGAAAGCTGTTGATGAACGGTCACTCATGCTAATTGTCAAAAGGAACCTGTGTAAGCTCAATGTCCAACTACCTTAGCCATTCCTCCAACTCAATCCCTCTGTCGGTTTTCTCGTCGCGGTACTTCACGATCACCGGCGTATAGAGCGACAGATTCCATTCCGCGGGCGCGCCCTGCTTCACCGCACGCGACCCGGGGACGACGACCGCGCCCTCGGGCACTTCCAGTGGAGCCTCCGCGGTAGCGCGATAGACTTCGCCGCGCACCAGGTCGTACAGCGGAGTCGAACGTGTCAGGATAGTCCCTGCCCCCAGCACGGCCCGCGCCCGCACCAGCGTCCCTTCGTAGACGCCACAGTTGCCACCGACCAGTACGTCATCTTCAATCACGACGGGGGCCGCGTTCACCGGTTCGAGCACGCCTCCGATCTGCGCGGCGGCGCTGAGATGCACACGCTTGCCCACCTTCGCACATGAACCCACGAGCGCGTGCGAGTCGATCATGGTGCCTTCGTCCACGTAAGCGCCCACGTTGATGAACATAGGCGGCATGCAGATGACCGACGGCGCAACATAAGCTCCCACCCGCACAGACGACCCGCCCGGAACCACGCGCACGCGGTCGGCCACGGAAAACTTGCGGGCAGGGAAGGTGTCCTTATCAACAAACGAAAGGCACGCACCGCTGCCCATCTCCGTGAGTTCTCCCAGGCGAAAGCCCAGGAGAATGCCTTGCTTGACCCATGCGTTGGCCTTCCAGCGGCCGGCGTTCTCTGGGCCAGGAAGTTTCTCGGCGGCCCGGATTTTGCCTTGGGTAAGTGCGTCGCGGAACTCCAGGAACGTCCTCCGCGCGTCCGGATCGTGAGCCGCTTCGCTGACAGCGGCGAGGCGTTGGATGGAGGTCTGCAGGGAAGACATGCGGGAAAAGTATATAGGGAAATGCAGAGGTCAGAAGTCAGAATGCAGAAGTTTAAGAAGCCGAACGCGGAGGGCGTTGGTTTTACTTCTGCATTTTGCCCCCTGACTTCTGCATTCAAACGCACTTGCACTCGCTGCGAATCAAAATCCCAGTCATACCGCGCGCAGCCTCGCGGGCCTCGGCCAACGCCGGATACGGCCCGTGCCAGCGGGCGTGGTTGGTGTCGTGGCCGGCTGGGCGTCCTTTGCCGTGGCTGCACTGGCCGCAGGATCCGCGATGCACCACGATCTTGTGCGGCCCGGCGGCCCAGTTTTCGTAGATGTAGAACTCCACCGCTTCAGCCGCAGCTCCGGCGGGCTTGGTGATCAGGCCAACCTCCGTGGCGACTTTCTGCAGGCGTGACCGCGTGTCTCGCCGCATGGGCAGAAGCGGCAGGCGGTAGACTTCTTCGATTTTACCCATCATCGCCAGAACCGCTTTCACCGGCAGCGGGCTCGACTCGATAAAATTCGCCGACATCAAGGGCAAATACTTGCGATGCAGCGCGCGTGCTGTCGCCCAATCGTCGTTGAGCGCGGCGCGAGTGAGAGCCGCCATTTCGTGCGGGATTTCATTGGCCACCACGGAAATCACTCCCACTCCTCCCAGCGCAATTACGGGAAGGGTGACCGAGTCGTCTCCCGAGAACACCAGAAAAGTTTCCGGCGTACTGTGGATGGCTTCGGCGATCTGGGTCATGATGCCGCTCGCTTCCTTCACACCCACAATGTTAGGAATCTCCGCCAGGCGCGCCAAAGTTGCAGGCTCAAGGTTAGAACCAGTGCGGCTCGGGACGTTGTAGAGAATCACCGGCTTCTCACCCACAGCCTCCGCGATGGCCTTGAAATGCCGGTACTGCCCCTCCTGCGTGGGCTTGTTGTAGGAAGGAGAGGCTGTAAGAATGGCGTCGACCCCGGGCCGCGCGGCGACTTCCTTCGCTTTCTCAACCGCATCATGCGTGGAGTTGGACGTCGCCCCAGCCACGATAGGCACGCGTCCCGCAACCACCTCGATAGCAGTGTCGATTACAAAGAGCCACTCATCGTGGGTAAGCGTGGGCGTCTCCCCGGTGGTGCCACACGGAACCAGAAAGTCAATGCCCGACTCCACATGCCACGACACCAGGCTGCGAAACGCAGCATCGTCGACAGACCCATCCTGATGAAACGGAGTTACCAGTGCAGTACCACAACCCCGGAGTTGCATAGGAATAAGATAACGCGAATGGGGGTTGAGGGAAACCGCCCTGGATCAGCGCTCGACGGGTGCCCCATGTCTCGCGGTTTTTGCGAGACGTGGGGATTTCCGCGTCCTTCCAGCAGACGACGCAGTGTGCCGATTCCATGTAACTAATAGCCCCACTTCGGGCAAAGGGCGCGAGAAATGGGGCATCCGGCGCGACCGTTAGACTTACAACTCCCGCCAAACATCCTTGAAATCGTAAAAGCCCTTCTTGCCAGCAAGCCACTCCGCCGCGCGCACTGCCCCTTCGGCGAAACCCAGCCGCGACTTGGCGTCGTGGCAAAGATAAATCCTGTCCGCGGAAGATTCGAGCACGACCTCGTGCATGCCGACCACTTCACCTTCGCGGAAAGAAGTGATTTCAAGGTCGTCATGCCTGCCTCCGGCTTCGCGCATCATTTGCTGCAGAACGATGGCCGTGCCGGAGGGCGCATCTTTTTTCTGAGCGTGGTGCCGCTCGAAGATTTGTCCTGAGTAGCCGTGCTGCAGGGCGGCCGAGGCGGCGCGGGCGGCGTCGTAAAACAGGTTCACACCGATCGAAAAATTCGAGCCGCAGAGAAATCCCGTCCCGTGCTGCTCGACTTGCCGGCGGACTCGCGCGATCTCGGAATGCCAGCCCGTGGTGCCGACCACCACGTTCTTACCGGCTCCTACGCATGCCTCGATATTGGCGAGCACGCAGTGCGGAGCGGTGAAGTCGATGATAACGTCGATGTCGTGGAGCTTGTCGGCGGCGAGAGCCGCGCCGGCGGCGTTCTCCGCGGCTCCGACGATTTGAATCGCGTGCTGCCGCTCACGGGCGACTTCCGCGACCAGCGATCCCGTCTTGCCGCGGCCTAGAATCAGGATTTTCATTGCTGCTGGTAACCTGGCAGGTACAAGTCTTTAGCCGCGAAGGTCGCTAAGAAAGGCCGCGATGGTCGCAAAGAAAATCCTTAGCGATCTTTGCGGCTTTTCTTTGCGTTCTCAGCGGTTAAAGGCTTTTGATGTTTCCCTCAACCTAGGCGAACACTTCCGGGTCCGGGTCAGCAAAAAAAGTCTTATGCAGCCGCTGGACCACTTCCGGCACTTCGTCTTCCTCAATCACGAAAGTTAGATTGATCTCGGAAGCCCCCTGCGAAATCATGCGAATCTTCTTGTCTGCGAGTTCGCGAAACACTTGCGCCGCCACACCAGGCTTTTCGCGCAGGTTCTCGCCCACCAGGCAGACGATGGCTTTGCGGCCCTCATATTTTACGTCGGCCAGCTTCGACAAGTCTGCGGCCAGCGCGGGGATCGCCTGGTTCGAGTCCACGGTCAGCGAAACGCTGACCTCCGATGTGGAGACCACATCCACGGCCACCTTGTGCCGGTCAAAGGCCTCGAAAATAGCTTTCAGAAAACCGTGAGCCAGCAGCATACGCGGAGCTGCGACTTGCACGATCGTGATGCGCTTCTTGGCCGCGATCGCCTTGAACAGGTTGCGTCCCTGGGGCGCGCGGGTAGTGATCCGCGTGCCTTCGCAGGAAGGGTTGCGTGAGTTCAGCACGTAGACGGGAATATTTTTCTGGATCGCCGGCAGCACCGTGGCCGGATGTAGCACCTTAGCGCCGAAATAAGCCAACTCGGCCGCTTCGTCGAAACTGATGACTTTGATGCGCCGTGCGTCCGGGCAGATTCGAGGGTCAGTGGTGAGAATGCCGTCGACGTCGGTCCATATCTCGATGCGCTCGGCATTCAGTCCGGCGCCGAAAATCGCTGCAGAAAAATCCGAGCCGCCGCGGCCGATAGTAGTGGTGATCCCGGCACGATTCGACCCGATGAATCCCCCCATCACCGGAACTCTGCCGGCGTCGAGAAGTGGCTGCACGCGTTCCAGCAGCCGAGCATTGGTTTCTTCAAACTGCGGCACGGCCTGCATGTAGTCGTTGTCGGTGACCAGAACTTCGCGCGAATCGACATGGACGCCCTTCAGCCCGCGGGCGGCGAAGGCTGCGGCCACAATGCGGCTGGAAAGCGCCTCGCCGTACGAGGCTACGTGATCGGTGGTGCGCGGCGTGATTTCTCCCACGGCTGAAATGCCGCGCAGCAATTCGTCGAGAGCCTCGAAGTCCGCCCCCAGTTCGGAATGGAATTCGGTGAACAGCGCAGTCCCCAAAAGCTCGCTGGCTGTGTTGTAGTGGCGTTCCTGGAGCGAGCGGCACAGCTTGAGAGCGGTCTTGCGCTCACCTTCTCCAGCGGCGCGAGCCATCGTCAACAGCGTATCGGTGACTTTGGCCATGGCGCTGACCACCACCAACGGCTTCTGCGCCAGCCGTCCCTGAACGATGGAGGCCACGCGCTCGATCGCCTTCGCGTCTTCTACTGAAGTGCCGCCAAACTTCATCACGATCATCGGCGCGGTTCCCTGTGACGCATAATATGAGTCGTGCCGACGGCGCCCGCATGGCGCGAGCCGATAGAGAAGTTGCGGTTCATAACGAGGTACTTGGGATTCTACAACACGCGTCGACGAGATCAGGGAGGGGGTATGCGGTCAGAGTGGCAGCACCGTACGGTCTATTTTCTCTCCACCACTTCGCTGCCTAACCGGTATTCGTTCAGCGGGCCAAACTTTCGCTTTTCGGCGTACAGGCGCCAGCGCCGGAACACGATACGCAGGCTGGCCATGACTGGAATCGACAGATAGATTCCAAGAATGCCCGCGACCTCTCCCCCGGCCATCACGCCAAATATCGCCGCCAGAGGATGCAGTTCCATACTCTTGCCCATAATGCGTGGAGAAGAGACATAATCCTGGATAAGCCGCCAGATCCCCAGGAACGTCACCAGGATCAGCCAGTGCGGGTAGCCGAGCAGCAGGGAGACACTCACGATGACCAGCGCGGCCACCAGTGGCCCCACCACCGGGACGAACTCGAGCACTCCGCCCAGCGTCCCCAGAACCAGGGCGTATTGCACCCGCATGGCGCCAAGGAACGCCGAATACATCACCAAAGTCAGCGCGGCCAGAGTCAACTGGGCGCGGATGAAATGAGCCAGCATCTGATTGAGATCGTTAAGCACGCCTTCCAGAAATTCCCGCTGGGGCCGGGATTGAATGGTCGCCAGCAGAAAATCGCTGAAGGTGCGGCCATCGCGCAGGAAGAAGATCGCCAGGAGAGGCACCACCAGAAACAACCACGCCTGCTTGGCCACGTCGGCCACACGCAAACCGACGCGCTGCGCCAGCTGCGTGATTTCATCGCTGTGGCTGGCCAGAAACGATTGCACCAGTTCGGTGCTCTTCACGTTCCAGCCATGCTCTTCACCCAGTTGCGTGGCGAGCTGGCCCGAACTGAGTTGCGCGATCAGCGTGGGCAGAGTCTGCCCCAGGCGGCCGCCTTCCCGCGTGACCTTCGGACCCACTGACACAAAAAAGATCACCACCAGCGCGAACAACAGGGCATAGATTACGGCGATGGCGCGCCCGCGTCCTCGCAGCACCTTCTCCAGACGGCTCACCATCGGACTTACCAGGTAGGCAAAGAAGATGGCAAAAAGGAAGGCGACGAGAGTTTGGCGGGTCACGTAGAGGAAACCCAGCCCCAGGGCGAACAAAAGCACCGTGAGCAGCACGCGAGCCGTACGTGTGTCAGTCAGCAGCAAGAGTCTTTTCCTGCGCGGCCGGAATTCTGCCGCCAATGTACCGGGCTAGTCGCAACTAATCCCGCACCACCTCAGTGTTATCGGCCGGAATCGCCACCTTTATGAGTTTAAACTGGTCGTCCAGCCACAAGGCCCAGTCGAAGCCGTCGCCGCGCAGGTTCAGGCGCAGTAACTCCCGCTCCGCTCCGCGGATCATGACCTTTTCCTTGCCTACCAACTCCATGCGCACGGGCATTGAATTACGGTCCTGGGGTACAAGCACTCCAAAATCCGCCGGTTCGCAATGGCGATGGCCGTTCTCATCTTTGCAGGGCGCAATCGCCAGGTATTTCCAGGCCAACACTTCCCGATGCACAAAAAAATTGTTGTCGAGAATGGGCGTTGCCTTGGGCATCAGGAAGGCCTGCTCGGCGGGTTTTGCCGCGCCCGGCGCGCTGATCTTCTCCTTCAGGAATTCGTTGTCTGGAAACACGCTCAGGGACCCCCCCGAGGACTGGCTCCATTCGTAGCGCAACAACTCGCCGTTGGGCGACATCTCCATATCCGACTTCTGGCTGGTCGAATCTCCTCCGGAGGCTTCTTTGAGTTGAGACTTGATGATGGTCGCCCCGGTTTGCTGCTCGATGTGGAACGTCTCCGTGGCCACGCGCGTGCCTTTGATGAAGATGCCGAACGAGCCGGAGTCCACGGTTTTGTTGGACGCGGGTTTCGCTTTGTCTTTCTTGTCTTTGTCCGCAGCATAAGCGCAGACCGCCAGCAAGGAGGCCAGAATAGAGACCAGAATAAGGGCCACGGCACGGCGCATTGGTGTCTCGTGCTTCACTCGACTTCTCCTTGTTCCGTGCGTAGCGCGATTCGTTTCAAGCCCAGTGCTTCCGCGATCTCGGCCACGATCGTTTCCACCGGGCGGCCGCGCGTTTGAATCTTCAGGGACGCTTTCGAGTACTGCTTGTGCCGCGCTGCATAGAGCTTGCGAAACTGTTCCACACTGCGAAGCAGCGGACGCTGTGTTCCCGCTTCCTCGGCCTGCGCGCAACAGCGCTGCCACAATTCCTCGACCGGAGCCTCCAGAAAAATCGTAGGCACGCTGGACGCCTTCAGCAGGGCCACGTTTTCTTTCTTTACGAAGGCGCCGCCCCCGAGAGCCACCACCCGCGGAACTCCCCGGGCTAACTCTTCGATCACATCTTCGAGTGCAGCCCGTTCGGCCCGCCGGAACGCAAGCTCGCCAGAATCGCGGAAAATTTCAGCTACGGTCCGCCCTTCCGCCCGCTCGATGCGCTCGTCCAAGTCTTCGAAAACCCAGCTTAGCCGCTGACCCAACGCTTGGCCCACCGTGCTCTTGCCCGCGCCCATGAACCCCACCAGGAAAACCGCTTGCGCCGGGCGCGCGTTCCGCTGAAGCGAACCTGCCCGTTGAGCAGAGGGAACTATTCCCACGGCTGCCCTGGGGGCACGAAGCTTCCTATCCGGATGCTTCTCGTCGCGCCACGTCTCGGAGCGCTGCAATTTCTTTTTCGTTGCTATTTGTCTGAGCGTTTCTTGAGGTGAATTTTACCACTGAAGGTGCGCAGCACCACTGTAGACGATGCCGCAGCCCGGCCCATGGTACCTACGAAGGCACGTCCCTTTTCCGCGACGAACCAGTTGTGGGATTTGGGTTGAAGAGGAATTTCATCCTGCACATCGCCTTTTACGGACCGGGCGCTCACGTCGGCCGACGTGGTCTCGGGAACCGTGGCGTCGATATTGCCGCTATGACTGGTCAGGCGATACTCGCCACTGCCGCTGAAATCTCCGCTGTAGTGGATGTTTCCGCTGGTGGAGACCACCTGCACCAGTTGTCCGCTGACCGCGTTGAGCGTGATTTCACCGCTCAGAGAATCGACTTCCACGTGGCCATCCTGCACGTTGTTGATGGTGACGGCGCCGTTCAACGTCCTGACATGCACGTGCGCGTCGGAAATATCGCGCACATCCACGTTGGCACCGGCGCCCTCCATGGTCAGGTCGCCGTGGAGTTTTTGTGCAGACAACGGACCCGTGGAGGAATGCAGGGTGACGCTGGCATCGGCAGGGACGAACACTTCGTAATCGACGCGTCCCGATTGCGCGTCCGCGCCCGGGAGCAGATGCGACTGGATATCCACGCGGTTGCCCGTCTGGTTGTTGTCGACCTCGACCTTGTCCGAATGCAGCACTGCATTGATCACCACGATGTTGCTGGACGAAGGCCGGACGGAAATGGACCCGTAAGGGTTGTTGACCGAAACGCCGGCCTTGGGCCCTACATTGAAGTGGTATTCCTTGCGGGCCTCAGCCACCAGAGTTCCCGCCACCAGCGCTCCGATTGCGACCAGTTGGATTGTGCGGCTGCTCATAAGGCTCCCCAAATTCCCTGTCCCGAGTTCGTTCGCCCTGGGCCGATGGCTGTCCATTATGGCAGAGAGCGGTCCATGGCCATTTCGAAAAGCATGGCTTTCTGTTGATAGGCCTCCAACAGCGAGCGGCGGGATTCTTCGTCGTTCGGGTCGGTGTCTACCGTACTCTGCGCGTCCCGGATGTACTCGTTCGCGCTGCGCAGGTTGTCCACGTACTGCGCGCGCATTGCGGGGGTCTGATTTTCGATTTCCTGGAGCAGGTCGTCGTCATTCAAACCGGCGACGTTCAGTCCCGCCACGGTCGCATCGATGTCGCGTACCGTAGCCGCTGGCGGAACGATGTTCTTGGCGAGTTGGTGCGAAAGCGAGCGCTGGTTGACGAAGATTCCCACCGCGATCAGCAAGGCCGCGGCCGCGGGTACCAGCCAACCCCGCCATCCCCAGCCAGCCGCGAATGAGGACAGGCTGCGGGACGCAACGGCCGGCGATGGCACGGCCGGGGATACAACGAAGGGCCGATTCGTCTGCGGACGAATCAGCCCTTCTCGCCGCAAAGCGGTTTCAATGGCATTCCAGACCCGAGGACTGGGCTCTTCCGTTGCGCGTAATTCTGACGCCCACGAGGAGATGAGATCCAATTCCGCAACCAGCGCCGAGCACGCTGCGCAGGCTTTCAGGTGAGCCTGCTGTTCCGCGGTGTGCCCCGTGGTGTGTTCCGAATTCTGTTCCTCGGCGCTGGGGTCTTCCACCCCAGCGAGACTCCGCTGCAGATCAAGGCAATTCATACTGCTTCTCCCCAAGCCTGCATCCAGTCTAATGCGATTCCCATGCTGTTCGCAGTGCTTGCGCCTCTGCCATGGTTACCAGTGTTCAAGGCTCAACTCCCGTCCAACTCCAACCGCTCAAGACTTGCCGGCCTTTTCGGCTCTATTCATCTTGAGCAGGTCCCGCAACTTCATGCGTGCCTTGTGCAACTGCGACTTGCTGTTGCCGATGGAACACCCCACGATGCCGGCGATTTCATTGTGCTCGTAGCCCTCGACATCGTGCAGAACAAAAATCGTTCGGTAGCCCGGAGGGAGTTCCTGCACTGCCCTCTGCAATTGCAACCGGTCGATCGATCCGGATAATGCGACATCATCCGCGCCGAAATCTTTTTTCGGCGAATCTTCCTCGCCGCCCTGCGTGGTCTCTTCCAGCGAAACCACCGGCAAGCCTTTCTTTCTCAGGTGCATCAGCACCACGTTCACCGACAGCCGATGCAGCCAGGTGGAAAATGCCGACTCTCCGCGAAACGTCGCGATCTTGCGATAGAGCTGCAGGAACGCTTCCTGCGTCAGGTCTTCGGCCTCAGCCGTGTTCGCCGTCATGCGCAAACAGAGTGAATACACACGCCGCTTGTGCCGGTCGTAAAGGGCCTGGAACGCTGCCGCGTCGCCTTGCTTTGCCCTCTCGATCGCTTCGGCTTCACCGAGTTCGTTGCCCTGCCGTTGCCTGGGGTCGGTCAAGTTGCCTTTTCCGGCCGCACCTCATGAGATGCGGCATAAGTGTCTTTGCGTTGTATGGCTTGCACGCCTTGGCCCCTATCCAAAAGTAACCCGTACCTTCCGAAAATTAGATCATTTCTACCAATCTTGGGATGCGTGAAAATCTACTTCCCCGGTCGGAAGCCCTTTGCCTCTTGCGGCTTGCGCAGATGCCGGGACGCGACCCCAACCCCCTCCCGATTTTAGAGTAGAAATCTTCGAAAATCGGTAGTTTTAGACGCCTTCAGGAACCTTTTCCGGAGGTCGTGATTGTTTCCAAACCGTGCCCGTGCGGCCCCAGTTCCCGCTGCCTCAGCAAAAACGCAAAGGTCAATCCTGCAAATCCCAGGATCGAAAAAATCCACATTCCCAGGTTGTAACCGCCAGGGTTATCTGGTCCAGCGTGGCTGTGGTCGTTGGCCCAGCCTACCATCAGGTTAAATCCAGCCAGCCCGATATTCTGGATCATGGTCATCAGGCCGTACGCGGTACCCAGCTTCGATTGGTCGACCAGATAGGCCACCGACGGCCACATCACCGCTGGAATCAGCGAGAAGGCGACTCCCATCATGGCCATGGTGAGCAGCAGGATCGGCGGCAGATGGTGCGCCACAAAAGCGAAGCGCCCGTCCGCGGACGAGGGCAGATACACGGTGAGGTAGCTGGCGGACCGAACGTAAGCCATCATCAGGTAAACCGGGATGAGCAGCAGCGACCCCAGCATCATGAGCAGCGCGCGCTTGCCCAGCCGGTCGACAAACAGGCCGAAGATTGGCGTCCCGAACATGGTGAAGAGCGTCAGCATGCCGACCAGGTCGCCGCCGGCCTCGCGGGTGACGCCGTGCGCGTCGATGAAAAACTTGTAAGCGAATGTTTCGAAAGGAAAAATCGCCGAGTAGAACGTGATGCACAGGGCCACGATGTACCAGTAGGAGAGGCCAAAAGCCTTGATATCGCGGAATACAACCTTATCGGTCGCGCCTGCCGGACCGACCTGGTATTTCTTCTCCGCATAGACCTCAAGCGCCCAGTAAATGACGGCCCCAACAACACACAGGCCGCCGAATCCCACGGAAATCAGGAGCGGATTGCGCCAATAGTTGTACGCGAATCCAGCCCAGGAGGGCGATTGCTGGGCGAGCAGGGAACCGGCGCGCGAGATCATCAGATTGATGCCGAAGGCGAAGCTGAGTTCCTTGCCCCGGAACCACTTAGCGACCGCCGTGGTGACGGCCACGATCAGCGATTCGGCGCCCAGGCCGAAGATCAGCCGGCCGGTCGCCATTACGGCAAGCATTCCTGAAAGAGTGGTGACTGCGGCGCCGAAGAAGCACAATGTGCCGAAGATCAAGATGGCTTTGCGGGTGCCGATGCGGTCCACGATGTAGCCGCCGATCAGCACCATCACCACGTTGGGAATGCTGTATATCGCCTGCAGCAACCCGATGTTGGCGTCGGAGAACCCGAGCTGCTTGGTCAACAAATCTGCGATGGGAGCGATGCAATCGTAGACGTAGTAATTGCCGAACATCGTCAGGCTGACAAAGATCAGCACCAGCCAGCGAAACGGCCGGCTGGGCTCAGGACGCACGAGTTCGGAAGGGATGTCTTCCGGCATCAACGCTCTTTTCCGGGCAGATTGGACCCAAGGGATCGACGAGCAGAGAAGATTAGCAGAGTTCAGCGACTAGCTACTAGCGCTAGCTTTCAGCTAAACAGCAGAAGCTGTCCCGCAAGTGGCCGTCGAGTAGTTGGTGCTTTAACGCCCATGGACCTCGGTCGCGAGTGCTGTGGCTGTTTTCGCCAGTCAGGGCACCGTTTCCCCCCCCACTACGCCACCGTTTCGTATTCCGGATTTATCGATATTCCGGATTTATCGATGGCGAGACTATTCCTGGTGCCGTGATGCCAGAAGGTGTCCAGATAGGGTATTCTGATGATATGGATCATCTAGGGGTTCTTCGGGACAAGGTTGGACGTCTCCGAGCGGAGATCGCTGACATTCAAAAGTTAAATCAGCAGTTTCGGAGTGAGGGCGGGGATGGAGCAGATCTCCAAGTCGCTCACGGACAGAGGAATGAACGGCTACAAGCGATCCAGAGCGAGCTTATGCAACTCGCAGACCTTGGCCGCAAAGTTGTTTCTACCGAACAAATGAAGGAAAAGCACCGCTCCCGGTTGCATCTCGTCACACAGAAACGGGCATCGTAGCGGACTCCGGAGCCTAACTTTCCGCGGACGCTTTCGCTGCCGCCCCCTTCATCATCCGGCCAAATCAGAATCGGCGTTTTTCAACTCTGGATTCTCGTCCCGGTGGCCCAATTGGCCGTTCATGCTGGTATTGCCACCCTGATTATTCTGATCTTGCTCCATAGCACCCTTGCCTTGGTCTTGATCCCTCGATTTGTCCGCAGGAGTGATTTTCACTGGCTTCATCATTTGCACCTCAATCGGATTCTTTGCGAACTTTCTTTCGCGCACGCTTTCGCGCCAAGGCTTGCTTCACCCGGCGCTTTGCGCCCGGCTTCAGGTAATAGGAGTGGCGCTTCACTTCCTTAATGATGTCTTCCGTCTGAACCTTGCGCTTGAAACGACGGAGAGCACTCTCGATTGACTCACCTTCTTGCAGCCGAATTTCTGCCAAACTCATCACCCCCGGGCCGTCCTAAAATGACCACCGCGCTAGGCGCTGCGTCCTGATTCTTCGCTTTGACTTGATCGAAGCCACGGCGCATCAGGCTGAATGGCGCCCTTTGAATTCCTCGATCTTCTCGTTGGCCTTCTCCTTGGCGTTTTGCACCGACTGACTGATTTTGTTTCGCCTCTCGTGTGCCTTGTCGGTTGCGACATTCTGGTGCGACTGTTGCACTTCTTTGGCAGCGTCTTTCGCGTTGCCCCACGTCTCCTTTGCCGCACCTTTGGCTTGATCCGCAACTCCCTGATTGGCTAGCTTCTCGTTTCCGAGCGCTTCCCCAACCGTTTGCTTTACCTTTCCTACCGCCTGCTCAACCTTGCCAGACGCTTGATCCTTGTTCACTGTTTTTCTCCTTGTCACCGCAACCTGTCACCGCAAATTCGGCCCTGTGTTGCGCGTGAAATACTGAAGATCATCTTAGTGAGTACTGGGGCAGAGTGGAGGCAACGGTCTCTGCGGCAAAACTTACTTTAGGCTCGAAGCCGCCTTGGAGAATGGTCACTTTTGCACAGGCCTGGACCGCAACACTCCCCCGCCGACTTGGACGGTTAGTGAAACAAGTATTGAACCTGGTGTCGGAGTTTTGAGTCACCGAGGCGCTGGCAAGCTGCTGGAAGACTCATTTGCGCCGCCATAAGCGAACCTCAGGCGCTGAAGCGCTGCAGGTTTTAAAGGACTTGACGGCACGACTGAAGTCGTGCCCTTCCCGAAGCCGCGTCGGAGCGGAGTTTTTCA
>VFSW01005835.1_pt1 | contig 18158 bp, 12 predicted proteins | sample 5358111 | NCBI WGS metagenome assembly VFSW01 (sample SAMN11554181, study PRJNA540505) | mine drainage metagenome | isolation source: sediment from site ElyBrook_90M | place: USA: Ely Copper Mine, Vershire, VT | collected 2017
CACCGACTGAAACCGATCCAGATCTAAAACGTAATCTTCACGCCGGATTCAGGTAGTACAGATCCGTGCAGCCCTCGCCGAAGGCCCAACAGCCGCTGAACCTAACATCCATCAAACCTAAGCGGCAACTAAGCGCTGCGGCAAGACAGCGAATCGCGGAAGCCCAGAAGCGCCGATGGGCTCAGTTTCGGGGAAAAACTGCGGAGGCCTCCGAGCCTGCAAAACGCCAGTCAAGCACCGCCCCAAGAGCGAGGATTATCGCAGCCACAAAAAAGCGATGGACGGCGGCAAAGAAGGAAGGTGCGGCAAAGCGCGGCACGTCCGGCACTGGCCCCAGGGTAGTGGAGTGAGGTCCGCACGTCCATGAAGCTACGTGATGCAAAAAGCGCGCATGAGGAACTCTCAGGCAAGGCAAGCGATATCTTGCGCCATCTCGCTTTTGGCGGGATAGCGCTAATCTGGCTGTTCCGGCTCGGCACAGAAAGGGTGTTCAAATTGGATCAACCTCTGCTGAACGCCGCTCTCTTTATCTTCCTGGCGCTCTTTTTCGACTTTCTGCAGTATTCTTGCAGTGCCCTTATTTTGGCTCCTGTATTTCAGGCACAAAGAGAAAGAGGACACGTCAGCGACCGACGAATTCGAGGCTCCGGAGCAACTAAACTGGCCAGGGTGGACGCTTTTCCGCGCGAAGTCCGCGATGATTCTTATTGCCTACCTGGCATTCATCATCCCATTTCTCCGCCGGAGATTTAGCGCTTGACTTAACCCCGCCTCGCCGAGCCCCAGTACGCAATCGAACCCGGAAGCGCTCTTTAAGCCGTTGTGGCAACTGCGTTCATCGCGGCGCGGAACCGGCTCCTGGTTTCGGCGATTCCTCTTCAAACAGCTCTTTAGCCTCCGTGCCAGCGGGCTCGCCGCTCTTTGGCGTTTCGCCGCCATGAAACGACGTCCGCACGGCGTTCCACGCGCTGGCAAAGCGTTCGGCAAGCGCCGGATTCGAGCACATATACCTGACGTCGAGCCCCTCCGGCGTGGAGAATAACAAGTCGCTGTAACGGACTACGGGAGTCTGGTAGTTGCCCTGATAGCGGCGATCCGGACTGCCGTCCTTGTTAGCCTTGGCCCAGGCGTGCCCTATGACCTGTGAGTCGGACGGGATGGGATCCGATTCGGTGAAACTTATGAACACCTGCTTCAGGGTTACAGTTTGAAAATCAATCAGGGCGAAGGCTTGTTGGGATGCCCGGTAGAGAATGAAGCCGGGATAGATGTACATATCGCCGCCGGTGTAATTCGGAAGATGCGGCACTTTCTGTTCCCATTGGATCAGGTCGCAGGAATCCAGGCCGAAAGATACCGGATGGCGGGTGATGGCCGCCTGGGCCGTGGAACGTTCGGCAACGCGGTCAATTGGTTTTTCCGTCAAAATATTCCATATCTTGCGACACCCCGACAGGGCCGCGAATTCATCCCGCATGTGAGCATACGGTTCGGCCTGTTCCTTGTCCAGCGTGATCTCCGCCGCGATCGTGGTCAGTCGAAGCTGCTGCTGCAATTCTTCGACTTTGGCAACCGCCGTCTCAGCCGTTTCCTTGCGAAGGGCGAAGGATTGCCGGAAGAGCCGCTTCATGAGAAAGCCACGCTGCCATCGTTGATAGCGATTCGCGGCCCGGTTGGATTCCACAGCCGCGGTTGCTATCTCGCTGGTGAGTTTTTCCCGCTCCTCGTAGGCGTCTTGCACCAGGGACCGCAGATGCGCCAGGCTCCGACTGCCGAGTAACTCCGTGCCGGCACTGTGGATCGCGGCGGCGGGCGCCGATGGAGCGCTCCGCGCCGGCAATGCGGGAGCGCTACGCGGACCGCCGATTCGTTGCCGGTCCCATAGTCCAGTGCCGGGTATGCTCCCGTTGCCGTAGACGCCCCGCGGCCCGACGTTGACGCTGAACGGGGCGGCGCCCAGCGTGGCGCTCAATCCACGAGCGGTCAGGTTCAGCTTAATGCCGGGCAGCACACGAAAGGTCTTGCGGAAACGCCAGCTCATCAGCGGTCTCCCTGAAGACATTATCGCGAATCATTCCGGCTCGCCGTTGAGGACCCGCCGGGCGCGGGGGGCGTCGAATTCGTTTTCCCATTGCGCCACCACGATGGTGGCCACGCCGTTGCCCACCAGGTTGGTGAGCGAACGCATCTCGGACATGAAGCGGTCCACGCCCAGCAGCAGGGTCAGGCCCGCGACGGGAACCGTGCCGATGGCGGAGAGGGTGGCGGCCAGGGTGATGAAGCCGCCGCCGGTGACCGCCGCCGCGCCTTTCGAGCTCAGCATCAGGATGAGCAGAAGCTCCGCCTGCCGGCCGGCGGACAGGTGGATATTGGTGGCCTGCGCCACAAAGAGAGCGGCGATGGTCAGGTAGATGGAGGTGCCGTCCAGGTTGAAGGAGTAACCCGCGGGGATCACCAGCCCGACCACGGATTTGGAGCAGCCCAGTTCTTCCAGCTTCACCATCATGCGCGGCAGCACGGATTCGGAAGACGATGTGCCGAGCACGATCAACAACTCTTCCCTGATGTAGCCGAGGAACTTCCACAAGCTGAAGCCGTGGGCGCGGGCGATGGCGCCCAGCACCAGGAACACGAAGGCGAAGCTGGTCAGGTAGACGCACGCCATCAGCTTGAGCAGGGGCAGCAGCGCGCGCAGGCCGTAGGCGCCGATGGTGAACGCCATGGCCCCGAAGGCGCCCAGCGGCGCGGCCTGCATGATGATGGCGACCACGCCGAACATCCAATGAGCCAGGCGGTCGCAGGCCTCCACGATGCCGCGGCCGCCGCGCAGCGCGGCCAGCGCCAGGCCGAACAGGATGGCGATCAGCAGGACCTGCAGAATATCGCCCTGGGCGAACGCGCCCGTGATTGTGTTGGGGATGATGTTCAGGAGGAAATCGACGGCGTGCAGTTCCCTGCCCCCGGCGGCGTATTGCGCGACGGCGCGGGCGTCCAGGGCGGCGGGATCGACGTTCATGCCGGCGCCGGGCGCCACCAGTTTCACCACGGTGAGGCCGATCAGCAGCGCGACGGTGGTGACCACCTCGAAATAGACCAGCGCCTTGATGCCCACGCGGCCCAGTTTGCGCATATCGCCGATGCCGGCGATGCCCGCCACCACGGTGAAAAAGACGATGGGCGCGATCATCATGCGGATGACCTTGATGAACGCGTCGCCGAGCGGCTTCATGGAAGCGCCCGCACGGGGGAAAAACGCGCCCAGCAGCACGCCGAAAAGGATGCCCAGGAGCACGCGGAAATACAGGGAGCGGTGGAATTTTCCGGACCGCGGCATGCCGTTATTCTTCCGGCGCGCTGAGCCTGGCGATGACCGACAGGTCTTCCAGCGTAGTGGTGTCGCCCCTGACCTGGCCGCCGGCGGCGATCTCCTTGAGCAGGCGCCGCATGATCTTGCCGCTGCGGGTTTTAGGCAGGGAATCGGTGAAGCGCACGTCGTCGGGCCGGGCCAGCGCGCCGATCTCGCGCGCGACCCACTGGCGAAGCTCGTCCTTGAGCTCGGGACCGGGCACGTTACCGGATTTCAGGGTGACGAAGGCGGCGATGGCCTGCCCCTTGAGGTCGTCGAGGCGGGCCACCACGGCGGCTTCGGCGACCTTGGGATGGGCCACCAGGGCGGACTCGACTTCCATGGTGCTGAGGCGGTGCCCGGACACGTTGATGACGTCGTCGATGCGTCCCATGATCCAGAAGTAGCCGTCCGCATCCTGGCGGGCGCCGTCGCCGGTGAAGTACATGCCCGGCAACTGCGACCAATACTGCTGGCGGTAGCGCTCGGGATCGCCATAGATAGTGCGCAGCATGGCCGGCCAGGGCTGCTTCAGCACCAGGAATCCGCCGCCGCCGGGCGGCACGGGAAGGCCCTCGCGGGTGACCACGGCGGCCGCCACGCCGGGCAGCGGGCGGGTGGCCGACCCCGGCTTGGTGGGCGTGGCGCCGGGCATGGGCGCGATCATCATCATGCCGGTTTCGGTTTGCCACCAGGTGTCCACGATGGGGCAGCGGTTGTGGCCGATGTGCTCGCGGTACCACATCCAGGCCTCCGGATTGATAGGCTCGCCCACCGTGCCCAGCAGGCGCAGGCTGCGCATGGAGTGTTTGCGCGGCCATTCCTCGCCGAAGCGCATGAAGGCGCGGATGGCCGTGGGCGCGGTGTAAAAGATATTGACCTGGTGCCGGTCGATGATGCTCCAGAAGCGGTCCGGCTCAGGAAAGTTGGGCGCGCCTTCATACATCAGGCTAGTGGCGCCGTTCTGGAGCGGGCCGTAGACGATGTAACTGTGGCCGGTCACCCAGCCGATGTCGGCCGTACACCAATAAACGTCGTCGTCCTTCAGATCGAAGACCCACTTAGTGGTGATGTAAGTGCCCACGGCATAGCCGCCGGTGGTGTGCAGGATGCCCTTGGGCTTGCCGGTGGTGCCCGAGGTGTAGAGCAGGTAGAGGGGATGCTCGGCGTCCAGCGGCTCGGCGGGGCAATCGGCGGAAGCCTGGGCCATCAGCTCGTGCCACCACAGATCGCGCCCGCGCAGCATGGTTTGGGGCGATCCGGTGCGCTGGTAGACCACCACGTGGCGGACCGACGGGCAGGAGAGCAGCGCCTCATCCACGGCGGGCTTCAACTTCACCTCCGCGCCGCGGCGGTAGGAGCCATCCTGGGTGACCACCACGGACGCCTGCGAATCCGTAATGCGGTCCACCAGCGCGTTGGCGGAGAAGCCGCCGAAGACGACGGTATGGGGCGCGCCGATGCGCGCGCAGGCCAGCATGGCGATGGGCAGCGCCGGGCACATGCCCATGTAAATGGCCACGCGGTCGCCCTGGACCACGCCCAGCGACTTGAGCACGTTGGCGAACTTCGAGACTTCCCGCAGCAGTTGTTGATAGGTGAGGGTGACTACCTCGCCCGGCTCACCCTCCCAGATGAGCGCCGCCTTGTTGCGCCGCCAGGTGGCCACATGGCGGTCCAGGCAGTTGTAGGAGAGATTCATCCGGCCGCCGGAGAACCACTTGGCCCAGGGACAATCCCATTCGAGCACGCTGTCCCAGGGCTGGAACCAGTAGAGTTCGCCGGCGATGGCGCCCCAGAAGGCGGCGGGGTCGCGCTCGGCCTCGCTGCACAACTTTTCGTACTCCTCGAGGGAGCGGACGTGCGCCTGCACGCGGAACTCCTCGGGCGGCTGGAAAACGCGGGCTTCGGTAAGCACGGAATCGATGTGGGTTTCGGGCTGCATGCGTGGCGGTCCCTCCAGCAGAAGATATCAGATATGGGGCGTTTATGGCGCCGGGCCGGGGCTGCTAGAATGATAACACCCGTGGCCTTCATGGACGATCTGATCCTATCCCATTACAGGGTTGTGTCGCGTATTGGCGAGGGCGGCATGGGTGTGGTCTACAAAGCCTGGGACGAGCACCTGGACCGCTGGGTGGCGATCAAGACGCTGGCGCCGGAGAGAATGTCGGACCAGGACCGGCGGCGATTCATCCAGGAAGCCAAGACCGCGTCCGCCCTGAACCACCCGAATATCGTGGTGGTGCACGACGTGATTTCGCAGGAGCGGGCGGACTTCATCGTGATGGAGTTCGTGGAAGGGCGGCCGCTGAAGGCGTTGATCGCCGCCGGCGGCATGCCCATCGAGGAGATCGTGAGGCTGGGGGTGCAGATCGCCGACGCGGTGGCCTGCGCGCACGAACACGGCATCGTCCACCGCGATCTGAAGCCCTCCAACATCCTGGTGACGCCGGAGCAGCGGGTGAAGGTGCTGGATTTCGGGCTGGCCAAGCGCGAGGATCCGGCGCATGCGATGGGCGCCACGGCCACCATGGACGGCATGGTGACGGGCACCGCGGGCTACATGTCGCCCGAGCAGATCCGCGGGCAGAGCGGCGGGACGCCCGCGGACATTTTCTCGCTGGGGATCATTCTCTACGAGATGCTGGCCGGGCGGCGTCCTTTTCTGGGCGACACCCAGGCGGCGCTGATGGGCGCGATTCTTTTCGAGGAGCCGCGCGCGGTGTGGGAGTTGCGGCCCGAGGTTCCCGCCGAGTTGGCGCAGTGCGTGATGGGGTGCCTGCGGAAACATCCGGTGGAGCGCGTGGCCGGCGCCGCGCAGGTGCGGCGTGCGCTGCAGGGTCTGAAGGTGGATGGATCGCATACCGGCCCCATCTCGACGGCGGCCCTGGCGCGCAAGCCCAGCCTGGTGGTGCTGCCGTTCACTACCCGCGGCAGCGCCGAGAACCTGGACTATTTCGGCGAAGGCCTGGCCGAGGAAATCATCAACGCCCTGACCCGGCTGCCCAACCTGCGCGTGATCGCGCGCGCGTCGGCCTTCGCCTTCCGCGGGCCCGGCTACGACATCGCCGCGATTCGCGACAAGCTGTGCGTGGATTACCTGCTGGACGGCTCGGTACGGCACGGCGGGGACCGCGTGCGCGTGACCGTGAACCTGGTCCGGACCAGCGACACGTCGCAGATGTGGTCGGAGCGCTTCGAACGGCAGATCACGGACATCTTCGCGATTCAGGCCGAGATCTCAACGGCCACGGCGGAGAAGCTGAAGATCCACCTGGGGGGCGCGGGCGGCGGCGTGCACGCGCCCGCGGCGACGCCCAACATCGAAGCTTACAAGCTGTATCTGCAAGGGCGCTTTTTCTGGAACCGCCGCAGTTGGCCGAATCTGCGGCGCGGCATCGAGTGTTTCCAGCAGGCCCTGGAACACGATCCACTGTACGCCGACGCCTATGCAGGCATCGCGGATTCGTACAACATGCTGGGCTATTACAACGAGCGGCCCCCGCGGCAGGCCTTTTCCAAGGCCAAGGCGGCGGCCGAGAAGGCCCTGCAGCTCGATCCGGACAATCCGGGGGCGAACGCTTCGCTGGGATTTACGTCGCTCTTTCACGACTGGAACTGGAACAAGGCGGAGACGCAATTCCACAGGGCGCTGGAGCGCGACCCGGAGAGCTCCCGGGCGCACCACTGGCACGCCTGGTGTTATTTCGCCACGGGCCAGCCGGAGCAGGCGGTGGCGGCCATGGAGCGCGCCCACGACCGCGACCCGCTGGCGCCCATCGTGAACGATCACCTGGGGCTGAGCTACTCGCTGGCGGGCCGGCACGATAAGGCGCTGCGCCAGCTCCAGCAGACCATTTCGGTGGCGCCGGATTTCTTTCTGGCGCATTACCGCGTGGGGTGGGTATACCTGCAACAGGGGCAGCCGCGCGAGGCGGTGGCGCCACTGGAGCGCGCCGTGGAGCTTTCCGAAGGCGCCTACGGGCTGGGCATGCTGGGTTATGCTTACGGGCTTTCCGGCTGCCCGGACCGCGCGCTGCGCGTGGGCGAGCGGCTGGTCTCGGAAGCGGCGGCGCGCTACCTGTCGCCGCTCGAGACGGCCCTGGTGCGCGCGGGCCTTTCCGATCTGGACGGCGCTTTCGCCGCGCTGCGGCAGGCGCTCGAAGACCGCTCCGCCGATCTGGTGCTGCTCGATTCCTATCCCTGGCGCGCGGAATTGCGCGGCGATCCGCGGTTCGCGGAAGTGGCCGCGGCGGTGGGCCTGGCGCGGGCGTAAGGATCAAGACCGGGTATGAGCCGCCGATGAACACAGATCAACGCGGATGACACGCTCGGGGCGGCGGAATACACTCGACCTGCAATGCACCGGCAAACCTTCTGCCGGCTTTCCCTGGCCGCGCTGCCCGCATGGCCGCGGCCGACTGACATCCGGGCTGCCGCCTGCCATAATACATATTGGGCGAGTTGGGCATCGCTATCTATACCCAACTTAAATAACACATCAGGGCGGCATGGATCCCCTATCGCGTTTGGCAAATCCGGCACGGAAGGTGTATCGCATGTTGCGCGGCGGCGCGGGCGGAGTCCCCACAGCCCTCAGCCCGCCGGCACTGTCGACTGACGATGTCGCGCAAAGAATGCGGGACGACTGGAACCGCCGCGCCACTGAGAACGGCAGATACTACGTTCAGACCGAAAGAACCGTTTGGCCGGAGCGGGATTTCTTCCGGTCGGGCGAGATCAGCGTGGCCAAGCTGGTGATGAGCGACATGGGCCGCATCTGCGGCGCTACACGATCGCCCATGGATCTCAGCATCATTGAAATCGGATGCGGCGCCGGCCGGATGACGCGCATGCCGGCCCGGATCTTCGCGGATGTTACCGGGCTCGACGTAAGTGATGAAATGGTCTCGCAGGCCCGCTCCAGCACAGCGGACCTGCCGAACGTCAGGGTCTTGTTGGGCGACGGCGCGACGCTTAATGCCCTTCCTACCGCCAGCTATGACTTGGTATTCTCCTTTATCGTGTTCCAGCACATCCCTAGCCTGGCGATCATTGCCTCGTACTGCAACGATGCGCACAGGGTGCTGAGGCCCGGGGGCTTGTTCAAGTTCCAGGTGCAGGGCGATACCTCTGTCGACGACAACTCAATCGATACATGGACAGGCTGCCCCGTCTCGCGCTCACAGGCAAGAACCCTGGCGCGAGATGCGGGATTTGTACTGGAACATGAGGAGGGAGCGGGGACGCAATACTACTGGCTGTGGTTCCGAAAACCATTGGACAACGATCGACGCGGGTATCGAGTTTGACAGCGCGCGGCCCCGTCAATATAATAGCCACCAGGACTTGACGCGCCGCTCGCGGCCGGAGCGAATGCGGCAATTTTTGCCCTTGGAGGGAGCACCGCACGCCATGCCTCGTGCCACGAAAGGCGCCGCGCCCGCGGCCCAACTGTTGGATCCCGCCAGCGCCAGCGTGTTCACTTACGCCTCGCTGAACTGCGTCCTGTTCTTTTACAAGGCGCCGCTGGAGGCGGTCACGCCGCTGCTGGCGGGCACCGGACTGCGGCCCGGGGTCTTCGACGGCGGCGCGCTGGTGAACCTCAACTTCGAGCGCTATGCCGGCGTCTCCAGCAATTACTTCGAAGCTACCTGCGAGACCGAATTCAACATCGTGTCGTACCGCGCGGAGGACGCCGCCGCCGTGCCTGCGCTTTCGGTGGACGACTACCTGAGCGGTTACGACCAGACCAAGCTGTACGGCAATTTCCGCGCGCACGTGGCCTGCAGCGATCCCACGGCGGTCTTCTTCGGCGCCATTTCGGGCGAGATCAAGATGTTCACCGGCGTGCTGTACAACGTGCCCAGCCTGAACACGCCGGCGGTGAGAGACTGGTGGATCCGGGTGCTCGATCCCGCCGCGCCCGCAGGCGCCAACGCGCCGTATGTCTTCGATTTGCACGCCTGCTTCCAGAACACGCGGCCGCGGATATCCTGCTTTTCGCCGCTGCGCGACTACGCCTACATCACCAAGACGGATCCGGCCACGCAACAGCCGCGGCGCTACATCGTGCTGTCGCTGCGCAACGTGTTCGGACAATTCCAGCGCTGGAACGCGGGTCCGGACGCGGTGCAGCTTCGCTTCGGCGCCAGCCAGTGCGCCATGGCGCAGGCCATGCGGAGCGCGTTGCAGGATGCGCCGCCGGTGGGTATCCTGACCTTCGATTCGCCGGCCGCCGCCAGTTCCACGCATCTCACTTACACCGTACCTGTCGAAACGGAGGTGGCCTAACTATGCCCGACCAGCCGGCCAATGACCTGGCCACGTTTTTGTCGTTCTCCGCGCTGCTCACCGGATTCAGCGAGGTGGAACTGGAGGGAACCGGCGTGGCGCCGCTGCACCTGAAGGCGCTGATGCAGAAGGCCGGCGCGGAGATCGCGGGCGAGTTGCTGGCCGGCGCGCGCCAGGCGCTGGCCCAACCCGATCCCGCGGCCGCCGTGCAAAGCGGCATGTGGCAATCGCCCAAGCTCGGGCCGCTGGTGCGCAACCTGGTGGTGCTGTGGTATGTGGGCTCGTGGACGCCCATGCCCAGCCAGTGGCAGGAGCAGTATCTGTGGAGTCAGCCGGACCTCAGCACCAGTCCGGAATGGCTGTCGCCGCCGCAACCTTATGAAGAAGCGCTGGTGTGGAAGGCCATATTCGCGCATCCGGCCGGGACCCGGCCCACGGGATTCGCAAGCTGGGCGCAGCCGCCCGCCGGAGCGCCCAGGAACCTGACGCAGATCGCAGCCGAGGGGAAAAAACAATGAGCGCCAAACGGTACGACGCGGTGGTGGTGGGGGCGGGCATCATGGGCGCGATCATGGCCAAGCAACTGGCGCGCAGCGGCAAGCGGGTGCTGCTGCTCGAAGCCGGGGCGGACGCCCGCCTCGACCCGCAATCCTATCAGCCCTACATCAACCAATATCTGAACGCGCCCAGCGGCGCGCCCAACGCGCCGTATCCCTCCAACCCCAACGCTCCCTCGGCGGACGTGCGCAGCATCGGCCAGCCGTCGACTTCCAGTTACCTGGTGCAGTTGGGGCCGGTGCCTTTCCTGAGCGACTACACACGCGCGCTGGGCGGCACTACGCTGCACTTCCAGGGCACCTGCCTGAGGATGGTTCCCAACGATTTCCGCATGCGGACGGTTTATGGGCACGGCGTGGACTGGCCCATCGCCTACGAGGATCTTTCCAGGTATTACTGCCAGGCCGAAGAGGAGATCGGCGTGGCCGCCGACGTGGAGGATCAGAAGATCCACGGGGTGACCTTTCCGCGCGGCTATGTGTACCCCATGGAAAAGATCCCGGCCAGCTACCTGGACCAGTATTTCACGCCGCGGCTGAAGGGCATGAAGGCGCCGCTGTACGGCGGGCAGTATGCGGTGGAGGCGACCAGCATTCCGCAGGGGCGCAACTCCACGCCCAACCCGAAGTTCAACGGCGGGGCGGGCTACCAACCGGTGAGCGCGGTGGGCGACGGCGACCGGGGTTTGCGCTGCCAGGGGAATTCTTCCTGCACCCCGCTGTGCCCGGTGCAGGCCAAGTACAGCGCGCTGAAGACGCTGGCCAGCCTGCCGCCGGGGCAGGTGGAGATCGCCACGCAATCCATCGCCACGCGGCTGGTTATCGATCCGGATTCGGGACGCATACAAGCGCTCGAATACAAGCAGTACAAGGTGGCGGGCAACGGCGCGCCGGATCCCAACCCGGCCACGCTGCGAGTGGAGGCGGCCATCTTCGTACTGGCGGCCAACGCCATTGAGAACGCGCGGCTGCTGCTCAGCTCCGGCGCGGCCAACAGCAGCGGGCAGGTAGGCCGGAACCTGATGGACCACCCCTATATTTATTCGTGGGGCCTGGCGCCGGAGCCGGTGTATCCGTTTCGCGGGCCGGACGCGGTGACCGGGATCGAATCGCTGCGCGACGGCAAGTTCCGGCAGCGGCATGCGGCGTTCCGGTCGAGTTTCAACAACTGGGGCTGGTCGTCTTTCGGATCGCCGGCGGCGGATGTATCGAAGGGCGTAGCGGCGGGGCTGTTCGGCGCGGCGCTGCGCCAGGCGCTGGCCAGCACGGTGCCGCGGCAGGTGCGTCTGGGCGCGCTGATCGAGCAGTTGCCGGACCCGTCCAACCGGGTGAGCATCGACCCGGCCTATCCGGGGCCGCTGGGCATTCCGAAGCCGGTGATCCGGTACAACATCGATTCCTATTCGCTGGCCGGCATGCGGGCCTTCGCGTTTGTGGCCTCGCAGGTTTGGAAGCGGACGGGCGTGGAGAAGCACACCGATTACACGGCGCTGGCCGGCGGATCGTTCCAGATCCTGGGGTACGAGGGCGAGGCCTTCGCGGTGATGGGAGCGGGCCACGTGGTGGGCACGCACCGCATGGGCAAGAGCCGTCTGGACTCGGTGGTGAATCCGGCGGGCCGCACCTGGGACCACCCCAACCTGTACCTGGCGGGATGCGGGAACATGCCCACCATCGGCACGTCCAATCCGACGCTGACGGCCGCTGCGCTGACCTATGTCGCGGCGGAGCACGTGGTGCGAGATCTGAAATGACCCAACCCATCCGAACCGTCGAGAGCCTTCGCGAGCACCTGCAGGAAGCGCTGCTCATCGAGCACGCCGTGGTCCCGCCCTATTTCGCGGCATGGCTTTCCATTCCGGAGGGCGCCAACCTGGAGGCCGCCGGGATCCTGCGCAGCGTGCTGCTGGAAGAGATGCTGCACATGACCCTGGTGGCCAACCTGCTCAACGCCGTGGGCGGCGAGCCGCGCCTGACCGCGCCCGGGTTTGTGCCGGTGTATCCGCACACGCTCCCTTACAGCGCGGACCGCTTCCGGGTTTCCATCGAGCGTTTTTCGCGCAAGGCGCTGCACACGTTTCTGAAGATCGAGCGGCCGGCCAAGACGGGCGCGGCGCCCAAGGCGGAAGGCTACGCGACGCTGGGCGAGTTCTATGCGGCCATCGCCGCCGGCATCGAGTGGCTTTGCCGGCGGCGGGGCGAGAAGCAGGTTTTTACGGGCGATCGCGCGCGGCAGTTGCCGCCTGGGGCTTACTACGGCACCGGAAAATATACCGTGGTGACGGACAAGGCCTCGGCGATGGCGGCGCTGCGGGAAGTGGTGAGCGAGGGCGAAGGCGCGGGCGGAGTGTTCGACGACGACCCAAGCATCGCCGGCAGGGGCCGCGAGCCGGCGCACTACTATCGTTTTGAGGAGATCCTGGCGGGCCGCTATTACCAGGCCGGCGACACGCCGCGCACGGGTCCGCGCGGGGCCAGGCTGGCGGTGGACTTCAGCCAGGTTTATGCGATCCAGGCCAACACCCGGTTCGAGGATTACCCGCCGGGCTCGCCGGTGCGCGCCGCGCTGGAGGATTTCTCGGCCGCCTACGGGCAGCTTCTGGCGGCCATCGAGGATGCGTGCAACGGCCGGCCCGCGCGCATGCACGACGCCATCGCCGCCATGTTCCGGGTGGAAAACCTGGGGCGCGCGCTGGTGCGCACGCCTTCCGGAAAAGCGGACGGAGAGACGGTGGGGCTGTGCTTTACGCCGGCCAGCCTGACGCGCGCCGCGGCGCTGCCGGCCGACGACGCCAACATCGACCACGTCATCGCCGCGCACCCGGAGGCCTTCCGCAAGCCCGGCGTGCTTTCGGTGCGCCCCGGCTGGAAGATTACCAGCGGCTGGCCGACCAGCCAGCGGGCCATCGTGGCCACGGTCGAGCGCAAGCGCGCCAAGGTTCCGGCGTCCGTGCGCATTCCCGCCACGGTGGGGCCGTACGCGACGGACGTGCGCGAGGCCACGCCCCTGCAATTGGCGCGGTTCCGCAAGCCGGCGGTGTTCGAGCAGATGAAGGCCGGCGCGCGGCAAGAGAACCGGGAGCCCGTGTTCCCCCTGGAGCGCGACGCACAAACCGGCAAGCCGCTGGCCGAGGCTCCCGCGGCCGCCCAGCCCACCAAACCCACGGCGCCCTACACGCCGCCGGCGAATGCTTCGCTTGATGCCGTAACCGCCAGCATGTCGCTCAACTGCCAGGTAAGCCCCGACGCGGGCTGGTCCGCGCTGAAGGCTTTCCTGGGCGGCATCCGGAATCAGCTCACCGTGGGCATGTACGATTTCACGTCCGCGCACGTGCTGGATACGGTGCTGGCGGGCACGGCGAAATCGCAAAAGCTGATGCTGGTGCTGGATCATCCGACCCTCAACGCCACCGCCAACCAGACCGACGAAGAGACCGAGGAGCGGCTGGCGGGAGCGCTGGCGAAGCGGCTGACGTTCGCCTGGGCGGCCGCCGGCGACGATCCCATGGTCAGCGCCAAAATCTTCCCCACCAGTTACCACATCAAGGTGGCGGTGAAAGACCTGGAATCCTTCTGGCTGTCGAGCGGCAACTGGAACAACTCCAACCAGCCGGACGTGGACCCGTTCTCCCCGGCGAACCAGGCGGCGGACGCGGCCATCATCCGCGACAGCGATCGCGACTGGCACATCATCGTGGAGTGTCCGGCGCTGGCGCGCACCTTGGACGCCTACCTCAGGAACGACTGGCAGGCGGCCTCCCGGCTGCAAACGGGCAAGCCGCTGACCGGCGCCAAAACTATCGCCGCGGCCGAGCCCAAGGGAACCGCGCGCGTCCCGAAGAAATTCTTTCCGCCAAAGCAGTTCAACAATGTGACGGTCAGGATACAGCCGCTGCTCACGCCGGACGCGGGGGCGGGCAACTACGCCGGCAACATTGCGGCGCTGATTCAATCGGCCAAGAAGTCGGTATACGCGCAGACGCAATACCTGCATCCGCCGGTGCAGGGCGATCCCAAGCTGGCGCCCTTCCGCGCAATTGTGGACGCGCTGGCGGCCAAGATCGCCGCCGGCCTGGACGTGCGGCTGATCTTCAGCCAGTACGAAATCGAGGCCTGGCTGGAGCAGTTGCAGAGCGCGGGCATTCCGGCGTCGGCGGTGAAGATCCAGCAGGGCGTACACAACAAGGGCATCGTGGTGGATTCGTCGGTGGTGGCGCTGGGCAGCCAGAACTGGTCGGACGATGGCGCGCTGTTCAACCGGGACGCTTCGCTGATTGTGTTCGACGCCAATGTAGCGCAGTATTACGAGCAGGTGTTTTTGCACGACTGGGCCAACATGGCGGAGCAGAAGGCGCCCACGTTTGCGGCGTCCGGGCAGGCCGCGGCGGGCTAGCGGGATCTCAAGCAGGGCTTTTGGTTTCATCCGTATCCGTTTAAAACAAATGCCGGATCGAGGATTCCGGCGATGGCTCCTGGCAAACCTACGTGACATCTCGGCACAAATTTGCTAACATACTGATCTGTCAGTGCTTTGCTGGTGAATCAGGCGGGCCGGTTTCGAATCGCAGGCATTCCTCGCTTGGGTAGTGTCTCTTGAGCGGTAAACTCCCGGCAATCATCTGATGCAGCACCCGCGGAGTCGTCTGTCAATGGCCGTTGATCAGAGCAAAGGACAAGTGGACGATCTGGTCCAACCGGATGGCGAGAACTACGAAACTTTGCTCGACGAATACACGCACCTTTCGCCGCCGGCCGAAGGCGAGGTCCTGCAAGGCAGGGTCCTGAAGGTCACGGCGAAGGAAGTGATCGTGGACTTCGGCTACAAGTCCGAAGGGTTGGTGCCGATCGAGCAGTTTCAGACGCCGCAGGGCGAAGTGAACATCCGGCCGGGCGACCCGGTGGACGTGATGATCGACCACGGCGAGCCGCAGGAAGGGTACGTGCTGCTGTCGCACGTGAAGGCGGCGCGCATCCGCGTTTGGGAGAACCTGGAAAAAGCCTATACGGATGGCGCGGTGATCCTGGGGCGCGTGCAGGGCAGGGTGAAGGGCGGGTTGTCGGTGGACGTGGGCATCCGCGCGTTCATGCCGGGCTCGCAGGCCGATCCGCGGCCGGTGCACAACCTGGATTCCTATATCGGCCAGGATGTGCCGGTGAAGATCATCAAGGTGAACCGCCGCCGCGGCAACGTGGTGGTATCGCGCAAGCTGGCGGTGGAGCAGGAAGTCAACCAGCGCAAGGCGGCCACGCTGGACCAGTTGCAGGAAGGCGCCGTGGTGACGGGGGTGGTGAAGAACCTGACCGAATACGGGGCCTTCGTGGACCTGGGCGGACTGGACGGATTACTGCACGTCACGGACATGTCGTACGGGCGGGTGAACCATCCTTCGGAGGTGGTGCACGTAGGCGACACGGTCTCGGCCAAGGTGCTGAAGTTCGACCGCGCCAACGAGCGCGTCTCGCTGGGGCTGCGGCAGTTGGCGCCGGACCCGTGGGAGACGGCGGCGGAGCGCTATCCGGTGAACAGCCGGGTAATGGGACAGGTGGTGAACGTCACCGATTACGGGGCGTTCGTGGAGTTGGAGCCAGGAGTGGAAGGGCTGATCCACATCACCGAAATGACCTGGTCGCGGCGGATGAAGCATCCGTCGAAAGTGGTGCGGCCGGGCGACCAGGTGGAAGCCGTGGTGCTGGCGGTGCACGGCGGGGACCGGCGCATATCGCTGGGCCTGAAGCAACTGGAGCCCAACCCGTGGACCACCATCGACAGCCGCTACAGCATCGGCTCGGTGGTGGAAGGCCGGGTGCGCAACATGACGGAGTTCGGCGCCTTCATCGAGATCGAGGAGGGCATCGACGGGCTGGTGCACGTGTCGGACCTGTCGTGGACCAAGCGGGTGAAGCATCCGTCGGAGGTTTTGAAGAAGGGCCAACTGGTGCAGGCTGTGATTCTGAACATCGACGCCAAGGGGCACCGCCTGTCGCTGGGCATCAAGCAACTGCAGCCGGACGCCTGGGAGACTTATTTCCAGAGCCATCAGCCGGGCGACATGGTGCACGGGCGGGTGACGCGGCTGGCGGGATTCGGGGCGTTTGTGGAATTGGCGGAGGGCATCGAAGGGCTTTGCCATTTCTCGGAAGTGCCGGGCAGTTCCGGGCGGCGCGGCGCGGAACCGCCGCTGGCGGTGGGCCAGGAGTGCGATTTCAAGATCATCAAGATGAGCGAAGCGGAGAAGAAGATCGGCCTGAGCCTGAAAGCGGCGGGCCGCGACGAGGAGAAGGGCCGGCTGGCGGATTACCAGCGGCAGGCGGCGGCGGGCGCGGCCACTATCGAAGAGGCCCTGAGCCTGAAGCACCGCGGCACGGAATAGGTTGCAAAAGCGCTCCGTTCACGCGATACTGCGGTAACGGCTGGAGACGGGAAGGAGAACAACGAACACATGACCAAGGCCGATCTGATTGAGGAGGTCTCGCGGGTAGTGGAGATGACGCGGAAGGAATCCGAGGTCATCGTGGAAGCGATTTTCGACAGTATCGTGCGATCGCTGCGCACCGGCGACAAGATCGAGATTCGCGGATTCGGCAGCTTCCGGACGCGCCAGCGGCAGCCGCGCATCGGGCGCAATCCGAAGACCGGCGCGCGCGTGGAAGTGCCGGCCAAGAAGATCCCGTATTTCAAGCCCAGCAAGGAACTGAAGGACGTGGTGAACAACTCGGCCACGGCCGCGGTATCCGGCCCACCCCCCGGCGATCCGCCGCCAGAGCTGTTCTAGCGCCGGTATGGATTATCTGTGGAGTCCGTGGCGCTATGAGTACGTGACCACGGCCGGCGAGGCGGAGGAATGCATCTTCTGCGCGCTGCCCGCGGAGAACCGCGACGGGGACAACTACATCCTGCACCGGGCGCGCTTCAATTTCGTGATCCTGAACCGCTACCCATACACTTCGGGGCACCTGCTGGTGGCGCCTTACGAGCACCAGGCGACGCTGGAGCAGACCGGCAGCGAGACGCTGACGGAGATGATCCTGCTGGCGCGGCGGGCGGAAGGGCTGCTGCGCGCCAACTACAAGCCGGACGGGTTGAACATGGGCATCAACGTGGGAAAGGCGGCGGGCGCGGGCGTGGCGGGACACATCCACATGCACGTGTTACCGCGCTGGGTGGCGGACGCCAACTTCATGACCTCGGTGGGGGAGACGCGGGTGCTGCCGGAGGACCTGGCGACGACTTACGAAAAACTGTTGCGGGCGTGGAGCCGGCCGCTATAATGGCGCGGCCCATCACCCTGATTCCGGGCGACGGGATCGGGCCGGAAGTCGCGGAGGCCACGGTGCGGGCGGTGGAAGCCACCGGCGCGAACGTGGAATGGGAGCGCGTGGAGGCCGGGGCCAAGGCCTTCGAGGACCTGGGGCAGTTGCTGCCCGACGACGTATTCGCGTCGCTGGAGGCCACCCGGGTGGGGCTGAAGGGTCCCACGGCCACGCCCATCGGCGGCGGGCACCAGAGCATCAACGTGGTGCTGCGCAAGAAGCTGGGGCTATACGTCAACTTCCGGCCGGTGCGCATGCTGCCGGGCCTGAAGACGCGCTATAGCGACCTGGCGCTGGACCTGGCCATCTTTCGCGAGAACACCGAGGATCTGTATTCGGGGCTGGAGCACGAGGTCATCCCCGACGTGGTGGAGAGCCTGAAGATCATCACCCGGACGGCGTCGATGAAGATCGCGCGGGCGTGCTTCGAGTATGGGCGGCGGGAGAAGCGGCGCAAGGTGACGGCCATCCACAAGGCCAACATCATGAAGATGAGCGACGGCCTGTTTCTGAAGTGCTGCCGCGAGGTGGCCAGCGAATTCGGCGAGATCGAATACACCGAGCTGATCGTGGACAACGCCTGCATGCAACTGGTGATGCGGCCGGAGAGCTTCGACCTGCTGGTGCTGCCGAACCTGTACGGGGAC
>VFSW01005836.1_pt1 | contig 18157 bp, 21 predicted proteins | sample 5358111 | NCBI WGS metagenome assembly VFSW01 (sample SAMN11554181, study PRJNA540505) | mine drainage metagenome | isolation source: sediment from site ElyBrook_90M | place: USA: Ely Copper Mine, Vershire, VT | collected 2017
GTAAAACGTCATCTCGAAGGCGACCGACCTAGATGTGGGGCCTCCGTTGAGCATCTTTGATATTACTCCCCTAAGCAGAGCCTTTGCGGGGCTTTTCTCTATTACGGGTGGCAGTCCACGGACCGCAATCGCCTCTATCGGAGGCGCGACATTGTTCCGCAGGGTGCCGTCGAGGTCTATCAGCACTGTGGCTCCACGTTGTGGCATACTATAGAATCCGTTTTCCAGATATTTATGCTTTTTATTGCCCTTTTAGACGGAAACAGTGGGCCCGAGGAGAGTTGAACTCCTGATCTTTACCTTGTGAAGGTAACGTCTTACCGTTCGACCACGGGCCCCAATAGGATTTTTCCGAACAGCTTAAAATAGGTTGTCTAATATAATACCTCATGGCGTTCTTCACCGGCAGGGGCGATGGCGGCGAGACCGATACGATGGGCTTCGGCAGGATCGGGAAGGATGATCCCCTCGCGGCGCTCATGGGCGACATAGACGAGCTAAACAGTGTTGTCGGAGTCGCCATATCGGAAATGACCGACAACCACGTCACAGTAATACTCAAGAAGCTGCAGGACAGGCTATTCACTGCGGGCGCCGATGCGGCGTCTAACATCACAAACAAACCCGCAAAGAGGATAAGGAAGGAAGATGTAAAGTGGCTTGGGGAGGAAATAGAAGGGCTCAGCGTCTCCATCCCAACGCTGAAGAAGTTTGTGCTTCCGGGGGGCGCACCTTCCGCTGCATACCTGCATCTTGCGCGCGCAGTTTCAAGGCGCGCGGAGCGCTCTGCAGTAATCCTGACTAGGAAAAGGAAAGTTAACCCCGAACTGCTCGCGTTCCTTAACAGGACGTCATCGCTGCTATTTGTCTGCGCCCTCTACATGAACAAGAAAGAGGGCATAGAGGAGTCCAATCCGAGCTATTGAGAACCAGACAGGTTGAAGTACTCCTTGAACTTCTGGGTGGTCTCGAGCTTCTTGCTTCTTCCTTCCTTCACTCCGCGTATGAAGTCGTTCTCCGTAAGCTCCCTCACGTAATCGTATGCTCCGCTGCCGAACGCCTTGATGAGGCTGCTCTGCATCAGTGGCTCATTCTTGCTTATGTAGGCGAGTATGCGCATCGCGCTCTTGCTGATGTCTGGTTGCCCCGCAACGCTGCTGACCCTGCCTGCATAGCTGTCCTTTATGCTCATTATGTACTTGTCGCCGATCTTCAGCACGCAGAGGGAGCCTCCCCTCTTCGAGTAATCCTCCATCAGCTCCTCGGCGAGCCTTTTCACGTGGCCGATAGATGCGATTCCTATCGCCATGGATATTTCCTGGGCGCTCATGGCCTTCCCTGACGCGAATAGCGCCGCCTCCACGACATTCATCTGCTCATTTTCCTGGTCCTGTCCGTCAGCCAACTCACTCGCCCGTAACCTTTATCAGTATGTCGCCGAAGAAAATATCCTGCAGTACGGCTATCCTCCCCATGTGTGCAAGGAAGAGCATCGGCACGAACAGGTCTATGAGCAGGTCCTGCGTGTTCCCGAAGGCGGCCGATACCTGCGCAAGGGTCGTCATCTTCTCCCTGTCGAGCGACCTCTTTATCCGTTTGAAGAGCCTCTCCATCTTCTCCTCTATGTCCTCCTTGTCAATCTCTATGCTTATCGGGGCGGTCATCCTCTCATGGTCGACCTGCCTCTTCACCTCGATCTTCATCGCGTGGTCAAGGGCGGACAGCAGTTCCTGCAGGGTAACCTTCCTCCTGGGCTGCATTCTCGCCCTCGGGACGAGTTGCTCCACCTCCGGCCTTACCCTGGGCCCTGCCAGCAACTGTTCCTCCACAGGGGCCTCCTCATGCATTGCAAATATGGAGAGGGAATCGCTTTTCATCCTGAGGAGTATCGAAGCGGCTAGAACCATGTTGGCAGGCACTCTAAGGTCTAGGACCTTCATCTTCTTGATCGCCGCGAGGTATCCGTCGACTACCTTCTCTATGTCTACATCCCAGGGGTCGAGCTTGTTAGATGAGACGAGCTCCACCAGAAGCTCCCTCCATGTAGCATTCTGCACGAACTCCTGCAGGTCCAGCTCGCGGTAAACTACCGCGGTGGTCGTCTCAGCGGTCGCCATTTCGCCTCAACTCATATAAGATGAAAAACTTTATAAAGCATATCGGGGCGGCCAAATACGGGACAGTTTCGCGTCAATGCAGATTTCTATCGTTTTGGGGCTGTAGTTCCTGACTTTTCTGCATCCGACAAGCCTGGCCGAGTAGCCTTTCTCTCGCGCCTTTTCCCTCAATATCCGCATGGCATCTTTGCACGCCGTCTCCACGCTTCCAAACATGTAGAAGTGCAATGTGCTGTTCTTCTTCGACGTCAGCAGTGCGCAATCGATGAACTCCGCGCTGGTTTCGGGGAGGGGCATCACTATTCTGTCGGCGAAACCGCGGTACCTTGGAGAAACTGCCTTCACGTCGCCCAGCACCGCCGTCACGTTGTTCGCCTTGTTTATCATTATGTTCTCGCACATGTAGGCGTATGCGTCCTTGTTCAGTTCCATGGCCACGACCTCCGACTTGGGGTTCTTCCTTGCGATCTCTATCGCGAACGGCCCTGCGCCCGCAAACATCACAATGACCCTCTCCTTTTTCCTCGACATGTCGGCTATCCTCGCCCTCTCGAACGAAAGCCTGTTCGAGAAGAAGGTCTTCCTTACGTCGAAGAGGAAGCGGCATCCGTTCTCCCTGTAGTCAGCAAGGTAGTTGCGCTTGCCGGCAATGTAGCGCAGCTTCCTTGTGCGATACCTTCCACTTACCGCGCCCGCTTTTGCAAGCACGGTCTTTACATTGGGGTGCTCCTCCATTATCGCCATGGCGATTTTCCTCTCCTTTGCCCCCGATATTCCAGATATGTCAACTATCGCCATGTTCCCCAGCAGGTCATATCCTCTGGCTACAAAAGGTGCTTCCTTCTTTGACAATATGCCAGGCATTTTCACCTTTTCGTTGCGTTTTTTGATCACTTTTCCTCCCCGGGCACCTACAACGCCCCCACCCATTCCTTTCACAAGCTTTTTAACCCTTGCAGTTGTATCATTTAATGGAAATAGGACATAGCTTTCGCTATGCAAAACGGTCATGTTTTTGTCGAGAAGGAGTTTCTTGGCGAGCGCCGACCGCAGTTGCTCCGCGCGCTTCGTCCCTATTCTCGCGTAATTGCGCATGTTTGTAAAGTTGGATAAGCAATAATATTAAGAGTGGTTTTATGTTCTTTGTCGTAAAGGTCACGTCCGGTCAGGAGAAGATTGCAGCAAACATGCTGCAGAACAAGCTGGCCAAGGAGAACCTCCAGATATACTCGATAGTCGTGATAGACGGGATGCGTGGCTACATAATCGTGGAGGCCGAAGATGAAATAACCGTAAGGACATTCATAACAAAGGAGCGCAACATACGCGGGATATTGCCGAAGCCGCTCACCGACACCGAGATGGACAAACTCCTCGAGGTCAAGAGCTACGCGCTGGAGATACACCCATCCGATATAGTGGAGTTCACGTCCGGGCCTTTCAAGGGGTACAAAGCGAAGGTCCTGCGTGTCGATGACGTAAAGAGCGAGATGACGGTCGAGCTTATGGATGTTGTCGTTCCTATACCTATAACTACAAAGATGAACACAGCAAGGGTAATACAGAAGGCTCAGAAGAGTTGATGACATGGCAGAAGTCGCAGTATCGGGATTGATCGAAGGAGGAAAGGCAACGGGAGGCCCGCCGCTGGGGCCCGCGCTCGGCCCGCTGGGCGTGCCCGTCAACGACATAATAAAGGAGATAAACGACAAGACGAAGGCGTTCGAAGGACTTAAGATATCAGTCAAGGTGATCGTCGACATCGGCACAAAGAAGTTCAGGGTGGAGGTCGGGTCCCCGTCCACAAGCGCGCTCATACTGAAGGAAATAGGGGCCCAATCTGGCGCAAAGACCAAGGACGAGACCATAGGCAGCCTTACAATCGACCAGCTCAAGAAGATCGCCAAGGCGAAGGAGACTACGATGTACGGCTCCACGCTTGCCAACCGGGTGAAGCAAGTGCTCGGCACGTGCAAGAGCATGGGGGTCAAGTGCGAGAACGAGGATCCAAGGGCGATAATCGCCAAGATAAACAGCGGCGAGATAAAGGTCTAAGCCCGATTTTCTCGAAAGATAGCTAGACGCTAGTGCGAGCCCCTCGATAGGTATTTTCGATAGGTATTTATATCATAAACGACCTATACAATAGTGGTGTGAGAATGGCCACAGCGTCAATAAACCAGCAAACTGATATTGGAATAGGGGAGCAGAAGAAGAGGCGGGAGGACAGGCTTATAGAGCTCGGAACCGTCAACCTTCACAACGCATCGCTCGTGGCGGATAGCATAATGAAGCGATACAGGCACGTAAGACCTTCCTCTTTCAGCTCGCCAGAAACCGTACAGAGATTTGAGAAACAAATGGCAGGCATAAGCGCCCTGCTGGGCGACAATTGCTCCAAGGAGGACTTGGACAAAGTTCAGGAGAACTTCAAGAAGTTCACCGACGATTATTCATCGAGGTTGGATGTGGATAAGAGCCCGACCCGCGCGCACCAATCGATCGAACTCAACGAGAGCGCGAGGGATGTAGATGTGTCCGGTTCGAAGGAGATGCTTATGCTGACCGAGCTCGGCCAAACGTTGGAGACGCTCGAAGGCAGGAGCGCCGGAACTGGTAGGGAACACTTCAGGCCAGATGCGCTCTACGCGCGGGCGGAAACAAGGGCCGCCGAGCTGATGAGGGAACTGGCTGGCGGTGGACTAGAGGAACTGCACCTGAAACTGCTCGAGGTGTACATAGAGAGGGAGAGGCTTATGGTCACGAGAATGGCGAAGGACGAGCTTTATTCCCACAAGCCCGCGCAGGATGTAGCCAACGATGTTCGCAATTACAAAATCGAGACCCTAAGGATCTTCGAGTACGGCCCCGGAAGCGCAGAAACTAGCGCCACGGCTGAGGTAGTACGGGAAAATACGCGAAACGCATCGCCCTCCAGGCAGGAAGCAGAGGACGTGGAGTTCAGGGTCATACCTTCAAAGGACGCGCCGAAGGTGAGGGCGCCAAGGGCAGTTAGACCAAGGAGTCGTAGCCATGCTGGAACTAACACCGCAGCATTTGCCGATCATATGAGCGAATACATAAGCAAGCAGGGGCCATGGGCCATGGAGGCGCTGAAGAGCGACCCTGAATTGGAAAAGGCGCTTGCGTGGGCAGTGGCGCACAAAATGCAGCTTTCAGACGCGCAGGCGGCCGGCATATACAAGCTGATTGCGGTGGCATGGGTGAAGCAGAGTCCGCCAGTGGTTCAGAATTTCATCAGGGATGCCGGGGTAGACGTAACAAAGGTCAGCAGCATGGCTGACGTGGACATGCTTTCAAAGAAACTGCTGCTCGCATACAGCAAGCTTTACGCGCCCGCTCAGATACTGGCAATGGGACTTACGAAGAGGCAGAGGGAAATACTGAACTGGGACGCCGAGGAGGCAAGCGACGCCGCAAATTTTGTGGACAGCAAGCCTCTATGGAACAAGCTGTACAGAATATTCAACAGGGCGGCACCGACAGGGGCGCAGACATCTGCTGCATCGGCATCCGAAACGGCGAAAGCGAGCGCGACGCCGCCTTGGTACCTGCGCCAGTACATTCCAGACAGGAGGCCTGGGGAGTAGTCACTTCCTTATTACCGCTTTGATCCGCTGGGTAAGGGCCTTCAGCTTCTCTATGTCATCGAGCTCCTCGCCAGTGAGTCCGCCCGTGTCGCCCTTCTCCTGAATCCTCTTCTCTATCGTCTCGATGAAATCGAGCCAGTCGTCAGCGTCCTCCCTTACCAGCTCGATTATGGCGCTGTTCGACGCGAAGAGATCCAGCACCTTTAGCAGTTTCTTGTTATCGTCTATCTCCTCGTTCTTCTGGAGCCTCTGGTTTATGTGCTCCCTTAGGGCGCGTATGTCGCCCATGCCCACCTGCCTGTCCTCTTCGATGGTCTCGTCTATCGTCTCTATGAAGTCGACAATCGCCCTGTGCAGTTTCGAAAACAGGTCGCCTATCGAAAGGCTCTTCAGATCATCCAGCATTTAAACCATTCTGTTAGCGACAAATACGCTTAAATACCTGTCATCTGAAGCTAATCTCAGTGATCAGTGATACTATTGGCAGAGGAACACGGGCTCATTAGGAACCTTGTCTTTCGGCTGGTAAGAAGGCACATCGCCGGGTCTACGATGAACTCGGCGCTCAACGCGGTAAAGGCGCTGAACGGGAAGGGAATGGGGACTACCCTCACTTTCCTGAGCGAACACGTCAACGACCAGCTCAAGGCAAGGTACAACTCCAATACCTACATGCAGATGATAAAGCAGATATCGAGGCTGCACCTCGACTCATCCGTATCCGTAAGGCTCAGCCAGATTGGTTTTGCAGCGGGAAACGGCTACGCGGATAGACACCTCGATGAGTTGATGGCGGCCGCCAGGCAGGCCGGGACGATGGTCTGGCTCGAGGGCGGCGCGGGTGTGGACACGGAGCAGCTAATCGGCGCCTACTCCGATAGGATGGGGGATTATGATAACATAGGAGTGGAGGTGCCGCTCTCCCACCATGGCAACCCTGAGGGCACGGCAAGAATGGTGGGATCGAAGGGGACGATAAGGATAACCCCCCACCAGCACATGGCGAACGGCATCGAAGAGGAGGAGAAACCCGGCAGCGGCGCGCTCGACAGGTACGTTAAGACAGTACAATCACTCATAAGCAGGAGCTCCAGGGTCTGCGTACAGGAACCCAATGACCACCTGATTTCAAGGATCGCTGCCTACGGGAAGGCGCACCGAAGGGATTTAATATTTGGCATTCCATTTGGCTACGGCAGCAAGAAGGTTAAGCGCCTTGAGAAGATGAAGCTCAAGCTCGATGTCTACGTCCCGTATGGGAAGGACTGGACCCCATATGCGATATATGGGCTGGCAGGGCCGAGGATGCGTGGCGTCGCGCTGAAGTTGCTGAACGGGCAGAACTATGGCGGTGAAGATGGCAGCATCTAAGGGTAGGCAGAGGAGCATTAGCCTGATTACTGGCGCGACTTCGGGAATAGGGCGCGCCATTATACGAAGGCTGATAGCGAACGGGGACGAGGTAAGGGTCGTGATAAAATCGGCGCCTAGCGAGAAGTCGGACTGGAAGGCGCTGCCGCCTGGCGTGATACCCTATGTGTGCGACCTCGCGTTCAAGGGCAGGGATGACGCCAAGAACCTGGCGAACGCGTGCAAGAATGTCGACAGGGTCTTCCACATCGCCGGAGCATCTTACAATTCGTCCTACAACTACGACCAGCTGATAGACACGAACGTAATAGCAACGGAGAACGTGCTCAAGTGCCTCGCCGCCTCCTGCGAAAACTCAGAAAAGAACGTGCGGTTCATCTACACGAGCAGCATAACCGTTTATGGCTACAGGAGGGGCGGCGACAAGATAGATGAGAACGCCGTGGTGAAACCGGGCAGCCACTACTCCGAAACGAAGCTCATGGCCGAGCACCTTATACAGAGCTTCGCCGATTCACACCGCTGCATGACCTATACGATAATGAGGATGGGGACCCTGTACGGCCCGGGATACGAGGAGCCGTCGTTCAACAAGGCGTTCAAGCTCATAAAGGAGGGCAAGATGTGGTACATCGGAAAGGGGGAGAACCACCTGACGATGCTGCATATAGACGACGCTGCGGATGCGATGCTGCTCGCCGCGCAGAAGCCCAAGACCTCTGCCAACAAGATATACAACATAACTGACGGGCAGCCCCATACGCCAAGGGAACTCTTCGGCACGGTCGCGAACTTCATGGGAGTGAAACCGCCCCACAAGTCGATAAACCCGGCGATAGCGAGGCTGATGGTCAAAGCCATAAACATAAACTACGATGAGTACGAGTTCCTGGCGAGCGACCGCATCATCGACATATCTAAGGCGAGGAGGGAACTGGGCTACGACCCGCAGAGGAAGCTGGAGGTCGACGGCCTTGTGATGGTGGAAAGATTCATGAAGAGGTACAAGCCTGCTGTAAAAAGATGATACTATGAAGAGCGGAAAAGTTGAGATATACATAAACGAGCAGCTCGGGAGCAAGGGCGCCCTCCTGTTCTCGCTGATAGATCCCGTAGATTACAAGGACGAGAAGTCCGCGGTAAAGGCCGCTAAGGACACGGTGAGAGGCGGCGCCGACCTCGTCCTAATAGGGGGGAGCGTGGGTGTGCAGGGCAGCCTGCTCGACAACGTAGCAAAGAGCATAAAGGAGGCGATAGACGTGCCGCTGGTGCTCTTCCCTGGCAACATGGCAACCGTATCGGGCTACGCCGACGCTATATACTTCCTATCGGTGCTCAATTCGAGGAACACCTACTTCCATACGCAGGCTCAGATGCTTGCTGCATCTCTGCTCATGCAGGCCAACGTGGAACCCCTCCCGCTGGGCTACATACTTGTAGCGCCCGGAGGAACGGCAGGCTGGGTAAGCGATGCGAACCTGATGCCAAGGGAGAAGCCCAAGATAACGGGGATGTTGGCGCTCACGGGCGAATATCTTGGCCAGAGGTTCATACTCACAGATACAGGATCCAACCCGCAATCGCAGGGCAGCGGGCCCATTCCGCCAGAGATGATACGCACGGTCAAGTCGATGATCACGGTGCCGTACATAGTCGGGGGCGGGATGAGGACCGCCAGCGACATAAAGACCGCCTACGCGAGCGGCGCGGACATAGTGCAGGTCGGTACGGCGTTCGAGGCCGGAAAGGGCGACGTCGCATACAAAACCGCATCGCTCTTCTCGAAGGTTGCAAGGGAGGAGGGCCGCAAGAAAATAAAGAAGCTCTGATTTGATGAGGGAGATATCCGCCCTTGAGATCTCCGTTCTGGTAAGGGAGCTGCAGGCCTTCTCCGGTTTCTACATAGACAAGTTCTACGAGATAGGCGAAGGAAGGTTCAGGGTCAGGCTGAGCAAAAGGGGCGAGGACAAGGCGGACCTGATCCTCGCCATTAAGTGCGGCGTATGGAAGGCGTCAGAGATAGAGGCCGCGGAGAAACCGAGCAACTTCGCCATCGCGGCGCGAAAGAGGATATCAGGGTTCTCAATAAAATCGATCGGGCAACTTGCGGACGACCGCATAATGGAGTTCAAGCTGTCGAAGGGCGAGGAGAATGCCTCCCTGATCCTGGAGATGCAGGGCAAGGGGAACCTAATACTTGCCGATAAGGAAAGGAAAATAACGCTTGCCTACACGCAGGAGGACTTCCGCGACAGAAGCGTCAGGGTGGGGGAGGCGTACTCACTGCCGAAGAACACGTTCGTAAAGTATGACGGGATGGAAGAACTGGCAGAAAGGGCCGCTAGCGCGGAAAAGGAGATGACAATCATATCGTTCCTCTCGAGGAACATCAACGTCGGTTCTCTTTACCTGGAAGACTCGCTTAGGAAGATGGGCATCAACCCGCGGGCAAAAATGCAGTCCCTCGGGCCCAACGACATGGCGGACGCAATAAGCTCGATGCAGACCGAGATAAGGCTCGCCGATAAGGGCGATTGCATACTCTACCTTGACAACGGAGCGCCGAAGGACTATGCCCTCTGCGAGATAGAAAAGTATTCTACATTGAAGCAGGAGAGATGCGCGCTGCAGCAGGCTCTCGAAAAGTTTTATGTTATAAGCGAGGGCCCGCAGGAATCCGAAGAGGAGAGGGAGCTTGCGGCAAGCATACAAAAACAGAGGGAAATCATCAAGGAGATAGATGTCCAGATAGAAAGCAATAAAGCGGTTGCAGAGACAGTATTTAGGCGCATGGGTGCGATAAATAAGATGATTGATGAAGCAAGAAAGAACAAGAGGATAACGGAGGAGGAGATGAACGATATGTTCAACGAGATAGAGACGCTCGAGGTCGACCTCAAGAAAAAGAGCTTTACAATAGAGATTGATTGAAATGCCGCTGCCGATAAGGATAACATTTCTGGGGACTGCCGGCTCTGCGCCGACAAAGGAGAGGAGCCTCCCGAGCGTCGCTATAGAGTACGAGGGTGGCACCTACCTATTCGACTGCGGGGAGGGGACCCAGAGGCAGCTGATGATGTATGGGATAAGCCCATCCCGGATAAAGGCGATATTCATCTCGCACATACACGGAGATCACGTGATAGGGATAGCGGGCTTGGTAAGGACACTCGCGCTAAACAAGCGCACCGACCCGCTGGATATATACGTGCCGGCCGGGGAGGAGGGGAAGATAGCGCCGCTGCTCACGTTTGACAGGGCGCTGATAGGCTACAAGATTGAGATAAAACCCGTCAAGCCGGGAGTCATAATGAGAGGAAAGGGATTGTTCGTCACCGCATTCAGGCTGAAGCATTCGATTCCGACGTTTGGTTACACATTCCAGGAAGAGGAACGGCACCACTTCGACAAGGAGAAGTGCAAGAGGCTCGGCATAAAGGGGGACATGTACTCGAAGCTCTACGATGGCGGAACGATAAAGTTGAAAGGCAGGACAATACGCCTGGCGCAGGTTGCAAGTAAACAGGAAGGCAGGAAGATCGTCTACGCTGCCGACACGAGACCGGTCGATGCCACATCTAGAGCGGCGAAGAACGCCGACATCCTGATACACGAGGCCACGTTCTCGGAAAAACTGAAGGAGCTTGCAATTCAGAGGCTGCACTCCACCGCGGCGGAGGGCGCCGCGGTAGCGAAGAAGGCGAAGGCGAAGAGGTTGATCATATTCCACATGAGCGCGAGGTATAGGAAGCCCGACGAACTACTAAAAGAGGCGAGAGGCATATTTAAGGGCACGGACGCCGCATATGATGGGATGCAGGTAACGATTTAGGGGCTCGTAGTCGATTGGTAAGACGCCACGTTGACAACGTGGAGATAAGGAGTTCGATTCTCCTCGGGCCCACGTACAACGAAGCTCCTACACTTCAATGCTTGCCAGGTGGCAAGCCCAAATAAAAGTTAAAATGCCTGAAGAGGCATGATAAGTGGGAGCATGCCACCTGCGTAAATCAACAGTCAACCTAGGGCATCGGAAAGCAATAAATAATGCAGCGCAGGATATGCTGTATGGCGCGCAAGGCACTCCGTCTGCAAATCAGCAATTCCACTTTTCAGAAGGCAGAATGCATAGTGCTCGGCGTGCCTGACGACTCGGGAAGCAGCTATAGGCATGGATCAGCGCTGGCGCCAGACGCGATAAGGAAGTTCGCATCTCACACCGAGGTAGCAGGAGTAAAGCGGCGCTCCGGAGTCTCGATGTTCAACCCGGAGTTCAGGAAATTCTCCGCAAGGGTCCACGATTGCGGCAATGTCGGAAGGGGCTCATTGAAAAAGATGATGGAGAAAATAGGCGGGGCACGGAAATTCCCGCTGACGATCGGCGGGGACCATTCCATAACCTATACTGCATTGTCGGGGCTCTCCCGCGGCAAAAAGTTCAGCCTCATCTACCTGGATGCGCACCCCGATTTCATCTGCTCTAGCGGAAACTACTTCGGCTCGGTGATGTGCGATATATCACGGCTCAAGAACGCGGACATGAAGTCAAGTATAATAGTAGGGGCGAGGGCGCTCGAAGATGAGGAGATAGATGAAATGAAAGACTCGGGCATAAAGGTGATAACCGCCACAGACATCGCCGAACTTGGCGCGAAGAGGGTTGTGGATATGATTAGGAATACGGTTTCGTCCAATGCCTACATGTCTATTGACATGGACGTCGTGGATCCGGCCTTTGCGCCGGGCGTGACAACCCCAATCTCCGGCGGAATCAGCGCGGCCGAGCTCCTCTACATGGCAAGGGAGCTCGCGGGCAAGGCGACCCTCGGCTGTGACATCATGGAAGTATGCCCGGAACTCGATGTTGGAAACAGGACACTAGACCTTGCGTATAGGCTTATCCTTGAGATACTCTCTGCGAAGTGACCAGCCCCGTTAGTTTGCTCGTTTCTTCCAAACCGAAATGAAAACCGAAAGACCTGCAAACCCTTTTATAGATTCCAGGAGACAACAGCACAGTGATTACGTGGGGAAAATGGGCGATACAAAGGGCAGGATACTTGAACTGCTAAAGCAGAGGAGGCAAACCCTAACGGACATAAGCACGCGGCTCGATCTTGCGCCCTCCACGGTAAGCCAGCACCTTCAGGAGATGAACGAAGCGGGGCTCATAAGGCAAATCAATGACAGACCCGCAAAATGGAAATATTATGAGATAAACAGGGCGCAGAACATTGCATTTGCGAGAGATGTTCCGGGCCTGAGGAAACTTGCGCTTCCAATTGTAGTGATACTGATCGGGATAATCACTGTCCTATCTATCGCATATGCGTTCGACTTTGGATCGGGCGTTTCGGCACAGCAGGTGCTGCTTGCGCCGGGGGCGCCGGTGCCCGCGGGCGTCACGGTCTTTGCCGTATCGGACGCGCCGACAAGTTATAACATAAGCGCGCTCTACGTAACAATACACAATGCAAGCATACGCGGCTCATCAGGAAAATGGCACAACATACCCCTCCAGACAAGCACCTTCAACCTGGTCGCGCTGGACAACCTCTCGGCGATACTGTCGGGCGTGAACCTCGCGGGCGGCAGGTACACTGCGATGAGGCTGGGCATATCCAACGTCAGCGCGGTGCTAAACGGGACTGCCACCAACGTCTTCCTGCCGCGCAAGACGCTCCTCCTTGTAGGCAACATAAACATATCATCGAATACAACCAATTGGATCAACCTCGACTTCAACCTGCAGCGCTCTCTCTTCATAACTAAAAACGGCAGCATAGTGATGCTTCCAGTCATGATCCTGAGGAACTCAAACGGAGCGGGATTAAAATCCAACCGGGCGGGCATACTTATAACAAAAGGCGCGTGGCATGTGAGGAGTTATGCGATGTTCGGGATGAACTACACGGGCAAGGTTGCAAGGAACTTCACTCCGCCTCAGAACCTCTCAATCGAGGCGGGCGGCCATGGCAGGTTAATCGCAGGAGGCGGGAAAGGGACGCCAACTGAGATAGTATGGAACAACAACGGCATATGGATAAACAGGAATGGCACCTGGAATGCCGCAAACCGAAGCGCCATCCAGAACTATACTGGCGGCAGCCCCTTACGCGCGGGCGGTTTGATTGCGGGCCTGTTTGGATGGCTAACGGTTCGAAGAGGATCATAGCAACTATTAAATATCGCCAAGAATAAGGATTTTGGGGGTAATTATGGAAATCTTGAGAGTTCGCAGAGCAGGAGCCACGCCAACAATGGACGACTTTTGTCTGGACGACATATTCCGCCGTGAGAGCAGTACATACCAGATATCCGGGGCGCTGTACAGGGGGGAAGGACCAACAAAGGGCAGGATGGAGCTCGACTCGAGGAAGGCGCTGGACGCTGCCCTGGGCAAATTGCTTGAACGGGAGGCCAAAACGGGAGACGACAGCGAGATCTTCATTTACTTTTTGAGCAGGCGCAAAATCCTTGAGCGCATGTATGACGCGGAGCCTGAAGTGCTTGACGATATTTATAGCGGCATTTCGATAGTGCAATCGGGGATACCGGGATTCTCATCAGAGGGCCTGTTCGGTTCGATGAAAACCGCAATCGGTGGATTTATCGATGTGAACAGGGCAAAGATTGAGCGCCTTGAATCAGAACTGCTCAAACGCAGCCCAAACACCATGGTGCTGATGTAAAATGCGCTTGAAAGAAACGAGTTTCGCTTATCTTCTATATTATCAGCTTTTTATTGATATATCAATAAAAGTTCTACTAAACGTAAGTTATTTATATCTTTAGCTCCATAATACTAGGTCGGGGTATCAATGGAAAAGATAGAAATACGAGCGATTGAGAGACCTGACGAGAACGACCCCGTAAAGATGATACGGTGGTTCTGCGCGACCTTCGGCATGTCTGGAAGCGAGGAGGACAGCATCGAGGAGCAGATACTCAAGGACTTCGTCTTTTCGCAGAGAAAGGAAGACGGCCTTGCAAGCTCGGAGATTCAATTTGACAGGGTTGTCGCCCGCAGCACCGTGATATACCACCTGAACAGGTTCATCGACGCCGGGATGATAGTCAAGAAAGGAAGAAGATACTACCTGAGGGCAAATGAGATGTCGAAGGTGATAGAGGAAATAGAGTACGATATCGAGAGGGAGATGAAGAGGATGATAGACACGGCGAAGGAGTTCGACAGGATGATGGAGGGCAGGCTTCTCCCGAGAAAGAAAAGGTGATGGCGATGGTAGACGAAATTGACGTTAATGAAGAAATGGAAAGGGCAGCGCAGGAACAGCCGCACGACGACCAAGCAGACATGAAAGAGCGCATGCTGCGGCTCGCGGCGGAGTTTGACAACTACAAGAAAAGAACAAGGTCAGACATCGAGAAGGCGAAGGACGCGGGCAAGGCCGAGATGCTCAATGGCATACTGCCGGTATTAGACGAGTTCGAGTTGGCGCTACTGTCGATCGGCACGATGCAGGACAAGAGCGTAGTGAAGGGCATAGAGATGGTATACTCGAATTTCCTGGATGCGCTGAAGAAGGACGGAGTGAAGGAGGTGCCGGCGGTGGGAGCATTTGACCCGTACAAGCACGAGATAGTGATGTCGAGGCCCGATGGAAAGGACAAGCCAGGGACCATATTGGAGGTAATAAAGAAAGGCTACATGATCAACGGCGTGCTGCTGAGACCTGCATCCGTGATAGTCGCAAAGGAAGAGGAGGATAAGAAATGAAACATTACAAAATGAAGCATCATCATTACTTATACCATGTATGGGCGTCTGCAAAAAAGGGCTACGACAACTACGCTTGGATATTCTTCATAGTCACGATTGGCACTATCATAGGCACATCGCTCAGGATAGCAGGAGGGATCCTGACGATACTCGTCGCATTTGTATTCTTCTACGTCGCGGGAAGATTCCATACCAAATTTCAGAAGGAATTCGATAAGATGGAAAAGTAAATCATATTTAGGTGAATAACATGAAAATAATTGGAATAGACCTGGGAACATCGAACTCGGCAGCTGCGGTACTGGAAGGCGGCAGGCCCGTCATAATACCCAGCGGGGAAGGAACATCACTCTACGGGAAGGCTTTCCCGAGCTACGTCGCTTTCACAAAAGAAGGCGAGAGGCTGGTGGGCGAACCTGCAAGAAGGCAGGCGGTCGCGAACCCGACAGGTACCGTAACGGCGTTCAAGAGGAAGATGGGGACTGAGTACAAGTACAAGATATTCGGTAAGGAGTACTCCCCGCAGGAGCTCTCCGCCATACTTCTGCAGAAGATAAAGAAGGACGCGGAGGCGTTCCTCGGCGAAGAGGTGAAGAAGGCAGTGATAACGGTGCCGGCATACTTCAACGACAACCAGAGGCAGGCAACAAAGGACGCGGGCCAGATAGCCGGCCTGGAAGTGGTCAGGCTTGTCAACGAACCTACGGCGGCGGCGCTCGCATACGGTCTGGACAAGGCAGACAGGGAAATGAAGATAATGGTCTACGACCTTGGAGGAGGAACCCTTGACGTAACGATAATGGACTTCGGCAAGGGCGTGTTTGAGGTCATGTCGACCAGTGGTGATACCCAACTCGGCGGTACGGACATGGACAATGTGATAGTTGACATGTTGCTCAAGGAGGTGAAGGACAAAAGCGGAGCGGATGTGTCGAAGGACCCGCAGGCGGTGCAGAGGCTCAGGGAGGCGGGAGAGAGGGCGAAGATAGAGCTCTCGACAGTGCTCAACTCGGAGATAAACCTGCCCTTCCTCGCGAAGGATGCCAAGGGCAACCCGGTGAACTTTACATACACATTCACAAGGGCGAAGCTCGAATCGCTCGTAGTCCCGATAATAGAGAGATCTGCAAAGTCGGTAATGCAGGCGATGAAGGACGCAAAGCTGGAACCGAGCGGCCTGGACAAGGTGATACTTGTCGGGGGCCCGACAAGGATGCCGATAGTGCAGAGGTACGTCGAGCAGCTTCTCGGAAAGAAGATTGAGAGAGGGGTGGATCCCATGGAAGCGGTTGCGCTAGGCGCCGCGATACAGGCAGGAGTGCTGACGGGGGAGGTGAAGGACATTGTGCTCCTCGACGTGACCCCGTTGTCGCTCAGCATAGAGACGTTGGGAGGAGTCGCCACAAAGATAATCGAGAGGAACACGACCATACCGATAAAGAAGACCCAGGTATTCTCGACGGCCGAGGATTCGCAAACCGCTGTTGACATAATAGTTGTGCAGGGCGAGAGGGCGCTGGCGAAGGACAATGTCCAGCTGGGCAAGTTCACCTTGATGGGAATACCGCCAGCAAGGAGGGGAATGCCCCAGGTAGAGGTGACTTTCGACATCGACTCCAACGGAATACTGCATGTCACGGCGAAGGACAAGGCGACCAACAAGGCGCAGGGAATGGACATAGTGGCTCCCAACAAGATGAATAAAGGCGACATCGACAAGAAGATTGAGGAGGCGAAGCAGTTCGAGGAGCAGGACGCCAGGATAAAGGAGCAAGTCGAGACCAAAAACGCAGCCGAGTCGCTTGTCTACACGACAGAGAAGACCCTTGAGGAATTCAAGGAGAAGGTCCCGAAGGACATCGCGGAGAAGGTCAACGCCGCGAAGGACGACCTCAAGAATGCACTGAAGGGAGAGGACACGGACGAGATAAAGAGGAAGACCGAGGACCTGACGAAGGCGCTGCAGGAGGTAGGAAACAGCGTCTACAAGGACCAGCAGCCAGGCCAAGACGAGCAGCCACAGGGCGGCCCATCTGATGATCACGGCCAGGCAGGAACGACAGACGCGGACTTCAAAGTAGAGAAGTGATAAATTAATGACCAAAATAGAGAAAACGTGTTTGCTGTGCGGTAAAAACTTTGAAACTACAGCCTACATTGTTGAAAAAGGAGAAGGAAAATTTTGTAGTAGAAAATGCACGGTGAAATATCATATAGAACACAAAACGTCGATGTTCAGCGATTACGTAAGAAGTAAAAATAAAGACGCAAATTGGCTAGAAGATGAAAAGAATTGTATCGTGTGTGGAAAGGCATACAAGGCGCGACATTTTAACATAAATCATCAGAGATATTGCTCTAAAACGTGCCAGTATATAGGTGAAGCACGCGAGCTAAGCAATAAAAGCGAGATAATTGATTTGTATAGCAAAGGTTATGGAGTTTTTAAGCTTGGCAGAAAATTTAATGCACCACAAAATGCAATTTCTGCGCTTCTCACCCAAAATGGGATTAGAGTTCGCAGCGCGGTTGAACAGAGAATGTATCTGAGATCTCGCGGAATAGGAAATTGGCCCCAAAAAATTATGAAACCTTGCAAAATTTGTGGAAAACCATTTTACCCAAAACTAAATAAAAGATACTGCTCAGTAAAAAGCGAATTCAAAGATCCAGAAATGAGAAATGAAATGCGCCAAAGAGCATTTAAATCCATTTTGGCCGGCAAATCAAATACTACAATAGAAAAGAAGATAGCGGCGTTTCTGATTGAGCAAAAAATTTTGTTTAAACATCAATATCAATTAGGTTACTGGAGCTTTGATTTTTTTATCCCAAATGATAATACTTTAATGGAGATTGATGGCGACTATTGGCATGGAAATCCTAAATTCTTTAAAGAGTTGAATAGTACACAACTAAAAACATCCAAAATGATAAAAGAAAAACCGCGTATGCCTTAAAAATGAGATATAATCTGATCAGATTTTGGGAAGATGACATAAAAAATAACTGGGATGGGGTAAAAAGCCGAATCTCAACCATGGTGCAAAAATGACAAAGGATTATTATGACGTGTTAGACATCTCGAAAGATGCAACCGCAGATCAGATAAAGAGCGCATACAGGACGCTTGCGCTAAAATATCACCCAGATAGAACAAAGGATCCCAAGACAGAATCTAAAATGCGTGATATTAATGAAGCATATGCAGTGTTGGGTGACGCAGATAAGCGAAAGCAATACGATGCCTATGGACCAGAGCAGTTCGGCAGGGTTTACAGCCAGGAGGACATATTCAGAAACTTCGACATCGG
>VFSW01005837.1_pt1 | contig 18153 bp, 13 predicted proteins | sample 5358111 | NCBI WGS metagenome assembly VFSW01 (sample SAMN11554181, study PRJNA540505) | mine drainage metagenome | isolation source: sediment from site ElyBrook_90M | place: USA: Ely Copper Mine, Vershire, VT | collected 2017
TGAAAAGCAGAGGGGATTTTCGTCGCTTTTACGGATCGACTGGAAAATTATGTATGCTCTTTTTCAGCCATTAAACCCCTGTTTTGAGAGCATTATTCGGCGACTTTTCGCGTTTGGAAATAGTTTTTATAGATAAAGTATTGATAAAATCTATCGCGAAAAGTCATCGACGCGTCATCGCGAACAGCCGGGGACTGGGCCGGGGATCGGCGTAATTCAAGCGTCGTGTGCGCGAGATTCGAGGTTTTGATTGGCGGTACGAATCGTCGTATACTGCGAGTACTAAATAGCTCTTTCGAAGGCACTTACTATATATCTGATAAGTTCGAGTCACTGTCCTTTTACATTTGCTTGTCTTGCATAGCAAAGACGGGAGCGATAAGACCCGGTTGTGCGACCATGGACGCCAGGACCGGGTGGAGCGAGTGGCGTAACCGACCGTGCTCACACGTGCAGTGTGGGCACGGTTTCGTTTTTCTATCGGTCATTGATCACGGCTTGGCTTAGGGATCGTCCGATAGCCAGTACGAGGATTGGGCGCCAAGGCGGCAAAAAGCGAGGATTCCCGATGGAGAAGGACAAAACGACAGAGCATCAGCTCTCTCCTGCTGAATTGGAAGCGTGCTTGCAGATCTTTCGAGACGAACCGCGCCAACCAGACGCCGGGATAACTGGCGCGTCCACGGCGCGCTCCGAGCTAACCGAACAAGCTCGCCGACGTTGGCAGCGTATCGCCAAGAAATTTCCGGTCGTGTCCCTGTAACCAGCAGGTGAACCCACGTGCTGATGTTCGGAGATTTGGCCGCATCCAGCTAACGCACGTTGCTACGCGCGGGGCACGCGGAAAAAGGGTGCGGCTTGACTCAAAAAAGTGAACGCATGTTTGCCTGCGGTCTATCTACAGGGACACCACCCACGATTGAATTTTGGTAACATTTCGGCGTTACGCCACGATTCGCTTTCAGTAACATTTTTAACGAGGTGAGTCGAAGGGTTGTCTCGAGTCGGTATCTGCGATATAATCGCTACCGTGTCCTCATCCCCTCTTCCCCTTCAATCCCTGCGCGGCGTCATTGAACGCATCACGTTCTACAACGAAGAGAACGGCTACACCGTCGCGCGCCTCGCTCCCGAAGGCAAATCCTACACCGTCACCGTCGTCGGCAACCTGATGGGTGCGAGTGTTGGCGAATCCCTCCTGCTCGAAGGCGTATGGTTGAATCATCCGCAGCACGGTCGCCAATTCGAGATCAAGCGCTTTTCGCTCCAACTGCCCGCGACGATTGAAGGGCTGAAGAAATATCTGGGATCGGGACTCATTAAAGGCATCGGTCCTGTCACGGCCGAACGCATCGTCAAGCATTTCGGTCTCGACACATTAGAGGTCATCGAGAACAATCTAGAACGACTGAGCGAAGTGGGTGGCGTCGGACCCAAACGCATCGAGATCATTCGGCATGGTTGGGCAGAGCAGAAGCAGATCAAAGAAGTGATGCTGTTTCTGCAAAGCCACGGCGTGAGCACATCGCTCGCCGTAAAGATCTACAAAGCGTACGGCGACGGAGCGCTGCACGTGGTGCAGCAGGAACCCTACCGTCTCGCCCGTGACATTTACGGCATCGGTTTCCTCACCGCCGACAAGATCGCACGCGCCATCGGAATCAAGGAGGACGATCCCGCGCGCATCGAAGCCGGCGTGCGGTACGTGCTGGGTAAATTCAGTGACGACGGCCACGTCTTTGCGGTTCGGGAAGAGCTCGTACGCGATTCGGTCGAGACGCTGGGCGCACCCGCGCCACTGGTCGAAGCAGCGATTGAGCGGCTGGCGAAAGCGGAAGAATTGTTCGTCGAGGATGAGGCGGTCTATCTCGCGCCGTTCTACTACGCCGAAATCGGGGTCGCCAATCGCTTGAAGCAGATCAAGGCGAACGCACAGAGTCGGCTAGCGGAGTTCCGAGCGGTCGACTGGGGTGCCGCGTTTGAGTGGATTGCGAGTCCCGCTAAGAACGCGGGAACTACTACCCAAGTCCAAATCGCGCTGACCGCGAAACAACAGGAGGCGATCAAGACCGCACTGACGGAAAAGGTCTCGATTCTCACGGGTGGACCCGGCACCGGCAAGACGACGACCGTGCGGGCGCTGATTCAACTGTTGAACGCCAAGCGTCACTCGTTCAAACTGGCTGCACCTACGGGACGCGCGGCGAAACGCTTGAGCGAAGCGACGGGCGAATCCGCGCAGACACTGCATCGGCTGCTCGAGTTCAAACCCTTCGAGGGCAACAAGTTCTTGCGCGACCGCGACAATCCACTGGACGCCGATCTCATCATCGTCGACGAACTCTCGATGATCGACCTCCTGTTGATGAACGCACTCCTCAAGGCGGTTGACCCTCGAAGTCACGTTTTATTCATCGGCGATCCCGACCAGCTGCCCTCGGTCGGCGCGGGGAACGTGCTAAAGGATTTGATTGCATCGAAGTTTGTCCCGGTCGTCGCGCTCGATGTGATCTTCCGCCAGTCGGAAGACAGCCTGATCATCGAGAATGCGCACCGCATCAATCGCGGTCAGATGCCGTTTTTCTCGAAAACCGCGAAGGACTTTTTCCTCTTTGCTGAGAGCGAGCCGGAGAAGGCAGCCACGCGCGTGATTGAGTTGGTCAAGACGCGCATTCCGCACAAGTTCGGCATGAACGCGATTGAAGATGTCCAGGTGCTTTCGCCGATGCATCGCGGCGTGGTCGGCGTTGGCGAATTGAACCGCACGTTGCAGGACGCGCTAAATCCCGCTGAACAAGGAAAGCAAGAATGGCGGCACGGCAGCCGCGTCTTTCGCATGGGCGACAAGGTGCTGCAAATGCGGAACAATTACACCAAGCAGATCTTCAACGGTGACCTGGGTCGCGTGGTCGAGATTGATATCGAGGAGCAGCGCCTCGTCGTGAACTTTGACGGCGAGCGTGTGGAGTATGAATTCAGTGAGCTCGACGAATTGGTGCACGCGTTCGCGATGAGTGTGCACAAGTCGCAGGGGAGCGAGTATCGCGCGGTCGTCATCCCGATTCTGACCCAGCACTACATGATGCTGCAGCGCAATTTGCTGTACACGGGCGTGACGCGTGCCAAGGAATTGGTGGTATTGGTCGGCACGCAGAAAGCGATCGGCATTGCGGTCAGGAACGATAGGGTGGCACAACGTAACTCGCGCTTGGCAAAGCGGCTAGCGCCCGAGTGAACCACAGGCCATCGGGATAAATCAAGCGCCGTTAGCTGCTGAACGGCTCGGAACGTCACAAACGAACAGCCTTCGCAGCGCGTTTACCGAGAATGCCGGGTGATCTCACTGGAGGATCCCCCGGCATTCTATGTCTTCGAAGCACGCTGCAACTTGGACCCCCAGCCTTCGGGGTTATGAGATTGGCTCTGGCTTACGTTGCGTTTGACCGTGTGGGCGTGCGATTCAGGCTGGGGCAATGTCTTTCAGTATTCGCGCGCCAGAAGTAAAGACAATATACAAGATATCTTGTGACTCTATATTTAGAGCGAATTCCAATTTGATTTACGGTCGAAATGAGTTATATTGGTAGCCATGCAACCTTATTCCCAAGACCTACGTCGGCGTGTCATTGCCGCGATCAAAACTGGCAAACAAACCCAAGTCGAAATTGCAGACACCTTCGGCGTTCACCTCTCCACCGTCGAGAAATGGTGGCGGCGTTGGCGCGAGACCCGCACCGGTTCCGTCTTGCCGCAGGCGCATGGACCACGACGGGCGCTCCGCGACTGTGCGCCGTTCCTGCGCGCCGAAGTCCAACGCCAACCCGACGTGACCTTGCCCAAACTCTGCCGGCGTGTGGCTGAAGCCAAAGGCGTGTCAGCCAGTCCCAGTATGATGTGCCGCGAACTACGTCGCTTGCGGTTGCCGCGAAAAAAAGTCACTTCACGACAGCCAGCGGGACACGCCGCGCGTGAAACGTCTCCGGCGCGCGTTTCGCAAACAGATTGTACCTGCGGCTCAGGCGATTACGGAACACTTGAAATTCATCGATGAAAGTGGAGTGAATTTAGGACTAACGCGTCTGTTTGGGCGTGCAACCCCCGGGCAACGCGTCATCGAAGCGACCCCGGGCACTTCGGGTTCCCGCTATACGGTCGTGGCCGCAGTCGGCTTGGACGGTGTGCAAGCGCCAGGGCTTCTGGCAGGGGCGATGAACACCGTGAGTTTTGAAACCTACGTGGAGCAGATCCTGGCTCCTACGGTGCAAGTGGGGGATTGGGTTCTGCTCGACAATCTGTCAGTGCACAAAGGTTCGGCAGTACGTTCCGCTATTGAAGCCCGCGGTGCGCAAGTTATTTTTCTGCCGCCGTATTCGCCGGACTTGAATCCAATTGAACTGTGCTGGGCCAAAGTCAAAACGGTCTTGCGTGCGGCCAAGGCACGTACCTGGGACACCTTGGTAGAGGCATTGGCCAATGCCTTGCGTTCAGTCTCGCCAGATGATGTCCAAGCGTGGTTCATCCATTGCGGCTACGCTTTACCGTAAAGGAACTAGGAATTCGCTCTAATATTGTGATACACAGGCAGAATCGACGTTGGGAGATAGCGCCACCTTTCCGAAAAGTGGGGCACTCCACGCGTAAGCAGGTTTGATTGGCAGTGCAAATCGTAGTATAATGCGAGCAATAAAAAGCCCTCTCGGTGCTGACAACACCAGAGGGGGTGGCCCAAGGTGCGTCGATCACCCCAGGCGAGATGAAGTTTAGCACAATCGCCCGCGTTGGTCAAGCATCCGCGCGGGATTTTGTTTGGGGTGGGGAAGTACTTTCCGCCGTAGCCACTTTCGCAGAAATGCAGTTCTTGTTCGTTTGTCTTTGTCCCAGGTAACTTGCACGCCGTCTTGAATCGCTTCACAGGAGAAGCCGAAAGATGCTCGCGTCTGGGACGCACCTGCTTCTAACCAACCCTCGGTTCGCCCAAGGTCAAGCACCTGCCGGTTGACGCGTTCGCGCGCGTCGGCGGCAGATGCTTTTTCTTTGCCACTGGTTGCTCCTTGTTCAGACGGTTGATTTCGATCTCGAATAGCGGAAACGGGGAAATAGCGTGCATTCTTCAGGAGGGACAATGGTAGAGCGAGACGTAACTTTGGTCGCGCTGGCGGGGTTATTACACGACATCGGCAAGTTCGCGCAACGAGCGGGACGCGCTGGGAGTCACGCTGAAATCGCCGTGCACCTTATAGACGAGTTCGGCGCTTTATTTCCGTTGGCGTGGCGCGACGACCTGCGTGACGCGGTGGAAAATCATCACGCCTCTAGTGCGCGAACAGAGATCGAAAAAATCACCCGCGTCGCGGATTGGTTGGCGGCAGGCGAGCGACCAGAGGCGATGATGGCGCAAACGCAGCCGAATGAAACGCCCTTGAAGTCAATCGCGGCTGACGTCGATATTGGACAAAAGATGCCGTCTGGAAAATGGGGCTACGGTTTGCACCCACTAGGACTTGAACCCCGGGAAGTGTTCTTTCCTGCCGAGACGAACCTGGTGAACAAAGAGGCGTATGCGGCATTATGGAGTGAATTCGACACGGAAATAGGTCGACTCGCCAGTGGCGGTCCGATTGATTCCGCGTTGCGGTTGACCAGTTTGTTGATGCTCTTGCAACGTTTTACGTGGTGCATTCCCTCAGCGACGCCTAGCGAGTCCGACGAGGAACATCGTACCCTGCCGGATATTTCGCTGTATGACCACCTCAAAGCGACGGCCGCGATCGCGACTTGTTTGCATTACCTGCTTCCGGACGAAGTGGATGCATTGCATCGCCACGAGAGCGCGGCAAGCGTCATGCCAGTGGCTTCGATGTTGCGAGCGGATTTCTCGGGAATCCAAGACTTTATCTATCGGATTGCGGCGACGCGGGTGGATGCGACCTACCGTGGCGCTGCCAAGCGTCTGCGAGGACGGTCGTTTTACCTTGCTCTGCTCGGTGACGTGGTAGCAGAGTGGTTCGTCCGTGAGCTCGGCTTGACATCGGTAAGTGTTCTTTTCAGCGGCGGGGGGCGATTTGATTTGCTCGTGCCACTGAAAGCGAGCGAACAGTTGCTCAAGTTGGAACGGCAGATACAGCAGTGGCTGCTGGACGAATTCTATGGTGAGCTGGGATTGCAGATTGCAATTGAACCGGTTACGCCTCTGGATTTTGGCAATCTGCACAGGGTGTATACCGCACTTGAAGATCAACTCGCGTTAACCAAGATGCGCAAATGGGACAAGTTTGTGCAAGGAGAGTGGATCCAGGCAAACAAGTTTCACATCCCAGAAGCGCCACTCTTTCACACGTGTTCTGTTTGCAATCTAACGCCCTTAAGCGAGCGCGGCATTTGCGGCAAGTGTGAGATGCACTTGGTCATCGGGAAAAAGTTGCCCAAAACACAATACCTTGCCATGTTGTATGGCGAGGCCGGGCAGTTCGCGCCCAAGGACGCAGTGACCATTGAGTTCAAGCCATTTGACGTGACAGCCGCATTGCTTGAAAAAGACGAAGTCACGCTACTGCTCCAATCGCTGAAGGGTGACGAAGTTCAGGCAACGCTATATCGGCTTAATGAAACAAACGTGGTGCGCGATGACGCGCCGCACAGTGTAGCGCTTGGCTTTCGATTCCTTGCTAATGCCGCACCCCTAGGCAAGGATGGCGAGGTCATGGATTTTGAGGAAATTGCCGAACTGAGCGAAGGCGCGCACTTGCTTGGGGTGTTAAAAGCGGACGTGGATCACCTCGGATTGATTTTCGGCGAGGGGTTGCACCGTCCCGTGAGCAGCGACCGTCCGTGGGCGACCATGCCGACGATTTCGCGCGTTTCGAACTTGAGCCACACCCTCGACTTGTTCTTTGCGGGTTGGTTGGGGAAACTCTGCGAGCAAGTTGGAAAATTCTACGTGGTGTATTCAGGCGGAGACGATTTGCTCGTCCTTGGACCGTGGGATCAAATCCTCGAATTGGCGAGGCGTCTGTACGAAGATTTCCGCGCCTACACTTGCCACAACGAAAACGTGACCCTCTCCGGTGGAATTGTGTTGGTCAAGCCCCATTTCCCAATTCAGCGATTTGCGCGCCTGGCGAGTGAAGCCATGGAACGAGCGAAAGATGCTGGGCGCAATCGGGTTACGGTCTTTGACGAGACAGTCACATGGACTGAAGAGGAAGGAAGTTTCGCGCGGCTAATGGAATTTGGCAAAGCGCTGGCAGAACGCGTCGAGAACGCGGAGATGCCCAAGGGATTTGTCTATTTTATGAAGGCGCTGCACGACCAGCATTTTAACGACGAGGAGAGACCCAATCCGATGTGGATTCCCAAGTATCACTATTCGTTAGCGAGACGGTTAAGCAAGGAGGTGATTGCTGATCCCACGCTCAATCTTTTAGCGGATATGCCGGAACGGATGCCGCACATCCAGATTCCGGTATCGTACGTGAGTCTGAAGACGAGAAAGGAGTAACGCATGCCTACACTCACAGCAGAGAACATCGTCACGGAACTCAAAGCGCGCAAGCAACCGTTAGCGCAAATCCTTGACCTAGAGGACTTTGCTGAGCCGGGCAAACTGGCTGATGGTCTGGCGCAAGAGTTTCGAGGCGAGTTGAAGCCGACACAGCTACGCAAGGTATTTGCTGGGATCAAAGACATTGCACGTGGGATGAAGGGCAGAACAGCCAGCGATACGCTAACCAAGGAAGATCGAAGCAGAATTCTGCCACTGGTGCCCGCGCTGGCATACGCACGAGGACGCGAACTCATTCCGGAGAAATTCTACAACCTGATGAGTACTTGCTTGAGCAACGCCAAGTTAAATACGGTTGGAGACTTTCAGCGACTGGATGAGTTCCTGACGGCGATTCTGGCGTACCAGAAATTTCACGAGAAAAGCAAACACTAATGCAGTCATGTCATTGGGAGGTGTAAGATGGCGATGGATTTCTCTTTTCGAGGCAAGTATCTCATCAAGGGCGAGATTGCCTGCGTCACCGGTCTCCACATCGGCGGTATGACCGAGGGTTTTGAGATCGGTGGCGTGGACAATCCGGTCATCCGCGATCCGCTTACCGACCATCCGTACATTCCAGGATCGTCGCTCAAGGGAAAATTGCGTCACTTGCTCGAGTGGAGTCTAGGCAAGATCGAAAAGCATCCCAAACACACGGGCTATACCGCACATTTCTGCGGTGAGTGCGATGCCTGTCAGTTGTTTGGTCCTGCCTCAGATGAGACGCCGGTGCGGATGAACGCTGGTCCAACACGACTCACGGTGCGGGATGCTTTTCCTACATCCAACTCTCTGAAAGAATGGGAAAAGTGGTTAGGCGAGAAAGTGTACACCGAAGTCAAGACCGAGAACGCGCTCGACCGCGTGACCTCAGAGGCGAACCCGCGTCCCATCGAGCGCGTACCTGCTGGTTCCACGTTTGATTTCGAGATGATCTTCGACGTGTACCGCGAGGAGGATGCCAGGCGGCTGATGCGCTCCCTGTTCGCGGCGATGCACTTGCTGGAGAACAGTGCACTGGGCGGCTCTGGATCGCGTGGACACGGGCGTATTGAGTTTCGCAACCTGGGTGTCGTGGCGCGCCCGGTGGGTTATTACACGACCGGCACGGGGGAGAGCGCGGTCACGCTGCCGGGCAAAGATGTAAAGACTCTTGTCACGAACTATGATACGATTCAGTGGAGCATTTAGGCGTGGACACGTACACTATTCTGTTCAAGCCGCGTGGCTCGTATGCCTCGGAGTTACGCTCGGACACGCTATTTGGCGCGGTTTGCTGGGCCCTCGCGGACCTGCGGCTGACCGATTTGCGCGTATTGCTGTCCGAGTTCAACACCACGCCACGCTTTGCGTTCAGTTCCGTCTTTCCCATCTTGCGTAAGGATGGGGCAGAGGTGCGGTTCTTTCCAATGCCGCTTATTCCGCAGTTGCGCGCGGAGCAAGTCGATCGGCTGAGCCGGGAGTTGCCTGTGGCACGGACGAATGCCAAGCAAGCCAAAGTAGATGCCGTGACACGAGCCAAGCGGCTGATGAAAGCAACCTTCGTCTCTGAGAAATTGTTCACCGATATCGTCCACGGTGAAACAGATGTCGAAAGACTGTGGCGGCGATTCAGAGGCAGTGCGGGTGACAAAGCCGATGATGTGGAAACTGTCGGTAATGCGCTCATCACTCAAGGAGAGCGCGAGACGATTTCGCCAGAGACGCGCTTGCCTATCTTTGCTCAGTTGTCTGATGTCCAACGCAATCAGATTGACCGCGTGGCAGGCGCGACGGTAGAGGGATTGTTGTTCTACGAACAGCAAACCTTCTTGCACAGCGAGATCGCTGGGTTGTGGTGTCTGGCCCGCACCGATGTGCCCGACTGGATCGCGGCGGCGTTTCGCTACTTAGCGGACACGGGTATCGGTGGGCGACGTACCAGTGGGCGCGGCCACTTTGACATCGAAATCAAGCCGGGTGGGGTAATTCCAGACGCGGGCAAGGATGCGAACGCTTTTGTGGTGTTGTCGCGATACCTGCCGGCCGCCGGAGAATGGGCAGCCGGTCCAAGCTATCGTTTGCAGAACGTGCGTGGCAAGCATGAAGCCAAGTTCCCTTCGCCGCCCTCCGGGGCGCAATCGTCGCCGATTTACAAAGGGATGGTACGGTTGATGGCAGAGGGATCCGTGTTTCCACTCGGCCCGCACAAGGGGATCTACGGACGCATCGCTCAGGTGGGCACGTTGTCCGACCGTGTCGTGTGGCATAGTGGACTGGCGCTAGCGGCGTTCGCAAGGATTGGGAGAGAGCGGAAGGACGACCATGAATGAGCCAGTGATTCAAAAACACCTCCGCGTGGAGGTACTCTCACCATTGCATATCGGCGACGGCGAACGATTGAAGCGTAAGCAGTTCGTGGTAAGCAAGAGTCAAGTCGTCATTGCGGACGAAGCGCGATTGCTGAAACGCGTCCAAGGAACACAGGTGCTGCTGGACGGGTTTCTACAGTTCTGTCAAACGCCCGGAGAATATCTGGACGACTTTTTGCGTCGGCATTCCATCCCACCGACGGAAATTGGTTACGTGGTGCAAGCCCTGGGCATGGTGGGCGGTGAGGTCTATACATTCATCAAAGGGGCCGATGGTCGTCCGTACCTGCCGGGCTCGTCGCTCAAAGGCGCGTTGCGAAGCGCGCTTCTGCGCGCGAGTTTACTTGGCGATCCCGCGCGGCTGCGCGCGGCGAATGACTTGGCGCAGCATTATGTGAGGGAAAGACGGCGTGCTGGGCAAATCTCCGGCGATTTGGAACGTGCGCTCTTTGGAAACGATCAGCACCATGATTGGATGCGTTGCTTGCAATTTAGCGACAGCGTGCCGGTCGAACGCGCGCGTTTGCAAGTGGCTGAAGTCAAGGTGCTTTCAGTGAGCGGTCAGGAATTGACAATCAAACAAACGCGCAGTGGTAAAGATATGCTCTTGAATCCTGAAGTGCTCGCCTCGGGTGTGCTGGAAGGCACGCTGACGATCAACGCGCACCTGCTCGACGCGATTGGCCCGGCAAGCCGATTGGGGTTTCAAAAGTATGCGGGGATGGTGAACGAGTTTCAAGCCGCAAGTAATCTCGCCGCCGCGGCGCTGATCGATGGCGAGATTGCATTCTATCAGATGTACGGCGAGACGCTATTGGCGGATTGGCACCGCGGCTTAAAGACGCGACTTGCCGGACTCCAGTCGAACGAGTGTCTGATGCAACTGGCGTGGGGAAGTGGATTCATTCCCAAGACGGCGACGAGTTTACTGGAAGCACAAATCTTCGAGGATATACGCTGGGCATTTAACTTGGGCAAATTTGTCAGAGACCAAGACGGCAAGCGCAAAATCATCAAACCATTTCCCAAGAGTCGCAAAGTGATCTTTCGTGACCACCAGCCCGCCGAACCCTTGGGGTGGGTGAAACTCGTCGTGGAGTAGACGAATGGGTGTCGTTCACCTTGCGCCGGTCGGCACATCGCCAGGAGCGGTGACGGCTGGGTTGGCATATCTCAAGCACCACGCGGATCATTTCCACGGCTACAAAGGGCAGATCATCGAGAGCGTGGTCGTGTTCGGTCCCACGAGTGTCGCCACAGACGAATGTGTGCTCAACGAATACGGCGAAGCTCGCGCCCGTAAACGCTGGCGGCAGGGAGATACAACGGTTGCCGACGTAGTTCGGCAGTACATCGCTAGTGAGATCGCGCCGATTATGCCTGACAAGGGCGCACTGTATCTGTGGACAGTAGATCCGCACGACTTTGACGCCTGCCTCGACGCGCTGGCAGAGGCAACACTGACGCTGGGACGACCGGACACCACGGGCAAGTTGCTCTGGGCAAATCTCACCGGCGGAACGAACGTGCTCAATGCCGCGCTGATGGAAGTCGCCACACTCAGTGGATTGGTCGCGCGCGTCTACTACACCTTTCTCGCCGACGATGGTGACCGCAAATATCTACAGCCGGCGACGACGGATGAACGGTATTTTCTTTGGGACGAAGTGGCGGTGTTCAAGACGGTGTTCGACGCGGCGTACTACCGGGTGCTGGCAATGCTCGCCGAATTGGGCGATTGGTGCGCGGACAGGGAATTGTGGCAGCGACTGAAGAACGATGAGGAAGTCTGGCGTTACTACGGTCAGGTGACGTTAGAGCAATTCCGCGATCAACTGCTGAACCGGATGGATGGACGCGAAATCGAGCGTGACGCGCCCACGGGGCATCGTGTTCGACTCGGGCTGCAAGGACGCCGGGTGCTGGAACACATCAATCGCCCATTGTTCAAGGCGTTGGTGCAACGCGGACGTGATGCCGACTTTGACGCTCAAGCCCAACGTCGAACACTGCAAGAAAAGGTCGTGTGGGAAAAAAAGGGATGACGATGGGCGAACTCTCTCGTTTTCTGCACACTCATTGGATTGACCTGTTGGTCGCCGGTGTGTATCTGCAAAGCGTGGTAGGCGCAGCCATTGCCCGAGACTGGGGACTACTCGCACTGACCGGCTTGGGTGGGTTGGTGTTACTCGTCGCCGTATTCTGGCTTGCCGAGCAGTTACAGCGGCGGCGGGCTGCGCCGCTGGGAGTGGGCGCGGCGTTTACAATTCCACGGCGTGGACTAATTCTCACCGTTGGTGGGCAGAAGGATACCGCGCTGATTGCCATCCAATCGCTTGAGCCCGAATGGCTAGGATTGCTGTGTTCGCGGCAGACCGAGGCCGTGGCAGAGGAAATCCTGGCCGCGAGCGGTTTGTCTGGCGAGCACGTACAGAAAGAGATCGCCGATGCGTGGGACATCATTGACGTGCGCAACAAGACCGACGCCTTGTTCAAGTGGCTGGTACACAAAGAGAATACCACGGCAGAGATCGCAGTGGACATTACCGGTGGCACCACACCAATGTCGGTCGGAGCATTCACAATGGCAGAGGAATGGGGTATAGACACGCAGTACGTCCGCTCACGCTTTGACGCGCAGAACAAGCCTATTCCCAAAACGCAGGATGGTATTGTCATCAAACGACACACCGGGGCAGCCGAATGAGTCACCCTGTTTTGCCTTTCAATTTCTCTCATCCTATCTCTGTCGAACAACTTCAGCGCGTTACCGAAATCGCCAGCGTACTGGCACGCCGGCGAAATCAAGACGCGGTTCGACCTGGTATGCCCCTTCGCCGACCCTATCATCGCCTTGTTGGCAGATGCGGTCGGATTGTCCTTGCGGGAATGGCGAACCTTGTCAATCGTCGTCAATCTGCTGTCGCTGAATTTTGGCGCCGTGTCACTGTTGGGAGAACTGCACGGACGGGTGGGCGGTTTTCCTTCCATTCTGCATCTGTGTCTCACCGCGGGCGCACTTGCGTCGCAATTTGAGATGGTGGAAATCATGAATTTGCAGGCGGTGCGCGATGCAGCACGGCAGAGACGAAGGAACTGAAATGCTCGAGCAATTCGTCGTTGCACTGTACGAATTTGTGTACGACCCAACGGAAACGATTCGTCTGCCGGGCTTTAAGGGCAATCCACTGCGCGGCGGATTCGGCTACGCGTTCAAGAAGATGGTCTGTGTAACCGGTGCATCGTCGCCGTGTGCCACTTGTCAACTCAAGTCCCAATGTCCCTACGCCTATTTGTTTGAGACGCCGTTGCCCGAAGGAGCGCAAGTGCTACGGCTCAATGAGCGTGTACCGCACCCTTTCGTCCTCCGTCCTCCACTTGACGCGCATGACACATACGACATTGGCGAACGGTTTCCATTTGGCGTAGTGCTGATTGGGCACGCGATTCAGTATTTGCCGTACTTTGTGATTGCATTCCAGCAACTAGGGCGTCAAGGAATTGGCGCCCGACGCGGAAAGGCAGCGCTGAGCGAGGTGACGGGTGTGAATCCGTTGGATAGCTCGCGCACGCAGTTGTATTCCAATGGAGTGCCAACATCCCCAGCGCGCGAGGTGCGTGTGACTTGGGCGCAACTTGCTCAGCAGACCGTCTCGCGTAAACTGGAGCGTGTCTCCGTCGAATTTCTGACACCGACCCGCCTCAAGCACGGCGAGGAACTAGTCAAGGCAGAGGTCGAGTTCCACGTTTTGATTCGTGCCCTCCTGCGCCGCGTCTCATCGCTGGCATACTTTCACTGCGGGAGGCGCTGGGAAACGGATTATCGCGGATTGATTGAGCGAGCTACGACGGTTCGTTTGCTGGAATCCCAAACACGCTGGCTGGATCAGGAACGCTATTCGACCCGGCAAAAAACGCGGATGAACCTGGGAGGCGTGGTGGGCACGGCGACGTACGCGGGCGACGCGCTTTGCGAGTTCTTACCTCTGCTCGCGTTAGGAGAGTTGGTGCATGTGGGCAAGGCGTGTGTGTTTGGGAATGGGTGGTATCGAATTACGTATCTATGATGCAGAGCTTGCCGCGCGTCATTGAATACTCTCCGCGCGTTTGATGCGATCGACGCGGAAGCATCGCTCAGTCCGCCGCCAGTGACAATAGGCGATGAGATAGGGAATTTCCTGGCGGTATTCGATGCGACGCGGCTCAACCACCCGGCGAGTAAGGTCGTTGCGCCCATAGGTAAAGTACTCGATCACGACCGAAACCTGCGAATCTATGGCGGTCTGAAGCACCTCGCGGGTTTGTGCAGTAGGGAAGCGGATCGACTTGGGCTCGTCCGGTATCTCGTCCGGCGGTAGGTACAGGCGGCGGTCGAGGAGGTCCTGCGCCGTGCGGTGCGCCTGCTCGCGCGCGTCGGGGGAGAGTGTTGCTTGGAGTGCGGCGATGAGTTCGGAGCTAGGAACCAGGTCCTTGAAAGTCAAAGGCGGCGGGTCGAAAAGAATTGCGCTGAGATGCACAGCGACGAGAAGTCGTTGGATGTCTTGAGGAGCCAACACCGTCGCGGAGGATGTGGGGAGCGCCAATGCAGGAGGCGAAGTCGGATCAATGGCCACGACATAGCCAAGTCGTTCTAGGCGGCGGATAAGATCGCGGGGCTTGGTCACCGGTGTAAGGACGGCATAGCGCGGGGCGATCGTTTCGCCGAGACGGTTGCGGATAGCTCGTTGCTCGAACAGGCGGGCAAGAAGTTCGCGGTCGCGTGTTTCGAGCAAGATCACAGTGCGAAGGCGGATGTCAGGTACTGGCGCGGGTGAGGGGAGTGGTGGTGCGGACTTTGGTTTGGGTGGAGATGGCGGAAAGTGGAAGGCGAGTTCAGCGGGCAGGACGAAGGAGTCAGGTTTGCGGGTACGGAAGACGAGTCCACGATAGAACAGCATCTCGGCAGGCGATGGCAGGGCATCGGCAGTAGGGTCTGGAAGATCATGTCGCCACGGCTTGTAGGGACGCAGGGGACCGAAGCGGGAAAGAAATTCCCAGGCAGGCAAGCGACTTTGGGCAACGGCGAGGGATTGGAGCGCAGCGCGGGCATCGGTTGGAAGAGTGGCAAGTATTTCGGTGAGATGAGCGGTAAGGAACGTGGCGATACGCGCAGCGACTTGGCGGCGCGGGATGGCATTATCGAACCGGATATCGTAGTACTGGGCAATGCGCCGCAAGAGATGACGCGGGTGCGAAGTCAAACCATTCAGCAAATTCATTTCTCCCTCCAACGAGTTCGCCATAATAGAGGTTAAATGCATTGTACTCGATGGGAGCAGAAAAGTCCAGACCAAGCGAGGCACTATTGAAAAAATGAGCAGAACTGTTCGGGTCTGTTAGAGCAGTGGTGATTCATGGCAGTTCCGGGGCACCCGGCCTGTTGTCGGGTGGGGCAAGATCAGGTCCACAGATCAAGAGTCGGGCCCCCAGTGGGGAGCCAAGTGACCAGACCAAAGTGCAGTCGCGATGTTCGTCCCGATGAATAGGGGATTGTTACGTGATGTCGCCCAGAACCTCAATCACGCTGGATGCTAGGTCGCGATGTTCGTCCCGATGAATAGGGGATTGTTACTCTCCCTGGCAATCTCCTTGTTCGACTTACCGTGGTCGCGATGTTCGTCCCGATGAATAGGGGATTGTTACTTAAGGCACCGATAACCAAGCCGACCAGCAGTTCAAAGTCGCGATGTTCGTCCCGATGAATAGGGAGGGTAGGACACGGTGGAACGTGTTCCGCTCAGGTTCCGCTGAGGTTCCGTTTCAAGCGGAACACGAGGCAGGTCGGGTTCCGCGGCGAAATGTTGTCAGGCTAGGCAGGGCGGTGTGCAGCGGAACACGGAGGGGGCAGGCCCAGGCGCTCGGATCGTGCAGGAACTGGGCAAAAAGCGTCGGAGGGTTAGTATCGGCTGGGCGTCACCACACACCCCACCAGACCAAAATGGAGTACAATAGAGACTAGCACGTCCTCACAGAGCAAACGCAGGGTCTTGTCGCAGAGATTAGACCTGACGCTGGGCACGGCGTTGGCGAATGCGCTGGAGGGCGTGCAAATTTATCAAGACATACGTCAAGGTGTTGTGATTCGCAATGGACATTCCATTGCGGAGTTTCGGTCGTTCAATCCCAAGAGCAACGGCTTGGCTGTTGATGCGCTCGGTGGCGGTGCGCTGCTTGTAAATGTCTTGGTACTCGGCACTGTGGCGATCCAATTGATAGCGAATCCGTGCGCCCGGACTGGTCGCCATCGTCGTGACACAACCGCCCTTGCTCCAATTCTTGTGACGCACCGGACAACGCGGCGCACTCGGTTCCGGAAAAAGGAGCGGACAAGCATAGCGTCCCGCTTCGTGTTCAAACAACCCCGTGTGCGCGCGAAACGTGTAGCGCAACGGCATCGGCAGCTGCGCCGCACAGAGCGGCAAGCCCTCCGCACTGAACATGCGCCGGGCATGTCCGCCCCGTTCGATGAGCGGCACCGCGGCAAAGCCGTGGGCATTGGCGAAATACTCATAGACGTAGAAGGCATCAAACGCCGCGTCGAACGCGCCGAAACGCGGCGGGTGTCCAAGTCGCCGCACGGTTTCGTTCATCAGGGGATAAAAGTAACTGACATCCGGCTGGTCGAAAGGCTGCGTCAATTCCGCCAGGATGATCTCGCCCCAGTCAGGCACCTTGGTCGCGACAACACCGGAGCCATAGCCCCAGTAGTATTCGCCGATTTCCAAATGCTGTGCGGGCACTGAGTTCTTGGTCGGCGTGGGCGGCAGGGCGTCGGGAGTTGTACTCTTCTTGGATCGTTGATTGGATTTGCGCTTGCAACCCAGACGACAATCGGGATCACCCGCCGGTTGCTGGTGCTTGTCGTAGCGTTTGCCCTGGATATAGGCTTTGGGATTGTTCTCCTTGACCCAGGCGATAATGTGCTTGGTGTCGAGGGCAATGCAATCGCCGAAGTCACCAGCAATGCCGTCCAATTCCGCGCGCAGGAGCCGCACCGTTTCATCCAACAGAAACTGCAAAGCAGAGTTGGGCAGAGTGCGTAGCATGCGACTCAAATGGCGATGCGTGGGCAAACTGGCGTTGACATCGAAGCCCCAGGGATAAGCCTTGGAAGGCACGCACGGAAAACCCAGAACCCAGACCAGCGCGGGATGCTCGATCAAGAATTGCCGCAGGTCGGCAATGTAGGGTAGTTGCTGATCGAGCTTGACGAGATACGCGGCGACCACAGGTGCATACGGAAGCGGCGGGTCTTGGGGATGAAAGCGCTGGTCAGGGCGTTCGGGGAAGTGTGCCCAGTCCAGGAGACCGAGGAGCCGCAGATACTTGAGGGCGACCGGAGACTCGCGGACAAAGTCAGGCAGTGACACCTCCGGCTGTTGAGACAATGCGGCGAGGTCGGCAGGTGGCTGCCAACCGATGGACATGCGCCACGGCAGAGCGAAAGGCAGATGGAGTTGGAGCGGAGACTCGCCCCGGAAGGATAGTGTGAGCATTGGAGTTTCCTTTCCGGTGGGATGTGTGGTGTGCCGACATTGTACGCGGAAAGGAACTCAATGCATCAGCGGAACACGGCGCGAATCGTATTCCGCTGAATCGGAACCGGAGCGGAGCACGAGAGACGCAACCATGCGTCAAAACGGAACGCGCTATTCACCGTGTTCCGTTTGAGAGGCGAATCAGCAGAACCATGTTCCACACGTGTCCCGAAAAAACGGAACACGGCGGTTGTCGTGTCCTAACCTCATGAATAGGGGATTGTTACTCGTCGACCGGTCGGGCAGCATGGGACAGTACCGTGAGTCGCGATGTTCGTCCCGATGAATAGGGGATTGTTACTAAACCTTTTTCCTTATTTCGGATAATACTTGAAAGTCGCGATGTTCGTCCCGATGAATAGGGGATTGTTACTGTAGTCGCCCGCATTGAGAACCGCGTACACCCAGGTCGCGATGTTCGTCCCGATGAATAGGGGATTGTTACTATCGGTCCTCTCAGCGCATCGAGTGTAATCGCAAAGTCGCGATGTTCGTCCCGATGAATAGGGGATTGTTACTTTCTTTCCGCCCTCTCCAAAGAGTCATCCATAATAGTCGCGATGTTCGTCCCGATGAATAGGGGATTGTTACTAACGCTCTTCCTCCTCTAGAATCAAGCACAAGAACATACGCGTAGTACGTCCCCATGAATATGGGATTGTTAGTTCGTAAGGTATAGCCA
>VFSW01005838.1_pt1 | contig 18152 bp, 15 predicted proteins | sample 5358111 | NCBI WGS metagenome assembly VFSW01 (sample SAMN11554181, study PRJNA540505) | mine drainage metagenome | isolation source: sediment from site ElyBrook_90M | place: USA: Ely Copper Mine, Vershire, VT | collected 2017
CTCCTAACCACCGTTTATTGGTCTGGAAGGATATATGATACTAACGGCTCTCCTCACCATCCTAAAGGACGGGGTGTCCGAGCCGAGATGAATTAAATGAAACACATCAGAGTTCTCCTACCCTTCTCTTCTGGGCGCGCTTTATCCTTTTCCTCCTTTTCTTAACCCATTTCCAGCGCATTCGCCCTTTCTTCTTCCATTTCCGAGGTATGCTTCCCAGATAAACACCATAGCTCAAGCTTGTAATTGTAAATTATGCTTATGCTTTGTGATAGTGTTTTACTGCATAAAGTATAATAATGCTTGCGCTTCCATTATCTGTCCATGGAACAGCGCAGTATTGCAATGGTTGTAGTCGTAGCACTTGTTGCAGTAATCCTTATGTTTGCCTTGTTGGATTCTGGAATCCTGAATAAAGGGAATAATATTGTCGTAGTCCAGACTACATCTATAAACTGCTCCACTACAAGCTCGCCCGTGGCGGCAACCACAAGCATAATGCCAACAATTCCGACAAGCACAGTAAAGCAAAGTTATCAGGGATGCCTTGCCGGATCTGCCGAAGTATCGGTATATAACGGCAACTTCAGCACTGGGAGTTTTGAAGGATGGAATGTTACTGGCATAGGTTTTGGATCTGCGCCAAGAAACATAATTTTTGAGAACAACAACAGCGGCTATTACAGTAATAAGTGGTCGGGGTACAACGGCATCTTTTTCGCCTCCACCTATAGCGGAGGGATAATTCTGTCTCCAGGGAACCTGACTTCGATGGTGTTCCAGGTAACCGAACCATATCTCAATTTCCAGATAGAGTCCCCCGAGAACAACAACATTTATGTTGAGATACTGAAGAATGGAAAGCCTGCTGAAAGATCGTATTACAACACAGTGGGAGAAAGCGGTAAAAATTACAGCATATTCATGAATGCGAGCCTGCCTCTCTCTTCGCTCCTGTGCAGCAATGTAAGCATAAAGGTTGTTGCTGACGTTGTATCGTCCCCTGGAACGCGCTACGACTTCATGGGCATAGGCAACTTTTATCTTAGCAGAAATCAGGTCCAGACCCACGGCATTATAGTAAACCAGAGTTTCCTGAATGCCAGCTAACTCGCATTCGGCGGTTTGCATGCAGATATACAACACGCTTGCCAGGAAAAAAGAGGTGCTGCGCCCCATAGAGAGCGGAAACATAGGCTTATACACATGCGGCCCCACCGTCTATTTCTACGCACATATAGGAAACATGCGCACCAAAATTACAGAAGACCTGCTTAAACGCACCCTGGTGCACAAGGGTTATGCGGTGAAGCACGTAATGAACCTGACTGACGTAGGCCATAGCATTGGAGACGATGATATTGGAGAGGACAAGGTGCGCGCAGAGGCGAAGAAGGAGCATAAGAACATAAATGATATAATTGGTTTTTACACTGAGAAGTTTCTGGAGGAGGAGAGGCTCCTTAACATAATACCTGCAGACATTATGTGCAGGGCGTCCCAGCACATAAAACAGATGCTGCTCCTGATAAAAAAGCTGGATGAGAAGGGCTATGTATACAGAGCCGGGAACGGGATGTATTTCGACACGTTTAAGTTCAAGCGCTACGGTGAGCTTTTGGGATCGAGCTTTGAAAAGCTGAATAAGGAGCTTCTTGCAGGTGCGAGAGTGCAAAGACCGAAAGGCTTGCGCAACATAACAGACTTTGCAGTATGGAGATTCGCAAAACCTGAAGAAAAGGAGATGGTGTGGGAAACAGAGTACGGCAGGGGCTTCCCTGGCTGGCATATAGAGTGCAGCGCGATGAGCATGGAGTACCTTGGAGAGAGGATAGACATACACACCGGCGGCACGGATCTTATACCAGTGCATCACACCAATGAGATTGCCCAGTCTGAAGCAGCGACAGGTAAGCGTTTTGTCAGGTACTGGGTCCATGGGGCCTTTATGACAGTTGACGGCCAGAAGATGTCAAAGTCCATCGGAAATATTTATACAGTAGGAAATCTTGCTGAAAAAGGCTATGCGCCGCTAAGTTTCAGATACATGGCGCTTACAGTCCATTATAGAAATATGCTGAACTTCACTTTTGAGGCATTGAAGCACTCCGATTCCTCGCTGAAGTCGCTGTACGTTTTTATCAGCAGGATAAGCGCAGTAGATGTAAGCGGCAGCGCCGATATGGCGTTTGCAAAGCGCGTCAGGGAGATAAGAGACAGCTTCTTTGAGTGCGTTGAGGATGACCTCAACATCCCGGTGGCGTTGTCTAAGATGCACGAGCTTGTCAACGCATCACAGGGAAGAAAGCTTAACGTTAACGATGTAAAGAACGTAGTCGATGCAATGCTTGAATTTGATACGGTACTCGGCCTTGATTTTAATATGCACCTTAGCAGTGCACTGCCCTCGGAGGCTGCCGAACTGATAGTGCTGAGAGAAAAAGCGCGGAGCGAGGGGGACTTCAAAAGCTCTGATGAGATTAGGAAAAGGCTTAAAAAAGAGTTTAGGATTGCGGTAGAGGATACAAAGGATGGCACGCTATGGTATAGTTCTATTGAGTAGGCGCAACCGGAGGCGGAGCCGGTTCTATTGGAAGCTTATCCCTGCCGCCGCGATGTGTTTGCCGCCCTGTTTTTGCTGTTGCAAAGACAATTGCAAGGTCTTCCGTCTTCTTGTCATCCATCCAGGATTTTATATAGATAGGTATGTTCCTGAAAGGCTTTGAATACCTGTCAGTAAAGCTGTATGCGCTTGCTTCATGCTTGAGAACCCCAACAGTTACGCCGAAATCAAGGTATCTCTTCCACGTAGCCATGGGCAGCTCGTTTCCGCACTCTTTTAGGCGCAGCGGCCCGCGTTTTTTAACTTCGGTAAGTGCGAGGGCAAACCGGTACGCCCTTGTTTCGTTGTCGAAGTATATTTTTGCGACCTCGCGTACGGTTGGCTCCTTCAGCTTCTCCTTTAGCGGGGCATCTTCAAACTCCCAGTATTTTATTGACATCTTACCAGCAGGTAATAAGGAAGCGGTTGTTTTTAGCCTTTTCCATAAAAATGATAAATTCAGGTAGCAGTTGACTGAAGTTTTTTTCGGTAAAAAAGCGTAAATTTATAGGTCTGGGCCCTTGAGAAAGATTTAAATATGTTATCCGATAATACTTATTGCTTGCTAAAATGTAGGAGTAAAGCCAAAGCAAAATCCAGCGAGCGATTTTCTTTGTTTTTAAGGTATGACGTAGGAGTTACGGAATTTATTAGATTAGGCTACTTGATATTGATACGGTGAATAAAATGGCAGACAAACCACACTTGAATGTGATTTTTATAGGACACGTCGACCACGGAAAGTCGACGACAGTAGGCAGGCTGCTTTATGATACTAAGGCAGTGACAGAGCAGGACATGAAGAAGATAAGGGATGAAGTTGCCAAGTTTAACAGGCCAAGCTTCGAGTTTGCCTTCGTTATGGACCAGCTCAAGGAAGAGAGAGAAAGGGGCATAACTATAGACATAATGCACAGGGACTTCCAGACGCAGAAATATTACTTTACCATTATAGACGCACCTGGGCACAAGGACTTCGTCAAGAACATGATTACAGGAGCAAGCCAGGCAGACGCGGCAGTGCTAGTCGTATCCGCTGTGGACGGCATACAGGCGCAGACTACCGAGCACGCATACCTTGCAAGAGTCCTCGGAATAAGCCAGATAATAGTCGGCATAAACAAGATAGATGCGGCAAAGTACGACAAGGCTAAGTTTGATGAGGTAAAGGCAAAGGTGCAGGAGCTTCTCAAGAGGGTCGGCTACGACATAACAAAGATACCGTTTGTGCCTTACTCTGCATTGCAGGGAGACAACGTGGCTACAAAATCGGACAAGCTGCCATGGTACACAGGCAACACGCTTCTTGGACAGCTCGACCAGTTTACTGTCCCTAACAAGCCTACTGACAAACCGCTAAGGCTGCCTATACAGGACGTATACAGCATATCAGGTTTCGGAACGGTGCCTGTAGGAAAGGTAGAGACAGGAGTAATGAAGCCTGGCGACCAGATAATAATAATGCCGTCAGGGGTGAAGACCGATGTGAAAAGCATCGAGATGCACCACCAGCAGCTGCAGAAGGCAGAGCCTGGAGACAACGTTGGATTCAACCTGAAAGGCGTTGACAGGAAGGACATTAAAAGAGGAGATGTTGTCGGACCGCAGAACAATCCTCCTACGGTAGTTGATGAGTTTACTGCGCAGATAGTGGTCATAAACCACAAGACTGCCATAGCAAAAGGTTACACCCCAGTATTCCACATACATACCGCACAGATAGCATCCACTATAATAGAGATAGTGGAAAAGAAGGATCCTAAGACCGGCCAGACTCTAGAAAAGAACCCAGAGTTCATAAAGAATGGGGATATAGCCATTATCAGAGTAAAGCCTACAAAGCCTATATGCGCGGAGAAGTACAGCGAGTTCCCTCAGCTTGGAAGATTCGCAATCAGGGACATGGGATCTACGGTTGCTGCCGGAGTGATTCTGGACATAGTAAAGAAAGCAGCATGAAGTGAATGAATGCCTACTGCAAGAATAAAACTGATAAGCAGAAGCAAGAATGACGCAAGGGATATAGCAAAGCAGATAATTGAGATAGCAAAAACCTCTGGGATAAAATTCAGCGGACCTATTCCGCTGCCTACCAGGACGCTTGACGTTTCTACGAGAAAGACGCCTTGCGGCGACGGCTCGCATACTTTTGAGCACTGGCAGATGCGCATTCACAAATGGCTGGTGCAGATAGATGGAAGCGAGCAGGCGCTTAGGCAGATAATGCGCATACCGGTTCCAGACACAGTCCAGATAGAGATAACGCTAAACAGCTGAGCGGCAAACTGTTTTTTATTTTTTGCATGTGTAATGATAGTTAGACGTGGTTGAATGATAATAGATGCGCACGCACATATGTTTACTGAAGGCATGTTTGCAGGCATGAAGATGCCTAGGGGATTCAGGGCTCCGCAGAGGATGATAGAGGCTGCAAAGCACAGCGTAGAGGACAACACTGCTGCATGGATTAGCGCCATGGACAAGTTGGGAATAGAGAAGACAGTTTTTATGTCTACCGCGCAGTTAAACGCTGATTTTATCAGGTTTATAAACTCCAGCGAACGGCTGATTGGTTTCGCCAAGACGAATCCGACGCTTCCGGATGCCGTTGAGATACTTAAAAAGGAGCTTGCTGCCGGGATGACTGGCATAAAGCTATATGCCACAAGCGGGGAGTTCAATGTTGGCGCAAAGGAGGCCTGGTCGCTGTATGAGTACTGCGAGAAAAACCACGTACCGATAACAATACACTTTGGCGTCACCATAGGAGGCACCGCCGACCTTTATACCGGCAATCCCATACACATATCCAGAGTGCTAAGCGATTTTCCAGACCTGAAGATTGCAATAGCTCACTTCGGAGCAGGATATTTCAGGGAGGCGCTGATGCTTAAATATAAGAGGGAAAACCTTTTCATAGAAACTTCTGGAACTAACAACTGGCTGCCGCATCAGGATAACTTTCTTACTTTAAAGGACGTGTTCAAAAAGTCCATTGAGGTTTTTGGTGCGCAGCATGTGATGTTCGGGACCGACACATCGATATTTCCCGACGGCTACAGGGAGCACATACTTAGGCAGCAGCAGGAAATTCTGGACGAGCTGAAAATCCCTGAGAGCGACAGGGAGGACATAATGTACAATAACGCAAAGAGATTTCTAAACTTGTGAGGTTTTTTGTGAAAAAGGGAACAGTAGGTATAGACATAGACGGCGTTCTTGCTGACACTGTGCCGCGATGGCTTGCCGAGATGGACAGGATGTTCGGCATAAAAGCGGAGAAGAGAGACATAAAGAAGTATATATTAGAGGACAACTTCGACTCTGTCCTGAAGGAGGACGCACTTGCCGCGTTCGGAAACGCCTGGGAGGATTATAAGAGTATAAAGCTTATTGAAGAGGGCATACCGCACGTGTTGAATGAGATTAACAAAACCTTCAATATCACCATAACAACGGCAAACCCCAGTGGCAGAATACGCGACTGGCTTGCGTATATGAAAATACCTTACGATGGTATGGTGCAGTTTGGCAGCCATACTGAAAAGCATGCACTCGAGGGCGTAAGCATTTATGTCGATGATAATATTGAGGTTATTGAAAACGTTGCCAAGGCAGAAAAAACGGGCATATTATACAAACAGCCGTGGAATGATGCATTTGCAGCAGCAAATGATAATAATAAGATAAAGGTAGTTGAGAATTGGAAACAGATACAACTGTTTTTACTAGGGCTTTGAAAGTATGGACGAGGATAAACGCACGGGAAGGAGATTTGCGAGAAAGATAGAGGATTTCACATGCGAGAGGTGCGGCGAGGAGATAAAGGGCAACGGGTATACCGACCATTGCCCGTTCTGCCTTGTGAGCAAGCACGTAGATATTATGACGGGAGACAGATCTGCGAAGTGCTGGGGCTTGATGTATGTTGAGCGTGCGCTGTACGCACATGACGGCTACATAATATATTATAAATGCGAAAAGTGCGGTGCGCATAAAAAGGTCGGGGCGGCTGCGAGTGACAACATAGAAGCTCTCTCAGAGCTTATAGCATGCTAAAATGCATTAAGACTGGCTTTGCGGAGGGCAGGAGGCGAGTATAGTCCTGATTCTCGCCGAATTGCAGGATGGAACTTTTTGCTTAGCGATCTGAAAAACCAACACATGGAATAAGACGCATGCGTCCTATGCATTTAATTGCCGGAGAAACCTCCATTTTTCAGCTATGAAGCAACTTTCAGCAACTATGAAACTTTTAAATGATTTCGGGGATATCCCGTTCATATCTTACATGCATCAGAAAGGTTTAAATTTAACTTCGGCGTAATGCCTAGTGATCCTGTGGAACTCAACGAGTCAGAACTTATAGAAAGGGAGCTTACCATACGCGACCTTAGGATCAGCAGGGAGGTTCTCGATACGAGACGCTCGGCGGCGCGATGGCTTGCGCTTTCGCTTGGCATAATCAACCCCGGCGAATCGCGTCTGAGTGCAGTTGCGGTGCTTGACGCGCTTGTTTATTTTCAGTTCGTGAAGAGGCAGGACCCTACAGTCAGGGAGATGACCGAGTATATAAACACAAACTGGGAGGAGATAAACGAGAAGACGCTACGCTACCACTTGCTGCGCATGAAAAAGATGGGCTTTGTGGAAAATAGCCAGAGCAGGTTCTGCTTCAAGCCGCCAAATATCGGCGACAGATTTGATCCACAGGTTTGGTCTCACAGCATATTTGAGGCATTTTATAAGGGAATTTCTGTAAAGGTTGGAGAAGTTGTGAATGGGCTCAGGAGTAAGGAGCAGCAGGTGTAGGTAATGAATAAGAAAGACACGTATATTTGGACAGTGATAATCGTAGTTGCAGTAGTTGCAATAGCGGCTATTTATTTTGAAACTGTAGCTCCTACTGGAAAGATAGACGTAGCGTTGAATGCGCCTTCGAGCAACACCACTTACATTTATCCATACCAGAGTGTTTTTGTTCCGGTTATGGTATCCAATTATGGCTCATCTGTTTTTAGGAATCTTGATGTTGGAGTGTTTATCAACGGCAATCTCACAGGGGTTTACAACGTGACACTGCCCCAAGGCAACCGCACTGAGATAAATTTCAGCAAGGAATTTACAACGCCGGGCACTTTCAACGTGAGCTTTGCCGCAGATCCAGGCAACCTTTATACGCTTCAGAATAGGAGCAAGGCATCCGCGAGTTTTGTTATTGTTGTGCAAAAACCGGACGCGCCGGAACCTTACGCATATCTGCCAAGCAACCAGATAAGCGAGAATGACGCCTACATAAGTAGTTCAGGGTACCTTACAATGTCGTATCTTAAGGACAACTACAGCGTGGATACACTTTCTCTTTCCAGCATGCCGGTGATAAGCGCCTTTTTTGCGCGTCTGCTCAATCTTACATACAGTTATGTACAGAACATATATTCTGCCGAAGCCACTTACAAGAATGCAAGCGCTTACTCAATATGGATACAGGGGCCGTTTGTAAGCAACATAACGGCAGTGTTCGCAAAGGGATTGAATAACAGCAACATAACGATTTCGTACGAAAATGCACGCGTAGGCACAGTAGATATAATAAACTTCGGCGGCAACACCACGCTTTGCAGCTGGTACTCTGGTGGCTGGGTGAAGAGCCTGGCTTATGAAGGCAGTGCGAGCTGCGCAGGCATGTTGAATGGGAATGGGACGAGTATTGTCAGGGCAAACACCCTTCCCGGAATAAAAAACAGTTCGGTGCTGGCCAACTTCAGCAGCTACTCGAGGTTGGGTTATGGCACGGGTAGGATTTTGTCTTACAACAGTTCGATACTGTATGAGTCCGATACGCCTAACGTAAATCCGGATTACACCTGCTACGGAGAGATAAGCTCGGTGAACAACGTTAGCTACTGCTCTACTTATCTCTTCCAGAAGTCAGGAAAAATAGGAAAACTGTCGGTTATAAGGACGAGCAGTTTCCGGGGACAGCAGAACCTAACGGCGATGTCTCTCGTGAACACCAGCCTTGTGCCTTACCAGATTTATGGCAATATAGGGATACTGCAGAGCTTCAATGCTTCTGGCGTGAGCTCGGCGTTCAGGTCAGGAATAAACAGCACATGCAGCCTTAATGCAAGCTTCTCTTGCTTCTCTCCCACACTTGCCCTTGGAAACATGACGCTCAGATTTTACAACAGGCTTAACTACAGCGTAGATATATCAACAATGTACTGCCATGAGAACGGCGCTTCAGTTTATTCTCCAGTAAATAAGGTTATGCGTAGGCTTTCATATGAAAATGTGACGATACCCTGCTATGACAACGGAAATGTCATAGCGGGCATACCGCTTGGCCTTAATGTGAAAATAGGGATGAACTACAGCATTGGCGTATCCAACTATACCGCAGCCGGGAGCGCTTATGTCGTGTAATCCATGGAAAACGCGCGCTCCATCTTTGTTGAGCGTGTAGGCAGGCTCAATAGTTTGCAGGAATCCTCGTTCAGCATAATACATCAGGGGGAGAACTGCCTGATTGTCGCGCCCACAGGAAGCGGAAAAACAGAGGCTGCCATTCTTCCGATACTAGAGAGGATAAGCGAGTCGGGGGAGAAAGCCGGAGTCTTTGCATTGTATGTAACTCCGCTGCGGGCGCTTAACAGGGACATGATGAAAAGGCTGGGAGAGCTATGCAGCAGGCTTGGGATAAGCGTTGGTGTAAGGCATGGAGATACGCCGCAGAAGGAAAGGAGGCAGCAGGCCATGCGCCCGCCGACGTTGGTGATTACAACTCCGGAAAGCATACAAAACATGCTACTGTCGCCCAGACTGAGGAAATCATTTGAAAATCTCAGGTTTGTTGTTGTTGACGAAATCCATGAGCTGTACCATAATAAAAGAGGCGCCCAGCTAGCGGTAGCTATGGAAAGGCTTGCAGAGCTTTCCAAAGGGTTTTCCAGGATAGGGATAAGTGCGACCATAGGTGACATCGATGAAGCGGCACGCTTTCTGTTTAATGGAAAAAGATACAGCGTGGTTGAATCTGAAGTCGAGAAAAAGCTTGAGGTCAGGGTAGCAATGCCTGTGTTCCCGAAGAGAAGACACGGTGAGTTTGAGGCGACCTTCCAGATAGACGACCAGGCGCTGGCCAGGATAGAATATATAGAGGACATTGTAAAGGAGGCCAAGGCCACGCTTGTGTTCGCGAATACCAGGCAGGTCGTAGAATCGCTTGGAAGCAAGATAATATACCTGAGCCGTCTTGAGGGCTTTGATTATGTGGGCATTCACCATAGCTCGCTTGACAGCGAAGAAAGGATAGAGATAGAAAATGCGTTCAGATCCGGAAAGATAAACTGCATAATAGCGACAAGCTCGCTAGAGCTAGGTATAGACATAGGGAGGATAGATATGGTGGTTCAGTACGGCTCACCAAGGCAGGCTAACAGGCTAATCCAGCGCGTGGGAAGAGGAGGGCACATGGAGGGCGTCGTATCCAGGGGAGAGATAGTCGTATCTGGAGTCGTTGAGGCGTTGGAGGCTGTAGCGACTGTTTTTGCTGCAAAACACGGAGAGCTGGAAAAATATAGCATGGAAAAGCTGCCGCTTGATGTGATGGCAAACCAGCTATCCGGCATTGTGCTAGAGTATAGGGAGATAGAAATTGAAAGAGCTTTTGGTATACTGAAGCGCACTTCTACATACTCTGCCCTTGACCCGATGCTGTTCAAGCGTGTGCTGGACTTCTGCTCGGAGCTCGGACTTTTAAGGGTCGAGAGGGGGAAAATAGTCTTAGGTAGGAGGTCAAGGAACTACTTTATAGAAAACATAAGCGTCATCCCCGATTCGAGGAGATTCTTTGTAAAGAGGGCTTCTACAAACAGGATAATATCCACGCTTGACGAGCATTTCGTATACACAAACATAGATGAAAACTCCTCTTTCATAACCAAAGGCATGCCTTGGAAGGTTATAAGCATAGACAATGACACTATTTTTGTTGAGCAGAGTGATGATATTAGCGCTGCGGTTCCCGATTGGGAAGGCGAGGACATACCGGTATCTTTTAATATCGCTGATAAGGCAATGCTACTTCTTTCGGATCCTTCAAAGGCAACTGGGATTATTGATGAATCTTCTTTTGGATACATACTTAAGTTCTGCGAAGACCAGAAGAGGTTTTTTATTCCGGAGAGGAATAGTGTTTACATAGAGGAGCTGGACGACTATCTTGTAATTTATATGGCTCTTGGAAAACTGGCGAATGAATTTCTCGCCAGGGCGATTGCCAGCTCGTTGAAAAATAGGCGTGAGGACTTTTCTGTGAGGTCTACTCCTTACGCAATAATAATCGGTTTTGAATCGGTTAGACGGAGGCCGGATGTAGAAAGCATTATGTTAGGCATAGCTTCTGTCACTGGCCCTGAATCTGCTGAAGTGATGGCTAACTCAGAGATATTCAAGTATAAATTTATACATGCCGCCAAGCTCTTTGGGGTGATAGAGAAAAAAGCGGTACTGACAAGGGGCAGGATAAACAAGCTTATGGAGTTTTACAGTAGCACGGTAGTTTATGAGGAAGCGTTGAGGGACGTAAAAAAGAACTATGTCGATTATGGGACTGTGTCTGACTTCCTAGAAAGGGTGCGCTCTAAGGAGATAAATTTTTCTTTTGTAGGTTCTGGATCGCCCCTCTCAAAGGAGATATTAAAATCAGCGCTGAACTACACTGAACTGCTTTCCGGAACTGACATAGGCAACGAGGACGTCGCACAGGTGATGAGGAAGTTCGCCGGCAGGGAAGTCGAAATGCTATGCACCTACTGCTCGCTGATTTACAAAAGGAGGATTAGCATTGATGACCTTTCAAGGGAGAAGATAACGTGCGGAAGATGCAAAAGCCCGATGCAGTCTACTTACAACCAGGATTATTTTGACGCTGTTGTAAAAAGAAGAGAAGGCATGCGTCTGTCCAGAAAAGAGTCTGAGCAGTACCATAACGCCGTAAAAGAGGCAGGCCTCATAGAAGCTTACGGAGATAGGGCTGTTGCTGCACTTCTTACGTATGGCGTAGGCATCTCAACTGCCGGAAGGATTCTTAAGATGATGAGAAAAGAGGATAAAAGCTTTGTAGAAGATCTGCTTAGAGCCCAGAGGATATTTATAAGGAACAGCAGGTTCTGGAAGAAACGCCAGTAGTAATAGAATGCAGGGTAAATAATTTGCCAGATTTAGGCGGGAGTGGATGGAAGAGAAGCTGGTTCAGGCTCGGATCCGAGCAGTCTTGCATCGGTTACCGTAGCTTTCTCCTCAAGGCGCATGAGCCTTACTCCGCTGGCAGCTCTGCCGGTTATGCGTATTGAAGAAATAGGTATTGTTATGCTAACCCCTATAGAATTTATCAGTATGAGCTGTTGATCCTCCTTCTCTACGAATATCGCTTTTGACACGGACCCGGTCTTCTCGTTTACCTTCAGATTTATCACGCCGCCGCCGCCACGACCTTGAGCCCTGTACTTTTCCACGTCGGTAAGCTTACCGTAGCCCAAGTCTGTAACTGTGAGTATCATTCCCGACTCGCCGGTTGCTATGACATTCTTTGCTTTGTCGTTTTTGAGCTTTATGCCGCGAACGCCCATAGCCGCCCGGCCGGTAAAGCGGATGTCTTTCTCCTCGAACTTTATCGACTTGCCATTCCTAGTGACTATGACTAGGTATTTTTCGTTTGAATATATTATAGTGTCAACTATCCTGTCTCCTGAGTTAAGAGTTATGGCGCGTATTCCCGAAGAACGCGGGTGCGAGAAGAGCTTTGCATTTGTCTTCTTTACAAGGCCCTTCTCTGTCAGAAATACTATCTTTAAATCGGAGAAGCTTGCTATGTCCATCATCTGCATTATCTTCTCATCCTTCACGTTTAGCAGGTTGACTATGGCCTTGCCCTCGGAGTAGCGCCCTGTCTCCGGTATGTTGTAGGCCTTAAGCCAGTATGCCTGGCCTTTGTCCGATATAAAGAGTATGTAGTTCTTGTTGTTGCACGTTACTATCTGCTTTACAAAGTCTCCCTCCTTTAGATTTATTGAAATGGTGCCTTTGCCGCCTCGCGCCTGCTCGTGATAATTGCTCGCTGGAAGGCGTTTAATGTAGCCCTCATTTGTGAGTATTAGCGTTACCTTCTCATTGCTTATCATGTCTTCGTCGCTTATGTCTATGCCACCTTCAGCCTGGATTATCTCTGTGCGCCTAGGACGCCCATAGCTTTTTTTAAGATCAACCATCTCTTCGGCTATTAATTCTTCCTGCTTCTTCCTGTTCGCTATAATTTCCTTATAGTAGACTGCCTTTGCTTCGAGCTCGGCCTTCTCCTTTATGAGCGAAGCGCCTTCCAAATGAGTCAGCTTGCTCAACCTCATATCAAGTATGGCATTTGCCTGCTTCTCTGACAACCTGAACTGCGCAACAAGGTTCCGGCGCGCATCAGCAAGGGCATCGCTCTTCTTTATGGTCTTTATCACCTCATCTATGCTCCCCAGCGCTATGACTAGTCCGTCAACTATGTGAAGCCTGTCTGTTGCAACTCCAAGCTCGTATGCGCTCCTCTTGACTATGACTTCAATCCTATGGTCGATGAATGTGTTTATTAGCTGGAGTATGTTTAGGCTCTTCAGGCTCGTGCCCACCACCGCCAGATTGATTATAGGGTATGTGACCTGCAGCTGAGTGTGATTGTAAAGCTGGTTGAGCACTTGATTTGGATCCTCGCCGCTCTTGAGCTCTATGACTATACTCATGCCGGTGCGTCCGGTTTCGTCGCGGATGTCTTTTATTCCAGTAATCTTCTTTTCTCGCACCAGCTGTGCTGTTGTTTTTATCAGGGACGCCTTATTTACATTATAAGGAAGCTCATTTACAACCAGCCTGTTCTTCTTCTCATCGATCTCAACCTTGGCCCTTATCGAAAGCTGACCCCTCCCCGTTCTGTAACCGTTGTAGGAGTTGCTTGACATTATTGCAATGCCGCCAGTAGGGAAGTCCGGGCCCTTTATTATTTTGAGTATGTCATCCAATGTTGCTTCCTTGTTATTAAGGGATAGAAGTACGGCATCGCATACCTCGATAAGATTGTGCGGTGGCATGCTCGTAGCTACGCCTACGGCTATTCCGGAAGCGCCGTTAATTAGAAGATTTGGGACTTTGCCAGGCAGCACTGTCGGTTCCTTTTCGGTGTTGTCGAAATTTGGCGCCATATGTACGGTGTCTTTATCGAGATCCTCAAGTATTTCCTCCGCGAGTTTTGTTAAGCGAACCTCAGTGTAACGCATGGCTGCTGGAGGATCACCATCGACGGACCCCATGTTTCCCTGACCTTCTACAAGAAGGTGATTCATTGAGAACTCCTGCGCCATGCGCACCATTGTCTCGTAAACTGCTGCATCTCCGTGAGGGTGATATTTTCCGATAACTTCCCCCGTTACCCTTGCGCTCTTTTTCGTAGGCTGGTTGTGGGTGTTGTTTATGCGGTACATGGCGTATAATATTCTTCGTTGTGCTGGTTTCAAGCCATCGCGTGCGTCGGGTATTGCTCGGCCTATGATCACACTCATGGCATAATCTATGTAACTGGACTGCAGCTCGTCTTCCAGATTAATTTCAGATATCTTGCTCATTCTCGCACCGTCATATGTCCAGGAAGTTTACCTCTTGCGCATGGTCATGCAGAAATCTGCGTCTCTGCGCAGGATCTATTCCCATCAGCACCGTAAACAGGCTATCAGCTATCTGTGCATCCTTTATATGCACCCTTTTCAACAGCCGCTTCTCGGGATTCATTGTCGTTTCCCATAACTGCTCGGGATTCATCTCCCCGAGACCTTTGTACCTTTGCGTTTCTGCATCCTTGTTGCTGTCTATTCTTACGGCATTCAACTCCTCATCGCTGTAAACATACATGTACTCCTTTCCAATCTTAACTTTGTAAAGAGGCGGCTGCGCTATATATACATAACCGAGCTCTATCATTTTTTTCATGTATCTATAGAAGAATGTGAGGAGTAGGGTACGTATGTGGCTTCCGTCGACGTCTGCGTCCGTCATTATTATTATTTTGTGATATCTGGCGCCCTCGGTGTTGAATGTTTCGCGTATTCCTGTGCCGAAGGCGGTAATCATTGATTTTATTTCTATATTGTCGAATATCTTTTCAAAACTCGCTTTTTCTACGTTGAGGATCTTGCCTTTTAACGGTAGAATTGCCTGCGTGTTCTTGTCGCGACCCATCTTGCTTGATCCGCCTGCGCTTTCACCCTCGACTATGAAAATCTCTGTTTTAGTAGGATCGTTTTCTATGCAGTCGGCAAGCTTGCCGGGAAGCACTGTACTCTCCAGTACGCTTCGTTTCCTTGATAGCTCCCTTGCTTTTCGGGCGCTTTCCCTTGCGTTTGCAGCAGTGGCGGCCTTCTCTAGTATGGCCCGTGCGTCTGTAGGATGCTCCTCTAGATAACGTGAGAAAGAGGCATAAACTTCGGTCTCTACAAAAGCTCGTATCTGTGTGTTGCCAAGCTTCTCTTTTGTCTGGCCTTCAAACTCAGGATTCTGCATTTGTATGGATACGACTGCACATAGCCCTTCTCGAACATCCTCCCCGGTAATTTTGATCTCTTCTTTCTTGCTGTTTTTGGAGTTTTTGGATATGTAATTTACAAGGGAACGCGATATTGCCGCATGAAAGCCGGAAACGTGGGTGCCCCCTCCTGTTGTCTTTATTGTGTTTACAAAAGATTCGAGACGCTCTTCGTAGGTATTGTTATACTGCAACGCATACTCGAGAGTTATAGAATCTCCTGCTCTCTTTATATGTATTATTTCAGTAAGGGGGATAGCTTCTTTGTTTAGGAATCGGATAAAGTCCGTTATACCGCTTTCAGATTTGTAGGTGCTGGTTTCGGGAAGCTCAAAGCGCTCATCTGTGAGGGTTATGCTAAGACCCGGGTTCAAGAAGGCGGTATATGTAAGTCGTTCTTTTAGCAGCGTAGAGTCGAAGGAGGTTGTTTTGAATATCTCTGAATCCGGCTTGAAGGTTATTGTGGTGCCTTTTCCTTCGCTCTCCCCAATCGTCTCCAGACTTGAAGTGGGCACCCCCCTACTGAATACCTGTTTGTATAGCTTGCCGTTCTTTCGCACCATCACGTCGGTGAATTCGGATAGGGCATTTACCACTGTCAGTCCTACGCCATGAAGCCCTCCGGAGACCTTGTATGACTCACTCTCGAACTTTGCCCCTTTATGTAGCGTGGTCATTATTACCTCAAGCGCGCTTTTGTTGTACTTTGGCATTATACCTACAGGTATTCCGCGCCCATCGTCACTCACTTCTGCCACGTCACCTCCATCTTTTTGATAAAGGCGTATTGAAATGTTCTTTGCAAAACCCCCCATTGCCTCGTCTACCGAGTTGTCTACTATCTCAAAAAGAAGATGCAACACTCCCTGCGAGCTTGTTGACCCTATGTACATGGCTGGCCTTTTTCTTATACCTTGAGGTCCTTCTAAAACGAGTATTTTTGATGCATCATACTCGCCCGCATTCTCAGCCATGTAATCAGCATAATATATGTGGTTTGAAAGAATATAAACCTTTATGGAAGGGGAATTGGGGTCGTATTTTGTGATAATTTTATGAGAGGAAAGAGGAAATCAGCTGTAAGGCAAAGGATTGAATTTCACTCTTTTGTTTTGCAGCCAAAACACAGTGGTTTTGAACTGCCGGGCCGGAGCCAGCAATAAACAATTATAAAGGAGAATGTACATAAGATAGAATGATTTTTGGGTTCGTAACTCAGTTTGGTCAGAGTGGCTGGCTCTTAACCAGCAAGTCGTGGGTTCAAATCCCACCGAGCCCACATTAGTGTTTTGCCTTAGGTTTAGCATATTTGATAGTGAACGCCGCTTGAATTATAGCCAGCATGAGCGACACTAAAGCGGCAACAGCCAAAGGCATTGAATTTATCATTAGCCCGTATGCCAACCAGAACACCTGCCCTGCGCCAAGGGAAAATATCCAGTAAAAAGAAAGATCTCGCGATTCTTTTTTCCGCCAGGTTCGGTAAATTTCAGGCATTAGAGAAGCTGTAGTCAGAAAGGCGGCAAGATAGCCGATTAGTGTTATTAGCATCACAGGCAATAAATCACGAGCTATTCGCTTCTTCGTTTTGTTAATAATCTATCGGACTAGTATTTTACCCTTTGCTGGCTTCCCAGGAAGAAGGAGCTATTTGTAGTTATTATTTGCTCCTTTTTATTGTGAATTCGGCGAGTTCTAATAGCCTTGACTTTGCTTCTGACTTCGGAAGCAGTGAGTCTATTTGAGTCCATGCCCCCTTAATCAGTTTCTCTGCTGTTTTCTCGGCGTGTTGTTTTGCCCCGTATTTGGAGATTATGTAAATGGCTGTTTCTATGCGCCCCTTATTTTTAGTGTGCTCGGAGAGAATTTTTAGGAGTGTGTTTCTTTCTTCAGGTGATGCCATCTTTAGCGTGTACAAAACCAGTAGGGTTATCTTTCCTTCGCTTATATCGTCTCCTACGCCGCCCTTGCTTTGCGAAACCTCGCTTTTGTAAATATTTAATATATCGTCCTGGATTTGGAATGCGACGCCCACTGTTGCGCCGAATTTGCCTATTGCAGCTGTTGTTTTGTCATCGGCATCGGAAAGTGCTCCTGCAAGCTCGCAGGCAAATCTTGCTAACACGCCGGTTTTGTCGAGAGCCATCTCAAGATACTTGTCCTCAGTTATGTCAGACACATTTACGAACCCGGAGTGCCAGGCTATGTCTACAGCCTGACCGACTGTTACGCGCAGCATGTTTTCAAGGTAAAGTTCGAGTATTTTATTTTGGGTCTTTGGCCGGAGCCTTTTCTTTTTGAGCAGAGCAAGAATAGGGAAGAAGTACAAAAAATCCCCAAGGTTTGTTGCAACGTCCATCCCAAACTTTATGTGTATGGCTGGAGAGCCGCGGCGGGTATCTGAATTGTCCTCTATGTCGTCGTGCACCAGTGTTGCGTTGTGTATTATCTCTGGAATTATTGCAAAATCGAGGAACTCTTTCGTGTCTTTCCCGAGCGCTTCTATGAAAAGGAGGGTAAGCGCCGGCCTCCAACGTTTTCCGCCGAGGCCAAGAAGATACCACGAAGGGTCAGACACGCTTTTTTTAATGGCATCGGTGTCGTAGGCATAGTCTGTTTTACCCAGTAGGCTCTCCATGAACTCCGTGCCTGGATTTTTTTCCAGATATTCTGCCATGCGCTCGTCTATGAGCTTTGCGTTGTTTTTTATATACTCTTCAATGCCTGACATAAAAACCTTTTTTTAGTAAAACGACAAACACATATTTATTATGACATCCCCTCTCGGTTGAATGTTCTAGGTTGAATGTTGAGGCGTCTGATGGTGTTTTTGATTGATTATAGTGACATCCTCCCACCGCTAAAGCGTGTGGGCTTCTGGCCTCTATTTCATGGCGTTTAGTTCCTCCTTCAGCGACTACTGCCCCGTCTGCA
>VFSW01005839.1_pt1 | contig 18152 bp, 18 predicted proteins | sample 5358111 | NCBI WGS metagenome assembly VFSW01 (sample SAMN11554181, study PRJNA540505) | mine drainage metagenome | isolation source: sediment from site ElyBrook_90M | place: USA: Ely Copper Mine, Vershire, VT | collected 2017
CCACAGCCGCTTGCGACGCAGGTTGGCGCCGCTACTGGCGTTTGCGCTTGCGTTCCAGAGCCTGATGTTATGCCACTCGGCGCGCTGGCTGAAATATCACATCCCGCCAGCGTCAGGCAGAGCAATAGACAGACAAAGATACCCCGACGCCACATAGGCCTCTCTCCGCTCAGTCGCTACGCGACACGAGAAACCGCTGGTCTGTCGTAGCAGTCTACAACAAGCCAGCGGTCAGGTGTTGGCGCAATTCGCCAGCGTCTGCCTAGTGGTGCAGCGCCAGGAACAGTGGCGCCATCACCAGCGTGATCGTGCTGAGCAGCTTGATCACGACGTGAAGCGACGGACCAGCGGTATCCTTGAAGGGGTCGCCGACGGTGTCGCCAACCACGCTCGCGTCATGCGCCGATGAGTGCTTGCCAAGTGGTTTGCCGTTTTCGTCCTTCAGATTTCCCGCCTCGATATACTTCTTGGCGTTATCCCAGGCGCCGCCGCCATTATTCATGAACAGCGCCATCAGGATACCCGCGATGGTGCCGACCATCAAGAGCGCAGCCGCTGGCTCAGGGCCAAGCACCATGCCGATGATGATGGGCGTAGCGACGACCAGCACACCTGGCACGATCATCTGGCGCAATGCAGATGTCGCGCTGATATCCACGCACCGCGCATAGTCAGGAGTGACCTCGCCCGTCATGATCTTCGGCTCAGCCTTGAACTGGCGGCGCACCTCCTGAATCATGGCTTGCGCAGCCGTTCCGACAGCGCGGATCGCGAATGAGCTGAACAGGAAGATCAGCATCGCGCCAATCAATGCCGCGATAAATTCTGGTGGATTCGCCAGATTCACCGAATACGCCAACGCGGCGACTGCGGGCGCCGCCTTCTGCACATCCACGCGATACTGGTAGATGATGTCCAGATAGGCGCTAAAGAGCAGGAACGCCGCGAGCGCCGCCGAGCCGATGCCGTAGCCCTTCGTCAGCGCCTTGGTCGTGTTGCCCACGCCATCGAGCGCATCGGTGATGTCGCGCACACTTTCTGGCGCGTTGCTCATCTCGACGATACCGCCAGCATTGTCCGTGATGGGGCCGAACGTATCCATCGCCAGGATGTAGCCGGCGCTCATCAGCATGCCCATAGTCGCCACAGCGGTGGCATAGATGCCGCCAGTGCTGACGATGCCATGTGAGCCAAGGTTTGTCAGCGTGCCAAGGAAATACGCGAGGCCGAGCGAAAGGCAAATCGCCAGCACCGGCAGCGCGGTATTCTCGTAGCCGATGGCGATGCCCTGAATGATGACCGTCGCCGGACCCGTGCGCGCCGAGTCGGCGATCTCGCGCACTGGCCGATAGGAGCCAGAGGTGTAGTACTGCGTAATGAACACGAAGGCGATGCTGTTAGCGATGCCGACGAGTCCAGCCAGACCAAAGGCCCACCACATACTGGACACCGGCGAGAGCAGGAAGTACGACGCCCCAAAGATACAGATTGCGGAGGCGAACGCCGTCGTATAATACCCGACGTTCAGTTGCCCCATCGCAATCTCGCCAGCATCGCGTCCTCCCGCCTGACCCGGCTCTTTGACGGAGTTTCTGCGCACCGTCGCCAGGCCGAGCAGCGAGCAGAGAATGCCCAGGCCAACGACCACCAGCGGGAACATCACCCAGTTGGCATTGAACTGGCCAGCCACACCGCCAGCCGTGGTCAGCGCCACCGCTGCTCCGAGAATCATCGCGCCAATATTCTCCGCTGCGGTAGACTCGAAGATGTCAGCGCCACGACCTGCGCAGTCGCCGACGTTATCGCCCACCAGATCGGCGATCACCGCTGGGTTGCGTGGGTCATCTTCTGGAATACCCGCTTCGACCTTGCCGACGAGGTACGCGCCAACGTCCGCAGCCTTGGTGTAGATGCCGCCGCCAAGCTGTGCAAAGAGCGCGACAAAACTGGCGCCGAACCCGAAGCCCACGATATCCGTCGGAGCAATCGTCGCTCCGGTGAAGAGCGCAAAGACAAAATAGAGCAAGGTCACACCGAGCAGGCTCAGCGATATGACCAGGAAGCCCGAAACAGCGCCGCCGCGCATTGACACCATCAGGGCGTCACCGAGGCTGCGACGGGCAGCGCTCGCGACACGGATGTTCGCGCGAACAGCGACCTGCATACCGATGTAGCCCGATATGCCAGAGCAGAAAGCGCCGATGAGGAATGAAATCGCTGTGCGTATGCCGACACCAGTCGGGCTGTCAACGCCAGACGCTGTTACGCCGCTGAGCTGCGTGAGCATCCCCAGGACGATACCGATCACGACCGCGCCAACCAGAGCCAGGATTGCAATCGTGCGGTACTGGCGGCTCAGAAAAGCCTGAGCGCCTGTGAAAATCGCATCTGACACTTTACGCATCTCAGCGGTGCCAGTATCTTGAGACATCACCCATCGGGCCAAGAAAGCGGCGACAATACCGCCGATGACGCTGGCCCCAATGGGAATGGCCAGCCACCACATGCTGTTATTCACGAGTGCCTTTGCCCTCCTGAGTACCTGGACCGTGCTAGACGACGCTGCGCTGCGTTGGGGGCAGGGCCAGACGTATGCGCGGCGCGACCGCTCACCACCTCACCCCTGATCACCTGAGTACAGCTCGAGCACGCGCGATCAGTGGGGGGTACTGAAGACTTTCGCGCCTGCAAAAGCGCTCGCCTGGGGATCCCGATTGCCACGGAAGCTACCCACATGCGATGCAGGCAGTCAACTCATGCGGATGCGCCTAGGCGCATAACACAGCGAGTGTAGCATAGGTGAGGTCTGCTTGGCAAGCGGATCAACCGGGCAGCGCGCGAGCCCAGACGCCGTCAGCGATTTCAGCGCAACATGCATACAGCGACGAGCAGCTGCGACGCTTAGTCTTTGCGCCGCGCCGCAGCAAGCAGCCCCGCCAGATCGGCGAAGATATATTCAGGCTTGCGCTCACCTTCAGCCTGGGCGGCTTCCTCACTGCTCGTCAGGCCACTCAGCGTCAGCACAGGCGCCACTCCAGCGGCGTGACCAGCCACGATATCCAGATCGAGACCATCACCGATCATCAGCGACTGCTCAGGTTGAGCGCCAAGTAGACCGAGCGCCTGGAGCAGAATGCCCGGCGCTGGCTTGCCGATCAACTCAGCCCGTTTGCCGCTGGCAGCCTCCACCGCTGCCACCACCGCGCCTGTCCCTGGCTCGAAGCCCTCTTCCACGGGCAGGCGCGGATCGCGATTCACAGCGAAGAGCGCAGCGCCATCCAGCGCCGCCGTGAGCGCAAGCGTCAGACGCTCGTATGTGAGCGAGCGATCCAGTCCAATCAGCACTGCGTCAGGTGTCGGCCCATCGCGGCCATCCGTCCAGACCGGGCGCAGGCCAGCGTCGCGCAGCATCGTCACCATCGAGGCGCCTGTGAACGGGAACACACGCCCACCGGGGAACCGCTGCGCAATCGCGGCGATGGTTGCCCATCCAGCCGTCACAACCCGACCTTGCGGGCGTGGTGTTCCTAGCCTGGCCAGCTTTGCGGTGACTTCCTCCACCGTCGCAAATGAATTATTCGAGACAAAAGCCGCCTTACGCCCGGTCGCGTCTATCCACTCAACCAGTTCACGCGCACCCGGCAGAAGCATGTCGCCCCGATAGACAACCCCATCCAGATCGAGCAGAAACGTCGAAAAATCAGCGAGTGCGCTGGGGTAGTTCATGCGTTTACACTACCCCAGCAACTGCTGCCGAATGGCCAGCACTTCCTTGCGCAAGGCGGTGTTCTCGTTCACCTCACGAGTGATCTTCTCGCAGGCGTGCAGCACCGTGCTATGGTCTCGCCCACCTAGCGCCTGGCCAATCTCCAGCAGCGACGCCTCCGTCTCCTGCCGTATCAGATACATGGCCATATGCCTCGGCGCGACGATATGCTTATCGCGCTGCTTCCCTTTCAGGTCGCCGACCTCGATATGATAATGCTCCGCGACCGCGTTGATCACGTCATCAATGCTGACACGACGCTGGCGGGTATCGGTAGCGAGGCTTGCCATCGCCGCCTTCGCCGTCTCGATGGTCATCGGAAGCCCCTGGAGATCAGCGTATGCCAGTACGCGGTTCAGGCTACCTTCCAGTTCACGGATGTTGCTCTGCACGCGATTCGCCACGAACAGGATGATTTCGTCTGGCGTGCGGCGACCCATCAACTCCGCCTTGGCGCGCAAGATAGCGATGCGTGTCTCCAGATCAGGCGGCTGGATGTCTGCGATCAGGCCCCAGCCGAAGCGCGAGCGCAACCGCTCCTCCAGGCTGATAATCGCTTTTGGCGGGCGGTCACTACAGATCACGATCTGGTGATTCGACTCGTACAGGCTATTGAACGTATGGAAGAATTCCTCTTCTGTCGAGTCCTTGCCTGCAATGAACTGAATGTCGTCTACCAGCAGCACGTCAACCGAACGGTATTTCGCGCGAAACTCCTCTGTCTTTCGGTAGAGAATCGCATTGACAATCTCGTTTGTAAACGTCTCAGACGAAACGTAGAGCACTGTCAGGTTTTGTTCGAGCGCGGTATGCCCGATAGCGTGCAGGAGATGCGTCTTGCCCAGCCCGACGCCGCCATAGAGGAAGAGTGGATTGTACGCATAGCCTGGCGCATCAGCCACAGCCTGTGACGCTGCATGAGCAAGCTGGTTGCCGCTGCCGACGATGAATGTCGAGAAGGTATAGCGCTGATTCAGGCGCGGCGGCGTAAGCGGAGCGACTCCCCGCATCGCATCAGCGGCGCCATCGTTGGCATGGGCAGGCCCACCATACGGCATACCCCGCTGACCATCGCGCTTGACCGGCTCATTGTCACGCATGTCGTTGTAGCTGCGTGTCTCGTCATCCATGCTCGTTATCCCGCCTGCTACATTCCGCGCTGCGGGAGTGCGCGCAGAGGGAATCGTCGTCCGATCCATATCATTTCTTGGCGCGGCGCCCTGCCGTCTCGGCTCCATCGCTGATCGGCTCACATCGCCCGGTGGAAAAGGAGCGCTTTCCTCATAGGGCGATTGTCTCTCGCCTTTCGTCACACCATTCCGGCCAGAATGCCACGCTCTTTGCGCATTCGCACGCTCCTGGTCGCGGGTGTCACCACCCTCCACGCCATTGATCGTCGGAGAATCAGGAATGCGCTGTCGCGGAAGACGTTGCCCTTCTGGATCCTCAGCGCGCACACGCGCCGCATCCATGATCGCGCCTGACGATCTGCGCTGTGTTGATGGCGATTCGTCAGTATCCACTACTGGCTCGCTCTCACTGGCGACAGGACTATCCGCTTCGTCAGCCGGAAGAAAGAGCGGCCGCGCATAAGTCGGCTGGTCGCTTTCTACGCGCACGCGACTCGCGCCGCGCATGCTGGCGCCCATCTCACCTACTACGCCACCTGGCGCGGTGGCGATAGTCAGCCGCACCTGCGCGCCCACCACATCACTGAGCGCCCGCTCGATCAGATCATGATAGCGCGACTCAATCATCTCGCGTTCGAATGTTGAGCGCACATGCACAGTCGCCGCTCCACCACCCAGTGAAACGAGCTGCGCGCCTCGTAGCCAGGTGTTGATCTGGGCGCCAGTGACCTCTCGCTGCAGCCGACTCAGGGCCGCACGCCAGACATGCGCGTTGCTCACTGCACTTCCTCGTCACTCACTCGCCCCACGCCAGACCCTCACGGCTCGCCAGATGGCGCACAGGCAAACCTTCCGCCGCAATGGAGGTAACGGTCATGGTACACGGCAGGTCAGCTATCTCGCAAGAATACAGCCGGATTGGCCATGCTATCGGCGTTCGTCGTCCGGGATGCCAATACTATTGCCCTCCGCCTCTGTCTCGCCCGCTTCGACCGATATATCCGCGCGTGAAGGTCGTAGCGCAACGGCCTCGCGCAGATACACGTGGATGATTTCAGACGCCCGCTTCTCCGTGTTGACGAGCATCAGCACACGTATGCAGTGATGCACTGTGGTCGTTGGCACTGGAATCTCGCGCGCACACATCAGCGCCGTCTCTGACCAGCCGAGTTGCCGCGCCGCAAGCGCCGGATACTCGGCATTGAGATCGTCGGTGACAGTAAAGAATGCCGCAGCTATGTCATCTGGGGTAAGGTGGTTGCGCGCCATCAGCCGCCTGAGTAGCTCGCGTGTCGCCTTCAGAATCGCTTCACGCTCATTCCTGTCTGTCGTCGTCGCACCCCGAAGCCCTCGGCAGGTCGCCATCGCGCAATCTCCCTGAACATGACACCAGCGTATTCCAAGTCTCCGCTAGTGTACGCCATTGCGCCCGAATTTCCATAGCCTGAGCGGCATCCACATCCCGTCCCGCCACACAGAGCGTATCCAGACTCTTCGCTCTGGTGGGATACGATGCGCTATAGTGTATGAGACAAGAAAATCATCTCCCAGCTTGCCCGTGCGTGCTTTCAGACGCGACGACAGGCGAGGTGTTCGCTGCGACACACAGGTTGCGGCCAGGATATGAGGGCGCCATCCAGATGCAACAAGGCTTTCAGAGCGTACAGTCGGTCGAGCAGGTCGAAATCGTCGGTGACACTTCGATTGACCGTGAGGCGGTGCTCGATGCGCTACGCGAGTGCTATGATCCAGAGATTCCCGTAAACGTTGTAGACCTTGGGCTGATCTATCAGCTTCGTATCGAGGGCGATAAGGTCAATGTGCTGATGACTCTCACGGCCATCGGATGTCCTGTCGCGCCAGAAGTCATGGCTGAGGTGCAGGGGCGCATCAAAGAGACCGCCGGTGTCGAATCATGCGAGGTTGACCTGACCTTTGAGCCAATGTGGACACCTGAGCGCATGACCGAAGATGCGCGATGGGAGCTGGGTATCTAGCCCTCCTCCGCTGCCCGATCACACGACGAGATGGAAAGTCGCGTGATCGGTCTCTCCTGTTGTCATACGAACTATCAACGCCAGCGTCCAGGCGCCCGGCGTCAGTGTCGCTGTAGGGCAGGAGTAGGCGCCTGGTTGTGTTGTCGGCTGCGCAACGGACACCGGAAGGCTCATCCCCATGTCGGGCATGCTCAATTCGCACTGGATGCGAGCGCCCGTCACGGCCCTGCCAGAGACATCTGTAATGCGCAGTTGCAATGACGTCGCCTGATACGCGCGCAGTGGCGATGGACTCGCTGTTAGCGTCACCGTATCGAGGCCAACCTGCTGGCTCAGCGCGCTTGATGTCCCCGACAGCGGCGCGGTCACGTTATCCGCCAACCAACCCACGGCAAAGACACCAATAATCACCAGCGCAGTCAGCAGCGCCACCGCCCGCCTTCGCATAGTTCCCAATGCGGCGCCACGCATATTACCCGCATAGTCGCTCTCATCCTGCGCCAGCTTCAGATCGTCGCGTGTCGCGCTCATCCTGCTCCCTTTACCCACCAGCGCACTGAATTACCGCCTCCATGCGGTATTGTACCGCGACCCGCGCTGAGAGCGTCCCAGGCATATCTGAAAGGGCGGCGCTCAGTAATTCCGCCCCTTCGAAGCTGCCACGCCAGGCTGTGCCTCTGATGCGCTTGCCGAGGGCATCACATACACCCACACCTGCCCGGCTTCGACTTTCGTCTGGATTGCCGGTAGTGGCGGATATGGATATCGCGCGCCAGGAGCTACCTCGCCGCTAGCCAGGAAGCGCCCGCCGTGGCAGGGACAATCGAAGGTGCGGTCGTTCCCATTCCACTGAAGCAAACAGGCCATATGGGTACAGACGCCAGAAAGCGCGACGAACCCACTCGCCGTATGCTGCAAATAGCCCACCACAGCGCCTAGCTCAAACCGCTTCACGGCGCCTAGCGGGATGCTTTCGAGCGCGGCGACTGGCGCCCATGCGCCCGCTCCCTCAGGAACAAGCGCAATCTGCGGCGTTGTTGTAGATGTGTGTGTAGTGGATGATGGCGTATGCCCCTGGTTTTCCAGCGCAGCGGTGACGGCAGCCCCGGTGAGCGCGGCTGCGGCGGCTCCAAGCCCACCCCAGAGCAGCCCCCTGCGCGAGACGCCAGATCGCCTCGGACTCGCAGGCGCCGCCGCCGGAGTTGGCGCCGCCACAGTAGTGTCTGGCATCGGCGCTGGAGCCGCCATCATACGCTCGCGCTCAACCTCTAGCCGCCCAAACAACCGCGCAGCGAACCCAGGGTCAACGTCATCGCTGCCTGAGGCGGCGCGCAGCAGCGCCGCAGTGGCACGCAGGCGCAGATCATCATTCGCAACGCCATCATACGGTGGTCGGCGTTCCGCCCGCAGGTTCTCGATCACGTCTTGCGCCCGTACATACTGTTCGGCGCTCTCCAGTCCGCTCATAGAGTCATCGCCTTCTGGAATCGCGCTGTTATCGGGCGGCCGTTGGTTATCAGATGTCATCCTCGCCAGATACCTCGCACTTGGAAGCCAGTCAACACGACTCATCCACGCCAGCATCCTGCTCAGTGAGCAGACTGGCTTTTTTCAGCGCTCGGAACTGGAGCACTTTCACATTCGCCTCAGTCAGATTCATTCGCGCCGCCGTCTCCTTGAGTGAAAGATTGAGCAGGAAGCGGCATGTGAGCACTTCGCGATAGCGCTCTGGCAACTGGCTCAGGATGAAGCGGGCGCGCGCCTCAGCGCTCTGATCCCCCGCTGGCTGACCCACATCGAGCGCGCTATCCCAGCCCATCGCGAGTAAATCATCGAGTGAGCTGGCGCGAAGCCGATAGAACCCACGCCAGTAATCCGCAATGGTCGTGCGCGCGACCTGAAACAGCCATGCCTGCGCCGCGCTGCTGTCGCGGGCCTCGTCCAGCCCACGCAGCGCCTTCATGTACACCTGCGACGTCAGGTCTTCCGCTTCTTCCCGATTGCCCACCTTGCCATAGATATAGCGGTAGACAATGGGCAATGTCTCCTCATAGAGCGCGCGCAATGCCGGAACCGCAGCCGCGCTATCGGATCCCGCCTGGGTAGTATGTTGCACTGGCTCCCTCCGGAGCATCATGCCGCAATCTCCAGTTCTCTCCCCCTGCGGAGAGCAATCGCGCAGCGCGATTCACCACGCGTTCACCCGCCATGAACTCGCCTGATTCGCGCGATACTCTTTCACAGGGAGATACGGCGTCAGGTTACAGCAACGACGCCGTATCATCTGGAAGGGACATCATCATCGTTGCAGTGTTACGATACACTACCTGCGTACGGGATGCGAACATCCATGCGCACGTCGCGCCAATACCAGCACATCCGCAACATCATCGAGATAATAGCGCGCCACAGCAGGCGTGCGGGAGCGACCACGAACACATGACAGATACCACCCAGAACGCCACCACTCACCAGTCGAGCGATCGCCTCGAAGACATCTTTCATCGGCAGCGTGGTCTCGCCGACTATTACTACCAGACGCGACCAGACGGCTTCTATAGCTGGCCACCTCTCTCGCGCTGCACGACATGGACTCGTTCGATCATTCACGAATGCTGTGAGCTGGATAATGAGTTGAACTGGAAGCCGTGGAAGAATCCGCAATCGCTCGACGCAAACCACGAACAGCGACTCATGGAAACCGCCGATATCCTGCATTTTCTCGTGCCGTTGGCGCTCGATCAGGGATTCACAGCGGAAGAACTCTATCGCGCCTACATTGCCAAAAACGAGGAAAATCGCGAGCGCCAGCGCAGTGACCCGCGCTATACACCCGGCGCAGAGCGGTAGCCCACCTGCGACAGCCTGGAGCGCCGGAGTGGGGGATATCTCCCAAGCGCATGCCCTCTCTTTTCTCCAATAGATTGGAGAGCAATTCGAGCAGACTTGCAAGTGGAAAATGAGCGTACATGAGCGATGAACGCACAAACGCAGAGAATCGCGCCCAGGTAACGCCACCAGCGCGCTTCTCCCGCGACACGTTGCTCGGGTGCCTGGGACTCGGTTGCGTTCTGCTGACGCTTCCGCTTCTCTGGCTGGCTGTAGGCGTGGGATCTGGATGGCTTAGTCATGCCCTCCCGTTGCTGGCCTTCGCCGCAGCTGTTGGTGGAGGCGCCCTCACACTGCGAGTTCCTGCCGCGCTTGGCATGCGCTCCGCAGACCCACTGCGCCCACTGACGCATTCAGGCGCTGCCCCGGCCATCGAGCGACCTGCCACCGCCGCCAACCGCGCCGCCTGGGCGCTCTCCGCGCTCTTGCTCTTCGCGGCAATCAGTGGCTATGCGCTCGAAGTCGTGCGCCCCGGTTCCATATGGGGGCTGGCGCTCATGCTGGCGGCTGGGGCGCTCATGCTAGCGCAGGGTCTGTTGGTGGGCTGGGGACGACTGCCAGCGCCGGCTTTACGCTGGCTGCGTCTCTCAATCTACGGCGCGACAGGCAGGCAAAGCGGTTCGCTTGTCGCCATCGGCTTCGTTATCGTGGGCGCAGCGCTCTTTCTGGCGTTGCTCGATGGTTATGCCTGGGGACTGGCAGGTCTTACGCTGTGTGTCCTCGCGCTGGTCCTGCTAACACCGCTAGCCCGCCGCATACCCAACCAGCGGCGGGCGCCGCATGTTCCCGATGAGACAGCGTGAGAGGTTGACCAGCCGAGCGCAGTGTGTCCGCCGTCTATGACGTGTGTACCGCGCCGACAACCTGTGTAATCCCCTGAAGGCCAATCGCGCGAAACCGCTGATAGCGGCGCTCCAGCAACGCATCTGTCGGAAGTGTGCGCAACACAGCCAGTTCGCGCAGAATCGCCGCCTTGACAGTATCCGCCGCCAGCTGATAATCACGATGGGCGCCACCAAGTGGTTCGGGGATGATTCCATCCACGATTCCCAGCTCCAGCAGCTCTGGCGCGGTAATCTTCATCGCCTGCGCCGCATCGGGGGCAAAGTTATTATCGCGCCAGATGATCGAGGCCGCCGCTTCTGGCGCCGCCACCGTATACACAGCGTTTTCCAGCATTAGCACACGGTCGCCGACACCGATTCCCAGCGCGCCACCGCTGCCCCCCTCGCCAATGACAATACAGACGATTGGCGTGCGCAAACCCGCCATGACCAGCAGATTCTCCGCGATGGCCTGCGAGATTCCGCGCTCCTCATCACCCAGACCAGGATAAGCGCCCGTCGTATCTATCAGTGTGATGACCGGAAAGTGGAAACGCTCCGCATAACGGAAGAGGCGCAGCGCCTTGCGATATCCTTCAGGGTGAGCCATTCCGAAGTTACATTCCTCGCGTTCCTTCAGATCCCGCCCCTTCTGGTGGCCCAGCAACACAACCGTTTGCCCGGCGATACTCGTTACACCGCCTTGAATCGCGCGATCATCGGCGAAGCGTCTGTCTCCGCGCATCTCGAAATAGTCATCACACATGCGCTTGATGTAGTCGTTGGTGTAAGGTCGGTCGCGAAAGCGCGCGACCTGCACCCGCTGCCACGGGGTGAGAGAGGAGTAGATTTCCTGCATGCGCCGCGCAAGCTCGCGTTGAAGCTCCGCCACTTGTGCGCGCTCATCCGGGCGCATACGGTCGCCACGCCGCTGCGCATGCGCGATGCGCTTCTCTATATCCGCGAGCGGCCGCTCGAACTCGAGATCATATGCCATCGCTCAATCCTTCCTCAACGCTGACTTCCGCAATCGCGCGCTCAGATGCCCGCCAGCGTCTGGCCGCTGCTGTGTAGCCGCAACAGACGCGCAAGCGTAGAGCGCAGCTCACGGCGAGGAATGATGCTGTCAATCATGCCGTGCTTCAGAACGAATTCCGACGTATTCACATCCTTCGGCAGGCGCTGATGCATCATTTGCTCGATCACACGTGGCCCCGCGAACCCGATTAGAGCGCCCGGCTCAGCCAGAATGACATCGCCCAGAAATGCGAAACTGGCAGACACACCCGCCGTCGTGGGATCAGTGAGGAGCGACACATACAACACGCCAGCCTCCGCCAACCGCGAAAGCGCAGCGGATGTCTTCGCCATCTGCATCAGCGAGATCGTCCCCTCTTGCTGGCGTGCGCCACCAGAAGCCGAAGAAATCACAAGCGGCAGGCGATCTGTAGTCGCGCGTTCGATAGCCTGGGTGAGCTTTTCGCCCACGACCGAACCCATGCTGCCACCGATGAAGCGGAAATCCATCACTGCGAGGACGAGGCGCATCTCTTCGATGCTTCCCAGACCCACGACGACAGCATCCTCCATCCCTGTCTTCAGTCGCTCGCTCTCCAGTTTGTCTGCATAGGCGCCTGAACGCGCGACAAAGCGCAGTGGATCGGTAGACCTCAAATCGCCTGCAAACTCATGGAAGGAGTCAGGGTCGAGGAGGAGCGCGATGCGCTCAGGAGCCGTCAGACGAAAGTGGTGATTGCACTTCGGGCAAATCTTGAAATTTTTCTCAAGATCTTTGCCCAGCAACAACTCGCGGCAATTGGGACATTTCACTGCCAGGTTATCGGGTAGCGCCCGCGACACCGTGTCAGGATGCGCCCCATTCATCTGCGCTACTGACAGCGCTGGCTGCGACTCATCCTTCATACTCTGTACCCCCGTTGGCAGACATTTGCGCTCTATCCAGGCAAACGTTGTGAACACTCACAAAGTCTCACTATCATCGCGCATCCAAGCGAAAGCGTCAACCAGCGAACACGCCTGTGTTCTACCACAAAGCGGAAATCCAGGTTCGCTACCACCGGATGGCAAGCGGCGTCACTTTCCTGCTCACTGGTTTGTGGTGGAGTACGCCGACGATTGCGTTGCTTCGCAGCTTCAGCCAGGTCGGGCGGCAGAGGTTATCTTCGGCGTATCATATACAGACACGCTGGTGTGCTCATGGCAGGAGTGATGCGCGTGAATGTTGTTGGAGACGAAGCAGACCTGCGCGCCTGGTTCGATGCGGAAGGGCTGATGCGCTACGCGATCTCGGGCGACGTATCGGGCGAGGTGATCGAAGTGGCGCGCGGCCCCGTCGTCGCGCTTGGGCCAGGAGACGATGACTTTGTGCGCGCGCCGCATCCAGCCTCCAACCACTGGCCCGGCAAACCGCTTGCCGCGATGATACTGGACGACTATAACATCTTCATGTTTCGCTGGTTCGAGGCTGCTGTTAGCGCCGGACTCGTTCGCTGCGCACACTGTGGCAAGCGCATCCGCACAGGCGACGATCTGCCTGATCCTGAGACCTGGGATGCCCTCTTCATCGAGAAGGAGCTGGTGGCGTGGATGCTCGCGCATTTCGACTGTAAGCGCTGGCTTGCCAAGCGTCTGAAGGGATTGCAGCCCTTCGAGCTATCCGCAGCGCCCGCGCCTCAACTCGATCTTTCTGCTCTCACACCTGCCGAAACCGAAAGGCAAACGCATGTCGCAGAACGCGAATGAGCCAATGGAGAAGCAGCGCGTCGCCGCACTCCTCGATGAGATGGCGCAGTTGCTGGAGCTGGACGGCGCCAATCCGTTCGAGGTACGCGCGTATCAGAACGCCTCACGCGCCATAGCCGGGCTGGAGGGTGACATCGGCGAGATTGCCGCGCGCGGTGAACTCGTGGGAGTACCAGGCCTGGGCAAGACACTCATTGCGCGTATCACCGAGTTGGTGACGACAGGTCACATGCGCCAACTCGATGACCTGCTGGAGCGCATTCCCCCAGGGATGCGCCAGATGCTCCGTATCCCCGGCCTTGGCTCAAAGCGCATCCGCCAACTCAACCAGGCGCTTCAGATCTCCACATTGGAGGAACTGCGCCAGGCTGCGGAAGATGGCCGCATTGCAACCCTGCCAGGCTTTGGCGCAAAGAGCCAGGAGAACATCCTCAAAGGCCTCGCATTCGTTTCCGAGCATGAGAACCGCTTTCGCATTGACATCGCCGAGTCGTTCGCCGGAGAGATCGCAAAGACCTTGCGCGCGTTGCCAGAGACGGTGCGCATGAGCGTCGCGGGGAGTATCCGCCGCTGCAAAGAGATTGTCAAAGACGCTGACATCATCGCCAGTGTCGCACGCGACGAAGACCGCGCCGCACTCATGGATGCGCTCATCCATCATCCACAGGTAGCCAGCGTCACTGGCAGTGGCGAGACCAAGAGCAGCGTGACGCTGCGCTCCGGCATCGCCCTCGACCTGCGTGTCGTGCTGGATGACGAGTATCCCTATGCGCTACACCACTTCACTGGCTCGAAGGAGCACAATATCGCCCTGCGCACACGCATGCACGCGCGTGGCGTCAAGATCAACGAATACGGCCTGTTTCACGGAGAGGAGCGCATCCCCTGCGCCGACGAGGCCGACATCTATGCGGCGATGGGCATGGACTATATCGAGCCGGAGCTACGGGAGGATCGCGGCGAGATCGAAGCGGCGCTGGAGCATCGGCTGCCCACACTCATCACTGAGCGCGACATACAGGGCATGCTGCACGTCCACAGCAACTGGAGCGACGGCGCATCCACCATCCACGAGATGGCTGAGGCGACGCTGGCGCTGGGCATGAGCTACCTTGGCATGTGCGACCATAGCCAGGCCGCCGCCTATGCGAATGGCCTCACACCCGACCGTGTCAAGCAGCAGCACGAAGAAATTGACCGCTTGAACGATGAATACGCCGGGCGCCTGCGCATCCTCAAAGGGACAGAATGCGACATTCTCAAAGATGGCGCGCTCGACTATGACGAGCAGACGCTGGCGCGCTTCGATTTCGTGGTCGCTTCGATCCACGGCAATTTCAACTTACCGCCTGACGCACAGACACAGCGGATCATCCGCGCGATGGAAAGTCCCTATTGCAACATTCTGGGGCATCCGACCGGGCGCATCCTGCTCCAGCGCGAAGGCTACAATCCCGACCTCGAAGTGGTTATCGCACGGGCGGCGGAGCTTGGCGTCGCCATCGAACTGAACGGCGACCCGCATCGGCTGGATCTCGATTGGCGCTACCTGCGCTTCGCTACCGAGCGTGGCGTACGAATTCCCATCACGACGGACGCGCACAGTCCGGCTGGCCTTGGCGTCTTGCGCTATGGCGTGTGTGCGGCGCGAAAGGGCTGGCTCACCGCCGGGCAGTGCCTCAATACGCTCAGCGCTGATAGCCTGCTCGCATTCTTCCGTCAGCAGCGTGCGCGCAAGGGCATGTGACACAACGGTATGTCGTTAGTCACGCTATCCACAATTCGCATGAGAAAGGGACACACAGAACACAATGGATCCACGAATCAGTCGTTGGGCCAGGACCCTCGTGCAGTATTGCCTCTCTGTCCAGCCAGGCGAATTGCTCGCCATCAATGCGACGCCAGCCGCTGAGGAGCTTGTCGCCGAGGTCTATCGCGAGGCCATCCGCGCTGGTGGGCATCCCGTGGCGAATCTGGGTCTGCCACGTCTGCGCGAGATCACGCTGACCGAAGGCTCTGATGAGCAGCTCACGTGGGTCAGCCCCGCCGTGCGCGCCACCGTAGATGCGCTTGACGCGCGCCTGCACATCATGAGTGAGACGAATACCCGGCAGTATGCCCATGTTGATCCCAGGCGCCAGGCCATCGCAGGCAAGGCTGGCCGCGAGATCATGAGCGCTCGCAGCCAGCGGGTTGACCCGAATCTCGACCGCTGGTGCCTGACGCTCTTCCCGACGGAAGCTTACGCTCAGGACGCCGAGATGTCGCTGAATGACTTCACCGAATTCGTCTACGAGGCGTGTTTTCTGAACAGCGAAGACCCAGCCGAGCGCTGGCGAGAGCTTGGACGCCAGCAACAATTCTATGTGGACTGGCTCAAGGATAAGCAGGAGGCGCATGTCATTGGCCCAGACACCGACCTGCGTGTGAACTTCGGTGGACGCATCTTCCGCAATAGCGATGGCAAGCGCAATTTCCCCAGCGGCGAATTCTTCCCCAGCCCGCTCGAAGCCTCAGCCGAGGGGCATGTGCGCTTCACCATTCCCAGCGTGGTAAGTGGCCATCTCGTCAGCGACATCCGGCTGACCTTCGAGCATGGCCGCGTGGTCGAGGCGTCGGCGGCGCAGGGTGACTCCTATTTGCGAGAGATGCTAGCCAGCGACGAGGGCGCCAGTCGCCTGGGTGAGTTTGCCATAGGCAATAATTTTGGCATCCAGCGCGGCATCCGCAACATTCTCTTTGATGAGAAGATTGGCGGGACGATTCATATGGCGCTGGGCAATAGCTATCGCGAGTGCGGCGGTAAGAATGTCTCGCAGTTACACTGGGACATGATCTGCGATCTGCGCCAGGCGGCAGGCGGCGGCGAGGTCTGGGTGGACGGCGTGCTGCTCCTCAAGGATGGCGCGCTAGTCCTGAAACCATAGCGAACTCGACAGCCTCACCCGCGCGGGTCTCCGCACTATGGAGTGTCGCAATCTGCGCGGGTGAGCGTCCAAACGCTGGTCGCATTCACATTATACCGGACAGTAGCGATTCAGAAAGCTCGCCTGCTGCGCCTGCGCCATACATGTGCGCGCTTCGGCTTCAGTGAGAATGCCCTCATCGAGCAACATGGTGTACTCGCGCACCAGCGTTGTCACCAGCATTTCTGGCCCATCTGTGTTGAGAGTGAAAGCGACTTCGCGCTCACACAGCGTGCGGATGATATGGCGTAGCTCGGCTAGTACTCAGTCCAGTTTGGTTTCTGTGACGGGATAGATATCCGCCAACCCTGCTACGCCGCGCGCAGAGTCATGTTTGCCACCGTACAGTATGTAGATGTCAAGTCAAGCCACGCCTCGATAGTTTACTATTTGCTTGCCGTATGCTACTCTCGTTCACACAGATAGTGCTCAGCATGAGTTCGCAAACGACCGTTGAGTAGGCATAGTTTGAAAGGAACCAAGGTGAAAAACACGCGGTTCGCGCATCGTGGGGCGAGACTTCGCGTATTACTCACAGGACTGCTTACCGCTTATGCTCTGATCTTCATACCGGTAGAACCTGCGTCCGCTACTCCAGGCAGACCGTTATCGGGAAGTCCCACCTCACCACCGATTAACCCGGCGACTATCAAGGTTCATGCCATCAATGGAGTAATGCCCTTTGCATACGACGGAACCAGCGCGCCGCTCCCCACCCAGGTCCCCTTGGGAGCAGTGATACACGGTTACACGGTTGTGGCGGATAGCCAGTTAGGTCCAAGTAGCGCCAATCCTGTCAGCCTCCGCATGACACAGTGGCACTATCTGCCGACCAGTGAATGCCAGTCTCCGCCTGCTGGATTCAATCCATTCATTGCGTCAGTTTCCGACCTCGCAAAGTACGGAATACCTGCTTGGCGTTCGACTGAATCGCCCGATCATTACATGGCCACGGTGGGCATGATGCGCCATCGCAGCTGCGCATTTGTTCGAACAAACAAGGTCAATGGGACGCTTTTCATGGGCGCTACCGCCGAAAAGCAGTCAATGAACATCCCAAATCATGCTGCCACATATGATATGGGTGGTGGCATCTGGGGCGGCAATCTGGCAGATGAGCCAACCTGGAATAACATCTATGACCGAACCTACAACTATAGCGAAATTGATTCCGACTTCTACTCGCCCAATTTTGTGACGCCGCAAAGTGGTGGTGGCAGTGGTATGTCCACGTGGATAGGGTTAGGAGGTATGAACGAGACCTCTACGTATGCATCATGTCTGGTGCAAGCTGGCGCAGACGCAACGTAATCCACCAACGCGGGAGGGGAAGTGGATAACCCATTCTATGAGAATACCTGTGGAGATGGGCACTCAGGACTTCCCACCGATCAGGATGGGGCCTACATTCCCTATCTCGGTTATCCATGGGGTACGACACCTGGAAACGAGCATATGTACGCCAAGGCCTACAATTACAATTGCATGATTGTCGGCGACCTTGGCATGGGCGAATACACTTCTCCCCAATGCTTTGGAACTTTTGCCAACTCTCAAAGCGCTGAGGCCATCGTCGAGCGTCACAACTTGATGCCATGGTTCTTTACAACGACATTCCATGGAGTAGGAGTGACGGAGACTAACAATGGATTTGTCCCGATGAGTTCGTCAAGCATCCATCACGACTACTCCAACATGCAGGGGACTAACAGTAATCTCGTCAGTTGCGGTCCTATCCAGTATGACGCTGGAGATCCGCCGTACGATAGTGTCCAATTGAGTGTGGGAAATGACTGACGGTTGACGAGATCAGCCAG
>VFSW01005840.1_pt1 | contig 18151 bp, 12 predicted proteins | sample 5358111 | NCBI WGS metagenome assembly VFSW01 (sample SAMN11554181, study PRJNA540505) | mine drainage metagenome | isolation source: sediment from site ElyBrook_90M | place: USA: Ely Copper Mine, Vershire, VT | collected 2017
GTCGAAGACAGCGTCGAAACTGGCCAGCACGCGGAGGATTGCGTCGCGATCGCCGGCGAGGAGCTGGCCCTGGTCGAGGGCGGTGTTGGCGGCGCGGATGAGGTCGAAGATGGGCGCGCGGGCTTCGGCGGTGTTCAGGTCGTTGGCCAGAGCAGCCAGATAATCGGCCTGGGCCTTTTCCGCGTCGGCCTGGAGGGCGGGGTTGGCGCCGGGGGCGAGATTGGCCTGCTTCAGCCGCTGCTCGAAGGTGCGCAGGCGGTCGATGGCGTTGGTGGCCTCGGCGAGGCCGTCGAAGGTGAAGTTGAGCTGGTGGCGATAAGGGACAGAAACCAGCGCCAGGCGAATGGCCGAGGCTTTGTAGCCCTTGAGCAGCAGATCGCGGAGGGTGAAGAAGTTGCCCTCGCTCTTTGACATCTTGCGCCCGTCCACCAGCAGGAAGCGCACGTGCATCCAGTGGCGGGCAAAAGGCTTGTGGGTGACCGACTCGCTTTGGGCGATCTCGTTTTCGTGGTGCGGGAACATCAGGTCCTCGCCGCCGGCGTGCAGGTCGAAGCTGTCTCCCAGGTACTCCATCGCCATGGCGGAGCACTCGATGTGCCAGCCGGGGCGGCCGCGCCCGATGGCCGTGTCCCAGGAGGTTTCGCCGGGCTTGGCGGCCTTCCACAAGGCAAAGTCGCGGGCCGAGTCCTTCTCATACTCGTCCACATCGACGCGGGCGCCGTCTTCCATGCCGCTCAAGTCCTTCTTGCTCAGCTTGCCGTACTCAGGGAAGGCGGCCAGGCGGAAGTACCAGGAGCCGTCCTCGGTCTGGTAGGCCGCGCCGGCGGCGGCAAGTTGCTGGATCAACTGGACCATGCGCGGAATGTGCTCGGTGGCGCGCGCGATGATTTCGGGGTGCTGGACGCGGAGGGAATCGAGGTCTTCAAAGAAGGCCTGCTCGAAGCGGGCGGTGTACTCGCCGATGGGCATGTTCTGAGCGGCGGCGTTGCGGATGATCTTGTCGTCCACATCGGTGATGTTCATGACGTGGCGGACCTTGGTTCCGGTAAGCAGGAGAAACCGGCGAAGGATGTCGACCTGGAGGAAAGTGCGGAAGTTGCCGATGTGGCCAAAATCATAGACGGTAGGCCCGCAGGCGTACATGCCCAGCACCTTGCCGTCGGCGGGAGTGAGCTCGTCCAGTTGTCCCGTCAGGGTGTTGAAGAGGCGGAGGGTCATCGGTCCTGCGTCGTCCTGCGTTCTCGTGCGGCCACGAAAGAATGGCCGGGCCTTTGCCCCTTCGATTGTAGCAAGGCCAGGGATCGGATATCTGGGATCGTCCGCCTGAAAGACTGGGGTTGAGAACTAAGCGCTGAAGGTTTTGCTGGAGTGGACAGAGGAAGCAGGCCGCGAATCCGGGGGCGAAGCGATCGGGGCGCCTGGCTACCGCAAGGCGTGCCAAGCCAGCCAGATGGCGTAGAGGAAGATTGCCGCTGCAGCTTCCAGGCCAATTGCCACCATGGCGCCTTTCGCGCCCTTGAGGCCTTGCGCAGTGGAGATGTAAAGGCCGTCCGCTTCTCTGGTGAAAGCAGATTTTTCGCGCGCGGAGGAAGTCAATTCAACCAAGGAAGAAGCGTCAGTGGTTATAGAGGCCCTGAATGCTTCGACTTCAGTCCGTTTTAGAACTCGGCTAGCCACTTTGATCCCCCCTTCCGAGAGTCTTACCGGCAGAACCATGAAGCTGTTCCAGCCTTTTCCGCCAAACCCTTCGCACTGCGGGTCAAAACCCTCGACGGGACGCGCACTTTTCCTTGGGATACTTTGCAGCAATTAGGGGACCAAACGGGCATTCTTTTTCAACCCCTTGGAAACAATTGCCTTGAACGAGAACGAGGCCCTGCCGCGATATTTCCTTCACTATGCATTTATTACCCGATCGAGAAAAGATGGGATGTCCCGAATTGAACAGGAAGTAGAAAAACCTTCCCCGGAGTTGGGTTTCGCTCTGGCGATGAGCCTGGGTGAATGCCGAGAATCCCGGGGCGTCGCAGGCAAAGCGGCAGAGCGGGTCTCCAGCTTTCCTGGCATTCCAAACCACATGCGCGGTGGCCATTTCTTAATGAAAGAACACTCACCGAGCGTGGTTTCTCCTGGCGGCGATCGCGGATGGGGGGAGAGGGAAGCTCGCCGTTGCTGTCCCAGGGCGAGCGAAGGGTCGGCGGAGCTGGGTTGGCTGGATTTGCGGTATGATAATTGGTATGACGATGCCGGCGACAACTCGCAAGATGAAAAGGAGCTTCACTCTGATGCCGGAGTCCGTGGCATTTTTGGCAAAGACGCGCCAAAGGCGTGGAGCCGGATCGGACTCCGAGGCCCTGGACTTGCTTCTGCGGGAGGCGATGCAGGAGGCAAAGCGGCAGGAGATCGATGCGGCTTACAAGGAATACTACGACACGGCGTCAGACGAAGAACTCGCGGAACAAGGTGAGTGGGGGACGATGGTTGGGCCCAACATTATGGTCGATATCGACTCGTCTGAGGCAAAGCTGTGATGCCGCCTGCGGGGCGTTATCCGCTTCGAGGGGAGATTTGGTGGACGAGGTTCCCGACAGACCCGCCCGACAAGGGGCGGCGGCCGGTCATCGTTGTGTCCACGGATGGCCGCAACCGCCAACCTAGATCGAACACCGTTCTGGTGATTCCGCTTTCCACGTCGATTCACAAGTCCCGTCCGGCTGACCTGCTGTTGAGGGCCGGGGAGACTGGGCTTCGGGCGGACAGCGTGGCACAGGCGGACAACATCTCTACAGTGAATCGAGTCGATTTGGACGAGCCGGTTCAGGGCCATCGCGCGCTCACCGGCCGCCAGATTTGCCGCCTTGCCGGGCTGGTGCGGCTGGCGATGGGGTGTGTGGAGTAAGGCGACGCGGTCGGATGCGGATGTGTTGGCATTGCTGAAGGCGCGGGGGAACGGGTTTCAGTCGCGGATCAATGCGATTTGCGGCGGCTGATGCTGGCTGCGGTGAGGTCGGGGAGCCAAAGTGGGCGGGATATTTAGGGCGTGCTGGATAATAGCATCCGAAGATCGCCTTCAATTGCCCCGAGAAGGTTTGCCCGTGAGCGGGCCGAAGTAGATTGGGACGCGGCAAATCGTTTGGCAGTGAAAAATCCTGACTTTCACCATTTTCTCAAACTGGTAAAGCAGTTCCACCAGATTGGGGAAGTGAAGCTCCCTGATTGGCCAGAGCCAAATAGCGGCCTGAAAAAAGAGAAATAACGTCCCTTGCCTCACCGCCCCAGCGCCAGCGATGGATCGGCGGAGAGGCTTGCCGGGGCGAAGTCGCCAGCCAGGAAGCGGGGCCAGGCAGCGGCGGCGATCATGGCGGCGTTGTCAGTGGAGAGAGCCAGCGTGGGGAAGGAGACGCTGACCTTGCGACGGGCGGCTTCGGCCGTGAAGCGGCTGCGGAGCTCCCGGTTGGCGGCCACGCCACCGGTGACCAGGATGCGGCGCGCGCCGAGGGATTCGGCGGCGGCGAAGGTCTTCTTCAGTAGGTCGCCGACCACGGCGTGCTGGAAGCTGGCGATCAGGTCCAGGGTCTGCGGGTCGCAGGTGGCGACGGCGTCCTCGACCGTGGGGCGCGCCGGGGCGTCGGGGCCGGTGAAGAGAGCCTCGCGGCGGGCCTCGGCCTCGGGGCGCAGGTTGTGCAGCTCCACATAGCGCAGGACGGCGGTCTTGATGCCCGAAAACGAAAACAGGAAATGCGGGTCGAGGTTGGCGATGGGGGCGGTTTTGGCGGCCTTGGTGCGGGGGGCCTTGCCGGCCAGGTGGAGCTTGGTCTTGATCTGCGAAAAGGCGAAGGGGACGGCGAGCGGGTTGCCGTGCTGGGCGAGAGCGTCGATCCAGGGTCCGCCGGGGTAGCCCAGGCCGAGCAGCTTGGCCACCTTGTCGTAGGCTTCGCCGGCGGCGTCGTCGAGGGTGCGGCCGATGAGCTGGTAGTGCCAGGTGTTGGCGGTGGGGCGCGCGAGGTAGAGGTGGGTGTGGCCGCCGGAGACGACCAGGGCCAAGGACTGCGCGTCCGCCTCAGATTCGGGTGCCCTAGGTCCCTCGCATTTGGGGACCTGGGATCTGCTGCCCCCAACGGCTCGGTCGGGTGACTGCGATTCCCGCTCGTTCAGCAGCACCGCATGAATATGCCCTTCCAGGTGATTCACCGCGATGAGCGGCAACCCGGTGGCAAAGGCCAGTGCCTTGGCGTAGGTAATGCCGACCAGCAGCGCGCCAGCCAAACCTGGGCCGCTGGTCACGGCAATGGCGTCCAGGTCGGCGAGGGTCACGTTGGCCTGGGCGAGGGCGGCGCGGACGACGGGGACGATGGCGCGCAGGTGTTCGCGGCTGGCCAGCTCTGGAACGACCCCGCCGTAGCGCGCGTGGGTGGCGATCTGCGAAGCCACGGCGGAGGAAACCGTGCGCGCGCCGCGCTCCCCCACGGCTGCGGCGGTCTCGTCGCAGGCGGATTCGATGGCGAGGATGAGTCCGCGGCCGGGCATAACCCTAGTTTAGCGGGAATGCAACGCCGGACCAGCGCTCGGCTCCGGAGGGGCGACAATGGAAGCGACAGCCATGTTTCCGGTTTCGCGCCAATTCGAAGCGGCTTTGGGGGTGATCGCGAAGCTGCGCGCGCAGGGATACGAGGCATACCTCGCCGGCGGTTGCGTGCGCGATCTGCTGCTGGGCCGCGCGCCCTCTGACTACGACGTGGCCACCAGCGCCACGCCCGGCGTGGTGCTCGGCCTCTTCGACCGCACCTTCGCCGTGGGGGCGCACTTCGGCGTGGTGCTCGTGGCGCACGGCGAGGGCGACGGCTACTGCACCACTGAGGTGGCCACATTCCGGTCGGATGCGTCGTACTCGGATGGCAGACATCCCGATGCGGTTCGCTATACGAAAACCGCCGAAGAGGATGTGCGGCGCAGGGATTTCACCATCAATGGGTTGCTGCTTGATGCCGCGCGGGCCGCAGATTCTCTCACCGATCCCTCGACCCTGCGCTCGTCGGTGATCGATTTCGTCGGTGGGCTCGCCGATCTCGATGCCGGCGTTATCCGCGCCATCGGCCAGCCCACTGCCCGCTTTGAGGAAGACCGCCTGCGCATGCTGCGCGCTGTGCGCTTTGCGGCGCGGCTAGGCTTTGCGCTCGAGCCGGCAACTGCTGCGGCCATCCGCGCTCTTGCCCCGCGCATCGCCTCGGTCAGCCGCGAGCGGGTGCGCGATGAGCTCACCCGCATGCTTACAGAGGGCCGCGCCCGCCGCGCCTTCGAGCTGCTGGACGAGACCGGCCTCCTGGCCCAGGTGCTGCCCGAGATCGCCCGCATGAAAGGCGTGGAGCAGCCGCCGCAGTACCACCCCGAGGGCGACGTGTGGGTGCACACCCTGGGGCTGCTCGCGCAACTGGAAGAGGGCTGCCCCATGACCCTGGCCTGGGGAGCGCTGCTGCACGACGTGGGCAAGCCGCCCACCTTCCGCCGCGCGCCAGACCGCATCCGCTTCGACGGGCATGTAGAGGTGGGCGTGGCCATGGCCGCCGAAATCTGCCGCCGCTTCCGCTTCTCCAACGACGAGGCGCGCCAGATTGTGTCCCTGGTCGAAAACCACATGCGGTTTGCCGACGCGGAACGCATGAAGTCCTCCACGCTCAAGCGCTTCTTCCGCCTCGACGGCTTCGACGAGCACTTGGCGCTGCACCGCATGGATTGCCTCGCCGGCAGCGGCAATCTGGACCACTGGGAGTTTGTGCGCGCCCGCCGCCTGGAGCTGCCCGAGGAGGTGGTGCGGCCCACGCCGCTGATCACCGGACGCGACCTGATCGCCGCGGGCTATGTGCCGGGTCCCGCGTTCAAGAAGATGCTGCGCGCGGTTGAAGACGCGCAACTGGAGGGCACGATCGCGACTGCGGAAGATGCGCTGCGCTGGGTGGAGAAGCAATGGCGCGATTCCAGAGGCCAGGAGCCAGGTTCCAGATGACAGCCAAAAGGGGTTGACTCGCTGGCGGAAGGCCAGCCGGAACTCTGTGGGTCGCACCGGCCTCAACCGACTTCATGGCTCTTGAAAATGCAGCCGGCTCATTCGGCTACTATCTCTCTCAATACAATACGACGCAGTATGTAGCGGAGGCCAAACTCACACTGCCCGCGGACCCGAACGGAGGCGAACTTGGCGATGACATGCTGCGCTGGGGCGAGGACGGTCTGGCGCTCCGCTCCCATGGCGATTTCGGCAACGCTTCCCCGTCAGAGATATTGCTCATCCGCCGTCCCTTACCGACGCCACGCCGGGCGCAACGATCTACGACACGCTGAACCTGCCGCGTGCGCCTCCATCCACTACACAACCGACGGCTGTCATCAATACCGTCGCGGGCAGCGGCGTCTACGGTCCTGGGGTACCCGGTGCGCCCGCTACCAGCGAGCCATTCAGCTATCTCACCGGGGTCGCAGTGGACAGCGCAAGCAATCGTATATCCCGGACGGCGGCAACGAAGTGGTCTGGATGGTCTCAGCAACCACGGGAAATTCGAACATCGTTGCAGGAACACTGGGCTCTTGGGGCGAGTCCGGTGACAGCGGGCCTGCCACCTCGGCCCTGCTTTCCGGCCCTTCGTGTGTCGCCGTCGACAGCTTGGGCAACCTCTACGTCGTGGAACCGGCAAGCGGCAGGATTCGCATGGTGCCCTGGCCACCCATGCGGAGCTCTACCCTCTCGCAGTCGCCGTGGATGGAATCTGAATAACGGTGCTGTTTTGCGCAGACGGCGAACAGGAACGACCGGCATAATCGCAACCCCGGACCCGCATGTTACCAATGCGTGCCCGAGGCCTGGTTATCTTGCCGAACTTGTAGAAATGCTTGCGGGACTGCTCGCCTCAACGGATTCTCTTCACCATCGGGAGATAGTCAGACTATCAAGGTACACCGTGGTAGTCCCGCTGGAACCAAGGCCATCCACCTGGAATTGGGTGTTAATCACCGGAGCCCAACCCAGGTCGGCCGCTCCAAACGCGGTAGATTCCAACCTGCTCTCTGCTCCATCGAGCCACACAGAGTGATATTTGATGGTGCCGGAATCATCCCTGGAAAAGCTGGCCTGAACGTGATGCCAACTGTTCCTGGTCCAATTCCGAGGATTGCATTTTGTTCCGCCCTTGTTCGCCCAGTGTGGGCGTGGATTCTTGGCAGTTCCCAGATTGACGGCGTAATCCCAGGTACCTGAATAGCCATCGCACTGTACCCCAATCAACACGGTCTGCCCATTGGCCATTACCTGATTCACGTCCATTTCAAGATTGGCGATTTGACTGGCAGAACCTGTCAAATAGACCCAGGCATCGTAGAAGAGATTAGTAGAATTTGTATCGTCGGAGAAGTTGATCGAATAACGCTCATCGCCACTATTCGAAAACTGGGTAACAAACCTCCTCGTGCTCCCATGGAGCGAAGGCGAGCTGACAACCTTCGCTGATCCGGATGAACTGCCCGGGCCCCCGCTATCATGCGCTGCGTTCCAGTTGCTCATCGCTTGAATACTGCTGACCGTAACAGCAAACGAGGGGATGACTGGGTCGCCGGAGCTGGTCACGGGTCCCGATTTGACGGTGATAGAGACATCTGTGACGCAAGCGGCTCCGTTCTGTCCCCATGCCTTCACATGCAACGTGTGCGGGCCAGCGGCTGATCCGATTGTGGCCTCGATGACGGTGCCGTCGATAACGGTTGTATCTGCACTGCTATCAAACGAGTAGCCCATTGCGGCGACGCTCTGGGATGAACAGTTTGCCGCAGAAGCCGACAGAGCAAACGGCGACGCAACATCGGTATTATTAACAGGGCTATTGACAGTAACGCCTGCCAGCGCGGGGATCGCAAGAAATACGATCATTGCGAGGGAGAAAGAGAACTTCTTGACGGCTTTCATGCACAGGACAGAGAAAAAGGGCTTCAAGAGTCTTCCTTGGCGGGAAATCTGAACCCGCAAATGTTGAAGTTAAGGCACGGCATCCTGCGCTGCGTCTTGCCGGCGGAAGAGCCAAATGTGTTTGCTTATCCAAAACGGGTCGCTCTGAGCGGCACACCAGGCAAGAAAACGCCTCGGCAGAAACTCGGCAACCTCTTTGAATTACGTCTTTCGGGCAGCAACTGAGCGGTGCGGAATTACATAGCGCCAGACGGCTTGAGTTAAAGAGCATGTGAGAAGATGAAGTATGTGCAAGCCGAAAAAGCTTGTCGCACACCATCTACCTATGCAACGGCTCTCAGAACATCTACTGCCCAGGCAACGAACTTAAAGGATTACTGTATCAAATAAATCTAAAACAAGAATACAAGACGCTGATCTCTTTTGACCTGAAACTTAGGACAAAAGCGCTAACTCTGGAAGTTCTTATTGACGGCCCGCAGAATATGTTCGCAGCATCAACTTCTGTCGCAAAAGCTCTATAAAAATCGTGTATTGACCTATGTTGTCCTTACCTGCTGACTTCCCTGCCAACACCAACCTTCTGAGCGGAACCTCTGCGGGCCGAATGACACGGCCGGAACATTGACGCAGAAAGCCCCGCTCGGAAGAGATGAGGATGCCCCTCACTTCAGTGGTCACCAGCGAGAGATGGTCAGGTTATCCAGGTACACTGTGCTGGATCCGCTTGTTGCAGGACCATCCAACTGAAACTGTGTTTGCACGACTCCCACCTGCCAACCCAATGCTACCGCCGAAGGGACAGTCGCATTGATGGCCTGCTCGACGCCATCTAACCAGACAGCGTGGTAGGTGACGTTGCCCAGGTCATCGCGGGAATAGCTGATCTGGATGTGGTGCCAGGTGTTCTTTGTCCAGTTGGCAACATTGCAGGGCTGGTTCGAGGCAATCCACTTGCCGTTCCCGGTGTAATCCCAGACGTTTTTGTAACCGTCGCACTGGAAAGCGTAGATGACCGTGTCTCCGTTGAGGAGCACCTGGTTGGTATCCATCTCCAGGTTGGCGATGGAGCTGCCGGCCTCAATCCAAACCCAACCGTCATAGACGAAGTTCATTGCGGCGGTGTCGTCCGCATAGGACACACTGTAGATTTCACCGCCGTATGAGCTGTAACTGGAAGTGAATTGGCGTGCGCTGCCGCTCCGCGATGGCGTGCTTGTCAGACTCGATTGCCCGACCGCCGTACCGGGGGTGCCTGCGTCGTGGTTGAAATGCCAGGGGCCGAGCAGCTGTATGTCACTTGATGCAGTGGCGTTAGGGGGAACAACAGGCCCCGATGACGGTTTCGTAATGGTGTAGTCAGCCCTGGCCAAGCCGCTGTTGGTGTAACCCGAAGCCACAGCGACCGCTTGAATGATGGCGGATGCGCCTACCGAGATTGGGCCAGAGTATTTGGCTGAGTAGCTCGATGGCGCGGTGCCATTGGTCGTGTAGTAGATCATCGCTCCCGCTGTTGCGTCAGACAATGTCACCGACGTCGCGGAGGTGTATGTCCCGCCAGCCGGCGAAAATGCGGGCGTAGCGGCGGTCGTCGTAGCAATGGTGACAGCGACATTGGTTACACATACAGTTCCACTCCCCCATGCCTTGACATGCACAGTGTGTGCTCCCGTTGCGGCCGCAATTGCAGCCTGCACGGATTGAGCCTTCACAATGGTTGTGGTGGGGCTGCTGTCGAGCGAATAACCCATCGAAGTAACACTCTGAGATGAGCAGACCGCGGCAGTGGCCGACAGGGCAAACGGCGATGAGAGTGTAGCACCGGACGTTGGCTTGGTGACGGTTACAGCGGCCGTGGAAATTCCGGAACCGACTGTGATGTTCAGAGGCACATCCTGGTTTACACCCTGTCCCCAGCATTTAACATGCAGAATGTGCGTTCCTGTGCTGGCGCTTACCATCGCGCTGAAGGACGTCGGGACAATGGTCGTCGCGCCGCTGTCAATTGAATAACCCATTGATACTGCGGGCATTGAGGCGCACGTCTTTGTGCTTGCAACCAGGCTGAAGGGTGAGGTTACGTGGGCTCCGGCTGCTGGAGTCACCACGGTGATGGCCCAGGCAGGGGCCGCGAAAATGGAAAGTGTTAAGAGGGCAGAGAGGATAGCCTTCATGATTCTGTCTCAGAAAGTTAGCCTGAGCGCGCGCGTACAGGCTTAGGACATCTAAGTTGCTTGATTGAAAGGGGCTGCGTCCAGAATGCCCACTCTCCAACACAAACTTACTTAGATATCCTCAGGATTCGCTTTTCCCAGGACCGTTATGAGCAGAGTAGCACATATTTAGTGAGCAATTTTGACCAAAAAAACTAAAGTAACAAAATAAAGTTACGAGCTTGAATTACCAAATCTTGACTGAATAATTGGCGAAAATTATATGCTTTCTGGCAAAAGTCAGAGATTCCGGCTGCTTAGGCGGGTCCATAACTTCACAGTTATGGAATTGTAACGACAACCTAACTTCAACTATTCCCGTATGATGGCTCCCTTGCTCCTTGCGGCTACAAGGGAAGACCCTGCCGCCGCCGTCGATCGAGAAAGTCTCGATCGACAGGCGGTTGACAGGGTTATCTGTTTCGGGTTGAGCCGTTGCGGCTCTTGCTCACTTTACCGTGAAATTGACCGCGGTAGTCACCGTGGTCGAGCTGCTGGCGCCAGTTACAGTAACGGTATAGCTCCCAGCGGTAGTTCCTGAGTTGGGCGGATTCTTTGATGTAAGAACGCCGCCGCATCCGGCGGTCACTCCGGCGATGGTCAAGAGCACCAGCAGGCTAAACAGCGTTTGCCATTGATGCCGGCGGCGCGGCAGACAGAAAAAGAGCAGCGCCGCAAGCATGGCGCCACCGAAAGGAAAGATCCGCTTTAACGGGTCGTGGAGCACTGCAATAGACGCCGCGGTGGTGTTGATGGTGAGCTTCGCCGCTACCGCAGCCGTGCCCGAGATGACCGCTGGAGTGGCAGTCGAGCAGGTAGGCGGATCGATAGCGCCCGGCGGGCTGGCAGTAACAGCACAGGTGAGTGCCACGCTGCCATTAAAGCCGCCGCTTGGCGTAACCGTGATGATCGAAGTCGATGAGCCTCCCTGAGGAATGTCTGCGGTTCCTGTAGCACTCAATGAGAATGTGGCCGGGGGCAATGTACTCTGGATGACATAAGCGGCACTCTCGATGTCGCTGTCGCCCTTGCCGGGGCTGATGGCAATCGCCTTGACCGTCTCTGAAACCGAGACCGAAATCGGATTTGAAAATAGATTCGAGGCAGTCGACGGGGTCGATCCATCGGTCGTGTAGTAAATCTTTGCGCTGGTATCCGTATCCAGGGTTGAGACGTTCTGCGTGGCTGGGTAAGTTCCACCGGCCGGTTTGAAACTTGGTGACGGGGTCGGGACTATCAACGTGAAGGTTGCAGTGCTCACGCCACTCTGGATGTAGCCGGGTTCGCTCGCAATCGCGTTCACGGTGGTGTCCGCGCTGATCGTGATCGGATCGTCGTAAAGCTTCGACGCAGGTGTTGGAACCGTACCGTCCAGGGTGTAGAAGATCCCCGCAGAGGTGGTCGTAGTGGAGAGTTTGACGATCTCGCTCGCGGTGAATGTGCCTCCATTTGGAGTCATCACGGGCGCAGCCGCGAGTGGTTCATCATTGAAAAGCCCGTACACATCCACCGAGCCGTTGGCCGCGACATATACATTGCCATTCGTCACGATTGGAATGGAGAACCGGTTGGCGGCTCCCGCGGCATCGCGCGCGGAGTTGGTGTCGCTCTCATAGAGCGGAGTCGTCAGGTCGGTCGCGTCCCAGGCATAGAGCACTCCTGCTCCGTGAGTGTTGAACTGGTCCGACCGCAAAGCCCAGGCAATGCCATTCTGGGTCCCGTTGGAGGACACCGAAAAGGAGGCGCCTGGGTGTTGCGAAACGATCGTTGACTGGCTTGATGGCTTGGCGTTCAGCACACCGCCGTTTAGCTCGAACAGCCTTGGCACATCACCGCCGGCGCCTGTGTCTCCGCTGCCCCAAATGTAAACATTACCGTTCCAGTAGGCAGGTGTGCTCCATAGCCCCTTGGTCTCATTCGGAAGGTCCTGAAGAATGTTGGTGTTTGACGCGGCTCCGGCGGCATACCCACCGAGATGATCGCGATTCAGCACCAATATCCTCCCCTCTTTGCCTTCCTCCACAAGAATGTGCGGGTTCGCTCCCTGCTGGTCTGGAATCATCAGGACCCCACCCGAACCCTGGTCATAGTCCCACGTGTTAAGAAACAGATAGTTGAACGAGGTAAACGCATCGGTCGCTGTGAGCCCGCCATTCGCGAGGTTCAAGACGACGATGCTGTTGCCCAACTCTGTGGATCCGCTGAACGGTGGATAAGTAGAATGCGTCCCGTTACCGGTTGCAACGAACATCCGTCCGCCTGTCGCGATATCGTCGATCGGCATGCCTGCGCCCGATTGCCACACCCCCGCGCCAAACCCATTGGGAGAAAGACACAACGCCGCGCTCTGCGCCAGTGTCTTGGCGTTATACGCGAACAGCCACCCATGCCACGGGCCATTGTCTCCATGCGCGCCGTACCCGAAGTAGACATACCCGTTGTAGTAATCCAGCGCCGTGCGCTGATTTTCCCACAAGGGGCTAAACGTCAGTTGTCCTCCAGAGCTGCCATTGCCCGTGCCCGTCACAGTTGCCGTGATCACCACCGGGCTATTTGGCTGCTCAGCGCCGGTAAGAATGTTGATTGCGTGCAGCCGCGAGAAGTAAATGCCATTTTCCTTGGTCGCGGCAACCAAATACATCGTGTTCGTCGCCGGATCGATCGTACCTGTTCCGGTGATGCCGACCGTCGGAGCAACGTCCGGCGAACCTGTGTCCTCCCACGGCACCGCAGTCGCTCCCGCTGCTGCCCCGTACGCGGCAGTGAGCAGGCTTGCCTGCCAGATGGGCTTGGCGTTTGCTCCGCTGTTCGAATCCGCGTCGAAGGCGTAAATCGAGTCATTCTCCGTCGCAACAAACAGGACATTATGCTCCAGGCCGTCGTTCATCATCAGTTCAGGCACATACAACGGCTGAGCGTACACCGTGCTATCCACCTTCACCGAGAACAGCTTGCCGAACGTGCTCACATTCACATTGGCCGGCGTTAAGGCAGTCTCGCTGGTATTCTGTCCCGCATGTGTAAGGTCATAGCGCCAGGTCAGTACCGGTACAGGAGTGGGTATTTGAGCAAACAGACTTCCCACAGGGAGGCACAACAATGCGAGCAGAAGTTGGCGAAGAACGGCAAGCACAGGTAGCACCCTGACATGGGGGGACACCGAAGGCGGGAGCGCCGAGCGGAGATGGCTGCGAATTTCAGACATCCACAGAATCACCCCCAATAAGGAATAGATCACGATTTGAGATCCTCTACCTGAGCAGAATGGTACAAAGACGTCACCTTGGCCCGCCCGGCATGCGCTCAATCTTGCTGACAACCAACAGGCGCCACGCCGGCCCTGTCAGCCTTCCATCGCAATCGAGTCGTACAATCGAGTCTTGCGGTGATCGTGACGCAAAAGTTGGTGTTTCGCGGCACTACCAGACCCCGTGCGGGTGTAAATGTACGATGACACCCTGAAGTGAACAGTGGATTGCAGCCGGAACGGCTCTTCATGGCCTGCACGGCAGAAAATGTGCATAAGGTCAAACGACATGCACCCGTTTCGGCGCTACGGCAACGGACCTCTCTTCTCCCAATGCGTCCGGGTTTGTCTGTTCCTGTTGGCCCTCGCTTCATGCGCGCTTCGTGCTCAGGGTGCCGGCGAAGAGCCCTCGGGTATCGCGTGGCAAGCTCAAGGCAACTGGCAGGTAGGGGGCAAAGGTACGCCGATTCTGGCTGGCGACGCCGTACAGCCTGGATCGCTTCTTCAGCCCGGCGAAGGGACCGCAAATCACTCAATCACAGTTTTGCTGCCCGACGGTCAGCGCATTCTCTACGAATGCTTCACCGCGGAAGACTGCGCGCGTGGCTTTCGCGTGCCTTCGCTTTATCTCAAGCCCGAACCGTTCGCTGTCGACATGTTGACTCGCATTCACACGGACCTGGCCCAGGGACACGATGATTCATTCAACGGATTCAGCCCACAGAAGGCCTATCGCTTGCCGCGCGATGAGGTGATGGCAGTGCTTGGTCCCGGCAATCGAGTCGATGTCGCCGGCCTGGCCGCAAGGCTCTCCAATGGTCGCTATACCTGCGACATCCGGCCGCTCGGCCGTGCGGCCTATCCGCGCCAGTTCCATCTCGCCCTTCAGAAGACAGGGCCTTCCATCTCCATTACACTTCCCTCTCCCGGCCTCTACAGCGTTACCGTCTCCGACGCTCTGAACACGCCGCGCATCGATCTTTTCGTCGCTGCCGTCGTGCCCGCGCAGGCAGCGAACTTCGAGAAATCCTTCGCCGGCGCCAAAGCGCTGATGGGACACTGGAACCAAGACAACCAGGGCTGGCCCATTCATGACTTTCAACGGGCCTACCTGGAGTCACTGATGCTGACCGGGAATGCGCAGCCCGCAGGCAGACTGGCAGACGCTGCGGGCAAGACAGCTTCCCATGCGCCATTGCCTCGCGGACCCGGCGAAAGCGCAGAGGACCGGACAGGCGTGACCGCGGAGCCCGCGTTCTCTCCTGAACCAGGCTTGTTCGACGGGGATACCACAGTAACATTGCGTTGCGACACGCCCGGCGCTACGATGCATTTCACAGTCGATGGCTCTCAGCCGGTCGCCGGTTCCCCGGTGTATCGCGCGCCGATCATGGTGAAGGGCACACAGCTGACCATTAAGTCATTTGCCGGTGTGGCGGGCAAAAAAGACAGCGCAGTCGTCACCGGAATCTTTCGCATTCAAGAGTAGCCTGCGGCGGAGACCGAGCGTCGATCAGACACCTGGCGCGAGCTTCGCATAAACTGCGGTCACAACGGCCTCTTTTGATCATTCAGGAACCTGCGTACTCCTTGAAAATGTGAGAAGGTTTATGCAAGAGTTGCCAAATCACTTACAGAAGTGATTGCGGAGCTGTTTCGGTTTTTTCAGGCGCAGGCCACGCTGTCGGCCAGCTTGAGGAAAGGAGGGCGGCGTTGAACCCTCTTCTACGTTGGCAGCGCCAGCCACGAGTAGTCCACTCACTTGGTTTTGTAGTTCTTTTCATCTTGACGGCGAGTCTCGATCATATCCTCGATCCCGACCTGTCCCTCTTCGCTCTCTATTTGGTCCCGACTCTTTACGCCGGTTGGTACTTGGGAGCTTTATGGGGATACGCCAGTTGTCTTGCCAGCGCCGTCGTTTGGTTTACCGAAGACTGGGGGCTGGCGGTTCTCTACCATCACCCCCTGATTCCCTACTGGAATGTTGCTGGGAAGCTCATCGTCTTGGTCGGTATTGTGGCGATGGTAAATGCTCTTAAAGGGGCGCTTGAAGGCAAGTTTGAATATGAGGCTGAGAGGCGGACTGCTCAGAAAGAAATGGAGATCGCGTCCGACGTGCAGCTACGCTTGCTGCCGTCCGAAGTGCCCGATTATCGTCACGTGCAATTCAGCTTTTTCTACCAGCCCGCACGGGAAGTGGGCGGCGACTACTACGATTTCATCCCATTGAGCCACGATCAGGTGGGAGTTGCGGTCGGGGACGTCTCCGGCAAAGGACTCTTCAGCTCTCTGCTTATGGCTTCTTTGCAAGGTTTGGTGAGGACTAACCTGGCGATTCGTCAGGGCGAGGTCGCCCAATCTGTGACCGAACTGAATAGGTCATTCTACAAACTTACCAGCAGTAACCGCTATGCGACCCTCTTCTTCGCTGTTGTTGACGTCTCGAAAATGACGCTCCAGTACGTGAATGCAGGACAAAACTCCCCCCTTCTCTTTAGAAACAAAGTGTCATTGGCCCGCGGGTTACAGATGATCTCCAAGCTGCAGTGCGGAGGTCCTCCGGTCGGGATTCTAGAAAAGAGCCAATATCAGTCGGAGCTTGTTCCCCTCTACGAGGGCGACGTTCTTGTTGCATTTACCGATGGAGTCGTCGAAGCGCTGAATCATCGGCAGGAGGAATTCGGCGAACAGCGGCTCAGCGACGTTGTTAGTTTGTCCATTGCATTCACCGCTGAGGAAATCTGCAATCGGATAAGTGAAGAACTGCGAACCTTCGTGGCGGACAGCGCGCAGTGGGACGACATTACTCTTGTGGTGATGAAAGTGAGATCCGGCCTGTCTAATATCAATTGAACTTTGGCAGGTGGCCCGGTCATGAGAATCGCACAAAGCCGTAAAAGCTGTGCCCCGCTCATCGCATTCTTTGCGATGAGCGGGCGTTGCGATAAGATCGTGGCCGGACGAGGATGGAGCCATGCCGAGCGGCCTCAAGCGGTTTCAAAAAGCGGAGTCTCCGCACTGCATCACCTTCAGTTGTTTTCACCGTCTGCCGCTGCTTGAAACGCCGGGAGCCAGGGAGACGGTCGAGGCCGTGCTGGAGGCGACGCGCGCACGGCATCAGGCGCGGGTTTACGCCTATGTCCTGGTGCCCGAGCATGTTCATCTGCTCGTCAATGAGCCGCCGCGGATTGTGCTGGCGCAGTTCTTGAAAGCCGTCAAGCAGATGGCTTCGCGCAAGCTGCGCGGATCGCGCGAAAAGTTCTGGCAAGATCGCAACTACGACAGCAACGTGCGCGGTGAGAAGGCCCGCTCCGAGGTGATCCGCTATATCCATCGCAACCCCGGGGTCCCCGGCGCACGAACTTTGTGCGTTGGGGTGGAATCCGGTTGACCGCGGCCTGGTTGCGCAGTCGGAGGAGTGCCACCCCGCGGACGAGGACCTATCCGTGGGGACCCCGGTGGCCCTGGTCCAGCTACCGGCACTACGCAACAGGCGTGGCAGGCGCGGTCGAGATCGAGTCGCAGTGGACGGCCGCGCGGCGGGGAAGCCGGTTGCCGGAGGGAGTACGCTTGAGCAAGGGCGAACAATCGTGCCTTCCCACCCAAGCCGCAAGAGACGCGGCTTGGATGGGGCGCTATCCATCGAGGGAAAACCAGGAGTGAAAGAACTTGGCCGGGTCCGCATCTGCGCGGTGATGGGTGAGACCGTGGCCGGGGTGACCGTGATGACCGGCTATGTTTACAATGCGGATGGGGTGTGCGTGGCCAAAGGACCCATCTCGACAATGAGCTGCGACCCGACGGTCAGCGGCCTGCAGGCGGCCACCGAGACCGACTACGTTCTCGGCCCCGGCGGCGAACAGTTGACCGAGGTGGGCCCCGACGGCATCGGCAACACGAAGTGGGTGCATACCAATATCTGGGGCCCGGCAGGGCTCATGGCTACCTACGATACAGATAACCTGCACTTCTACCTCAACGATTGGTTGGGCTCGCGCCGCGTCCAGACCGACTTCGCAGGCGTGGTGGAAAAGGACTGCACCAGCCTGCCCTTCGGCGATAGCACAACCTGCCTGCCGAACCCTCCCACCGAGCATTTCTTTACCGGCAAAGAACGCGATACCGAATCCGGGAATGACTACTTCGGGGCAAGGTATTACGCCAGCAGCATGGGCCGGTTTATGTCGCCGGATTGGGCCGCTCAGGAACAGCCCGTACCGTACGCACAGATGGACGATCCGCAGACCCTAAATCTGTACAGTTATGTGCGCAACAATCCTCTGAGCAGAACCGATCCGACTGGACATGATGGGGACGGTGGATGCTGCACATTGGAAGACATTGATACGGTAGTCAAGCCTTTGGTTGATAGTGCCGAAGGTGCATTGGAGACCGGAGCGGAAACCGCTTGGGGAACAATCGCTGGCGTTGCTGGCTTGTTCGTACTAAATCCGGCGATGGGTGGCGATCCCGGCGAGGACAGGAAGATTCGAGAGATGAATGCGGCTGCCAAGGCGCGTGAGGCAGCCATGTCCAAAGGGGGAAACCAAAATAAGAGGGATACTGGATTCATCCATCTCACAGATGACGAAGTGAACGCTATAGCTAAGGACAAGAATGATCCGAGGCAGCGCAGGGCGCAAACTGAACAGAAAGCGCGCGGCTTGAGGAATAAGCAAAAGCGGGGCGGAGACAAAAAGCCTGCGCCCGCACCGCCACCGCCACCGCCGCCTCCCCCAACTC